>Ga0080064_1001894_pt1 | contig 38785 bp, 32 predicted proteins | sample Subgrocontami54m_FD_69260 | JGI IMG/M metagenome (GOLD analysis project Ga0080064, IMG submission 69260) | Subsurface groundwater microbial communities from S. Glens Falls, New York, USA - GMW46 contaminated, 5.4 m (SPADES assembly) (version 2) ...
TTGTTCCTGGGCGTTGGGAAAGACGACGGCGTCGGCATGGCGGTAGGCAAAGGCCTCCAAGTGGCGGAGGAGGGTTTGGGCCCAATGCGGGTATTGGGGTTGGACCCAGGCAATGCCGGCAGGCCGGGCGATGATGGGTTTTTGGTTTTCACGTCGAAGCAAGAGCGCTGCGAGAGTGGCCATGACGCCGTTGGAAATGACGACGTCGTAGGCGATATGCCGGGCGCGCAGGTAGGCCTGGAGGTTGAAAGACGGGTTGCGGAGGAAGAAGCCACGCATCCAACCAACGCGGTGCACTTCGATGCCGCGGTCGTCTTCCAACGGCTTTTGCTCGAACCGGCGCGTCACGATGCTGACGGTCTGTCCTTGCACGCGCAGGGCATCACTGAGTTCTTGGACGTATTTTTCCATGCCGCCGGATGGCGAAGGGTCATGCCGCAATCCGCTCCCCAGCGGGTATTCCTTGCTGCCCAAAATCAAAAACCGCATGTAAAGTATACTTTACATTTCCTTTTTATAGGTTGCTTTGACCGTTTTGTCTTTCTCGTCAGGCGCCTGCATCGGACGTCGCATTGCCCGCGGATTCGTTGCTGGCTTTAGACGTGAGGGTGTTTTCTTCGGGGATTGGCGTGGGCAACGCTTGCGACGGCCGGGGGGTGGGGCGTGGTTCGGATTGCGCGGTGGGCCGTCCCGTATATTCGAATACCTTGACGTATCCGTTGGGGGAGCGGTAGGCCAGTTTGAATCCGGGCAGGCTGTCAAAGAAGAACAACCGCGTAAACGCGGCGTTGAATACGTTGTTGTGCAGTCCGAAGGGTTCGTAGTACGGGTTGACGTTGATGAATTGGTTCTGTCCCACGGCGAACAGGTAGCTGGTGTCCGGGTCCAACTGCGTGATTTCATCGCGTCCGGCCAGTTTGTAGGGCCGGGTGACGTTGCTGAGTTGGCCTTGGGACGTCACGTAGACCATTTGGTCGTTGGTGAGGCAATACCGGGCCCCCAGGCTGCTTTGCATCATGGGAAGAGGCACTCCTACCAGTGCTTCCGGACAGTTGCCAACCAAGGCGAGGTTTTCAAAGTAATGCTCAACTTCGTACGTGCTTTGACCCGGTCCGTTGGTCAGCTCGATTTCAGGCGTTTCCGGACAGATGGGTGCGTTGGTCTTTGCACATGTGCCGCTCAAGTATACCAGGGCACCCCATTTGCCGATGAGGTCTCCGTCGACCAGGATGTGGGTGGCGTTGTGAAATGCCATGCGGTCGTGCAGGTCCTCGGGATTGCCGTCCACGAATGCCCGCGCCACACCGTGGTCGAATCCGCCGAAAAGATTGCTGGGGTTCAATACGGTGTCGCGCTCTCCGAGGAACGTGGTCCAGTGGCCATAATCCCACCAGGACATGACGCGGATGTCCGTCGGAGTACTGGTCCGCATCCACGCATAGGTGTCCACCCAGTCGGAAGGCATGCGGGTCACTTCCAGTTCGTTCATGCTATTCGGAACGGTTTGGGCCTGTGCCACGACGGCTAAGGATCCGACCATCATCAAAAGGACGACGATTCCCGTCCGGAAATGGGCACGGTTGGAAAACACTTTGAGCCATTCGTTCAGCTGTTCGGCCAACCGCTGGGACTCACCCAACACGTACGGCAGGGTCAGAACCAAGGCCAGACCCAAATGGACGATGAACTTCAGCTTGTTTAGACCGATGAACGCGATGGGGAACAACACCAACACGACCAGAAGAGTGCTTTCCGTACGGGATTCGGGGGATGCCGTCAGATAGGCCGCGCACACGGAAATCAACGCGATGAACAGGTATCCGAACACGTTGTTGCCGACGAACAGGTCGATGAGGCTCTTGATTTCCGGATTGGCTACGCCGGAGAACAAGGCCTGCACGAGGCTGTCGACTACCGGGTTGAGGAATATGAACGCCAGTCCCAGTATGCTCAAGACGGCGGCGCTTTTGATGTGGTTCTTCCGGAACAGCGAGACGGTTGCCGTCAACAGCGTCACCAGTGCGGCGACGGACAGAAGCAGCGTGGGGTTCAGCACGCCGTACGCGCCCTGGAACAGGGCTTCGACCGTCCGGCCTTCCTCAGCGATGGTCTGTCCCAGCGCGCCGGTCGTGAATGCCGTGCTGGACAAGCCGAGCAACCGGCTGGTGAATAAGTATAGATCCGGAGAGAAGAACATGGCGCCGATGCCGATGGCGGCCAGGCCCGCCAGAAACCCCCAGCGGGCGACGCCCTGCAGCTTGACGTAGCCGGCGACGGCGTAAAGCAGGCTTCCGAAGACGAATGCGCCCAGCAATGCCATGGTCTGAGGCTGGGTGAATTGAATGTATTGTTGGTGCTGATAGATGGCCATGACGGAGTTGCCGGCGACGGCGGCCAGCGTGACGCCGCCTAGTATAATCCATTTACGGGCTTGGAACGTGTCGCTCAGGTAATATAGGATGCTTTGGATGCCGATGAAGCCGGCCAGCACGACGATGGGCCAAATGTACTGCTGGCTTCCGAACATGTTGCCCAACACGGACAAGGCGGCCAAAAAACCTACGCGGTAGCTTTGCCGTTTGAGGGCGATGAGGACCAACGCCAGGACCAACAATGCCATGAAAAGGCCCCAGGGCTGCTGTTCCGCCACGCCGGCGCCGAATTTTTTGAGCAGTTGGGGTGTAAAGGCCATCAAGCCGGCGGCGACCAATCCAAAGTACGTGTTGAATTCTTCGCGGATGAGGATGAACGCAACGAAACACAACAGCGCGCCCACCAGGGGCGGGTAGATCTGGGAAATGAGGATGAGCGTGTCTTTATCGTACCCGTGTCCGGAGAAAAATTGGTACAGCGTCACCCAGGAGCCGGCCAGATACTGGGGCAGCGGCTGCCAACGCTGGAACGCCGTTTCCGGAAAGTATGAATCGGTGCTGAACAAATCGATCTGGCCGTTGTTGACGAGCCGTTCGGTCAATTTTTCGTAATAATACGGATCGAATTCGTAGAACGTGGGCGACCATGCCGGCGCGAACCGGATGTAGAACGCGACGGCCATGATTATCAGCAGCACGACCTGCGGCCAGTGCGTCTTGAACCATTCGGCCGGTGCTTTCAGGTGTGGCTCAAGCCGGATGCGGGGGACGGGCCACGCACCGGTACGCAGGTAGTATGCGGCCAACGAGGCGGCCAGGACGAGCCCGGCGTTGAACAACACCAGTGCGGCGTTGAACTGCAGGCCCAAGAGGACGTATTGCACGAATGCGAGGGTGGGGATGACCAGGATTCCGACAATCAGTCCGAACAGCGTCTTGTCGATCCGCCCGAACGCGGTGCCCTGAAGGAGGGCAAAGCTCAGGGCTATGCCGGGTATGAACAGCGCCAGTAATGCGGCAAGGATGGGAAGAATCTCGATGGCCATGGCGAATCGTCTCCGACAGATACAGGAACCGTACGACGCATATTCGATGGGGAGTCGATAAAACCTTTTCGACGCCGTGTCCCGCGTACCCGGGCGTTGCAACGTTTCCAAATCCGTCCGAAAGAATGTAAAGCTAACTTTACATGTTTTTAAGGCTATCTTTGACTTGTTGCGCAATCCAGTGCATGGTCGGCTCGTCCAGTTCGGCGTGGTTGGGCAGAGCCACGGAATTCCACCAGAGCCTTTCCGTCACGTCAAGGTTCGCTCGTCGGGCTACGAACCAGTCCCGGATGCCGGCCTTGAGGTGGAGCGGAACGTAACAACGCTCGCATTCCACGCCCCGCATGGCCATGTGCCGGATGAACCGCTCCAGCTTGGCCCAGGGTTTTGTGCGTCGGCCTTCGCGGGCCGGCAGGCGGATGATATATTTGCTGTATACGTGTCCGGAATGCTTTTCCGGCAAGGTCAACGTCGTGCGCCCCAGCACGTCGTCTAGAAGATGGGCGTTTTGAGTCCGCCGCTGGTTGATTGACGCTACCTTGGGCCACTGTGCCAGTGCCAGAGCCGCATCGAGATTGGACAGCGTCGCGTAAGGCTCCGCTTTTTTTGGGGCGAATCGGCGCCAGGCGGCATGGTGCAGCGCCAGGAAGGGGGCCGCCTTCGTCCGGTACGAGTACCGCAGCGCGGTATCTGCCAGCCGTGAGAGCACGCGGCCGCGGGTCTGATCCGACAGCTGACCGACCGCTTGGCGGAACGCCGCCGTATGGCGGCCGCCTTTTTTTTGGAGCAGCAATCCTCCGGACGTGGCCGTAATGGTCTTGGCGCCCAAACTGAGGATTCCGGCATCGCCGAATGTCCCGACGGCTTGGCCGTAGTGCTTGGCGCCCCATGCTTGGGCGGCATCGTCGATCAGCATGACGGGCGCGGGACAGTGGCGTTCGATGGTCTGAAGTTCGGCCGGACGCCCATACAAGCTGGGGACAATGATGGCGCGCGTGTCCACATTAACGGCGTCCAGCGCCTGGGACGGGTCGATGTTGTAATGGTCGTCCACGTCGACCAGGACGGCTTTGTGGCCCGCATTGCGCGCCGCTTGGATGACGTTGCCGCAGAGATACGATGGCATGATCACGTTGCCCGGCGCCAGCGTCGAGAGCGCGGCGAAAATCGCGGATTCGCCCCGGTGCGTGCCCCACACGTTTTTCACCGCGAATTCCTTCATCGTTTTACGGTACAGCGCCGGCACCTGGCTTCCGCGTACCTCGGTGGAGGTGCGGACGGCGTTCCAGATGGCTTGCCATTCTTCCGGGCCCCAGGACGAGGTCATGACGCCGACTTTGTAGAATTTCTGGGCCAGGATGCGTATTTTTTCCAAGGGACCCGGCATGCGTTTTTCAGTCCGCCTTGGTCTTGATCGCGTAGAATCGTTTGTTAAAGGGACTGGGGACGATCGAATAGCCGCGTTCTTGGAAGAACCGGCGGCTGAGTGCCGTGTAGTGGCCCCGCCCCAGCGTCTTGAGCAGGCGCGTGCGCAGTTCGTAGATCCACCGGCCGCCCGGATACTGTTCGATGTCCTCCACGTCGCCCACCATGACAGTGCCCCCGGTGTTGCATACGCGTTCCAACTCGCGCAAGGCTTTTTCCGCATACGGCCGCGTGTAATACATGAAGGTAGAGTGGCTCAGCACGCGGTCAAACGAATCGTCCGGGTACGGCAGGGCGTCGGCATCGCCTTGGTCGAACGTCGCTTCGGGCACGTTTTTTTGTGCTTCATGGATGCGTCCCTTCGAATAATCCAGGCCGGTTTTTTTCTTGGCGGGCAGGTTTTTCAGCAGGACGCCGCCTCCGCATCCCACGTCCAACAACGTCGTATCTTCGGACAGCTTCATCGTTTCTTTGACGAATTCGGCCACTTCTTTTTCCGAGTACTGGCCGCCGTACAACGCTTTTTCCCACCGGCCTTTCCAGTACGATTCCAGTTTCATTCGCTTCTCCCCAATACCAGCTTTTCGTAGAGCTTTCTTTCTTGCGCTTCCATTCGCGTTCCGTCCAACGCTTGGGCTCGCGCCAAACCCTTCCGTTGCATCTTTTTCCAGCGTTTTGGATCCTGCAGCAGCGCCTGTACGCCGCGGGTGACGGCTTCCGGCGTATTGGGCACCAAGACGGCTGCGCCGCCGGCCACTTCGGCGATGGCCGGGATGTCGGATGCGACGACCGGAAGCCCGGCGGCCATGGCCTCCAAGACCGGGATGCAGAATCCTTCCGAGTCGGAGGTCATGATCAATACGTTGGCTTTTTGGTAGTACGGAGCGATGTGGGCGTGGGGTACGGATGCGATGAAACGGACCGGGGCGTTTTTAGCCAATGCGTCCAGTTCATTTTTCTTGTGGCCATCGCCGATGATGGTTAGGGGCTGCCGTGTTTGCGATGCGGCGGCCATGGCTAGGTCTGGTCTCTTGGGCGCGTCCAGTCGGCCAACCCAGAGCAGGCCGGACCGCTTCGTTTCGATTGGACGGGTGAAGTCTTGCGTATAGATCTTGTTGTAGATGACCTGCACGTTTTTGGCGTGATGGCGGCGGGCGTATTGCGTCAGGAATGCCGTCATGCAGACGACGGCCGAGGCGTTGGACAACGCGTAGTCCTCCATGAAGGAGGAAATCCGGCCCTTGAGGCCGTTGCGGGTTTCGTCGAAATTGCCGTGGATGGATACCACGACCGGAATGTGCCGGCGTTTGCCCGCGCGGGCGGCGACGAATCCGACCCAGTTGGGTGAGAAGGCACGGATGACGTCCGGCCGGATTTGGGCCAGAAGCGTTTGAACCCGGTCAATGGTTTGAATCAGCGAAGTCAAGCCGGGCCGTTTGAGGCGATGGATGACGAGTTTGGCGCGGCCAGCGGCCGGCTTGATTTGGTCCGGCTTGACCGGTTGGTCGGAAAAGTCGATGACGTGGATTTCGGAAAAGACGTCGCCCGGATTCCAATAGCGTTTCTTGATTTCTCCTTTTTTGGCCGTCGCAGCCAGCGGGTCCGTGGGAAAGACGCAGAGTCGAATGAGGGTTCACCTTGATTTCAAGGATTTGCATTTGCTGCGTTTTTATAGCTGCGCGTTTTACTATTGCTGATGTCGGCCCCAACGACCCACGTCTGCATGCTGGCCGGCGGCCATCCCATATTAGACCGCCGGATTTTCCACAAGGAAGCGCGGAGCTTGGTTAAAGCCGGGTATTCCGTGACCATCATCGGACAGCATTCTTCCTCAAGGCCTTTTTCCGAAGCGGGTATGTCGTTGATTCCGCTTCCCTCCTGGCCGCGGGTGCCGGTTGTCGGTTTCTTCCATCGCATTTTCAGCCTCGTACGCCTGGGTCTGAAAAACCAGGCCGACGTGTTTCATGGCCACGATCCGGAGTCGCTCTTGGCGGGCCTGTTCCTCAAGCTTTGGACCGGTCGCAAGCTCGTGTACGACGTGCATGAGATCTTCGCCGAAGCGCCACATGACCTCAAGACGCTTCTGGTGTTCCCGGGGCTTTACCTTGTCGAGGGGCTGCTCTGCCGTGCCGCGGATTTGGTCATTGCCGTCACCGACCCCTTGGCGGATCACGTGCGCCGTCGCGGCGCGCGGAACGTCATCACCGTTGAAAACCTCGCGTTGTTGGATGTGCTCAAGCGGGCGCGTCCGATGCCCCGCTCCGCATTGGGCCTGAAAAAAGAGCACATCGTATTCGGCTATTTCGGTCATATGTCCAACATCATGGCCACGAACGAATTGATCAACGGGTTCCAGGAATTTCGCAGGCGCGAACCCCGTGCCCGTTTGCTGCTGATCGGCAACGTGACGGATCCGGACGCCTTGACCGCAATGGGCAATGATGCGGGCATCATCCATCGGCCTTTCATGCGCTACGAAGACGTCTTACCGTATTATTCTGTTTTGGACGTGGGACTGATGAATTTGCGCGATATCCCGCCGGCGTACATGGCCATCTCCACCAAGCTTTTCGAGTTCATGTACTACCGGATTCCGGTGCTGACCGGCGACACGCTGGTGCAGAACGTGGCGATTGTCCGCCGTGCCAAGTGCGGCCTGGCGTTTCGGTGGAATGATCCGCGCGACTTGGCGGATAAGATGGACTTCCTGGCGCGCCGTCCCGGGTTGCGCCGGCGGATGGGGGCCAACGCAAGAGCGGCCGTGATCCGGCGGTATCATTGGGGCGTGGCGGAACGGCGGCTGTTGGAGGCCTACCGTGATTTGGCTCCGCGCGGGCCGTCCATGTACAGCAAACCAATAAAGTAACCCGACAAAATACTATTGGTTTGCTGTCTAGTAAGCCAAGCCTATTCGTCGTGAAATTTGCTTGGCTTACTATAATGTCGGGTTTCGCTTACAGTAAGCCAAGAACGTAACCCGAAAAAATACTCTTGGCTTACGGTCTAGTAAGCCCGCAGTATTAGCCGGGATATTTTGCGGGTTTACTATAACGCACGGCGCCGCCTGCATGTGTTCGTTCTAACGCTTTGGCACGGTTCATGGTTTGGAGAAAAAGTGGGTCTGGACCATTGTGCCGCCCCAGCGGGACTTGAAGTGATACAGGCCTTTTTCCTTATCGGTGCGGGGTTCGGGCGTTACGCCGGCTAGGTCGTACAGGCGCGCGCCGGTCGCTTTGAGCTCTTGGATGATGTGCCACTCCAGCAAGTCGTTTCCGTACAACTTGTTTTGGATGCCGTATTCCGAGTGGCAGACGTTGAATTGAATGCCGATGCCGTTGAAGTCCATCACGCTGATGGCGGATACCGGTACGCCTTGGTGGCAGCTCATGTATGTTTTGGTGTGCCGTCCGTACGTCTGGTAGGCCCGCATGAACGCCGGTCGGGTGGGGCATTGCACCCGGTTGCGTGCGCATGTTTCTTGAAGCATCGTAAAGTATTGCTGCAGCTGGTGGTCGGTGGCGGCGGTCGTCACGTTTATGTCTTGCTTCTGTCCGCGTCGGACGGCGTACCGCGAGCTTTTGTCGAGCGATTGCCAGAGGTCCGGTAGCGTTTTTTCGAGGTTCACGATGAACGAGCCGTGCCGCCTGGCCGTGAATCCGTGGGCTTCGAACCGCTTCCGGAGTATTTGCTGGTCGATGGACAAATCGTGCATGGGCGGCAGTACGCCGTCAAAGCGGGAAAAGTTTTCCGTGAGGAATGTCAGGAAGCCATCCATTACCTCGTAATAGCGTCCGCGATCGAGGATGACGGGGCCGTACGCGAAGGTGTGCCGCCCCCAAACGGTCCGCGCCAACGGCAGGAGGGCGGAGGAAAAAGGGCTGGAAGCCAGCCATTCCTGGGCTTTGGCGTTGTGCAGCAAGAGCAGTTGTCCGACGACCGTGTCGTGGTCGCGGGCGATCAGGTAAGTCACTTTTTGTTTCCGCACGTGTTGGGCCACGTCGGCGGCCCATGTCGTCTGGTAGAGGCAACCGTCCGGTGCGCGGGCTACGTTCTGGTTCCATGATTCGGCGTCCGGTGCCGCGATTTGTTCGATGCGCATGCGTCTGTCCCTTCTTGCGGTTGGATCCGGAGTGTCGGAAAAAACACGCGGATATGGGCGTTGTGCCTCGTGCGGGTTGAAATACCTTTTGCGTGGACTTCGTTTGGAGGACGCGCGCCGGATCAGGACCGTGTGGAGGACGTTCCGGTTCGGCGTGCGGCCGGCGGGTCGATGAATTGCCGTAGCCACAATTCGGCGTTGACCAGCCGCCAGATGTCCGCCTGGTGCCGTCCGGTTTCTAGGAAGGTGTCCAGCAGTTTTTGGCACGCGGCGCCATCCCAGTACGGGCGGTTTTGGAACGTCTCGCTGGTGAAGAGGTCCTTCAAGCGGGACCCGAACGCGGGCGTGCGCAGCCAGTGGTTTTCCGGCGTCGAGAAGCCGATTTTTTTCACGCGCGTGCGCACGGTCTCGTGGACGATTCCCTGCATGGCGTCACGCAGGCCGCTTTTGAGCAGGCCGTTGTCGATCAGCACGTCCAACGGCGCCTGGATGCCGGTCTTTACGACGCGGTGATCCACGAAGGGCACGCGCCACTCGATTGAGAAGCGCATCGAGCAGCGGTCCGACTGGCGTAGGTATTCCGGCAGGATGTTGGTAAACGAGATGTTCCACATGTCCTGCAAAGTAGACTCGTCGCGTCGGCGGATGTTGCGCCGGATGAATGACTTTTTGAGCCAGTGGGAGCGCCGTTGTTCCAAGGCGATGCGAAGCCGGACCGGAAGCAGATGACGCAGGAAGTAATACGTCGTCGGTACAAGGCCGTAGTTTCTCGCGAATCCGGCGAACCGTTGTACGAACGTCACCGGATCGCCCAGGCTTTCCTTGAGGATGAATGGAATGTAGTAGGTGTAGCCCAGGAATGTCTCGTCCGCTCCCAGTCCATCCAACACCACGGGAATCCGGGCTTTCTTCGCCTCGCGCGCCAGGCAGTAAGGCGCGTACACGCTGGATCCGGCGAAGGGTTCTTCCTGGCTGCGGATCAAGTCGTCCAGATCCTTTTGGAAGCCGGCGACGCTGGGGCGAAACGCGATGCGGGGCACGCGGCAATCGTTTGCGACGGCTTGGCTGAAGGCCGATTCGTCGATGTCCTCGCCGTCAAAAACCGCGGAAAACGTGGTGAATTTCTTGCCCAGCGTCTTGGCGCCGATGCTCACGATGGCAGATGAATCCATCCCGCCGCTGAGGCAGGCGCCGACGGGCACATCCGAGACGAAGTGGTCCTGGACGGAGGCGCTGACCTGTTCTCGTATGGTGTCCGCGTTGACGCTTCGGACCACGCGTTTGGGCAGGTGCCAATAGGGCGTGGTCTTCAACTGCTTGCCGTCGTACAGCAGGTAGTGCGCCGGCGGCAGCTTGTGGATGTGCTCAAAGAAGGAACGTTTCGCATCGGATTCCGACATGCCCGTGACCAGGTAGTCCAGCAGGACCGGTTCGCATACGCGGGCGTCGTGAAGGTCGCTGGCCAGGATGGATGTGATGGTCGAGCCGAAAAGGAAGCTTCCGGACGACGCCGCGTAGTAGAACGGCTTGATGCCGAAACGGTCGCGGGCACAAAAGAGCCGGTTTTTCGAGGCATCGTAGATAGCAAAGGCGAACATGCCGACCAGCCGGCGGACGCAGGCCGGTCCCCAGGCCACGTAGGCGTTGAGCAGCACTTCCGTATCGCTGTGGCTTCGGAAGCGGTATCCTTTCTTTTCCAGCTGGACTTTGAGTTTTGCAAAATTGTAGATTTCACCGTTGAACACAATCCAGTATCGCTTCGACGAGTCCGTCATGGGCTGGTGGCCCGCGGGACTGCAGTCGATGATGCTCAAACGCCGGAAACCCAAACCGATCTGACTTGGCGCCACTTTTTGAATGGATGGCAGGCCGCTAAGTGAGGGGATGGTGTCTCGGCCTTTTAGGGCTCGGGCGTTCCGCTTCCGGTCGAAGACGACGTAGCCTTCGTCGTCCGGGCCTCGGCTGGCCAAGGCGCGGGTCATGCGTTCAAGGGTACTCAAAGGGAGTGGTTGTTGGCTCCAAAAACCGGTGATGCCGCACATGGTTGTTTGTCCTGATCGCTGTATGCCGACTGCGATGGACTCGGTTGTTGTCCTGCGTTCGGTTTACTCTCTAATCCGATGCCCCTATTTATTGGCGCTTTTTTTCGCATGGACCGTGTTTTTTCCGCGGCTTTTGTAGATGCCGAAGCGTCCGGCCGAAAACGCCAAGTCCAGGCCGTGTTTTTTGGCGGCCGCGTCGAACGGCCCGTCCTTTTCAATCAAAACCCATTGCACCGGGTGATTCTGCATATGGCTGGCCAGGAACGCCTCCGCTGCTTCGGGCGTCGGACGGCGGTATGGGCTTTGGCAATACACGATCGGGTTCGTCGTGAACCACGTGACGCTTTCCCGGTGCGTCGGAAGGCACAAAAGTAGCCCGCTTTTCTTCCCCAAAAAATCATAACACGCCATCAGGTCGGCCGTCAGGCGCGAACGAGTAAAGCTCCGGAACAGGTGCATCTGCAGCAGGATGCTGACCAGCAAAATCGCGGCCATTAGCAGCTCCAATAAAGGATCCGGCTTGTAAAACACGGGCAGTGCCAACACTAGGAGCGGCGGCGTGGCATAGTAGATGTGTCGCGCGCCATCGCCGAACCACCAGAATATGGCCAACACCAGCGGAACCGCGGCCGCGACGATCAAAAGGGTCGTCGCCGCGCTTTCCAGCAGGTGGCCCGTATACGCCGCGTAGCCGCCCAGCAAAAGCCACGGCGCGAATCCTAGCGTATGCAGGGGGTTGGGAATATGCGGCGTGGCTTTGGCGTGGGCTTGGATCAGCTGGAGGTGGAACCGCAGGACCCGCGCGTAAGCCCCTTGGGTGAACAGAAACGCCAACGCCATTCCGATGAGGATGACGCCGAAGATGCCTATGCCGACGGTCGCGTTGCCGTTGAGCCAGAACATTGCTCCGCTGACGGCCAGCGTCGGCAGCAGCACTTGGAGGGCCATGCGATGCGTCAGCGCGACCAACGGGAGCATGGCGGCGGCTAGCATGATCCATTGTACGCCGCCGGCTTGCGCATAGACTGCCAGCGCCGCGATGACGGTCATGTAAAACAGCAGTCCGGGAGACCGCGCGTTGAGGAACGTGCCTTCCACCGCGTTCAGTGGCGTCACGAGGTACAACAGCGATGCGAAAAGCGCGGTGGGCGCCGCCGCACCCAGGCCCGTTGCCAATCCATAGATCAAGGCGGCAACGACCAAGTCCAGCGTCAGGTACACCAGGCGGATTTGGACGGGCGTCGCGATTCCAATCAGCGGCGCCAGCATGAAATGGACCAGCGGGGGGTAGGGTCCTTGAACCGGAGCAACGAATCGGCTCGAAAAATCAGCCATGCGGTAGCCGCGTTTTTTCACTTCGCGGGCAAACGCCAAGTGCTGCCATTCGTCCGTATCGGTCCGTATCCGCGCGGTGACGAACACGCGGGCAATCAGGGAAATCAGAACGCCAGCGCCGGCGAGTCCGAACAATAGGGGAGTCGTCATTTCCGTAACTCTTTAGCGCAATGCCGAAGGTTCCTGCGACAGGACTTTCTTGATGTCTTCGACCGGGATGATGTGGCCCGGGTCGGATGAGGAAAAATGGGTGCGCGTGGTTTCGCGGAAGCCTTCCTTTTTGAGTTGGCGGATCCGTTCCTCTCGGGAAAACACCGGCATTTGCACGAAGAACTTATCGTTCTCTAGCGTGAGCGCTTCTGACAATTCGAATAGCGTTTCGTGGATTTTTTCGCCCGGCCGTCGGCCCACGTATCGGACGTGCGTGGCGGGCTTGCCGTTGAGTTCTAGAAAGGCAGCGGCCAAGTCCTGGATGCGGATGGAGGGCATTTTGAGGATGAACGTTTCCCCTTCGCCGGCATGGACGGCGGCGGAGAAAATCAGGCCTACGGATTGAGGGCGGCTCATGAAGAACCGCGTCATCTGTCCGTCGGTGATCGTAATGGGTTGTCCTTTGCGGAGCTGGTCTTTCCATATTTCTAGAACGGATCCGCGCGAGTAAAGCACGTTTCCGAACCGCACGCTGGCGCAGAGGATCTTTCTGGCGCCAAAGTACTGGCTGGACGAGGCGGTGAGCCGTTCTCCGAGCAATTTGGTGGCTCCCATGACGTTGGTCGGGTTGATGGCCTTGTCCGTGCTGATAAACAATACTTTGGATACGCCTTGATTTCGCGCCGCGTTGAGGATGTTTTGCGTGCCCAGGACATTGGTCTTGATGGCTTCGAATGGATTGTGCTCGCACAGCGGCACATGTTTGAGCGCAGCGGCATGGAATACGACGTCCACGCCCTCCATGGCCAGATTGATGCGTTCCAGGTCGCGCACGTCGCCCACCAGGAAGCGCAAGGGATTGGGTTTTCGTCCGGCCAGTTGACGGTCCAGTTCGAAAAGCCCGGTTTCGTTATTGTCCAGCACGCGGATGGCACGGGGGCCGTACTCGAGCAGCTGCTGGATGATGGCTTCGCCGATGGAGCCGCATCCCCCCGTTACAAGGATGGTCTTTCCTTGAAATTCGTTGACCAATTGGGGTTCGGCGCGATCCGCTTTCTTAGGATTTGGCATCATGGAGGGCGTTCACGACTTTTTGCATTTCGTTTTCGGACATGTGAGGGTACAACGGAATCGTCAGGATCCGCTCGGATGTATGCTCGGTGACCGGAAGCACACTTCTTTCGTTTTGGATGTTTTTATAGAAGTGCGTTCGGTGTACCGGTTCGAAATACACTTTGGACATGATTCCCGCCTGGTTCAGCCGGGCCACTGCCTTGCGCCGCGATTCGGAGTCGGTGAACAACAAGCTGTACATTTGGTACACATTAAAATAGGGGCGGCCCGACGCCGGGGGTCGTACCGGTGTGCCACGGCGCGCAAATTCATCATCATAGGTTTGGGCGACTTTTCGCCGCAGGGCGATGACGTCGTCCAGCTTTTTCATCTGAGCAACTCCCAATGCGGCGGTCATCGAGTTCATGCGGAAATTGTAGCCCAGCGTGACGTAATCGGGGCTGCCGCTGGATTCGAAGTAGTTCTCCTTTTCGAGCCGGCCGTGCGAGCGGATTAAAAGCAGGTTGCGGTGCACATCGGAATCGTCCGTCACGATCATACCGCCTTCGCCGGTGGTGATGACTTTGTTGCCGCAAAAGCTAAACATGGCGGAGTGGCCGAAGGTGCCGACTTTTTTTCCGTCCATCGTGGCGCCCAGCGATTCGGCGGCATCTTCGATCAGCAGGACGCCTTTTTCGTGGGCCAATTTTTTAAGTGCCTCCGTATCCCGCGCCGGAAGACCGCCGTAATGGACCAGCACGATGGCCCGCGTGCGCTCCGTTACTTTCCTGCGGACATCCTCGGCATCCAGCGCGAAGGTTTCCGGTTCGATGTCGGCGAAGACCGGCTTGGCGCCAACGAACAGCACGCTGTTGGCGGTGCTGATGAACGTAAACGACGGGACGATCACTTCGTCCCCTGCACCGATGCCGTGGGCGAGCATGAGCGCGTGTAGCGCGGATGTTCCTGAATTGAACGCCACCGCGTGCCGTCGGCCGACATAATCCGCGACCGTCGTCTCAAATTCGGCCACCTCGGGGCCGTTTGTCCAATGCGCACCGCGTCGGATGACGTTCAACACGGCGTCGGCGTCGCTTTGGTCCCAATGGATTTTGTACAGCGGGATGTTCCACTTCATTACGCCACGCGCCTCACTTGGTTTTCGCCACGATTCGCACGGGTACGCCATAGGCCGTGGCGTCGTCCGGAATGTCCCGGTTGACGAAGCTGCACGCGCCGATGACGGCATTTTTTCCGATTGTCACGCCGGGCATCACGACGGTGTGGGTTCCGATCCGTGCATTTTTTTTGATCGTGACTTTTCCTTCCTTGCCGTCGATGGTGGACCGGGAATAAATCGCACAGTGAGATCCGATTTGGACGTCGTCCTGGATTTCAACCCCCCGTTGCGCGTTGATGTATGTAAAGGCCCCGATGTCGGTGTGTTTTCCCAGGATAAACTGCTCGACGCCTTGGACGACCCAGTTCCACTTAGTGGGTTGACCTTCTTGGATGACCGGCGGCGTCCATTGGGAAAACCGTCCTTTGGCGGGCGTCGCCATCAACCGTTGACCTCACGGATGAGGTGGAAGGCCTCGGCGTACGGCACGCCGGCTTCGCTGCCTCTTTTTTTGGCTTGTGCGTCGATGCCGTCCAGCGAGCGCGGATGGGGATGTTCACGAAGCTCGCTGGCATACGCTTGCATGGCGGCGTTCTTTTTGTCCATCGTGCCGGAGACGTCCTCATACACGTTTGGGACGAACGGAATCATGCATGCACCCCATTCGGTTTCCGAAAGCGTCTCGTAGCAGAGGATTTTGCTGAGCGTGTCCAATGGGGGGCGTGTGGCGACCAGGCCGGACTCGAACACGATGCGGTGGTCCTTGTGTACATCGCCCGGATGGGGCAGAAAAACGGTCTGCGGCCGGATTTTTTTCACCACGTCCTGTAGGGCCGCGTTGAGCTCCTTTTGGGGATACGTGTCCAGTTTCGCGGCGTGAAAGCCCAGGACGGTCGTCTTCTTGACTCCGAGGATGCGGGTGGCGTTGGCGATTTCGGCTTCGCGGTTCTGGATGTAGCGTTCGGACCAGTCCGGGCGGTAGGGCTTTGTGACAATACAGACGTAGACGTCATGGCGCTTGGCGTATTTGGCAATTAGGCCTCCGCAACCCAAGACTTCGTCGTCGGCGTGCGGTGCAATGACTAGGATATTCATGGGAGGGTCCCGAAATACACGGCGTTAGCCGATTGCGCGGCACGATTCCGTTTTACGGTGTTCTAAAACGGCAGATATAAATCTATCCTTCACCGCAACTCCCTAAAGCAATTGGCTTTGACGGTTGCTTTGCGTATTCCCGCATGCGCGGGCCCGTTTTTCGGGGAGGAAAATCCAATCAACGTTCTTTGGTTGTCCGCCAACCAGTTCGGCTTCGCACTGCTACCGGAGGCTCTGGCGGTCAAGGGCATGAACGTCATCAACATCGTCACGCTGGCATCCAGCGCCAAGACCCGCATGTACGATGGCGTCCCTTCAGAGCGCTGGAAGGAATTCGGCATTCCCGTGACCTATGTGGACGACGTTAACGCGGAGGCGGAAGCCTTGGCGGCGTTGCGACCGGACCTGATCGTCATGTGCGGCTGGCGCCAAGTGTTGGACGCGTCCTTGTTGGCCTTGCCCAAACAGGGCGTGGTTGGATTCCATCCAACGCCATTGCCGATCGGCCGCGGTCCGGCGCCCATCATCAACACGCTGCTGTCTGGCGTGACCGAATCCGGCGTCACGTTGTTCCACGTCGACGGGGGTCTGGACACCGGTGACCTGATCGGTCAGGTTCCCTTTTCCATCGGTCCGAACGACCATGCGTCGGACGTCTATGCTCGCGTCATCGAGGCCGGCAAAGTCCTGGTTCGGACGTATTTTCCCCTGATTGCATCGGGCCACGCCCCACGAACCAAGCAGAACGAAACACGGGCTACGTATTTTCAAAAAGTGTCGCGGCAAGACAACGCCTTGGATCCTCAGAACGACACGTTGGAATCGATGCATCGCAAGATCCGCGCCTTTTCCCATCCGTATGAGGGCGCGTTCATTGTTGGCCAGGGCAAGCGGCTCGTCTTATGGCGGGCGGATTTGAGGCATGATGGCGCGCCGTAATCTCCGGACGGTTTGCGTAGTGACTGGCTCGCGCGCCGAGTACGGCATCCTGCGGCACCTTCTCTTCCAGATCCGCAAATCCAAGAAGCTCAAACTTCAACTGGTGGTCAGCGCGATGCACCTCTTGGATGAGTTCGGCTCGACCGTTGAACAAATCCGGCGCGACGGGTTTGCCATTGACGCGACGGTGCCTTTGAATCCGGGGGATTCGAAGCAATCGATGGCCAAGGCGATCGGGTCAGGCATCATCGGTCTGACGGATGCGTTCGCCTCCTTGGATCCGGACCTGGTCCTCGTGCTGGGCGATCGCTTCGAGGCGCTGGCCGCCGCGATTGCGGCGGCGTACAGCGGCCGCGTGGTCGTCCATGTAGGTGGCGGCGACAGCCCGCATGCCGGTTATGACGAATACTCGCGGCACGCCATCACGAAGATCAGTCACCTGCATTTTCCGTTCACGGAGGCCTGCGCTGCCCGGATTCGACAAATGGGCGAGGACCCTCAGAACGTCGTCGTGTCCGGTTCCCCGTCCATCGACTCCATCCAGTCCTTGTCGCTGGAAACCCGCGAGGCGGTATTGCGCCGATACGATTTGGACCCGGACGGGGCTGTTGCGTTGGTGTTGTACCACCCGCTGAGCACGTCGGAACAAACGGCGGGTGCCGAGATGCGGCAGCTGTTGGATGCCGTGGCCGATGTGGACGTGCAGGCGCTCATCGTGTTTCCGAATTTTGACCCCGGCGGGCGGCGCATCATCGCCGTCATCGACGAATACGTTCGGGCCGACCCGCGGCTTAAGGCCGTCAAGAACGTGCCGTATGCCGATTTTCTCAACCTCCTGCATGCAGCGGACGTGATGGTTGGCAACTCCAGCAGCGGCATCCTCGAGGCGCCTTCATTCAAGATTCCGGTTGTCAACGTCGGGTCGCGGCAGGAGGGCCGCGAACGCGGCGGCAACGTCATCGATGTTCCGGCGGACCGCGCGTCCATCCGCCGCGCGATTCAGACGGCGTTGCATGGCGAGGACTTTCGGCGGGGCCTGGCGCGTTGCATCAATCCGTACGGTCAAGGAAATGCGTCCCGAACCATTGTAGCGGCATTGGAGTCCGTTCCGCTGACGCCGGCGTTGCTCATGAAGAAGTTTGACGATCGGGCCCTGGCTCGTTCCTGACGTCGCCTTTCATTCTCATTTGGCGGGTATTTGGATCCCGGTGTTTTCCGCGTAGACGAAGTATTCTTTCGGGTCCATGTTCACGGTGAAGCCGTTGGCACGCAAGTACGGTATGACTTTTTCGTAGGCTTTCTGGCCGTCGCCGATGGGATGGTACGCCGCGATGGCCATGCGAAGTTTGCTTTTGCTCAGTGTGTGCATGCCTTTGACGGCTTCGATTTCGGCGCCTTCGATGTCCATCTTGATGAAGTCGACGTGGTCAAGTCCGTTGCTGCGGCATATGGCGTCGATGGTTTCGACGGGGACGTTAACATGCCGTTTGCTTTTCTTCACGATCATGGTGTGTGCCATGATGTTGTCGCTGATGAGGTAGAGTTTGAGCGTTCGCTTTTTGCTCCACGCGCCTTTCTTGACGACCACGACGTTGCCCAGTCCGTTCATCGCAATGTTTCGCTTGAGGTAGTTCAGGTTGTTTTTTTCCGGTTCGATGGAGACCACGCGGCCTGTGCTTCCGACGTTCGACGCGGCCAGCACGGTATAGGCTCCGATGTTGGCTCCGGCGTCGACGATCACGTCCCCTTGGGAAAACCGGTAGTTGCGCCGGTACTGGTCGCTGAGGAAGATTTCCTCGATCGAATTCACTAGGATGTTGGCGTCCGGAGCGCTCAGACGGATGCGCATGGACTTGCGTAGGTCGAGCATGTACAAATCCATCTCCCGCGATGCGGAGTCACCCAGGGCGTGGGGCAGTACGAGAAAGATTTTCGAGAGGCCGCTTTTCAGGGTAGTGGAAACGGACGCGTAGATGCTCCAGCCGACTTTGTAAACCAGCGGCCCCAAGTGCCGGTTGTCCTTGACCCGGGCATATGCTGCTTTTCCCAGACGGATGAGTGCGTTGCCTTTGGCGGTCATGGAATCACGGCTTCTGAAGGGGAGGATGAATGTATGGCCTGATTTGCGTGTACAGCACACGCATCATTTCCTTAATAACCGATCGATGAAGTCCATACGTCGCCAAGACGAAAAGCGCATAGGCTAGGATCTTAGCCGCTATGCCGAACGGTTCAATGGCCAGGTATGCGCCGCCGAACAGGAAGAAAATGGCCCACTGGTGCAGGGTCTCTGCAATCCGGACTTTGTGGAAGAACCAGAGGTAGGCGGTACCAGCGGATGCGATGACCAGAAACGTTCCCACGCTGGCGATCGCCGCTCCGATGCTGCCGTACGGCTTGACGAGCAGGAAGTTGAGCGTGAACAGCAGGAATGCCGTCAACACAGAGAACGCGCCGGCGACCTTGATTTTTTTCAGCGACGTCAGCGACGTGCTGTTGATGCTTATCAGCGCGGCGAATGGCAAGCCGAGGCAGATGATTTGCAGTACGGGGACGGCCGGCTGGAACGCCGCACCCAGCAACTGATCGATGATGATGTCGGAAAAGTAGAGCAATGCCAGCGCGAAGAGCGTGACCAAAAGCGCCATGACGCGCGAAATCTGGAGGTAGTAGGACGGAAGCGACTCGCGGCTCTTGACGATGCGCGGCGCCATGGCCAACAGGAGTGCGGAGGAAAAGGGCATGACTGCGAACGCAAACGTATACGCGATATCGTACTGGCCGACGTCGGTCACGGTGTGAAAATACGTCAGCAGGTAACGGTCGATGATGGCCGGGAAAGATGAAAACACGCCGGCCAGGATCAGGGGTGCGTTGTAAAAAACCAACTCCTTCAACCGCTCTGGGTCGAATCGGCCGAAACTCCGCAGCGCCCAAAGCCCTCCGATCGCCACCATCAAGGCGCCGCTTGCCCGCAGGATGACGGAGGCGGAGGCGCTTTGGAACAGGTAGGCTCCGGCCAAGGCCAAGAGGCCGCTGGCCAAAGCGGAAAAAAACGAGGTCAGGCTATACGCCTTGAATTTTTCGAGCGCCTGCTGGACGTTCTGCAGGATATAGAATACGCTGGTGGACAAGGCGACGATGAAGGCCAGGGAAAAGACGTTGGCGGTTTGCGGTCCGGCCAGCACGGACACGACATAGGTCACCGGAATGTACGTCAGGGCGTATAGGAAGACCGTGGTGGTCAGCGTCGTGGTCAGGATGTCGGCCACGATTTTCGGGTTGTGCGCGTATCGGGCAGCCAGGTAGTGAACGGCGCCGGCCGCCGCGAATTCCGTGAAAAGCGGCAGGATGGCGGCTGTGCTCAATACCAAGGCGAACACGCCGTATTCGGCAGGTCCCAGGACGCGGGCCAGGACGGGCTTGAGCAGAAAAGCCATGATCATGATTCCGGCCTGCGAGAGGAGGAGTATGGAGGTGTTCCGGAGGTAGGTGGCCTTTTCCGTGGAAGTCATATGGCCCACGTAGGTCATCCGTGGATATATAACAAACCGTGCCCGAGGACGAATCAGCCATTTATTCCGTATCGGGCTCGAAGCGTACTGTAAGCTATTTATCAGCGGCGCGACATTCCACGTTCCCATGCAGCTGGATTCATTGTTGTCCATCGAGGCCTCTTCGGACCTTTGGACTGAACACGTGGACGGCATCCGGTTGTGGCCATTGATCCGCACGACCGTCCTGAGCATGCGCAGCGAAAAGGACAAGGGGTACAGTCCGGGTTTTGCTTCAGGCCGCATGGTCGTGCCGCCGCCGGCGTACGTCTGGGAGGAGCTGCGGGCGCTGTATGGCCTTCATACCGGATCGGATCCCTATGACGCCGTGTTTTTCACGTCGGCCGTACTGCGGACCGATTCGGATTCCGGCCCCGTCGACCGGCTTTTGCAGCCGTATTTTTCCCGCTTCAAAAACCCGCTGATTTTTCAAGACAGTTATCGGGGTTCCTTTTATCGTTCGGACGCCTTTTCGAACAGCACGTTTTTGGGCGATGCCTTGCGGCACATGACGGCACTTAAAGCACGGTTCGTGCCGCTTCCGGCTTCCACGCATGAGAAGGTCGCGGCCTTCAGTCGCACGGTGGCCGAGGCGTTCGATCTGGCCGATACCGAGGGCGAATGGTCCAATGCGATGGTTCGGCTGCTGAAAATGCGGGAGCCCTTGGAGCAATTCGTGCGCAACCATTTGGCGCCCCGCGTGCCGTCGCGCCTCGTCTTCATGAACGAAGCGTGCTTTTTGGGATGGTATGGCCTACTGACGACGTGCTTCAAGGAAAATGGTTTCACGGTCATCGAGCCGCAGCACGGGTTCGTGTCCTTCGAGCACCCGGCATACAACTACCCGAATTTGCCCCGCGACGGACGCACTGAAATCCAGGGCTATTTTCCGGACTATTTGCTCACGTTCGGCCCATATTGGTCCGCCCACGTCCGTGTTCCGGTCGACACGGTGGCCGTGGGTTATCCGTATCTCAACCGGGAGGCCGAGCGTTTGGCCGCATGCGTGCCGGATGAAAACGTGATCCTCTTTGTTTCGCAGGGATCGGTGACCGAAAGGCTGGCTGCGTGTGCGGCGGCTGTTTCCAAAGCGTTTCCCGAGGTTACCGTTGTGTTCAAGCTTCATCCCGGTGAAGTGCCTTTTACCGAGCGGTATGCGGTGCTATCATCCCTTGCGAATGTCCGGGTCGTCACGTCCGGCAGCGTGCATGAATGGCTTTCCAAAAGCCGTACGCTGGTCGGCGCGTTCTCGACGGTTTTGTTCGAGTCCGTCTTGTTTCCCAACCGGCGCGTGTTCGTGTTGACCGGTTCGGAAGACCTTCCGGCGTGCCTGGGCGCTTCGTTTTCCAGCGCGGACGATTTGATCCGTCTGCTTTCCGACCCCCGCTCGGGACAGTCCACGTGCAGGCCGCGCGAGTATTGGACCGCGGATTGGGAGGTCCGCTTCTCGGATTGGATGTCAAAACGGAAGATTGGACCGAAGGCCACTGCGGGCCGATAGTGGACGAAACCCCGCCGTCTTTTCCGATTATGCCGTTTTGGTGGGGTGTGACTGAAGCGGGGCTTACAGGCTCCAGCCCCCGTCGACCACGAGGTTCTGTCCGGTCATGTATTCCGAGGCGTCACTCAGCAGGAATACCAGGGGTCCGACGAGGTCGGACGGACGGGCCATGCGTTTTGCCAGCCGCACGTCTTCGGAGTATTTCTTGACGAACGCCTCGGGCTGATCGTGGTACACGCCGCCGGGCGACAGCGCATTGACCCGGATGTTGTAGGGGGCCAGATATGCCGCCAGGTAGCGGGTCAGTTGGATGATGCCGGCCTTGGTGGCGGCGTACTCCACCGGCATGGTCATGTCCGTTCCTTCATAGATGTCGAAACGGGGGGCGGCAAAGCCGTAGATGGACGCCAGATTCACGATGGTGCCGAATCGCTGGCGCTTCATTTGCCTGGACATTTCTTGGCTGGTCAGAAAATAACCGCCAAGGTGGGCGTCGATATTTTGACAAAAATCCGGCATCGTCACGTCCTCAAACTTACGCCCGTAGTGCGGGTTCCGGGGGTAGGCGTTGTTGACCAACGCATCGACTTTTCCGTGGCGCTTGACGACCGCATCCACCATGTCCCGGATCGAGGCCTGATCGGTGATATCCACGCGTTCGAATTCGGCTTTTCCGTTGCCATCCGTCAGCATTTCCGTCAGCACCCGTTTTGCGGATGCGGCATCCTTTTCCGCCATGATGGCCGTGCCGCCTTTATCAAGGACGGCCTTTACGAATGCCCGGCCCAATAAGCCGGCTCCGCCGGTAATGATGATGATTTTTCCGTCCAATTCGCCGGCGCCTGTCGGTTTTCGTGCTTTAAACTTTGATTTCATCCATATCCACCCATCGGTTTTGTTTTTTGGAAAGGCGCGCCGCAATGAGGATTTTCATCGCCTCCATTACCCGTTCCGGCGGAAACGGCGGCGAACCGGTCCGCATCATGCCAATGAAGGCGGCTAACATGCGCCGGAACATGGTGAAGTTATCCGTCACTTCGGCGTGAAAGCGGCGTTTCTTACTCCAAAAGTCGAACTGGAATGTCTTTTCCGTCGGTCCTAATGCGTCGACCTGCAGCAGGGCCCCCGTGCGGCTTTCGACGGCGATGGCGTCGTGTTGGGCCGGCAGGCTCAAGACGCGCATGGCGCAAAAAGGCACGGCCGCCAGCACGCCGTCGAGGATGTGGATGCCATATTTTTCCATCCCGTTGATCACGGCGCCGCGGATCAACGTGGCGTTTTTCCATTCGTCCGGTTCGTCCCGGAGTTTATCCAGTTCGCGAGCGTACGCCAGTCCGGAACAGGACATCAAGGTGCCTTTTTCCAGGTAGGGCCTGAAGAACCGCAGTTGCTGCAGGTCCAGGCTGAGCGGCTTGTCGATGAACACGAATTTTCCTTGCTTGAGCATGCTCTGCGCCATATCGAAGTGGCGTTCGAAGTCGTCCCGGGCCAAGAGGATGCCGTCCGTCTGATCGATCAGTTCATCCAGGCTTCGGACCGCATGCGGAATGCGCGTCGCGGCGGCTAATGCCTTGGTCTGCCGGGCGTCCTGCGTCCAGGCGTGCGTGACCTGGACATGGGGGAAGCCAAATTCGTTGGACTTGCGTTGGTTGAGGTAGGCGTAGATTCCCGGCCAGTCCGACGCCTTCATGGCTTTTGGATCATAGCCGTTGATGATGCTCGAAAACGAGTACGGATGGCCGTTTCCGTCGCTGATGCCTACGACTCCAAGCTTGATGCGTTCTACCACGCCGTCCAACCGCCGTCGACACACAGGTTTTGTCCAGTCATGTACGCGGACGCGTCTGAGCAAAGCAGCACGATGGCGCCTTTGAGGTCATCCGGCCTACCGATGCGGTTCAGCATGGTCTTCGACGCCAGCCGTTCGATGAATGTCTTGTTCTTCTGGGTGGCTTCGTGCGGGAACGGGCCGGGGCTGATGGCGTTGACGCGGATGCCGTGCGGTGAAAGAAAGCTGGCTAGGTACTTGGTCAACTGTATGACTCCGGCCTTGCTGGCGCCGTAGCTGGGCGGGTTGGCAAACGTGGTTCCTTCGTACATGCGGTAATCCGGCGCCACGTGTCCGTACATGGACGCGATGTTGACGATGACGCCATGGGTTTTCTTCAGCTGGGGTACAAGCGCTTTGGTCGTGTAGAATACGCCGTTTAGGCATACGTCGACGTCGTATTTCCAGTCCTCGAGGGTGATGGAATCGAACGTGTTCTTGTTGCCGGACCACGCGTTGTTGACCAGCGCGTCCAGACGGCCGTATTCGTTCTGGATGAATGAGACGGCCTTTTGGATGCTGGCCGGGTCTTGGATGTCCACTGCGATGCCGGACGCTTCGGTGCCGTATTCCTTGCGGAGACGACGGGCCAACGCCTCGCATTTTTTTACGTCGCGCGAACCGATGACCACGTCGGCACCGAATTCAGCCAAGGCTTCGGACATGGCGGTTCCAAGGTATCCGGATCCGCCGGTGATGAACGCGGTTTTTTGCTTGAGGGATAACAGGTCGTTAAGCTTCGTCACATGCGTCACCGGGAGCGTTTTGTTTTTTTCCTCTCGTTTTGTTGTTTCATCTTCATGAGCGCCTCGGCCACGATGAAATCGTGCTCGGTATCGATGTCGATGACGGGCCGGTTCTTTTCGGTGATGATGGCACACACGTTTCCCACCAGTATGGATGGGGAGGCGGGGTGTTGAGCCAGGCTTCGGCTCCGCATGGCGTACGCCAAGGCGTTGAGGCGGTAGGCGTTGGGCTGGGCCTGACGTGGCAGCCACGGGTTGGCCTCGTCCAAGTACGGCCGTGGTGTCGATCCATCGATCTTCCACAATCGGTTTGGGGAAATGTCGGATTCGGAGAAGGTGGCCGCGGTGTCGGCGTTTTCCGTATCCAGCGCCCGAATGGCTTCATCGATGTCGTGCGTCGTACGCAAGGGCGAGGTTGCCTCGAGAAGGAGCACGATGTCGGCGTCAAAGCCTTGCCGTGCCAGTTGCTTGAGCGTGTACCGTACGGCATCGATAACCAGGGAATCGTCATGGGCCAGGCGCTTGGGACGCCGAACGACCTCGGCGCCGAATCGTTTGGCGACCGAAGCAATCGTTTTATCGTCGGTGGACACGACGACGCGATCCACGTATTTGGATTTCAATGCCGGCAGGATGCCGTAGGCGATCAAGGGCTTTCCTGCCAGCGTCTTGAGGTTCTTGCGGGGGACGCCTTTGGAGCCACCGCGGGCGGGCACGATTGCAAGCACCTTGTTATCCGCGTACATATCGGAAGACCACTAGAACTTTTGCAGTGATTAGTGGTTTCACTTATATAAGATATATAACGCTTGGGCGCCATTTGCACGTTGGATGGTGACTCCTTTCATTTCAATTGCCGGACGTTCCGTGGGCCCCGGTTTGAAGCCTTTCGTCATTGCCGAGGCTGGCGTGAACCACAATGGCGACCTGGAGTTAGCTAAGCAACTCATTGATGCGGCAAAGGCGGCGGGGGCCGACGCCGTCAAGTTCCAGACGTTCAAGGCCGACGATTTGGTCACTCCTGCTGCGGCCCAGGCCGAGTATCAGGAAAAAAACATCGGCCGCAAGGAAACGCAATTGGAGATGCTCAAGCGCTTGGAATTGCACGATTCCGACTATGCGGTACTAAAGCGGCATTGCGATGATGTGGGCATCGTTTTTCTGTCCACGCCGCACTCGTCGTTGGCGGACATCGACTTGGTGGCGCGTTTATGTCCGGCCATCAAGTTGGCCTCCTCGGATCTGACCAACCTTCCGTTTCTCCGGTATGCCGCCACCAAGGGACTGCCGCTGGTAATCTCGACGGGGATGTCCACGTTGGCGGAAGTTCGCGAGGCCGTGGATGCCGTGCATCCACTTCAGCCGAACGTCGTGCTGCTGCATTGCACCAGCAATTACCCGTGCGCACCGAATGAAGCCAACCTGCGCGCCATGACGACGATGGAGACTGCGTTCGGCTTGCCGGTGGGGTACTCGGATCACACGCTGGGAACCGGCGTGGCCTTGGCCGCGGTCGCGTTGGGCGCGGTCATGATTGAGAAACATTTCACCCTGGACCGGACGCTGCCGGGCCCGGATCACGCCGCTTCATTGGAGCCGCACGAGCTAAGGGTCATGATGGACGGAATTGCGGCCTTGGTGGAAACGCGATCTTCGGGCGTCTTGCCGGAGACGGTGATCGGCAATCTGGGGCTTTTGGATGCCTTGGGCACAGGGGAAAAGCAGCCCACGCCGTCCGAACGGAAAACCATGCAGGTCATGCGCAAAAGCGTGGTGGCGGCGGCCGACATTGCCCGGGGCGCGGTTCTGACCGAGCGGTTGTTGGCCGTCAAGCGCCCTGGACTAGGCATCGCACCCAAGCACTTTGCGCGTCTGGTCGGCCGGATGGCCAAGTCGGACGTGAAAGCCGGGGCTCTAATCCCATCGGATTGGCTTTGACGCCGTCCGTTTCTTTTGGCGCTGTCACGTCTTCCCGATGCCCAAGGATACCTGGTGGATTCCGTGCCGCTGCAATGCGTTGCCTTGGAACAAGCCGCATGCGTCGACCACCACGCGGCCTGCGATGGAGGGCCATGGCAGCTGGCTGAATTTTTCGTCCCGGTTCACGACCAAGACCGCGTCGGCATCGGCCAGGTGGTTCAGCTTGGCCACGTCGAATCGACGGTATTCATCCTCGCCGCAGAGCGGGTCGAGTGCCTTGACCGAGGCTCCTTTTTGTTTCAACGCGCGGATGATGCTTTGCGCGGGCGTGTTTTCGAACGCCTTGACGTAGGGTCGGAACGTCAGTCCCAGCACTCCGATGGTTTTGCCGCGGAGGTTTCCGATTTTTCGTTCGAGAAGTTGCACGGCGTGTGGCGCCATTTTTTCATTGGCGGCCTGCGCGGCGTTGATGACCGGGGTATCTGCGGAAGCCACGAATTTGGGGTATTCGGGGATGCAATGGCCACCGACGCCGGGTCCGGGGTTATGCAGGTGGCAAAACGGCTGCGTGTTGGCCGCAGCAAACACGCTCCAGGCGTTTACGCCGTTAGCCTCGGAGACGATGGCCAATTCGTTGGCCAGGCCGATGTTGACGAAACGGTAGATGCCTTCGAAGACCTTGACGCACTCGGCTTCCTTGGCCGATTCCAGGACAACGACGCGGTTGGATGTGACGGCTGAGTAGAAGCCGGCCACGGCCGACCGTGTGGCTGCATCGTTGGCCCCGACGATCTTGGGGTATTGGTGTTGGATGTCGCGGATGGCGGTTCCGGACATCGTCCGTTCCGGACAATGGGCCACGCCGAAGTCCTTTCCGGCGCGCAGGCCGCTTTTCTCAAGGATGGGCAACAGTGCGTCGGTAGTGCCGGGCGGAACGGTACACTCGGTAATGACGATGTCGCCACGGGCAAGCCCACGTGCGATGTGCTCAGCCGCCGCCTTCAGGGGGCTTTGGTCATCGTGCGCCTCGCGGCCCATGGTCGTGGGCACCAAGATGACGTGCACGTCGGCCTTCCGGGTCGCCAGCGCCGCGTCGGTGGTGGCAGAGAACCGGCCGGACTGGCGGTGTTTTTCAAGCAATGCGTCAAGTCCGGGCTCCTCCGGGAATAGGTTGTCTCCGCTTTGGATGGCGTGGACGCGTTCGGGGTTCACGTCCACGCCGATGACGTGGGCGCCGGCTTCAGCAAGGCAAAGCGAAAGGGGCAGTCCCATGCGTCCCAGGCCGAACACGCACGCCGTCACATCACCGTTTTGCACGGCCTTTTTGGCGATTTCTTGCGTTGTTCCAAACAGTTTCATGTTCTTTCACTTCCGCTTCATTCTTGGCCCGCGGCAAATGCGTGGTAGTTCTTTTTGGCGTCTGTTTCGGACTTAGAAAGCATGCGCCACGGGTCAAAAACGGGTTTGGAGGTCCGCATCAATTCTTTGGTAAATTCCGGCCAGGGCGTGGCCACGACGATGATGTCGCTGTCGGCCACCAATTGGTTCGCCGAGGGCTTGGCATGCACGGCGTCCCGCAGTGGTAGCGGCACGGCAGCCTGCGGATCGAACGCATTCACGTGGCTTTTTTTCTCCAAAAACGCGTGCATCAGGTCGATGGCGCGGCTTTCGCGCACGTCATCGGTTCCCGGCTTGAACGCGATGCCCAGTATTCCCACGCGTTGGCCTTCAAGCCGCACGTGGGTTTCAATCCAGTCCACGATGTATCGGGGTTGGTCTTGGTTCTGGGCCAGCGTCTGCTCCAGGCCTGTCATGGCAACGTCGTGGCGCGAAGCCAGCGCGGCCAGGGCGCGCACGTCTTTGGGAAAGCAACTGCCGCCGAAACCGGTTCCGGCCGTAAAGAAGGCAGGGCCAATGCGCCGGTCTTTTCCAACGGCGTTGAACACCTCGTCCACGTTGACGTGCATGGCCTCGCAAAGCCGTGCCACTTGGTTGGTGAAGCTGATCTTGCTGGCCAAAAAGCTGTTGCTGACGTATTTGACCATTTCGGCCGTCTTGGGCGTCGTCTCGATCACGTCCGCTGGAATGCCCTTATGCAGTTTTCGAAGTACAGCGGCGGCGGCAGGCGCGTCGATTCCCAACACGATGCGGTCGGGATGAAAGAAGTCATGCCAGGCTTGGCCTTCACGCAGGAATTCGGGCGTCGCGCAGAGGAAGTAGTCGCGTCCTCGCACCCATTTTTTTTCTTGGAAAATCGATTCCAATCCGTCCGTCGTGCCGGGCAAGACCGTGCTTTTGATAGCCACGACGGTCTTTTCTTCGGGGCGGAGCCTTTCGGCAATGTCTCCGACCGCTTGCCGGATGAACCGGTCGTCCATCGTTCCGGTTTTGGTGCTCGGCGTTCCGACGGCTACGATCACGCAGTCGCTTTCCGCGACGGTTTCGGCTGTGGCGGAGACGGAAAAGCGCGTCAGCGGTGTGGCGTGCAGGGCTTCGGGGATGCCGGATTCGAAAAACGGGGCCTGTTTTTGCGCGATGCGGTTGCGCTTGTCGGCATCGGGCTCTACGCAGGTCACGCGGTGGCCCAGGTGGGCCAAGCCCAGACTAGTGACCAGGCCGACGTAGCCACCTCCCATCACCGTGACCCTCATGCAATCCGGCCTCGGAAGTAGGTGACTGTTTTTTCAATGCCTTGTGCAAGCGGAATTTTGGGACTCCAGCCCAGCAAGGATTTGGCCCGCGCGATGTCCGGTTTGCGCTTCTTTGGGTCGTCCGGCATGATGCCTTTGATCCGCACTTCGGATGAGGACCCGCAGGCGTGGATCACCTGTTCGGCCAGCTGCTTCACCGTGATTTCTGCGGGGTTGCCCAGGTTGACCACTTGGCGTTTGGCTTTCGGTTCGGATGCCAACGTGAGGAGTCCTTGAATCAGGTCGTCGACATAACAGAAACTGCGGGTCTGTCCGCCTCCGCCGTATAGGTCCAGCGGTTCATTGCGCAAGGCGGCCAGGATAAAGTTGGATACCACCCGGCCGTCGTTGAGCGCCATGTAGGGCCCGTACGTGTTGAAGATGCGCGCCATTCGGTAATCCAGATCCAATCGGTTTCCGGCGGTGTACAGGTAGCTTTCGGCAAAGCGCTTGGATTCATCATAGCAGGACCGGGGGCCAATCGGGTTGACGTGGCCGTAATACGTCTCCCGCTGGGGATGCTCCAAGGGGTCTCCATACACTTCCGACGTGGATGCCTGCAGCAGGGTGCTGCCGCTTTGTTGGCAGAACGCTACGGCGTTGATGATGCCCAGCGCGTTCGTGTTCATCGTCTCGACATCCAGCCGGGTATAGTGTATCGGCGATGCCGGTGAAGCCAGGTTGAATACGATTTGTACGTCGCGGGCCTTGGGCCATGATTGCGTGACGTCGTGGTGAATAAACGTGAATCCGCGTCGGGCTTCCAGCATCTGGACGTTTTCCTTGGATCCGGTGCACAGGTTGTCCAATGCCACCACGTCGTGGCCCGCGTCCAACAGCGCGAGGCAGAGGTTCGTCCCCAGAAACCCTGCCCCCCCGGTTACCCAAATGCTCATCGTGGTCACCTATTGCTGTTGTGTGGGTTGTATCCCTTTTTCTATGAGCCGGTTCGCGCGACGGTACGACTCCAGCGTGCCGATGTCGATCCAGTGGGATACGTTGCTGACGAATCCACCCAGCCGGCCTTGTTGGGCCAGCGGTGGAAACAGGAGGTGTTCGACTTTGTCGTGCGCTTCGGGCAGGGCGTCGATCGCCTGTTCGTTGAGGATGTAGTATCCCGCGTTGGCCAGCCGGCTTTGAACCTCTTGTTTCTTTGGTTTTTCCTGGAATGCCGTGATGGTGTCACCGTCCATGGTGGCGATGCCGAAGCGGTCCACCAAGTCGTCGGGCACGGCGAAAAGGGCCACCGACGCCCAGAAGTGGTGTTGGTCGTGAAAATCCAGTAGGCCCGAGACGTTTAGGTCGGTGATGTTGTCACCGTACGCGACCAGCACGGGTTCCCGGATGCCTTCGTTTTGGCAGATGGCTTTCAAGTCGCCTCCCGTTTCCCATCCCGGCGTATGGACCAACCGTAAGGCAATGTCCCGGGGCGTATGCGCAAAATAGCGTTCCACGGCCTCTTTGAGGTAAGATACGGCGACGATGATCTCATCGATGCGACCGGTGCGCGTGAGGTTGTCGATGACGTATTCGATCACGGGTCGCCCCGCGACCGGCAGGAGGGGTTTGGGAATCGCGTAGGACAGCGGACGCAGGCGGGTTCCTTTTCCCGCGGCTAGGATGATGGCTTTCATGGGCATCACAACTCCTTGAGGGGTTTTACTTCTTCGCCCATGTACGTGCGGTACCAAATTTCAAGCCCGACTAGCGACTCGACCATGGCATAATGACGCGCCAGCCGCGCTTGCACGGGCTTGGACAAGATGCGTTGGATGTACGCCTTCTGGATGATGCCCTCGCGGCAGATCAGGGGGTTGTCGAGGACGTGCTCGGCCAAGGGCCGGACGCCCCGGCGGTACCACTCGATCAGTTTTGGGCCGAAACCTGCCTTGGGTTTTTTCAATACGCGCGGAGGCAGTCGGCGCTTCATCGCCTGCCGGACCACGATTTTTCCGACTCCGTGGGCATACTTTTGGTCAAAGGGCAATGCCAGGCTGAAGTCCACCAGTTCGTTGTCCAAAAAGGGCACGCGAACCTCCAGGGAGTGGGCCATGCTCATGGCGTCTTCCGTTATCAGCAAGTCGTCCGGCAGGCTGGTCTGCAGTTCCGCGTTCAAAAAGTCGTTCTGCGGATGGCCGCCTTGGAAGTACGGCCGGAACAAGGCCACGATTTGAGCTTCCGTTCGTCCGGTCATGACTGGCCCGTAGACCTGGTCAAGCATGCGGTCATCCATGAGTTGGCCGCCGACTTTCAGGTAGTACGCTGCGCCGTCGTTGGCATTCCGAAGAAAGCCCAGATATTTTTTGACTCGGTCCCATTCCGGGTTTTGGTGCGCGTCGATGGACCGGATGACGTGGCCGGTTGAGTCCACCAAGGCGTGCTGCATGACGCGGGGCATCCATCGGCGGTACCGCGCGGCGGCGCGGATCTGGTTGTGCCGGGCGACGTATCCGCCGAAAAGCTCGTCGCCGCCCAACCCGGAGAGGCATACGGTGACTTTTTCGCGGACTTTTTGGTAGACGAAATACGAATAGGCGTTGTTGACTTTGGGCTGGTCCATGTGGTAAATCAACGTGGGGTATTTCTTGAAGGCGTCCAGGGGGTCGATGACCAGTTCGGTGTGCGTTGTGCCGAAAAACTCGGCCACATGGCGGGCATCGTCCAACTCATCCGTGCTTCCGCCGAATCCCATGGAAAACGTCGCCACCGGCTTGGGGCTAGCCTGGCTCATGGCCGCGACGATGGCGCTTGAGTCCAGCCCGCCGCTGAGCAAGGCGCCCACCGGCACGTCGCTGATCATGTGGCGTCGGACCGCGGATTCAAAGGCCGTATTGAACGCCTGCGCCGCGGCATGCGGCCTGACGGGCCGGGGGTCAAAGACGGGCTTCCAGTACCGGTTCAGCGTGAGCCGGCCGTCTTTCTTCCGGTACGTCAGGCTGTGGCCCGGCATGACTTTGTAGATGTTTTGGAACATGGTGTCGGCACTGATGATGGCGGACAGGTTCAGGATCTGGTGCAGCGCGACGGGGTTCACCTTGCGCTGGATGTCCGGGTGGTGCAAGATGCATTTGACTTCGGATCCAAAGACGAATCCTTCCGGGGTCGCGCTGTAGTAGAGGGGTTTGATTCCCAGACGGTCCCGCGCGAGGAACAATTGCTTTTCCCGGGTGTCCCAAATGGCGAATGCAAACATGCCGTTGAAGCGTCGGACGCAGTCCGGTCCCCATTCTTCGAACGCGTGCAGTACGACTTCCGTATCGGATTGCGTGCTGAACGCGTGCCGCTTTTGCAACTCTGCCCGTATTTCCTGGTAATTGTAGATTTCGCCGTTGTACACGATCCAGAAGCGTCCGTCTTCGCTGCTCATCGGCTGGTGTCCGCCTTCAAGGTCGATGATGCTGAGGCGGCGGTTGGCCAACCCCACTCCCTCATCGGTGTAGTACCCCTCGTCGTCCGGTCCGCGGTACTGGATGCTCCGGTTCATCCGCCTCAGTAGCGTCGGGTCGTTACATCCTACGAAGCCGCAAATGCCGCACATGTTTTTTCCTTTTTGGGACCGCTTCCGATCCGATGGATCTTACTGCGCCTTGACCTTCGACGGACTACGGGCGTCCCACTCCTTTGTAGATTTGGCTGAATTGGTTGGGTGAGAACAAGAACGCCGTATCCACTACCACGGCGGCCTTGACATCCTGGGGCCGAATGTCCTTGTAGGCGTCGTGCGCGCACAGAAAGACCACGGCGTCCGCCTGGAGGGCGTCTTGCAGGGGCACGGCGCGGTCGTGGACTTTCTGGAGGTTGGCCGCGTTGACGTATGGATCCGTGATGACGAAATTGGCGCCTTTTTGGCGCAAGGCCTCGGCGATGGTGCGCGAAGGCGCTTGGCGCACGTCGTCCACGTTGGCTTTGTATGCCACGCCCACCAATGCCACCGTGCTGTCCTTCAGGTTCCGACCGGCCTGGGCAAGGCCCGCTTCCAGCAGTTCAACCACGTGAAGCGGCATTTCGTCGTTGCGGCGGCGGGCGGTCATCATCAGGGTGGGCTCGAAGCCCACTTCCTGCGCACGCTTGGCGATGTAATACGGGTTGTTCGGCAAGCAGTGGCCGCCCACGCCAGCGCTGGGCAGCAGCTTGTAAAAGTTCCACTTGGTGCCGCAGGCCTCGACGAGTTGCTGCACGTCCACGCCGATGCGCTCGCACAACAGGGCCATTTCGTTGATGAACGCGATGTTCACGTCGCGCTGGGTGTTCTCGACTAGCTTGACCATTTCCGCGGTGTGCATGTCCGGCACGCCGTGCATCTTCAGTCCCGCGGATTCGTACAGGGCTTTTGCCGCCTCTAGAGAGTCGGAGTTGATGCCGCCCACGATGCGCGGCGTATTGTCGATGGTGTGGTGCGAATCGCCGGGATTCAAGCGCTCCGGGCAATGGGCCAGGAAGAAGTCCTTTCCTTTTTTCAACCCGCTTTTTTCCTGCAGGATGCCGCCCAGCACGTTTTCCGTCACGCCGGGGTACACCGTGCTTTCCAACACCACCAGCGTTTCCGGCTTCAGGCCGGCGCCGATGGCCGCGCCGCTTTTCTGCACGAACGAGAGATCGGGGGCATGATTTTCCGCGGGCGTGGGCACGCATATCAACACGGCGTCGGACTGGCGCACGGCATCGGTCACGTCCAAGGTGGCCCGAAGGCGGCCGGAGGCATGGGCCTTGGGCACGCGTTGGTTCAATTCCGGGTCGTTGATATGGCTGATGCCTTGGTTGGTCAGGGTGACGACGCGTTCGCTCGTGTCCGCCGCGATGACGAAGTAACCGGTTTCAGCGAAAAGCAGCGCCGTGGGTAGGCCGACGTAGCCGGCGCCCACTACGGTGATCGTGGCGTTCTTCCGTTGGATTTTCTCCATTAAGCTCATTCGATCATCTCGTCTCCTGTTGGTACCATGCGACCATCTTGCGTAGGCCGTCTTCCAGCGTGTGGCCTGCCTGGACGCCCAGGATTTTTTTTATCTTGGCCGTGTCCATGGCATTGCGCGCCGGGTCCGAGCCTGCCGGCGGCTGGTGCGCGATGGGCGCTGTTTTTCCGGTGACGCGCTCCAACGCGGTGACTAAGTCGTTGATGGATGTTTCTTCCGGCGAGGCCACGTTGAAGACTTGTCCCACGGCCTTGGCGCTTTTGCTGGCCGCGAGCGTCATGTCCACCGTGTCCTGCACGTACGTGAAGTGGCGTTTCTGGGAGCCATCGCCGAAGACGGTCAGCGGTTTTCCCTCGAAGATTTGCTCGATGAACTTGGGCACCACGGCGGCGTAGGGAATGTCGCCGCGCTGCCGGGGTCCGTACACGCTGACGTACCGCAGCACTACCGTCTTGAGTCCGTAGACTTCGTGATAAATCCGGCAGTATTCTTCGCCGGTGCGCTTGCCCACGCCGTACGGGTGCAGCGGCCGGCAGGCCGCGTCCTCGCGTTTGGTGTCGGATCCGCCGCCGTACACCGAAGACGACGACGCGAACACCACTTTTTCCACGTCGTGCTTGCGGCAGGCCTCCAGGACGTTGAGCGTACCGTCCACATTCACGGCGTTGGCTTCCAACGGGTTCTCGATGCTGCGCGCCGCCCGGTTCATGGCCGCCAGGTGGAATACGGTTTGGACGCCTCGGACGCACGATGTGACGGTCTTTCGGTCTTGGATATCGCCGGTTTGGACGGACATGCCTTGCGATTCCAGGAGGGCCTTGTTCTGGGTGCCCATGCTGAAATTATCCAGCACAATCACGTCGTTGTCCGGGTGGAGGGCTTCGGCCAGATGGCTGCCGATGAACCCGCCTCCACCGGTGACTAGGACCTTTTTTTCATGCATAACCATGGCCACAAGTTAAAATTACTTTACAAAATGTATATAATGCTTTACTTATTATGTTGGTAAACGGAACAACTCGGCATTTGCCAAAGGTGCGTAAGACGTGAGCGGGAAAAAAATCATCAAGCACGTGGTCCGGTGGGGCGCTAAAAAAGCGGCTCCTCTGCTTTATGCCGCGTTCTTCCGAAAAACCCAGAGCCCCTTTGCCCACGGCAGCGTGTGCCTGAGTTTTGATTGTGACTTACCGGAAGACTACGACCGACTGCCCGCCCTGCTGGATACGTTGGATGCGTTCGGCGTTCGTGTTTCGTTTGGGATCATCGGCAAATGGCTCGAAAAACTGCCCCGCCTCCACGCCCGTATCGTGGAAGACGGCCACGAAATCATGAACCACACGCAATCGCATCCGAACAACGAGACGTGGAATCCGGATCGTTACTTCAACCAATTGACGTTCGAAGAACAACGCGCCCAAGTGCTGGATTTTGAATCGACGTGCCAGGACATCCTGGGCATCAAACCCGTGGGCTTCCGGACACCGCATTTCGGCGACTTGAACGTGGAAGGCGTCTACCGTGTCCTGGAAGAACGCGGGTATCTGTATTCCACCTCGACGATGATGACCAAGACACGCGCCGGCGGATTGCCATACTACCCGCGTCACGGCGATTTTTCGGCACCCGGGCATGGAACGGCGGCGTACGGCGTGCTGGAAATGCCGGTAGCCTGCTGCCCGGTCCACTACTTTCCAGCCATGGATTCGGTGCACTGCGTGCGCCAGCAGGTCCCCGCCCACCCCGGATCCGCGTTTTACGATGTGTTCTGCCAAAGCGTGAACCAGGGCCTCAAAGAAAAACGCATCATGATTTACGATTTCGGGCCCCAGGACGTCGGCGGCCTTGCCGATTTTGAACGCATGCTGTCTTTCCTGCGCCAGAACAAGGTGAAGACCTGGCGTTGCCAGGACGCCGCGGCGAATGCCCGCCAAGTCCTTTCGCGAACGGCACGGACCTAACCGGGCGGTTTTGACTCCATCACGGTCACGGCGGCACGGATGCGCTCCTGGTAGTTGCCGGCAACCGTCCTCCAGTCGAACCGATCCAGCGCCGCGCGTCGTGCCCGCCCCCCCATGAGTCGTGCTTCGCTCGGGTGGCGGACGAGGTACTCGACGGCTTTTTTGAATTCGGTAGGCGTGCGGACCACCTGGCCGAATCCTCCTTCCTGGATGAGCCGCCGGGCTTCGGGAAGATCGCGCGATACGATGGGCAGGCCCAACGCCATGTACTCAAAAAACTTGTTGGGCGCGGCATGGTCGTTGATCGCGCTTCGGGGATAGGGAAACACCGCGGCGTGCGCGCGCCGCACCCGGGCGGCCACCTCATCCGGCGCGACGTTCTCATAGACGTCCACTCGCTTGACCAGTCCTCGCTTTTGGATTTCGGCCTCCAGCCACTGCCGCCAGGTCGACTCGGTCTTGACGACCAGCAACAATCGTCCATGCCGCGTGGCCGCAAATGACTTCAGGAGCCAATCCAACCCGTATTCCGGAATGGCCTTTCCGGTGTACGCCAGGGTGAATTCGGAATATTTTTTCCGGCTGGGGACAAAGCGGCTGGCATCCGGCGCATTGGGCGCCACGAAGATCCGTTCTTTAGGCACGCCGTACCGGCGGTGGATGTCCTCCGCAAAAAAAGGCGAGATGACCGCGACGGCCGCCGCCGCATTGAGCGCCCTTTTTTCGATGACTTCAAAAGCCCGGGCCAGCCAGCGGTCCTGCCAGGAATAAAACGAGGCATAGGACGGATCCGAAGGGTATAGCGGATCCGGATAGTCGAACAGAAACGGCGTTGCCGTGCCTTGGCAGGCCCAGTACGCCGAAAGGCCTCCAACGTGGCTGAATCCGATGACGACGTCAAAACCTTGCTTTTTGCTCCAAGCCGCGGCGGCTAGGGCGAAGCTGATTTCTTTCATTCGAAACGGGAGTGCCGGCGTCTGGATTTTTTTAAATCGAACGCCCGGAATCGGGCTGCATGCGTCGTCTTCCCCATACATCCATGTAACGCGATGGCCTTGTTCCGCCAATGACGCGGCAATCTTGGTTCCCCTTGGATCGCGAATTCCCGCGCTGGTGTAATCAATGAACCCGATGTTCATGCGCTGTCAACTCCGCTTCCAAATGGTCGCAAATAAGGCGGGATTCTCCTGGAACGAATGGGCTTTTCTGGGGTTTAAACGTTTGGAGAAACGCCCGCGCTTTTTCCGGACTGTTTGCGTCCAGCCCGACGAGCGCTCCGGCACGGGCCGACACGATTTCGACCCACTCCGTTTCATCACGGAGGATCAGCACGGGTTTTTGTAGGATGGCCGCTTCGACCTGCAATCCGCCGGAGTCCGTCATGACGACGCCGCACTGATCCAGCAGCCACACCAATTCGAAGTACCCCACGGGCGGCTCTAACTGCACGTTCTTGGGTACGCGCTGCCAAAGCCCGCATTGCTTCAGAACGTTTTCCGTGCGCGGATGCACCAGGAAGACGACGGGCATCTGGAGCGATTCCAAAAGTCTCCAAAGCATTTCGAGCCTCTCCGCATTGGCATTGGATTGCCGATGCAGCGTGACCAACGCGAAGCCGGGTTTGACGGAAAAACCGGGCGCGCGTTTCTTGCCGCGGGCGTGCGCCAGGGCCTGGACTTCCGTGTTGCCGGAAAGGACCACTCCGCTTGTAATGCCTTCCTTCTTGAGGTTTTCGATGCAGTTGGGCGTGGGCGCGAAGCGCACGTCGCTGATTTGATCGCACGCGATGCGGTTGACTTCCTCCGGCATTCCGGGAACGAAGCTACGTGCACCACTTTCCACGTGGGCCACGCGGCACCCGCACTGACGGGCGGCCAGGGCCGCGCCGAGTACCGAGTTGGTGTCCCCCACTACGCACACGACCCGGACACCCAGTTCGCGAATGGCCTGCTGCATGCGTTCGTTGACGCGTTGGATCTGGGTTTCACGGTCGGCGCTTCCCACACCCAGGAACCGGTCAGGGCGGGGCAACTTCAGTTCTTCAAAAAACACGTCGGACATGTTGACATCGTAATGCTGTCCGGTGTGGATGAGGCAGAATGCAGTGCCCCGACGCTGCAACTCCCATACGACGGGCGCCATTTTCGTCATTTCCGGCCGCGTTCCCACCACGATGGCAATCATCGATCGTTCCACATCCCTTTTCAGTCTCCTGTTGCGTCAAGATTTCGCCAGACGGGTTGACTTCGGCATCTTGGTCTGACCGCCGTATGAGTACTTTTTTGTCCAGGGTAAAGCGAGGCCGACAAATTTCACGACTACCTAGGCCAGTCTCGCTAGACCGCAACGCACGAATTGCCGAAGCAACGTGTGTGGCCTTGCGGAAAAAATCCGCAAGACCTTGAAATCCTACCTGAATTGCAAGAAACCAATACTTTTTTGTCGTATTGCTTATTGGTTTGTTGTAATTCGTGATCCTTGAGACGTACGGCCACGTCCGGTCGGATGTAAAACATTAAATACATGATGTAAATAAAGCTTTACATCCGTATGGTTGTGAAAATTCATCCCAGCGCCGACGTCTCGCCCAACGCCATCCTCGGCGACGGCACCTCCGTGTGGAATCAGGCGCAAATCCGCGAAAACGCTACGCTGGGAAAGAACTGCGTCGTGTCCAAAAACGTCTACATCGATTTTGACGTACGTGTAGGCGACCACTGCAAGATTCAGAACAACTGCTCCATCTACCACGGTGCGAGCCTTGGAAACGGCGTTTTCGTCGGCCCCCACTGCGTCATCACCAACGACCGCTTTCCCCGCGCCGTCAACCCCGACGGCTCGCTCAAATCCGCCACCGACTGGACCGTCTCCAAGACCCGCGTCGACGATGGCGCTGCCCTCGGGGCCGGCACCATCTTGGTCTGCGGCGTCACGGTCGGAAAATGGGCCATGACCGGCTCGGGATCCGTCGTCACCAAAGACGTGCCGCCGCATGCCTTGGT
>Ga0080064_1001895_pt1 | contig 38763 bp, 35 predicted proteins | sample Subgrocontami54m_FD_69260 | JGI IMG/M metagenome (GOLD analysis project Ga0080064, IMG submission 69260) | Subsurface groundwater microbial communities from S. Glens Falls, New York, USA - GMW46 contaminated, 5.4 m (SPADES assembly) (version 2) ...
CTCCTCCTGCGGCCGGCGCAGGTAGGGCAGGACCTTGTCGCCGCCGACATCGAGCGTGCGGAACACGACCGGCTTCTCTCCGGCCTCCGCCACCACGGCGCGATACATCTGCGTCTGCCGCTCCAGCCGCGGCAGGGTCGCCGACACCATGAACTGCAGCTCGGTGCGGTAAAGCCCGATGCCGTCGGCGCCGGACTCGGCCAGATGCGGCACATCCATCAGCAGCCCGGCATTGATGTGGAGCTCGATCTTCTGCCCGTCCTTGGTCAGCGACGGCGTGTCGCGCAGGGCCCGGTACTTGCGGTGCCGGCGGGCGCGGAAGCGGGCCTTGTCGCCGTAGGCGGCGATCACCTCGCTCGTGGGGCGGATGTGCACCTCGCCGCTGTCGGCGTCGACAATCAGGGGATCCCCCTGGTCGACACGCTCCAGGATGCCGGCGGCGTTGCCGACGGCGGCGATGCCGAGCGCCCTGGCGACAATGGCGACGTGGCTCTGGCCGCCGGAATCGTCGAGCACCAGGCCGCGCAGGCGCGAGCGGTCGTAGTCGAGCAGGTCGGCCGCCCCCATGGTGCGGGCGATCAGCACGGTGTCGTGCGGCAGCTTGGCCGTGACCGCGTGCGATCTGGGTCGCCCCGAGAGGGTGCGCAGCAGGCGGTCGGACAGCTCGTCGAGATCGCGCAGCCGCTCGCGCCAATAGGAATCGGCCTGGCGCAGCATGCGGGCGCGGGTGTCGTTCTGCACCCGCTCGACCGCGGCCTCGGCCGTCATGCCGCGCTTGATCGCCTCCTTCATGCGCCGGAGCCAGCCGCGATCGTGGGCGAACATGCGGTAGGCCTCGAGCACGTCGCGGTGCTCGCCCGTCGCCGACAGGTCGCCCTGCTCCAGCATCTCGTCGATGGAGGCCTTGAGCTCCTCGACGGCGGCCTCGAGCCGGCGGTTCTCCTCCTGCGGGTCCTTGGCCTCGAGCTCGGTGACGACCACGCGCGGCTCGTGCAGGACGGCGTGGCCGAGCGCCAGCCCCTCCGAGAGCGGCTGGCCGCGCACGACGTGGCCGACGGCGCGGCTGAACTCCGCCGCGGTGTTGGCGCCGGGAACCGCCCCGGAGACCAGGTGCTCGGCCAGCACCATGGCCGTCGTCTGCAGCACCTCGACGTCCTCGTCGGAGTATTCCTTGTGCTTTTTGTTCTGGACGGTGAGCACGCCCAGCACGTCGCCGCCGCGCAGGATCGGCACGGCGAGGAACGAATGGTAGACCTCCTCGCCCGTCTCCGGCCGGTAGGAGAAGGCGGGATGGTTCTGCGCGTCGGGCTCGTTGATCGGCACGGCCAGCTCTGCGCAGCGCCCCACCAGGCCCTCGCCGCGCTTCATGAAGGTGGTGTGCACGGCGCCGGGGTTGAGGCCCTCGGTGGCGAACAGCTCGAGCGATCCGTCCTGGCGCTTGAGGTAGATCGAGCACACCTCGGCCACCATCATGCCGGCGATCTGGCGCACGATGCGGTCGAGCCGGGATTGGCCGTCCGACGGCTCGGCCATGATCTCCCTGAGCCGGCGCAGGATGATGCGGATCGCCGGCTCGGAGGGAGAAATCCGCGGATTGTCTCCACCTCTGTTCTGCATCGCCGAACCGCCGCACTCCTGCTTGATGCATCGCCGGGGACCAAACCCCGCACGCGGGTCTCGAGCGGGGCCCGCTCCGCGCACCACCATAGCCCGCCGGCTGACCCCCGCCCGCTCGCGCGGGCACCCGCGAGATCAGTCCTTATCGAGATCGTAGAGCGCGTGCAGGGTGCGCACCGCCAGCTCGGCGTAGGCCGCATCGATCAGCACGCTTATCTTGATCTCGGACGTTGTAATCGCCAAAATATTGATGCCCCTCTCAGCCAAGGCCTTGAACATCTGGGCGGCGACGCCGGCATGGCTGCGCATGCCGACGCCGATCACCGAGACCTTGGCAACGTCGGAAGAACTCTTGATGTCAAAGTAGCCGATGTCCTTGCGGGCGCCCTTCAAGACTTCGAGAGCGCGGTCGAGGTCGGATTCCTGCACGGTGAACGTCATGTCGGTGTGTTTACCGTCGGAGGAGGTGTTCTGGACGATCATGTCGACGTTGATGTTGCCCTCGGCCAGCGGCCCGAAGATGCGCGCGGCCACGCCCGGCTTGTCCTCGACCCTGATCAGGGTCACCTTGGCCTCGTCCTTGGCATAGGCGATGCCGCTGACGACCTGCTGCTCCACGATCTCGTCCTCGCTGCAAATGATGGTGCCGACCCGGTCCCAGGTCTCCGGCCGCGCCGGCTCCAGCGCGTCCGGCGCCACGAAGCTCGACAGCACGCGCACCCGCATTCCGTATACCATGGCGAGCTCGACGGAGCGCGTCTGCAGCACCTTGGAGCCGAGCGAGGCCATCTCCAGCATCTCTTCGTAGGAGACTTTCGGCAGCCTGCGGGCCCTGGGGACGATGCGCGGGTCGGTGGTATAGACGCCGTCGACGTCGGTATAGATGTCGCAGAGGTCGGCCTTCACGGCGACGGCAATGGCAACGGCGCTGGTATCGGAGCCGCCGCGGCCGAGCGTGGAGATGCGGTTGCGGCCGGGCTCGATGCCCTGGAAGCCGGTGATGACCGCAACCTCGCCCTGCTCGAGGCGGGCGCGGATGTTGTCGCCGGGAATGTCCTTGATGCGGGCTACCCCGTGCGCGTTGTCGGTGATGATGGGCACCTGCCAGCCCTGCCAGGACCGCGCCGTGATGCCCATCGACTGCAGCACGATCGCCAACAGCCCGGCCGTGACCTGCTCGCCGGTGGCGACGACGGCATCGTACTCGCGCGCATCGTGCAGGGGCGAGGCCTCGCGCACCCAGGCGACCAGCTGGTTGGTGACGCCGGCCATGGCCGAGACCACCACGGCGGCGCTGTTGCCGGCATCGATCTCGCGCTTGACGTGGCGGGCGACGTTGCGGATGCGCTCCACGTTGGCCACCGAGGTGCCGCCGAACTTCATGACGAGGAAAGACATGACGACCCGCGTGAGTGCCCCATGGGTCCGGGCCGCGCATCTGCCCTCGGCAGCCCCAATCGGACCCACAATTTCGGCGGCTTGACGCGCCCACTCTTAGCCACATGGCCGCCCCTCTGCAACACTTGCAGCGCGACCTTGACAGGACAATCCGCCAACGCGCCAATGCGGCATGACACCAGGCCCCTCAGCCGGGACCAGCAGGACGCTCGACCCCGAGGAAATCGACCGCTTTGCCAGCCTTGCCTCCGAATGGTGGGACCCCCGGGGCAAGTTTGCCGCCCTGCATCGGATCGGGCCGGCACGCCTGACCTTCCTGCGCGACGAGATGGTGCGCCATTTGCGTCCCGCAGGCGCCGGCCGGCGCCCGCTCGAGGGCCTGCGCGTGCTGGATGTGGGCTGCGGTGGGGGGCTGATTGCCGAGCCGCTGGCGCGCCTGGGCGCGCAGGTCACCGGGCTCGACCCGGCTGCGGAAACCATCGAGGCGGCCCGGCGGCATGCCGCGGGTCAGGGCCTCGAGATCGACTATCGTTGCGGGCGGGTGGAGGACGTGGCGGCGGAGGCGCAGGCGTTCGATGCTGTGGTCTGCCTGGAGGTGGTGGAGCACGTGCCGGATGCGGCGGCGTTCCTCGCGACGTGCGCTGGCCTGGTGCGGCCGGGCGGGCTGATGCTGCTCTCCACCCTCAACCGCACGCTCAAGGCCTACCTGCTCGCCATCATCGGCGCGGAATATATCCTGCGCTGGCTACCGGTCGGCACGCACCAGTGGGAGCGGTTCGTGACACCCGACGAGCTGGCCCGCCACCTGCGGGCGGCGGGCCTGGGCGCCCCGGTGGTCAAGGGGCTCGTCTACAACCCGCTCGGCGACAGCTGGTCGGTGAGCGGCGATACGGACGTGAACTACCTGGCGTCGGCGGCCAAGCCCAACTGATGGGGTCAGACCCCTACGCACCCGCTGTTGTGCACGCGCGCCCGAGGTATGGGGTCTGACCCCTACTCTCCCTTTACCGATCCGATGCGCCGGCCTCGCGCGGGAGGCGGAAATCTGGTCTGTGGGGACATGGCCACGGACGGAAGAGAGCGCGGCGTCATCGTCACTGGAGCCGCGCGCGGGATCGGGCGTGCGGTTGCTAGCCACCTCGCGCGGGCTGGCTGGCGGGTGGCGTGCGTCGACATCGACGGCGAGGCGGTGGGTGCCGCGGCGGCGGAGACCGGCGGCGTGGCCATCGAGGCCGATGTCGGCAGCGAGGCCGACGTGGAGCGGCTGGTGGCCGTGGCGCGCGCCCGGATGGGGCGCATCGACGCCATCGTCTCCAATGCCGGGTTCGGCAAGACGGCGCCGCTGGGCGAGACCACGCTTGCGATCTGGAATGCGGTGCTGGCCACCAATCTGACCGCCACCTTCCTGCTGGCGAAGGCGGCCGCCGCGGACCTCAGCCAAGCGCGCGGCGCCATCGTCACCATCGGCTCCACCCGCGCGCACATGTCGGAGCCCAACACGCTGGCCTATTCGGCGAGCAAGGGCGGGCTGGTCGCGCTGACGCATGCGCTGGCGATGACGCTGGCGCCCGACGTGCGCGTGAACTGCGTGTCGCCCGGCTGGATCGATACCGGCAAGCACGGCCCCTTCAAGGCGAGCGACCATGCCCAGCATCCGGTGGGCCGCGTCGGCGTACCCCAGGATGTCGCGACGGCCGTCGCCTATCTGCTGTCGGAGGACGCGGGCTTCGTCACCGGCGCGGAGCTCATCGTCGACGGCGGCATGACGCGGAAGATGATCTACGCCTGAGGTCAGGTGTCAGGACCTTCCAGGTCCGAAGCGGCTGCTCGACGGAGCAACCAGAGAATTGAACACCTGCGCAAAGTTAGTGAACGCCGCCCAACACAGCGTTCAGAACGAGTTCAGGGCGCGCGGTGCATCCTCCCACGTGTCGAGTGAATTCAGCGCAACGCACGGAAGGAACATAGCCATGAACCGCGTAGCCCTCATCGCCCTCGCTCTCGCCGCCACCACCACAGCTGCCAGCGCCCACGACTACGGCCGCCGCGAGCGCATCGACGATCGCCAGGCCGAGCAGGCTTGGCGCATCAGGCAGCACCGCCTGAACGGTGACCTCACTTGGCTCGAGAAGCAGAAGCTGCTTGGCGAGGAGGCGAAGATCCGCCGCATGGAGGCCTACGCCAAGCGCGACGGCTACATCAGCAAGCGCGAGTATCGGGAGATCAACGAGGCGTTGAACGAGGCCGGCCGCGACATCCGCCGCGAGAGCCACGACCGCCAGGTCGCCTGGTGGCGGCACATGTTCTGGTACAGGTAGCTGCGGCGCGTCCCCTGGCGCGATAGCATGGTGTCGGACCTCAGGGGTCCGGCACCATTGCTCATTGGGGCGCCGCCATGATCGACCACGTCTCCATACCCGTGCGGGATCTTGCCGCCAGTGCCGCCTTCTATGCGCGTGTGCTGGCGCCGCTGGGATACGCCAAGCTCGTCGAGCGGCAGGCGACGGTCGGCTTCGGCAAGACGTATCCCGAATTCTGGCTCAATCTGCGCGCCGACTTGGGACCGGCGCCCGCCGACCCGGGCACCCATGTCGCCTTGCGCGCGGCGAGCGAGGCGGCGGTGCGCGCATTCCATGCCGCGGCTCTTGCCGAGGGCGGACGGAGCGCCGGCGAGCCCGGGCCGCGCCAGGCGGCGATGACGACCTACTTCGGGGCCTTCATCCTTGACCCCGACGGCAACAAGATCGAGGCGGTGTCGTTCCCGAGGCCCAGCGCCTGATCAGCGCGGCTTCAGGCCGAGCTCCTCGTCGGACGGCAGAGGGGCAAGGTAGGCCGCGACCAGGTTTGCGCCGACGTCGGCGAGCCGCGCCGGCGACCATTTCGGCGTGCGGTCCTTGTCGACGATCAGGGCGCGCACGCCCTCCAGGAACTCGCCGTCCTCGAACAGGCGCGTGCACAGGCGGAACTCGACATTGAGCGCCGCCTCGAGCGAGGCGAGCCCCTTCGCGTTGCGGATCGCGGCCAGCGTGAGCTTCATCGACTTCGGCGACTTCTGCGCCAGCGCGGCCAGCGTCTTCTGCGCCCACTCGCCCGGCATGGCCGACAGCGCGTCCAGCATCGCCTCCACCGTCGCGCCCCCAAAGGCGCGGTCGATGTCGGCGCGCCGGGCGGCGAGCGGCGCCGGGCCCGGGTCCTCCGACACCGCCGAGATCGCCCGGCCGACCGGCCCGCCCTTCGCATCCACCAGCCGCGCGAGCAGCCGGTCGAGGCTGGCCGAAGGCACGAGCACGTCGGCGAACTGGGCGTAGATGGCGTCGGCGGCTTGCATGGTCTCGCCGGTCAGCCCCAGATAGACGCCGACCTCGCCCGGCGCATGCGCCAGCAGCCACGTGCCGCCCACGTCCGGGATCAGGCCGATGCCCGTCTCCGGCATGGCCAGCTTGGAGCGCTCGGTGACGATGCGGTCCCGCGCGTGGCCGGAGAGCCCGATGCCCCCGCCCATGACGATGCCATCCTGGATGGCGACGAGGGGCTTGGGGTAGCTCCCGATCAGCGCATCGAGCCGGTACTCCTCGCGCCAGAAGGTGCGCGCCTGCCCCGAGCCCTGCGCGCGGCTGTCGTAGAGCGAGCGCACATCGCCACCCGCGCACAGCGCCCGGCCGCCGGCGCCGTCGAGCAGGACGAGGGCGATGGCGGAATCATTCCGCCAGGCCCTCAGCGCGTCCCAGATCTGCCGCACCATGCCCAGGGTGAGCGCGTTGAGCGCCTGCGGCCGGTTCATGGTGATGCGGCCGGCCCTGCCCTCACGGCGGATCAAGACCTCGTCAGTTGCAGGCGCTTGCATCGACGTTTCCTTGACTTTCCATTGAATCTCGGGATTAGCGGGCGGATCGCGCCGAAGCAATCGGTTGGGCCATTGCTTCTGGCGGGCGGCGAAAGGCATTAGACTCGCAACCCATGACGGTGTGGCAGAAGATCTCGGGCTTGGCGACGGCGGTTGGCGACGCAGGCGGCAGCCTGCTCGGCGGCCTCGGCCGCGCCTTCGGCCTCGAGCAGGACGGCAGCGAGCCGCAAAAGACCATCGCCTTCACCATCGCCGTCATCGCGCTCAGCGCCAAGATGGCCAAGGCCGACGGCGTCGTCTCGCCGCTGGAGCTGAAGGCCTTCGAGGAGGTGTTCCGCTACGCGCCGGAGGAGGAGGGCAATGTCGGACGCGTGTTCAATCTGGCCAAGCAGGACGTGGCGGGCTACGAGGCCTATGCCGACCAGATCGCGGCGCTGCTCAAGGATGACCGCAAGCTCCTGCAGCACGTGCTCGAAGGCCTGCTGTACGTGGCCGCCGCCGACGGCATCCTGCACCCGCGGGAGGACGAGTTCCTGAAGTCGGTGGCCCCCCACTTCGGCTTCTCCGACAGCGAATTCCGCTTCTTCCGGGCCCGCTTCGTCAACGACCACGACAACCCCTATGACGCCCTGCGCTTGAGCCCCGACGCCGCCGACGCCGAGGTCAAGTCCCAATACCGCAAGCTCGTGCGCGACAATCATCCCGACCGGCTGATGGCCAACGGCGTGCCGGCCGAGTTCATCGAGCTCGCCAACCGCAAGCTCGCCGCCATCAACGCCGCCTACGAGACCATCGCCAGGGAACGCGGGCTTTGATGGTCACGCCGGAGTCCTCGCTCGTCGGTGCCGTGCACCCCTCGCCCAACTACGGGCCGCGGCGGGGCGTCGTGCGTCCCACCATGCTGCTGCTGCACTATACGGGCGTGGCAAAGGCGGCCACGGCCATCGACTGGCTGTCGCGGGACGAGAGCAAGGTGTCCGCGCACTACGTCATCGACGAGGCGGGCGCCATCACGCAGCTGGTGGCCGAGGAGATGCGCGCCTGGCACGCGGGGCTGGCCGTGTGGGCCGGCGAGGCCGACATCAACTCGGCATCGATCGGCATCGAGATCCACAATCCGGGGCACGAGGCCGGCTACCCCGACTTCCCCGAGCCCCAGCTCGCCGCCGTGGAGGCGCTGTGCCGGGATATCATCGCCCGGCATGGCATCAGACCCGAGCGCGTGCTTGCCCACTCCGACGTGGCGCCGACGCGCAAGAAGGACCCGGGCGAGAAGTTCCCGTGGGCGCGGCTCGCCGCGGCGGGGATCGGCCACTGGGTGGCGCCCGAGCCGGTGAACCGGGCCGATCCCGGCATCGCGCGCGATGCCGCCGGCCCCCTGGTGGCGGCCGTGCAGGGCCTGCTCGCCGGCTACGGCTACGGCATCGAGGCCAGCGGGGGATTCGATCCCAAGACCGAGTTCGTGGTCACGGCCTTCCAGCGGCATTTCCGGCCCGAGCGCGTCGACGGCCGCATCGACCAGTCGACCATCACCACGCTGGAGCGGCTCGCCGCGGCGCTGCCCAAGGGCGCGGCCGTTGTATGAGCCTGAGCTGATTGCGTTCGGTATCTACCTCGTCAACCGGCCGCAGCGGGGCTGAGCGGCAGGGCAGGACGTTGCTCAGGTCTGGCTGCCGCCGCCCTGCGGCTTCGCATTGGGCGCGCGCGTGTTGGGGCCGGAAGGCGGTGGTGTCCTGGCGGCATTTGCGCCCGCACGTCCCCGCTGCATGCGGCGGAACAGGCGGTCGCGGTTGAGGTCGATGCGATGGCGGCACTTGTTGCGCAGGTCGTTCAAGTGGCCGCCGAAGCCAACGTGGACGATCTGCTTGTGGCGCATCTCCTGCACGAAGTCGACCGAGGGCACGAAGTCGCTGTCCTCCGACACCAGCAGCGCGATGTCGTAGACGTCGAAGGTGGCATCGCCGATCAGGTCGGTGGCGATCTGGGTGTCGAGCATCTTCTCCGGCGCGATCGGAATCCCCCCCGAGGTGAAGTTGGCCGAGGCGAGCTGGTCCTCGCGCGGCGTGCGGCGGAAGATCGGCACCATCAGGTAGCCCAGCTCCTGCTGGATCGTCTGCATCAGCTCGGCCTTGTGCGCCTCGTTCTCCTCGCGCCAGCGCTCGACGGTCTCCTTGCGCAGCCGGATCGGCAGGGGCAGCTTGTCGGGCGACGCCTGCTCGAGCCGCAGCATGGTCTCGAGCAGCTTGAAGTAGTCCTCCTGGAACAGCGTGCCGTAGACGTTGGTGCCGCGATAGACGAGCGCCGGCAGGCCCCTGTGCGCCCGCGACAGCCAGTCCGAGCACTCCTCGATCAGCACTTGCGGCAGCGTCGACCAATTGACGTCGTGCTCCAGCGGCCGGTCGCGGCCGTGCACGACCTGGGTCCAGGTCCTGATGAAGTTGGAATGATCGATGTAGATCTTGACCTGCTGGAAATGCCCGGTGCGCAGCTTCCTGACCCGGGTTTTCAGGTCTTCCGCCGTCGCCGAGGCTTTGCGCGCGAAAGCGTCGATCTCGCCGATCTCGCGTGCCTTGCGGGTGGCGGCGGCGGAGGCGAGGAACAGGTGCTCGACCTCGTTGCGGGGGGCGGAGCGGCGGCGGCGCACGAGGACGTAGGCGGCGAGCGCCAGCAGCAGGAGCCCTGCGATCAGCCCGAGGAGCAGCGCTTCGGAGGGATGCGATGTGAGGACGCGCTCGAGGTCTCTCAGAAGCGCGCCGAGCCCGTCCATCGCTGTTTCCCCCACGTTCCCGTCAACGCACCACCATGGACGGCCTGCCCTCGAGGAGTTGCGTGGCAAAGTTGGCGCATCGACGCCCACCGAGGCTAGGCGCTCTCACCTGGCCGTTCAAGAATTTCATGATCTCTCAATCGGTTCTTTCTCGGGGTGAGCCGGCGCCGGCCTCGCCCTGCGCACCCTGGACACCGAGCCGGCATGGCATTTCGGCCACGCCCACGGCAGAAATGCAGCCATCCGGGAAGCGGCGATGGCAAAGGCAATCGCCTCCATCGCCCAGACCGGTTATCGAGGACGAGGAACAACTGTTGGTACCTGTAGATGCGTATGGTGCGCACCGTACTGTGTGCGATGTTCTGCGTTCTGTTTGCGCTCCCGGCGGCCGCCGGAGAGGGGGAAGAATATATTTCGCCTGGCTTCATCTACGACATGAAGATCGGCGCCCAGCTGCACGACCCTCCCTACATGTGGAGCGGCTTCCACAAGGAGCCCTACGGCGCCGACCTCAATCTCGAAGTTTCGTTCAGCCCGTGGCTCCATTTCCTCGGCGGCTCGATCCGGCCTGCGCTCGGCGCCACCATCAACTTCGCGGGCTATACCAGCAAGGCCTACCTCGACTCGCGCTGGCAGTGGGAATTCCATCACAACTGGTTCTTCGGTATCGGCCTGGGCGCGGCCTATCACAACGGCAACGATGAATCCTTCGTCAGGGACCCGGACCACAAGCTGCTGGGCCGGCGCGTGCTGTTCCACGACGTGATCGAGACCGGCTACCGGTTCGACGAGCACAACAGCCTGTCGCTGTTCTTCGAGCACATCTCCAACGCCTCCACCGCGCACAAGAACCAGGGCCTCGACACGGTGGGCCTGCGCTACGGCTACCGGTTTTGAGTTGTGTAGGTTGGGTCGAGCGTCAGCGATGACCCAACACAAATCGCAATCTCCGTCCGTGTTGGGTCTGCGCTTCGCTTGACCCAACGATGCTTTGCGCCCCGGCGTTGATCGGCTATAAGCGCCGCAAATTCCAGCGGCTTTTCCGGCACAGATGGCCAGATCGAACAAGGATGCGCGCCCCGAGGCCCGGCTGCCCAAGGGGCTGGGCGACACCAGCGCGGACGAATTGCGCGGGCTGTGGCGCATGCTCGGCACCATCCGCGAGGTCTACGAGTCCTATGGCTTCGAGCCGCTGGACACGCCGGCCATCGAGTACACGGATGCGCTCGGCAAGTTCCTGCCCGACCAGGACCGCCCCAACGAGGGCGTGTTCTCCTTCCAGGACGAGGACGAGCAGTGGCTGTCGCTGCGCTATGACCTGACGGCTCCCCTGGCACGCTACGTGGCGGAGAACTACGAGCGGCTGCCGAAACCCTTCCGGCGCTACGCCGTGGGGCCGGTGTGGCGCAACGAGAAGCCGGGGCCCGGCCGCTTCCGCCAGTTCATGCAGTTCGACGCCGACACGGTCGGGACGGACAGCGTCGCCGCCGATGCCGAGATCTGCATGCTGGCCGCCGACACGCTGGAGGCGCTCGGATTGAAGGGTAAGTATACGATTAGAGTGAGCAACCGGAAAGTACTCAACGGCGCAATGGAAGCCAGCGGTGTGCTGCCCGGTCAAGAGCTAAAAGTCTTACGTGCAATCGACAAACTAGATCGACTAGGGGTCGACGGTGTGCTCGCGCTGTTAGGTGCTGGTCGCAAAGATGAGAGCGGCGACTTTACGGAAGGCGCAAAACTCTCTGAATCTGCAACCACGGCCATCATGAACCTAGTTTCGCATCCATCCCCTATCGGCGAGACCGAAGGACACACGCTCAACGCAGGAACGGGCCAATTTACCCTAACGGGCAACGAGGTGCGATTTAGCTCCCCCTATCCGAACTTGGACTGGCTATCGACTTTGCGAGGATTGTTCCCGAAAAACCCTCAGTTCCAGGCCGGGATTGATGAGCTAGCTGAACTCGCGAGCCTCGTCGCAAGCAGCGGGTATCAAAGCGACCAAATTCTCGTCGACACCTCGGTCGTCCGTGGTCTCGAATACTATACCGGGCCTGTATTCGAGGCCGAACTGACCTTTAGGGTCAAGAATGAAGATGGGCGCACGGTTCGCTTCGGCTCCGTCGGCGGCGGTGGGCGCTATGATGGCCTAGTTGAGCGCTTCTTGGGAACAAAGGTTCCCGCGACCGGCTTTTCCCTCGGTGTCTCTCGCCTGCAGGCGGCGCTCTCCGCGCTCAACAGAGACAAGCTGGCCGCCGCCGACGGCCCCGTCGTCGTCCTGGTCATGGATCGGGCCGAGCTGCCGCGCTACCAGAAGCTGGCGCAGACGCTGCGGCAGGCCGGCATCCGCGCCGAGATGTATCTGGGCACCGCCGGCATGAAGGCGCAGATGAAGTACGCCGACCGGCGCGGCGCCCCTTGCGTCGTCATCCAGGGCGGCGACGAGCGCGCCAGGGGCGAGGTGCAGATCAAGGACCTGGTTGAGGGCGCCAAGGCCGCCGCCACCATCAAGGACTCCAAGGCGTGGCGCGAGGGCCGCCCGGCGCAGGTGTCGGTGCCGGAGGCCAACCTTGTCGCCGCCGTCCGCGATGTTCTCGCGCGCCACAAGGGCTGAACCGATGCAGACCTGTCATCCCGGCCGGAGCGCGTCATCGGCCTTCGGCCGTCCGGGATGACAAGGCGATGCCCGCGGAAGCCGCACAGCAGGTGGAAGCCCTCGAGGCGCAGGCGCAGCGCCTGATGGGCACCTTTGCGCGCGCGGGCTACGAGCAGGTGGCGCCCGCCGTGATCCAGCCGGCGGGACTGTTCCTCGACGTGGTGGGCGAGAGCCTGCGCGCGCGTACTTACGTCTTCACCGATCCGGAAGGCGAGGAGCTGTGCCTGCGGCCGGACCTCACGGTGCCGACCTGCCGGCTGCATCTGGCGCGCCACGCGAGCGGCAGCGTTCCCGCCCGCTACTGCTACAGCGGCTCGGCGTTCCGCTATCAGCCGGGCGGCGCCACCAGCGCGCATCCCAACGAGTTCCGCCAGGCCGGCATCGAGTCGTTCGCCGCAGCAGATCGCGAGGCCGACGATGCAGCCGTGCTGGCCCTCATCGTCGCGGCGCTGCGCGAGACCGGCCTCAAACGGTTCCAGCTCAGGTTCGGCGATCTCGGCCTGTTCACGGCGCTGCTCGACGCCCTGCCGATGCCGGCGCGCTGGCGGCGGCGGCTGCGGCACCAGTTCTGGCGTCCCGAGGCGTTCCGCGCCGAGCTCGCGCGCCTGACCTCGCAGACGGCGCTCGCACCCGAGGGTGTGGCGCGCCAGCTGATGGATCGCCTCGATCCGGCCAGGCCGGAGGCGGCCCCTGGCATCGTCGAGGCCTATCTCGACCAGTCGGGGCTGGAGCTGTTCGGCACGCGCACGCTGTCCGAGATCGCCGAGCGCCTGCTGGCGCAAGCGGCGGACGCGCGCGAGACGCCGCTCGCGCCGCAGGTAGCGGCGCTGATCGAAGGCTACGTTGCCGTGAAGTGCCCCGCCCGCGAGGCCGCGGCAAAGCTTGCCGCCCTGATGCGTCCCCACAAGGTCGACATCGCCGCCGCGCTCGCATCCTTCCAGCGCCGCCTCGACCTGCTCGATGCAGCGGGCGTGGACACCGGCGAGGCCGCGTTCTCCGCCGAGTTCGGGCGCAACCTCGAGTACTACACCGGCTTTGTGTTCGAGATCGTGGTCGAGAAGCTCGGCCCCAAGAGCCCGGTGGCCGGCGGCGGCCGCTACGACGGCCTGCTCGCCGACGTGGGCGCGCCGGCGCCCGTGCCCGCGGTCGGCTCGTGCATCCACACCGAGCGGCTGCTGGCGGTGATGGGCGGAGAGGCGGCATGAGCGACAAGCTCGTCCTCGCTTTGCCGTCCAAGGGCCGCCTGATGGAGCAGTGCGCGCGCATGCTCGACGCGGCCGGGCTGGTCGTGAAGAAATCGGGCTCGCCGCGCGGCTACAAGGGCGAGATCGATGGCATGGCCGACGTGGAGGTCAATTTCGTGTCGTCCTCGGAGATCGCCCAGTTCCTCAAAAGCGGGACGGCGCACTTGGGCGTGACCGGGGAGGACCTGCTGCGCGAGACGATGACCGATTGCGAGGAGCGCGTCGCCTTCCTGAAGCCGTGCGGCTTCGGCCAGGCGGACGTGGTGGTGGCGGTGCCGGCCGCCTGGATCGATGTGCGGCGCATGTCCGACCTGGAGGAGATGGCGATGGCCTTCCGGCGCGTGCACGGCCGCCGCGTCCGCGTGGCCACCAAGTACATGAACCTGACGCGCCACTTCTTCGCGCACAAGGGCGTCACCGGCTACCGCATCGTCGAGAGCCTGGGCGCCACCGAGGGCGCGCCGGCGGCGGGGCTCTCCGAGCTCGTCGTCGACATCACCACCACCGGGGCGACGCTGCGCGCCAATGGCCTCAAGGTGCTGGACGACGGCACCATCCTCGAGTCGCAGGCTCACCTCGTGGCGTCGAAGGTTGCGGCCTGGACGCCCGAGCTGCGCCGGGTGGAGCGCGATGTGCTGGCGAGGCTCGGGACTTTGCGCGTCGACGAATGACCAAGGTCTGGTGGCGCCGCCGCCCCAGAGTGTCCACAATGGAATGGACTCTAGTGGTGGTGCAGCTGTGCCAAAGCGCCGGACTGAAACGAGCAGGACCATGCCGATGACCAAGACCCTTGCCGCCCTCTCGCTTCTGTCGGCCTTCGTCGCCGCTGCGCCGTCGGCTGCGCTGGCGCAAACCGCCAACTGCGACTGGTACGCGGATACGTCGCTCAAGCAGCAGCAGCGCAACGAGCAGGGCAAGTGCGGATTCACCGGTCCGGAATGGAGCTCGAGCAAGCAGACGCATCTCACCTGGTGCGCCACGCAGGCTCCCGACCGCTGGAAGGCCGCGGCGCAGAAGCGCGAGCAGATGCTGGCCGGCTGCAAGCGCTGACGCCGGGACCCTTTCGAGCCGGCCGGCCCGCGGGTGGTCCGACGGCTACTTCGTTGCCCGCTTGAGGGCATCGAGATCTTTCTGCACCGCCTCGAGACGCGCTCGTTCCGAGGCATTGGCGCCCTTCCTGAGGGCGTCGAGACGCACCTGCATGTCTTGCTGCTCGAGTCGAGCCCGTTCCTGACGACGCTCGCGTGCGCCCTGCTGCAGCATTGTTGCGCCAAACGCCACGATAAGACTTGCGAGCGAAACAGCCAGGGCGATCTTCGAGAGCTTCTCTCTTTGTTCGCGTGTCATGTGAGCCTCCTCTGGCTCTCCGATCTGCCGTCGCGGAAAGCATGGGAGGAGATTGGCTCAATGCCGCGCCAAGCGCTGTTCCGACCGAAACAGGCTGCGCTCACGCCAGCAGCCGCACCTCGCCGGGTCGCAATGCGGCGAAGCGGTCGGCAGAGATGCCGCGCTCGGCGCGCGCGGCCTCGAGCGGCCGCTCGACCCCTTCGTTGGTCAGGCGGAACGTGCCCCAGTGGTGGCCCAGCGCCTGCGCGGCGCCGCACAGCTCCAGCGCCGCCACCGCCTCCTGCGGGTTCATGTGGTTGTTGCGCATGAACCAGCGCGGCTCGTAGGCGCCGATCGGCAGCAGCGCCAGCGCGAGCCCGGGATGGCGCCGGTGCACGCGGGCGAAGGTTGCGCCGTCGCCGAAGCCGCTGTCGCCGACGCAGTAGACTTTTCGCGTGCCCGCCTCCAGCACGAAGCTCGCCCACAGCGCGTGCATGCGGTCGCCGGCGCCGCGCGCCGACCAGTGCAGGGTCGGCTCGACGTGCACCTGGAGGCCGCCGCCCAGGTCGATCGTATCGTCCCAGTCGACCGCGCTGGCGGCAAGGCCCGGCACGCTGCGCTTCAGGATCGCGTTGTTGCCGAGCGGCGTGACGATGCGCGGGCGGAAGCGCTGCCAGAGCCGCCCGATGGTATCCACGTCCATGTGGTCGTAGTGGTTGTGGGTGACGAGCACGGCATCGATGACGGGCAGGTCGTCGAAGGCGATGCCGGGCTCGTTCACCCGCTTCGGACCGGCAAACGACACCGGGCTCGCCCGCTCCGCCCAGACGGGATCGACGAGCAGGCTCTTGCCGCGCGTCTGGATCAGATAGGTGGCGTGCCCGACGTGGGCGATGCGCAGCCCTTCGCCATCGAACTGCGCCGGCGGGCGGTCGGGCGGGAAGGGGCTCGGGAAGGCCTTCGGCCAGGGCTCGCCGCGGTCGCCAAATTGCCACTTGAGGAACGCCAGTGGCCCCCTGGGGCCGACGCCGGGTCCCCTGGGACCAATGCCGCTGGGATTGAAGAAGCGTATGCCGTCGAAATGGTCGGACGCGGGGCCTTGGTAGTAGGCGTTGGCGCGCCCGACGGAGAGAAACGCCCACGCACCGCCGGCGGTCGCAACGGCGCCCAGCATCTGCAACAGGCGGCGGCGGCTCGGTTTCTTCATCCGCATCTCCCTGACGGGCTGCTTGGCGGGCTGCTTGGCGGGCTGCAGCTTGGCTGCATCGTTACGTCTCCCCTGCAACTCATCGGCAGACTGGCATAACCACGTGGCCACAACGTGATTTGTATTTGGTTACCCTCTGACACAGAATGGGACAACTTACTTATCTTGTGTTGTGGAGAGAGTTATGAGCGTGCAGAAAAGGGTCGAGCGGTCCGCAGAGGATACCGGCGACGCCAGAGCCCCCGCTCAGCAGGCCCCCGCCCCAGCGTCCTACCCGCAGCCGCATCTGATCACCGACATCACCGTCGAGCACGGGCCGGTCGATCTCATCGGGCGCTTTTTCCTCAAGGCCGACACGGCCGTGCGCACGCGCGGCGTCAGCCTGTCGTTCGCCACCTTCGAGGAGCTGCACGAGGTCAACGAGAAGAACCGCAGCAGCTGGGCGGTGATCACCACGATGTACGACCATCGCTTCTGTCCGCGCGGTCTGGCGCCGGACCGGGCTTTCTGCATGCTCGGCCGCGACGCACGCGGCGAGGTGGTCGCGACGCACGCAGGGCGCATCTATTTTCTCGACGAGGAGTCGCTGCACGACCAGGCCGTCAGCTTGCGCATGTTCTACGACCAGCCGCAGCGCATGAAGGCGCCGGGCGAGCGGTGCGAGGTGACGGCGAGCATCGCCCGATCGATGCGGGGCAAGATGCTGATGAACGGGGCGGTCTGGTACCACCCGGCCTACCGCAAACGCCAGCTGTCGATGATCATTCCACGCATTTCACGCGTCTATGCCTTCACGCGCTGGCAGATCGATCATTCGATGGGGCTCGTCATGGAGGGCCCCACCAAGGGCGGCGTGATCGACAGCCTCGGCTATTCGAAGCGCGAGTGGGAGCTGAGGCTCTTCAACGCGCCCAACGGCAGTCCGCGGTGCTGCTTGGGCTGGATGGACGCCGCCGAGCTGGTCGAGGACCTACGATGGTTCCTGACGGGGTTTGACGCGCAGGTCGATGTTGGGGTCGACCAGCGTCACACCCAGCAGCAGCGTTGAGTCGGGCGTACTGTTGAACGGCACGACCAGCCGGCGATAGCGATAGCTGCGGCGTGGATTCCCCGGCCACGTGATGACGGCGTCGACATCCTCAAGATTGGGCTCGCCGGTGTTGAGCACCTGCCGGTACGGCGCCGCCACCCACTTGCCATAGGCGTAGTCGGGCTGGTCCTCCACGCGCAGGCCGATGGATCGCGAAAGCCAGTACTTGCCGGTGTTGGTCAAGCCTCCGCCGACATCCTTGATGAACAGGCCCGGCGAGCTGGGCGAAGCCTCGACCAGGACGAAGCGGCCGTTGACGGCCTTCTCGATGACCGGGCGGAGACGCTCGGCATCGTATTTGCCATCGCAGTCCGACCAGGCATCGAGAAGGCCGCGCAGCGGGCTCGAGCGCTCCAGGGCGTGCAGCGGCCGGGGCTGGTTGAGAAAATCTCCCCGGCGATCCTCCAGATTGACCTTTACGTGCGCCAGCAGGCGGCGCGCGGCTCCTTCGCGGGTTCGCACCAGCTCGTGCGTCCAGTCGCGATCCAGCAGCGAGATCATCACGCGCTCGATGGTCTGGTCGTGCAGCCAGTAGAGCACCCCGCTCAGCGCCGTCTGCGAGACGATCGACGGGCGCAGGCGCAGCCGCAGCGAGCCGTTGTTCTCGGTGACGGCGACGAAACCCAGATTCCTGACGACGTATTTCAGCAAGTCCTCGCCGAAGAGCGAGGCGCACAGGGACTCGGCGAGAAGGGGTGAGTTCGCATCCCACATCTCGCCCTGGTCGTCGAACAGAAGGGTTCGCACCATCGACCGTACGCACTCACTTCGCCGCGCCGCGGCTCCCGCTCATGCCCACCATGCGCATTGGTCTCGTGCAACGCATAGGCAACGGCAAGGCGTCCGCCCGCCAGCGGTCTGACACACCGATTGGCGCCGAAGTTATTGCGTGGCGCTTAATTTTCGGTGCCGACCACGGCTGCGGCCAAAAATCCTGCTGCAGCCTCAACGAAGCCTTACCTGCCGGCTCGGCGCGCATGGGGCTGGGCAAGAAAAAAACCACCCGCGAGGTGTCGCGGGTGGCGTTCTGTGCTGCGAACGAACGGGTGCTTGGCCTTACATGTCCATGCCGCCCATGCCGCCCATGCCGGGGTGGGCGTGGCCGTGCCCGCCATCCTTCTTCTTGGCCGCCTCGGCGACGCCGGCCTCGGTGGTGATCAGCAGGCCGGCGATGGAGGCCGCATCCTGCAGGGCCGTGCGCACGACCTTGGCCGGGTCGATGATGCCCTTCTCGAACATGTCGCCGTACTCGTCGTTCTGGGCGTCGTAGCCGTAGGCCTGACCCTGCCGGTCGAGCACCTTGCCGACCACGATCGAGCCTTCCACGCCGGCGTTCTCGGCGATCTGGCGGATCGGGGACTGCAGCGCCTTGCGGACAATGTTGATGCCCGCGTTCTGGTCCTCGTTCTCGCCCTTGATCGTGATCGCCTGCGCCGCCCGCAGCAGCGACACGCCGCCGCCGGCCACGATGCCTTCCTCGACCGCGGCGCGGGTGGCATTGAGCGCGTCATCGACGCGGTCCTTGCGCTCCTTGACCTCGACCTCGGTGGCGCCGCCGACCTTGATGACGGCCACGCCGCCGGCGAGCTTGGCCAGCCGCTCCTGCAGCTTCTCCTTGTCGTAGTCGGAGGTGGTCTCCTCGATCTGCACCTTGATCTGGGAGATGCGGCCCTCGATGTCCTTCTTCTTGCCGGCGCCGTCGATGATGGTGGTGTTCTCCTTCTCCACCCGCACCCGCTTGGCGCGGCCCAGCATCTCGAGCGTGACGTTCTCGAGCTTGATGCCGAGGTCCTCGCTGATCACCTGGCCGTTGGTGAGCACGGCGATGTCTTCCAGCATGGATTTGCGCCGGTCGCCGAAGCCCGGCGCCTTGACGGCCGCCACCTTCAGGCCGCCGCGCAGCTTGTTGACGACGAGGGTGGCGAGTGCCTCGCCCTCGACCTCCTCGGCGATGATCAGCAGCGGCTTGCCCGTCTGCACCACCGCCTCGAGCACGGGCAGCAGCGGCTGCAGGCCGCCCAGCTTCTTCTCGTGGATCAGGAGGTAGGGCTCCTCCAGCTCGGCGATCATCTTTTCGGCGTTGGTGATGAAGTAGGGCGAGAGATAGCCGCGGTCGAACTGCATGCCCTCGACCACGTCGAGCTCGCTCTCCAGGCTCTTGGCCTCCTCGACCGTGATCACGCCCTCGTTGCCGACCTTCTGCATGGCCTCGGCGATCATGTCGCCGATCGCCTTCTCGCCATTGGCCGCGATGGTGCCGACCTGGGCGATCTCCTGGCTGGTCTTGACCTTCTTGGCCCGCTTCTGGATGTCCTCGATCACCTGCGCCACGGCCTTGTCGACGCCGCGCTTGAGATCCATCGGGTTCATGCCGGCGGCCACTGCCTTCATGCCTTCGCGCACGATCGCCTGGGCCAGCACGCAGGCCGTGGTGGTGCCATCGCCGGCGATGTCGTTGGTCTTCTGGGCGGCCTCGCGCACCATCAGCGCGCCCATATTCTCGAACTTGTCCTCGAGCTCGATCTCCTTGGCGACGGTGACGCCGTCCTTGGTCGTGCGCGGGGGCCCGAACGATTTTTCGAGCACGACGTTGCGGCCCTTGGGCCCCAGCGTGATCTTGACGGCGTTGGCGAGAATGTCGACGCCGCGCAGCATGCGCTCGCGGGCATCGCCGGCAAATTTGACGTCTTTGGCAGCCATTTCTGTCTAGCTCCTCATTCGTGAGATGGTGAATTCGTGAGATGGTGAGTAGTGAGATGGTGAGTGGAAGGCGGTGCAGCGGAGACGGGCGCCATCTCACCACTCACCATCTCACTACTCACCCTGGGGCTTACCGGTCGAGCACCCCCATGATGTCGCTCTCCTTCATGATCAGGAGCTCCTGGCCGTCGATCTTGACCTCGGTGCCCGACCACTTGCCGAACAGCACCTTGTCCTTCGGTCTGACATCGAGGGGGACGATCTTGCCTGCCTCGTCGCGCGCACCCGGGCCGACGGCGATGATCTCGCCCTGCTGGGGCTTCTCGGCTGCGGTGTCGGGGATGATGATGCCGCCTGCGGACTTGGTCTCCTGCTCGACGCGGCGCACGACCACGCGGTCGTGCAACGGACGGAACTTCATGAACAAAGTTCTCCTGATTCAGGGGCTTAGAGGTTGCATAGCCCTGCATGAAGGGGATGGATCGGCAGCTGTTAGCACTTCGATAGATAGAGTGCCAGCCGCCGGGGTTTCACATAGACAACGCGGCGTGGGATGTCAAGCAAGAGGGAGCGGCGTTGGGCTCGATGCGCCCGGCCCGCGCCGGGGTACGAGGGGCGCGGGCTCGGCAACCGCCTGCTGGACCTCGCGCTCGATTGGCGGCGATGGGCGCTATGAGCTTCGCCGGCCAGCGTCCCAATGATGATCGCCGACTCAGCCGCTCAGCGGCGTGCCGCGATAGAGGTTGGCGATCTCGGTCGTGAAGCCGAACTCGGGCAGAGCGAGCGTCGCCTCGAGCCCTTCGAGCGTGATCGGCTGCCAACCCGTCGCGCGCGCAAAGACCTCCAGGCGCACCTGCTTCTGCTCGATCAGGACGAAATACAGGTTGTCGGGGTGCTGCAGGTAGCGCTGGCGTTTCACCGCGATGTCCTTGTCCGTGTTGCTGTCGGAAAGGACCTCGGCGACGAAATAGAACTTGTTGGCATACGACTCGTAGTCGGCCATGGCGTCGAGCACGGCCACGTCCGCCCACGGACGGAATAGCTCGGCCTCGGGCACCAGCAGCCCAACGCTGAAACACGCACACAGCTGCGGCCGCTGGTCTCGAAAATGCGTGTTCAGCGCATATGCAAGATTTGAGGCAATGCGCTGATGCACCAGCGTCGGCATAGGCATTCTCATCGCCTCGCCGTCGATCAGCTGCCAGCGCTTCTCCTCGGGGCGCGACTCGATCAGCGCGAAGAATTCCTCGACGCTGAACTTGCCGTCCTGTCGCACTGGGAAAGGCGTGTTCATGATGCGTCCATTTTGCGTGCCCGGAGTATCGCAGGGGCTGTCGGCAGGGGCAATGCCGAACTCTACTCCGCCGCGGCCTTCGGCGCATACCCCATCTCCGCGTTGAGCTTGGCGAGCAGGTCGGCGGCGGCCTTGGGGATGTTGGTGCCGGGGCCGAACACGGCTTTGGCGCCGGCGGCGAACAGGGCGGAGTAGTCCGCCGGCGGGATGACGCCGCCGACCACGATCATGATGTCGCCGCGGCCTTCCTTCTCCAACGCTGCGGTCAGGTCCGGCACCAGGGTGAGGTGGCCGGCCGCCAGCGACGACACGCCGATGATGTGCACGTCGTTCTCCACCGCCTGGCGCGCGGCCTCGTCGGGGGTGGCGAACAGGGGCCCGATGTCGACGTCGAAGCCGAGATCGGCGAAGGCGGAGGCGATCACCTTCTGGCCGCGGTCGTGGCCGTCCTGGCCCATCTTGCAGACGAGGATGCGCGGGCGGCGGCCGTCGGCGGCCTCGAAGGCCGCGCACATGGCGCGCACGCGCTCAACGTCCTTCCTCATGGCCCCGGCTTCCGCGCTGTAGACGCCCGACACGGCGCGCGACTCGGCGCGGTGGCGGCCCCACACGCTCTCCATCGCATCGGAGATCTCGCCGACGGTGGCCTTGGCGCGTGCGGCTGCCACGGCCCGCTCCAGGAGATTGCCGGCGCCGGTGCGCGCCGTCTCGGTGAGCGCCTGCAACGCTGCCGAGACGGCCGCCGGGTCGCGCTCGGCCCTGAGGCGCGCGAGCTTGGCGATCTGGCTCTCGCGCACGCTCTTGTTGTCGACCTTCAGCACCTCGATCTCGGCCTGATCGGTGACCTGGAACTTGTTGACGCCGACGATGGTCTGCGCGCCGGAGTCGATGCGGGCCTGCGTGCGCGCCGCCGCCTCCTCGATGCGCATCTTGGGGACGCCGGCGGCGATCGCCTTGGCCATGCCCCCCAGCTCCTCCACCTCGGCGATGTGAGCCTGCGCCTTGCGCACGAGCTCGCAGGTCAGCCGCTCGACGTAGTGGCTGCCGCCCCACGGATCGATGACGCGGCAGGTGCCGGTCTCCTGCTGGATCAGGAGCTGGGTGTTGCGGGCGATGCGGGCGGAGAAGTCGGTGGGCAGCGCGATCGCCTCGTCGAGCGCGTTGGTGTGCAGCGACTGGGTACCGCCGTGGGTGGCCGCCAGCGCCTCGATGCCGGTGCGCGTGACGTTGTTGAAGGGGTCCTGGGCGGTGAGGCTCCAGCCACTGGTCTGGCAGTGCGTGCGCAGCGCCAGCGATTTTGCATCCTTCGGCGCGAACTCGGCCTTGATCAGCTTCGCCCACAGCAGGCGCGCGGCCCGCATCTTGGCGATCTCCATGAAGTAGTTCATGCCTACGCCGAAGAAGAAGGAGAGCCGCGGCGCGAACGCGTCGATATCGAGGCCGGCGTTGACGCCCGTGCGCACGTACTCGACGCCGTCGGCCAGCGTGTAGGCGAGCTCCAGGTCCGCGGTCGCGCCCGCCTCCTGCATGTGATAGCCGGAGATGGAGATGGAATTGAACTTCGGCATCTTCGCGGATGTGAAGGCGAAGATGTCGGAGATGATGCGCATCGAGGGATCGGGCGGATAGATGTAGGTGTTGCGCACCATGAATTCTTTGAGGATGTCGTTCTGGATGGTGCCGGCGAGCTTGGCCGGCGGCACGCCCTGCTCCTCGCCGGCGACGATGAAGAGCGCCAGCACGGGCAGCACGGCGCCGTTCATGGTCATCGACACGGTCATGTCGGCGAGCGGGATGCCGCCAAACAGCGTGCGCATGTCGTAGATCGAGTCGATTGCCACGCCGGCCATGCCGACGTCGCCGCGCACGCGCGGGTGGTCCGAGTCGTAGCCGCGATGGGTGGCGAGATCGAAAGCGACGGAGAGGCCCTTCTGCCCGGCCGCGATGTTGCGCCGATAGAAGGCGTTGGAGTCTTCCGCCGTCGAGAAGCCGGCGTACTGCCGGATGGTCCACGGCTGGGTGACGTACATGGTGGGGTAGGGCCCGCGCAGGTAGGGCGCGATGCCGGGGTAGCCGTCGAGGAAGTCGAGGCCGGCGGTGTCGGCGTCCGTGTAGGCGCGTTTCACCGCGATGCCTTCGGGGGTGAGCCAGGCATCAGTTGGGGTCAGACCCCTGCTCTCGCCCGTCGCCGCGGCGCGCCCGTCGCCATGGGGTCTGACCCCGTCACGCCCCTCGCCATGGGGTCTGACCCCATACGCTACCTTGGTGAAGTCCGGTATCCGGCTCATGTGCTTGCTCGAAATGGCCGCCGTACGACTGTTGCTCTGCCAGAATCTAGTGAAATGACCGTTGCAAAGCCAGAGGCTGCATCAGCGCAGCCTCAGGTTCTTCGAGTTCCGCCAGACATGCAGGTGCAGCGCTCGGAAACGAGAACGCCGTCAGATCACCTTGCGTTGCCGCATGTCCTTGACCTCGGCAGCCGAGCAGCCGAGCCACTCGCCGTAGATCGCCTCGCTGTCGGCGCCAAGGGCCGGCGCGTTCTCGAGCGCGACCTTGGTATCGGACATGCGCAAGGGCCAGCCCGACACGGTAACCGGCCCGCGCAGGGGGTGATCGATCGTCTGCATCATGCCGCGCGCATGCAGATCCGGATCGTTGAGCAGCTCGAGCGTATTGAGAACGGCTCCGCATGGGACCCCCGCACCGGCAACGATCTGCGTCACCTCCTGCTTGGTGCGTTTCGAGGTCCATTCCGTAATCGCCGCGTCGACGGCCGCCTGGTTCTTGAAGCGGGTGGGCCCGTCCACCATGCGTGGATCGTCGAGCAGATCCTCACGACCGATCGCACGCACCAGGCGGCGCCAGTGGTCCTCGTTGCCCCTCGAGCAGAAAATGTAGCACCAATCGTCGAGCCCACCCGGGGCGCACTTGTAAAGGCCGCCCGGCGCCGTCCCCACCACGCCATTGCCACCACGCGGCAGCACATCCTTGCGGGCGGCCTGGCGGCTCATGGGCGTGCGGCAGTAGTTCAGCATCGCGTCACGCATCGCGATCTGGATGTGCTGGCCGCGGCCGGTCGCCATGCGCTGATAGAGGGCGGCGAGAATCCCCATGGCGCACAGCATGCCGGTGCCGGTATCGCCGATGGTCGCGCCCGGCCGGATGGGCGGGGCGTCCGGATGGCCGTTGACGCCCATGGTGCCGCCCATCGCCTGGGCGATCATGTCGAAGCACAAATAATTGGCGTGCGGGCTCTCCGGCGCGAAGCCCTTCACCTGGGCGAAGATCAGTCGCGGATTGAGCTCGGCTAACCGCGGGTAGTCAAAGCCGAGGCGCGCGAAGGTGCCCGGCGCCATGTTCTCGACCAGCACGTCGGCCTTCTCGATCAGCCGCCGCAGCAGCGCCTTGCCCTCGTCGGTCTTGAGGTTGCAGGTGATGCTGCGCTTGTTGAGATTGTAGTAGATGAAATAATGCGAGTCGGCGTCGGTACGGTCGCTGAAGCCCCAGCGCCCCGGCTCGCCGCGGTTGGGCTCCTCCACCTTGACGACATCGGCGCCGAGCCATGCCAGCGCCTCGGTGCAAGATGGGCCCGCCTCGAACTGGGTGAGGTCGAGAACCTTGATGCCCTGCAACGCCGGCGCCGTGCCGGATGTGGTGTCTGGTTTGGCTGCCGTGTCCTGCATCGTGTTTCACCCGTTGCCCTGTTGAAGCCTTGGACGTCGCGATCGACCCAGCTTAACACCACGACAAAACGGGCGGGAGCCGGAAGCTGCCCGCCCGCGCGTCTGCTATGCGGGAGGCTCAGTAGAGCAGATTCTCGCCCACGACCTTCCAGCGGCCGCCTTCGACCTTGGCCAGGAAGCTTGCGGTCGAGCCCTGGCGCTTGTCGGGCCCGTAGTTGAGGGCGGGGCCGGGGAACATCGGCTTGTAATTCTTGACGCCTTCCATCGCCGTGACGAGCTTGGCACGCGTCAGGTCCTTGCCGGCGGCCTCCAGCGCCTTGACGACGATGTCGGCCGTCACGTAGCCGTACTGCGCCGCGCTGTTAGGGTCCTGGTTGGTGCGCGCCTTGTACTTCGCGGCCCAGGCCTTGATCGGCTCGGCCGAGGTGTCCGGGTACGCGAACGGCATGCCGGTGGCGGAGAAGAAGCCCTCCATCAGGCCGCCGGGCGCCGCCGCCACGATCGGATCGTAGGACGCCGCCTGGCCGACGAAGGTCACGCCGGTCCAGCCGAGCTTCTTGGCCGTGCCAACCGACTGCATGCTGTCGCGGATGATCGAGCCCATGACCACGAGGTCGCAGCCCGCCGACTTGAGCTTGCTGATGGGCGCGACGAACTCGGTGTCCATCGGGCCGTAGGCCGCCTCGCCCGCTACCTCGAGCTTCATCGCCTTGACCTGATCGCGCACGCCGTCGCGGATCTCGTGACCGAAGTCGGTGTCCTGGTACATGGCGCAGACGTTCTTCTTGCCGTCCTTCTCCACGAAGTGCTTCACCACCGCGCGCACCTGGTCGTAGTAGGTGGAGAAGGCCGCGAATTTCAGCTTGTGGAAGGGCTCGGCCATGGAGCGCGCCGCCGTGAACGGGAACAGGTTGGGCACGCCCTTCTGCAGCTGCTCGCCGAGAACCGCGTTGTTCTGCGGCGTGCCGAGCGCGCCCACCATGGCGAAGATCTTGTCGTTGTTGATGAGCTTGTTGGCGGCCTGCACGGCGCGCGGCACCTGGTACTGGTGATCCTCGACCACGAACTTGATCTTGCGGCCGTTGATGCCCTTCTCGTTGGCCTCATCGAAGCGCATGCGCATGCCTTCGGTGGAGCCGATGCCCCAGGCGCTGACCGGGCCGCTCAGCGCCGTGTGGTTGCCCAGCACGATCTCGGTGTCGGTGACGCCGTCCTCGGCGAGCGCCGGGATGGCGAGCGCGCCGGCAAACAGCGCGCCGAGCGCCAGCCTGGACAGTTTCCTCATGTGTTCCTCCGTTGCTTTCTTTGCAGTCCCACGAATTCTGTATTCTTCGTGCGGCTTGCCGATGTTCTTGCCCGTTGGGCCGCCATCCCGTCAAGCGCCGCAGCAACGCCCGACGTCGTCATTCCCGCAGCGCGAAGCGCGTCAGCGGGAATCCAGCCAAGGCGACGACGTGGCGTTTGCGGGTGGATTCCCGCTCTGCGCTTCGCTTGGCGGGAATGACGACGAGCTCCCTCTCACGCCGCCGAGGCATACATGTCCTTGATCAGCTCGCCGTACTTCTTCTCCACCAGGGAGCGCTTGAGCTTCATGGTGGGGGTGAGCTCCTCGTCCTCGGCGGTCAGCAGCTGGTCGATCAGGCGGAACTTCTTGATGGTCTCGACCCGGGCGAACTTCTTGTTGGCCGCCTCCACCTCCCGGCCGATCAGCTCCTGCACCTCCGGCGCCCGGCACAGGCTGGCGTAGTTGGTGAACGGCACGTTCTGGTCCTGGGCGAACTTCACGACGTTGTCATGGTCGATCATGATCAGGCAGGTGAGGTAGCTCTTCTTGTCGCCGATCACCACCGCGTCGGAGATGTAGGGCGAGAATTTGAGCTGGTTCTCGATCTCGGAGGGCGTGATGTTCTTGCCGCCCGCCGTGATGATGATGTCCTTCATGCGGTCGGTGATGCGCACGAAGCCCTGATTGTCGATGCGGCCGACGTCGCCGGTGTGGAGCCAGCCGTCCTGCAGCGCCTCCGCGGTCTTCTCCGGCTTGTTGAGGTAGCCCTCGAAGATGTGGGGACCGCGCAGCAGGATCTCGCCTTGCGGGGAGAGTTTCAGCTCCGTACCGGGCGCGGTCTGGCCGATGGTGCCGACCTTGAGGTGGCCGGGATAGTTGGACGTGGCGAGCCCCGCGTTCTCGGTCTGGCCGTAGACCTCGTACATCTTCACGCCCATGGCCCAGTACCAGGCGATGAGGTCCGGCGAGATCGGCGCGGCGCCGGTGATGGCCCAGCGGATGCGGTTGAGGCCCAGGATCACGCGGATGTTCTCGAGCACCAGCCAGTCGGCGACCGCGCGTGCGGCCCGCAGCAGGATCGGTACGGGCTTCTCCTCGACCTCGTAGGCGCTGGCCTTATAGCCGATGCCGATCGCAGCCTTGTAGGCGAGGCGGCCCAGCGCGGTGCCTTCCTTGATCTGGATGGTGATGGCCGAATAGAGCTTCTCCCACACGCGCGGCACGGCGAGGAAGATGTGCGGGGCCACCTCGCGCAGGTTCTGCGGCACGGTGTCGGGCGCTTCCGCGAAGTTCACCACATGCATGGCGGCGATGTGATTGTAGCAGCCGCCGAAACGCTCGGCGACATGACAGAGGGGGAGGAAGTTGAGCGCCTCGTCGGTCTCGCCAAGGGCTAAGCCGATGCGCTTGAAGCCGCCCATCTGGAAGACGATGTTGCGCTGCGTGAGCATCGCCCCCTTGGAGGGCCCGGTGGTGCCGGAGGTGTAGACGATGATGGCGACATCGCCCGCCCGCGGCATGGCGATGCGGCTCTCCCACTCGGCCGGGTGCGCGCGGGCGTGCGCCTCGCCCAGCTTGCTCAGCTCGGCCAGCGACATCACTTGCGGATCGGAGAAGCTGCGCAGGCCTTCCGTGTCGAACACGATGATCTTGCGCAGGCCCGGGGTACGCTCGCGCACGGCCAGGATCTTGTCGAGCTGCTCCTCGTCCTCCACGAACAGATATTTGGCGTCGCAGTCGTTGATCAGGTATTCCACCTGGGTAGGCGAATCGGTCGGGTAGATGCCAGTCGAGACGCCGGCCGCGCACAAGACGCCCAGATCGCAGAACAGCCATTCCTTGTTGTTCTCCGACAGGATGGCGGCGCGCTCGCCGGGCGCGAGCCCGAGCGCGATCAACCCCGAGCCGATGGCCTTGGCCGCCTCGCCGTATTGGCCCCAGGTGTAGGCCTTCCAGATGCCGCGGTCCTTCTCGCGCATGGCGACCTTGTCGCCGCGCGTGGTGACACGGTGCCAGAACAGGGCAGGCACCGTCTCGAATCCGTCGAGGTGAATTGGTTGTGCGATCTGAACGTTCATGTGCCGTTACCCCTTTGCGCTCCAGCTGGCGTGGAGCTTCCCCCCACCCCCCGGATCAAGTCCGGGGCAGGCTCCAACCCCTCCCCGCGTCGTGTCGAAGACGCGCCTCCGGCACGATGGGGAGTCGAAGACGCGCCTCCGGCACGATGGGGTGTCGAAGACGCGCCTCCGGCACGATGGGGAGGGGGACACGGTTGCCACCTTGTTTGCCGGCATCGAGGTTCCTCTACCGCCAGCGTTTGGTGCGCTTCCAGCGCTTCTTGCCGCGCACCGCCGTTTCCTTCACGCCGAGATAGAATTCGCGCACGTCCTCGTTTTGGATGAGCTTGGCGCACTCTCCTTCCAGCACGATGCGCCCCACCTCCAGCACGTAGCCGTAGTGCGCCGTCTTCAGCGCCATGTTGGCATTCTGCTCGACCAGCAGCATGGTCACGTTCTGCTCCTGGTTGAGGCGGCGGATGATGGCAAAAATCTCCTTGACCAGGATCGGCGACAAGCCCAGCGACGGCTCGTCGAGCAGCATCAGTTTCGGCCGCGCCATCAAAGCGCGCCCGATCGCCAGCATCTGCTGCTGGCCGCCCGACAGGAAGCCCGCCTGCGAGGCATGGCGCTCGCGCAGCACCGGGAAATAGCTGTACACGATATCGAGGTCGCGCTCGATGCCGGCCCGGTCGTGGCGCGCGTAGGCGCCCATCATCAGGTTGCCCTTCACCGTCATGAAGGGGAAGATCTCGCGGCCCTCCGGTACATGCGCGATGCCTAGGCGCGCCACCCGGTCGGGCTCGCGGCCGACGATGCTGCGGCCGGCGAAGGAGATGGTGCCCTTCTGCGGCTCCATGGCGCCGCTCACGGATTTGAGGACCGTGGTCTTGCCGGCGCCGTTGGCGCCCAGGATGGTGACGATCTGGCCCTCGGTGACGTCGAAGCTCACCCCGCGGATGGCCGTGATCGGTCCGTAGTAGGTCTCGAGGTTGCGCACGCTGAGGAGGGGCGCGGTCATGCGGTGACCTCCGCGTCGTAGGGCGCAATAGGCGATAGCCGTATTGCGCCGATCTTCGGTGCAACGGCGCAATACGCTTCGCTATTGCGCCCTACGCCACGCTCGCTCATTCGGCGTCGCCTCCGAGATAGGCCTCGATCACCGCGGGGTTGGACTGGACTTCGGCGGGCGTGCCCAGCGCCAGGGTGCGGCCGTTGTTGAGGGCGAGCACGCGGTCGGAGACGGCGGAGACCAGCGACATGTCGTGCTCGATCATGATGACGGTGATGTTGAGGTCGTTCTTGATGTCCTCGATCCAGTAGGCCACCTCCTCGGTCTCCTCGGTGTTGAGGCCGGAGGCCGGCTCGTCGAGCAGGAGCAGCTTGGGCTCGGCGCACAGCGCGCGGGCGAGCTCCACCACCTTGCGCACGCCGTAGGGCAGGCCGGAGATGCGCTGCTCGCGGTAGTTGGCGAGATCGAGGAAATCGATCACCTGCTCCACCGCCGCGCGGTGGCGAAGCTCCTCATTCCTGACGCCCGGCGTGAACAGCAGCTCGGCGAAGGTGTTGGGGCGCGCGCGGCAGTGGCGGCCGATCAGCAGGTTTTCCAATACCGTGGCATGCTCGAACAGCTCGATGTTCTGGAAGGTGCGGGCGATGCCGCGGCCGGCGATGGTGTGGGGCGGAACGCTGGTGATGTCGGTGCCCTGGAACAGGAGCCGTCCGCCGGTCGGCTCGTAGATGCGGCTGATGAGGTTGAAGATGGTGCTCTTGCCGGCGCCGTTGGGGCCGACAATGGCGAAGATCTCGCCCTCTTTCACGTCGAAGGTGACGCCGTCCACGGCGCGGATGCCGCCGAAGGAGATGGAGATGTTTTCCGCGGCAAAGAGAGGCGAGGCGCGTTGACCGTCCCGCGCCGCGGAAGATGCCGGCGCCAAGCTGGTCCCCGATTTGGTCTGTGCCACGCTCACTGTCTGCGCTCCCTTTGCCGCAGCTTGTCATCCCGGGGCTTGTCCCCGGGATCCAGCCATCCGCGAGCGACGGAGCAAGCGGCACGATGGATCCCGGGCATAAAGCCCGGGATGACAACCGTTTGGCCCGTGGCAGCGCTCACCGCACGCGCTCCGTCTTGAGGTAGGACCGCTGGCGCTTGAACGTCGCGCGGCGATAGAGCGGGAAGTAGTCGAAGTAGGCCTTGATCTTGAGCCAGCGGCCGTAGATGCCGAGCGGCTCGAACAATACGATCAGGATCATGACGAGGCCGAACAGGCCGGGCTCCAGCCCGGGCGTCCGGGCAATGACGGTCGGCAGATAGTCGCGCATGAGTGCAATCGCCTGCGGCAGCCCGCCGACGAAGATGGCGCCGTAGATGGCGCCGTGGATCGAGCCGAGCCCGCCCACCACGACCATCAGCAGCAGCTGGATCGACAGGATGATGTTGAAGGCGTCGGGCGAGATGAATTTCAGCTTGTGGCCGAGCAGCGCGCCGGCAAGCCCGGTGATGAAGGCGCTGAGGGCAAAGGCGATGGTCTTGTAGGCCACCAGGTTGACGCCGAGGCTCTGCGCCGAGATCTCCGAGTCGCGGATCGCCACCATCGCCCGGCCCGTCGGCGAGCGCGTCAGGTTGATGGCGCCGAGCACCACCAGCACCAGCACCGCCAGGCAGAGGTAGTAGAACTCCCAGGCCTGTGCCAGCGGATGGCCGAAGAGGTCGGGCGCCGGCACCGGCATGCCCTGGAAGCCGCGCGTCACCGACTCCCAGCGCACCACCACCTGCTCGACGATCTGCGAGAAGGCGAGCGTGGCAATGGCCAGATAGATGCCGGTCATGCGGTTGGCGGGCAGCGCCACGGCGATGCCGGCCACCAGCGCCGCCAGCCCGGCAACCGGGAAGCTCAGGAGAAACGGTACGCCCTCGGCGATCAGGTAGGTGTTGGTGTAGGCGCCGATCGCCATGAAGGCGCCGTGGCCCAGGCTGGCGAGCCCGGTGTAGCCGATCAGCAGCATCAGCCCGACGCCGGCAATCGCCAGCACGAACACCTGGGACAGCTCGCCGACGTAGAATTCGCGCAGCACCAGCGGCGCTAACAGGAGGGCGGCGACGAGGATGCCGTACCAGACGACGTAGCCGCTGTGCCGAAAAAGGCGGATGTCGTCGAGATAGGAGGTCTTGAACAGGATGCGCATGGGCCCCCTCTAGTGTCCCGACTCCGAGGTTCGCCTGTGTTCGACACTGGGCTCGGGAGCGAACCTCGCAATCATCAGGGACACTGGAATCATAGAGTTGCTAGTGTGATCCAGATCGAGAAATTCGCTCACAGCCTTGCCGCCAGCGCGGGCGAATTTCTCGATCATCACACTAGACCTTCTTGCGCTGCATGGTCGAGAACAGGCCCTGGGGGCGCACCAGCAGCACGCCCAGCATGATCAGATAGGCGACGATCTCCTTGAAGCCGGGCGGCAGGTAGCGCCCCGCCAGCGTCTCCGAGATGCCGACGATGAGGCCGCCCAGCACGGTGCCGAGCAGGCTGCCGAAGCCGCCGACGACGGCCGCCGCGAACGCCTTGATGCCGAGGAAGCCGATCGAGGGGTCGACCAGCGACACGGGCGACAGCAGAACGCCGGCGATCGTTGCGACAATCGCGGAGAGCGCCCAGATCAGCGAGTTGATGCGCTTGACGGGTATGCCCATGTAGTAGGCCGCCAGCTGGTTCTGCGAGGCCGCCTGCATGGCGTTGCCGAGCTTGGTGAAGTTGAAGAAGAGATAGAGCGCTACCGCCAGGATCAGCGTGCCGGCGATCATCGAGATGCTCTCGAGCGGCAGGATGACGCCGCCGGCGTTGATGATACGGTTGGTGAAGGGCGTCTCGAACACCTGCGTCTCATGGCCCCAGATGAAGCCGGCGCCCGAGCGGAACAGGAAGCCCAGGCTGATCGTCAGGATGACGATGGCAAATTGCGGCTGGCCGATGATGCGGCGCAGGATCAGGGCATCGAGCAGATAGCCGAACACCGCCATGCACAGGGCCGCCAGCAGGAACCCCAGCCAGTAGTTGAGCCCCATGGTGCCGATGAAGGTCAGCGCCATGAAGGCGCCCAGCATCATCAGGTCGCCCTGGGCGAAATTCACCATCTCGGTAGCCTTGTAGATCAGCACGAAGCCGAGCGCGATCAGGCCGTAGACGCAGCCTTGCGCAGTGCCGCCGACGATGAGCTGCAGAAGCTCCACCTTGCCGTTTCCCACCCAATCCGCTGTCGCGGCTTCTTGTTCGCGACGGCGCAACGGCCAAGGCTTAGACTGGCAAACGGCAGAAGGCTAGTCGAGACGGTCGATCGCCTGCCCTTGAATTCGTGCCGGCGCGCCGTGACATGAATGGGTGCGTCTGCCACTATGGGCGGGCACGGCCGAAGCACGAAGAAGCACGCACGGCAAGCAGCAACCGAGCACGAAGAGAGCGCGATGAGCCTCAGCAAAGAGCAGGTGATGGAGCGCCTGCGGCGGGTCAAGGGGCCCGATATGCAGGGCAACATCGTCGACCTGGGGCTCGTGTCGGAGATCCTGCTCAAGGACGGGCGCATCTCGTTCTCGATCACGGTGCCAGCGGAACGGGCGGCCGAGCTCGAGCCCCTGCGGCAGGCGGCCGAGAAGGTCGTGCGCGATATGGAGGGCGTGACGAGCGTGATCGCGGTGCTGACGGCGGAGAAGCCGCGCGGCGCGGCGCCGAGCGGCAACGGAGCAGGGGCGCGCACGGGTGCCGGGCAGGTGCCGGAAAGCGCGCGCGTGCAGCAAGCACGAGCCAGAGGCACGGGCGGAGCACCCCCCGCGCACGGCGCTGCAGCAGGGGCAGGGCGCGGGCAGATGGCGCAGATAGCGGGCATCAAGCACATGATCGCGGTGGCGTCGGGCAAGGGCGGCGTCGGCAAGTCGACCACGGCCGTTAACCTTGCGCTCGGCCTGCAGGCCATCGGGCTCACGGCCGGCATCCTCGATGCCGACATCTATGGCCCCTCGCAGCCGCGGCTGTTGGGCCTCGCCGGCCGCCCACAGGTGGCGCACGGCAACACGCTGCGGCCGATGCAGGCCTTCGGCCTCAAGGCCATGTCGATGGGTTTTCTGGTCGACGAGGGCACGCCCATCATCTGGCGCGGGCCGATGGTGGTGTCGGCCCTGACCCAGATGCTGCGCGACGTCGACTGGGGCGACCTCGACGTGCTGGTGATCGACATGCCGCCGGGGACCGGCGATGTGCAGCTCACGATGGCGCAACAGGTGCCCCTGTCGGGGGCCATCATCGTCTCCACCCCGCAGGACCTGGCGCTGATCGACGCGCGCAAGGGCCTCAACATGTTCCGCAAGGTCGACGTGCCGGTGCTCGGCATCATCGAGAACATGAGCTATTTCATCTGCCCCAAGTGCGGCGAGCGCTCCGACATCTTCGGCCACGGCGGCGCCAGGCGGGAGGCCGACAAGCTCGGCATCCCGTTCCTGGGCGGCGTGCCGCTGCACATGGACATCCGCGCCACCTCCGACGAGGGCCAGCCGATCGTGGCCTCGAGCCCCGACAGCCCGCACGCCCAGATCTATCGCGACATCGCCGCCAAGGCCTGGAGCGAGCTGCAGGAAAGTTCCGGCGCGCGGCTCAAGCCGCCGAAGCTCGAGGTTGCCTCCGGCGGGGCTGAACTTGGCGTCGCGCTCGAGGGGGCCAAGCCGTTCACGCTCTCCGCCGAGATGCTGCGCGTGATGAGCCCCTCCGCCGAGGTACAAGGCCACTCGCCCGAGCAGCGCGTCACCGTCGGCAAGAAGAAGAACGTCAAGATCAAGGAGCTCAAGCCCGTCGGCAACTACGCCGTGCGCATCGTCTTCGACGACGGCCACGACACCGGGCTCTATGCCTGGTCCTACCTGCAGACGCTCGACCGCGAGCGCGACAAGCGCTGGGCGGAGTATCTGTCGGCGCTGGCGCAGAAGGGGCTGAGCCGGGGCTGAGGGTGGCGATCTCACCGAGCGGCCAGCCTCTGTGGAGCGCGGAATGAATTTCGATTGAATTCGACGAAAGCAGACTCACTATCGTGCGCCTTAATGAATACTCATTCGCTTGGTGCTTACTTAGTTTGCAGTAAATTAGGACGTTCCACTCGATATAGTAGGACAATTACTTGGATTCACACCGAGCAGCGAATCGGCTATGAAGAAAAGGCGCCGGACGGTTATGGGACCGTCCGGACGCCTGTTACGCTGCCAACTTCAGGTGACGTATGCGCCTTGGCGGGCGCCGCCAGTGGTCTTTAACATAGACCCAGCGGCTACGGACGAATCGCCAATGTGCACGCACGTACACCGTCTTGGGCCCGGCCGGGCCCCGTCTGTCCATATAGCCTCCTTTCGACGATGGACCTCTCTGCCAACGACAACAGTTGAGCGTCGTGCGCAGGGAGCATCGAAAGTAGCCTGGACAGGCGAGCGCATTTGTAAGCGATTCCTTAATTTCCGTCGCGAGCAAACTTTCAGGCGAGTGCCTGACCACCTCGATCACTCGAAACCGACCGATCTGTCGCCCTTCGGACGCATGAGACCCTACGTACCCCACGCAATGGCACTTGATTTTCGTACCAAACTTGATACGCCAAGAAACTTGGTAGTGCTGCGAACCGACTAAGCAGCGTCCCGGTTCACTTCCGGAGCGAGGCAGAGGTCTACATTCCCCAGCCACCGCATCGCACGGATAGAAGGATCAGAAGGCGCTGAAACATGATCAGGAGTTGGCACGAAGAGGACCACAGGACTTGAAGGAGTAGGAGACGCGTGTTGGCCCGTCGTAAGCATCCCCATGTGGGGTCCAGCGTGGAAAGCTTCCTTCAGGAGGAAGGCATCCTGGCATCTTCGACCGTGAAGGCGGTGAAGGCTGTCATTGCCTGGCAGATCGCCGAAGAGATGAAGCGTCAGGGCCTCACTAAGGACACTCCGCACAATAGGTGAATGGCGATCAGTGGGCGTGTGACCGTTTGACTCACGATGGCGGGATTCCGCCGCGGCGCGAACACTCGTACTGCGTTGGCATGATCGACAGGCAAGCGATACGACAAAGATGGGATTGCGTCGGCTCGAAGCTCGACGAGCGGGGTCGGCGGATGTTTGCGGCGGCCGAGGTGCAGGCGGCGGGGTATGGCGGTCTCAAGGTCGTGTCGGAGATCACCGGCATGGCCCGCTCGACCATCAATCGCGGCGAGGATGACCTCGACGCGGTGCCGCTGGCGAAGGGCAGAGTGCGTCGCTCAGGTGGTGGACGCCGGTCCGTCGCCGACAATGATCCAGGACTGGTGCCTGAGCTCAAACGTCTCGTCGAGCCCGCGACACTCGGCGATCCCATGCGGCCCTTGATCTGGGTGTCGAAAAGCATGGACAAGCTGGCCGCGACGCTGACGGCGATGGGCCATCCGATCAGCGCCGACACGGTCGCCAGGGAGTTGGTGAAGCTCGGCTTCTCGCGCCAGTCCAATCGCAAGGCGGACGAGGGCTCGAAGCACCCGGACCGCAATGCGCAGTTCGAATATATCAACGCGAAAGTCGTCGCAGCACAGGCAAAACAGCAGCCTGTCATCTCCGTCGACACGAAGAAAAAGGAGCTGGTCGGCAACTTCAAGAACGGCGGCACGGACTATCGCCCGAAGGGCGATCCGCGGCGCGTGAACGTGCACGACTTCGAGGACAAGCAACTTGGCAAGGTCGTGCCGTATGGCGTGTACGACGTGACCGCCAACGCCGGCTTCGTCAGCGTCGGGATCACCAGCGATACGGCTGAGTTCGCCGTGCAGTCGATCCGCCGCTGGCTCGAACGCATGGGACGCCAACGCTATCCCAAGGCGCGAAGGCTGACGATCACGGCAGACTGCGGCGGCTCCAACGGCGCGCGCGTGCGGCTCTGGAAGGTCGAGCTGCAGAAGCTCGCCGACGAGACGGGTCTCGTGCTGCGTGTCCACCACTATCCGCCGGGAACGTCGAAGTGGAACAAGATCGAGCACCGCATGTTCTGTCACATCACGCAGAACTGGCGCGGCCAGCCGCTCACGGATCGTATCGCCATCGTCGAGTTGATCGGCGCAACGACAACGAAAGCCGGACTGAAAGTCGAGTGCGCGCTCGACCCACGGACCTACCAGAAGGGCATCAGGGTCAGTGACGCCGAGATGGAGACTCTGAGCATCACCGGCGATGACTTCCATCCCGAATGGAACTATACCATCAAGCCACGCCGGCAAAGGACACTCGTAGCGGTTATTGTGCGGAATGTCCTTAGGGGTCACCATGGCCGTCGCGATTGGCGTGATATTCTTTACCTACACCCCCGCCGAACGTACCGATGGCGTTGGACCGCGCGTCGAGGCGCCGAACACGACGACAGTACCTCGCAGCCCGACCCCGGCGTCAACACCGCCCGAGAAGTAAAGCGGGCGCAAGATCAAGATGAACTTGTTGCCCAGGTCCCGCGTTTAGCGAATGACCGCACCTGCGGCAGCCCGCTTGCTTGCAGTGAAGCGGGCTGCCGTTCCTTGCGATTTCTGATCATCGACGATCGAGGCGCAACCCGCCAGAGGTAGCCAGCCAACCAACAGAACTTGGATCATTTGCGCATTCGCGGTCGTAGCGCACCGCTTTGCTATTCGCGGCAGACGCCGCCGTCGGACTTGATCGACCAGGACCGCATCAACGCGCGAAGCAGGGCGGCGGTGATGATGTTAAGCGTCGTGACTTGCGCCGCGGTATTCCTGACTGGCTATGGCGGTTGGTGGCTAATGGGGTGACGATCGTTGACCGCGTGTGTCAGCCCAGCCGCTGGCCGCTCCCAACCACCAGTCGCCGCCTGCAAAGCCGCGTAGGCCTCTCGGACGTTCGAGAAGCCTACGCGAAAGCTCAAACGCCAGCAAGAGCAGGCGCCTTAGAACTTCATCCTCTCGAGACGGTCGAACAGGGACTTGGCATCCTGCTCGTCGCCAGCCTGACACGCATCGTAGGCGCGCAGCGCCAGACGGCTCACGCCGGCCAGCTGCTCGGGCGAGATCTTGGCATACTTCTCACGCTCGAGCTTGTCCCAGAAGCCTTTGTAGGCCTTGCCGCAGTCCATCTTACCCTGTGCGATCGCAACCGGGGCGGCGAGCACGGCGAGGGCAACAAAGGCACTTGCGAGACGCTTCATAGCAAAGTCTCCCTGTCTTCAGCTGCGAGGGAACACCCCCCGCTCACTAGAAAGAGATACGAGACAGCACCCGACAAAGTTTCAAAATCTACGCAAAAAGATTTGTCGATCAGTCCTCAGACTGCGATCGCATGCCCCTTCCCGCCCGGAACCCCGTCGACGCACCGGAGTGCACGTCCCCCGGGGGACGCGGCGGCATTGAAAGTGGTCGATGCGACCACCTCAGTGAAACTTTATGACATCGTCATTCGTATCTGACGAGAATGACTGAGGAAGGGGACATTGACGGACTGGCGGCCGAGTACGTGCTCGGCTCCCTGGATCCGGCCGAGCGCCGCCAAGTCGACGCCGGCCGCACGACCGATGCGGCGCTGGCGGCGGCAATTGCCGCCTGGGAGCAGCGCCTGGCCCCGTTGAACGACCGCCTGCCGGGCGTCGCGCCGCCTGCACATCTGTTCGACGACATCGTAGCCCGGCTCTCGGGACAGGCAGCGCAATCGGCCGGGGCTGCCGACGTTATTCCCTTGCGTCGCAATTCCCGCCGCCGGCTGGCGCTCGCGGTTGGTGCCAGCACGTTGGCGGCATGCCTTGCGCTGGCCGTTGGCTGGTTCACTTATGTGCAGTCTGACCCACCGGCGACACGCGCCGCCGCAATGGATTGCGGCACGCTGTACAAGGATTTCTGGGGTAATTTCGATCGCGAGAAGTACGCGAGAATCTCGGCCGAGCAACTTGCTGGTGTGAGCCGCATGGCGTTGCGTGCGTACGATGCGTGCCAAGCCGGTGACTCGCAGGATGCCAAGTCCCTGTTCCACCGTCTCCAAAGGACGAACTAACGACTACTCGGACGGGATCCTAGGTTTTCGACCCGCGGCTTGGCCGCTTATACTATCTACTTGCGCGCATCCAAGATTTAAGCCACTTTGCACTGAATAACAATTCGGTGCGAAATCAAATGCGCCGAATCGGCTGCGCGCGGGTCTCGGCGCACCATCAGAGCCGAGAAGGCAAGCCGCAAGAACATCAAGAACCGCCCCGAGCTCGAGAAGGTGATTGACGCGCTCGGCACCGGCGACATCCTCGTGCTCGCCGAGTGGGATGCACGATCGGGATTGATCTGGCCAAGGACGTGTTTCAGGTCCACAGCGTCGACGCAGCTGGCTCGACGGTGAACCGCTTTTCGGGCCACGGATGCAGGATGCGTGGGCCTCCGGCCTTCCCGACAATGTCCCGGCCACCACTGGCGGGACGGCGATGGAGATCTCCCGGTTCCCGTGCAAAAGGCTTCTGTGTTGAGCCGACCGACGTATTCCGCCACGAGTGTGTGCAGATATGGCTCGTGTTCGGAGATACCCTTCGCGGGAATGTGGGCAATGACCTTTTGTTGTTAGAGCCGTTGCGGGT
>Ga0080064_1001896_pt1 | contig 38749 bp, 33 predicted proteins | sample Subgrocontami54m_FD_69260 | JGI IMG/M metagenome (GOLD analysis project Ga0080064, IMG submission 69260) | Subsurface groundwater microbial communities from S. Glens Falls, New York, USA - GMW46 contaminated, 5.4 m (SPADES assembly) (version 2) ...
GGGGGGGGGAATTCTACGGCTCGCTCGCCTCGGGCTCAAGGGCCTGCTCACGAGCCGCTCCGGTCGCCTGCTCGGCACCGCGGTCGGCGTCGCCCTCACGGTGGCGCTGCTCGCGTCGCTCGCGGCGTTCATCACGTCGAGCGCCGCAACGATGACGCGCCGGGCCGTCGCCGACGTGCCGGTCGACTGGCAGGTGCAGCTCGCGCCGGGCGCGGATGCGCAGGCGGTCACCGCCGCGCTCGACAAGGCTGCGCCGTATTCCGCACTGGAGACTGTAAGCTATGCCGACACCGCCGGCTTCACGGCCAACGCGGGCGGGACCGTGCAGACAACCGGGCCCGGCAAGGTCCTCGGCATCAGCCCGCAGTATCGCAAGCAGTTCCCCGCGGAGCTGCGCCAGTTGATCGGGTCGCTCGACGGCGTGCTGGTGGCGCAGCAGATGGCAGCCAACCTGCACGTCACCGTGGGCGACACCGTGACGATCCAGCGCGTGGGCCAGCCCCCTGCCACCGTGAAGATCGACGGGGTCATGGACCTGCCCAACGCCGACTCGCTGTTCCAGGCAGTCGGCGTGCCGGCTGGCTTCGCGCCGCAGGCGCCGCCGGACAATGTGGTGCTGATGCCCAGCGACCAGTGGCACCCGCTATTCGACAGCCAGGCCGCGGCGCGGCCGGACAGCGTGCGAACCCAGCTCCACATGCGCATCGCCCATGACCTGCCCGCCGATCCCGGCGCAGCATACACGCGCGTGGTGCAGCTCGCCCACAACCTCGAGGCGCGGATCGCCGGCGATGGCGTCGTGGGCAATAACCTCGCCGCGCGGCTGAACGGGGCGCGGGCCGACGCCCTCTATGCGCAGGTGCTCTTCCTGTTCCTCGGTCTACCTGGCGCGATCATGGCGGTGCTGCTCACACTGGCGATCGCGGCATCCGGCGCGGCGCGGCGGCGCCAGGAGCAGGCGCTGCTCCGCACCCGCGGCGCGTCGCTCGCGCAGGTGCTGCGTCTGGCGGCCCTGGAGGCCCTGATCGTTGGGATAGGCGGTGTGGCGCTCGGGCTGCTGCTCGCCTCTGGCGCGGCGCGCGCCATCGCCCCGAACGTCATGCGCGCTGGCCTGGCGGCCTGGCTCTGGGTCGCCGCCGCGGCACTGCTCGGGCTGGCACTTGCCCTGGGCGCCGTGCTCTACCCGGCCGTACGGCAGGCGCGGGAGTCGACGGTGGTGGCGGCCCGCGCAGTGGTGGGCCGTTCGCCCCAGCCACTCTGGCAGCGCCTCTACCTCGATGTTGTTTTTCTGGCCGCGTCGGCGCTCGCCTTCTGGCAGACCGCCAGCACCGGCTACCAGGTGGTGCTGGCGCCGGAGGGCGTGCCCCAGGCGGCCGTGTCCTACCAGGTGTTCATCGCGCCGCTCGCGCTCTGGATCGGGGCGGGGCTCCTGGCGATGCGGCTCTGGGAAGGCGGTCTGGCCCACGGTCGCTCCATCCTGGCGCGCCTTCTGCGGCCGATCGCGCACGGGCTCGCCGGCGTGGTCGCCGCGGCGCTCGGCCGCCAGCGGGCCCTCGTCACGCGCGGCGTCGTGCTCGTGGCGCTGGCGTTCTCCTTCGCCACCGCCACCGCCGTGTTCAACACCACCTACAACGCCCAGTCGCGCGTCGACGCCATGCTGACCAACGGCGCCGACGTGGCGGTGACCGGCACGACGGCCGCGCCGCCAAGCAGCAAGCTCGCGGCGCTCGCGGCGTTGCCGGGCGTGGTCGCGGCCCAGCCGATGCAGCATCGCTTCGCCTATGTCGGCAACGACCTGCAGGACTTCTACGGCATCGACCCGCGCCGCATCGGCGACGCGACGCACATCTCCAACGCGTACTTCGCCGGGGGCAATGCCCAGGCGACGCTGGCCGCGCTCGCCGGCGCCCCGGACGGCGTGCTGGTCTCCGAGGAGGTCCAGCAGACCTACAAGCTCCAGCCGGGGGATCCGATCAAGCTGCGGCTGCAGAACGCCCAGACCCACCAGTACCAGGTCGTACCGTTCCGCTTCCTGGGGGTGGTCCGCGAGTTCCCCACGGCCCCGAAGGACTCGTTCATGATCGCGAACGCGAGCTACGCGGCCCAGCAGACAGGGACTGACGCGGCTGAGATCGTGCTATTGCGCACCACCGGCAGCGCCGCCGCGGTGGCCGACCAGGCACGTCAGGTCGTCAGCGCGCTCGCGGGCGCAAAAGTGACCGACATCGGCCAGACGCAACGCACGATCAGCTCGAGCCTGACCGCCGTGGACCTCCGCGGCCTCACCGGCCTGGAGCTGACCTTCGCGGTCCTGCTCGTGGCCGGCGCCACGGGGCTGGTGATGGCGCTGGGCATGGCCGAGCGGCGGCGGACGTTCGCCATCCTGGCAGCGCTGGGGGCGAAAGGCGACCAGCTCGGCGCGTTCCTGTGGAGCGAGGGCCTGCTCATCCTCGTTGGAGGCGCGGCCATCGGCCTCGCGACCGGCTTCGGCGTGGCCGAGATGCTGGTCAAGGTGCTGACCGGCGTGTTCGACCCGCCGCCCGAAGCGCTCGCGGTGCCCTGGGCCTATCTGGCGCTCTTGCTCGCCGCCGCGATCGCGTCCACCGTCGCCGCCGTGCTCGGGGCCCAGCATGCTGCCCGGCGCCCCATGGTCGCCGCCCTCCGCGACATCTAGCATTTCCGCCCGGGGTTGCCGGGGCTGCCGGCAACCGTGGGCGGAAATGGCGCGCCGCCGGCGCGCCAGATCCCGCGAACACGAGGCCGCCCCGACGCCCAGCAGACAGGAGAAAGAGGCGGGAGGACGCGGCTCGATAACCGGCGCGGCGAGGCGGCGCCGCGCTCGCCCAACTCCAAGGGCAGCAAAGGAGTCATGGTGGGAGCATGGGATAGTGGATCTGTCCTCTGGCTGTATGGACTCGTGACCACCCATCGCGCGCTCGGGACGCTGGTACCGGCGCTTGCGAACGGCGGGCCGGTACTGCTGATCGGCCTGATTGGCCTCGCCGTCCTTCTGCCCCTGCCGGGCCGTTCCAGCCGGCGCTGGGCCGCGGTGATCGCCGGTTTCGCCGTTGTGGCTGGGATGGCCCTGGCCTTTGGGCTAGAGCAGGTTCTCGCCAGACCCCGCCCGTTCGTTGCTCTCGGCCTCTCGCCGCTCTTCGCGCACGCCGCCAACACGTCGTTCCCGAGCGACCATACGCTGCTCGGCGTGGCGCTGGCGACGCCGTTCCTCAAACGCGCTCGCTGGTTCGGCCTGGGGCTGCTGGCGCTGGCCCTCCTCATCGGTCTGGCACGCGTGGCGGCAGGCGTCCACTACCCGTCTGACGTTCTCGGCGGCGCGATGCTCGGCCTGGGTCTGACCATGGGAGTCGATACCTTCGCGTCGAGCACGGCGAAGCGCTTGCCTGCCCCGCTCACTCGGTGGCTCCAGAAGTAGGACGGCACCGCGGGCCGATTCGGTGGAAATCAGCGGGCTCGCGGGAACCGAGCCCGTGTGGCCGCGAACATGAGAAAGCGTTCTGGCCCCATTAATCGTGGCTTCATCTCCCGCTGCGAAAGTACCAACAGAGGGAAGAACCTCTTCCCCTCACGACAATCTCGCCAGAAAGGAGGTGAACGCGATGCGCGAGGGACGCGGGTCGCGATCACTCGTCGCGACGATGTAGACCGGGGTCGCTCGTCATACCAATGCGGAGCGCCCGAGCGCTTCAGGCGCACCTTTCGAACGGACGTACCAACGCAAACATCGGACAGGAGAATCGAATTATGTTGAACAAGCGCACACTCTACAGCGGCGGCTTCTTGGGCGCCCTGGCCGCGGCATTCCTCGTGGGAAGCCTGACCCTGGGCAGCGCGTTCGCCAATCAGCCGCAGCCGGTGGCAGGGGCTGACCAGGCGGAGTCCAGCCAGGAGACCCAGGATCCGGGCTACCATGGCTCGATCCAGGTGCCCCAGAGCCAGGCCAACCAGAGCGAACAGACGGAGACCGCCGCGCTGCAAGGGCTGGCCCAGATCACCGCGGACCAGGCGCGCCAGGCCGCGCTGGTGCAGTTCCCGGGTGCGAATGTGAGCACGGTCACGATCGAGAACGAGAACGGCTCGCTCGTGTACAGCGTCCAACTCACCAACGCCCAGGGCCCGCACGACGTGAAGGTGGATGCCGGCACCGGTCAGGTGCTGCACGTCGACGCGGGCGACCAAGAGGGTCCAGAGGGCAGCGAAACAAACAACTGAGCGCACCTGACGACGCGGATCCAAGCCGCCGGCTGGGATGGGTGACCATCCCAGCCGGCGGCTTCGTTTGGTCGGTCACGCGGTCGGTCACGCCATCGGCTCACCGCGTTGGCCTGGTTCGGCACCGCCCGCGATCAGCGTGGCGCCTTGCTGTCCAGGGGTTCGACGTCCGCTCGGCGGTCGGCCTTAGGAGCCCATGGCTGCTGCTCGTCGGCGGCCTCCGGCGCTTGCTTCTGAGACGCACCACCGATGTGTGAAGCGCTGATTGATCCTACCGCCAGCAGATTTCGCAGCTCCGGTCCTGGCCCGAGTCGTAGCCCTTTTGTGCCTTGCACCATCCCGGCCGCCCTACGGGGCATTTTCCAGGTGGCCAAAGAGCTATTGAGCGGTCCTCCTCTGCCAGGTAAGGTCCTGGATCGGACGGCCTGATCGAAGGCCGGTGAGGCGCGATGATGCATGGCTTCAGTGCACAGGCGGCCACACCTTGGCTCGGGGAGTCTGTCACGCGGGATAGGCAGCGGCCTATCACATGGACCTCGCGCGTCCGCGAGCTTCGAATGCTCCGGTGGATCGCCGCGCTCGGACCGGTGGCTCTTCTCATTTTTTATGAAACGATTTACGAATCAGTTCGGGACAACCAATGGCACCCATTCAGATTTACCTGGGTCGATGTTGGCGAGGGCGCGCTCCTCGGCGGTTTTGTATTCGCCATTTTTACGTTGATCCTTCGCAGGCTAGAGGACCTCCATGCGCAGACCGAGGCCACGCTGCAGGAGGGCGCGAGGCTTCGAGCCACAATCGATGAACGCCAGCGGCTAGCCGGCGAGATCCACGACGTACATGCCCAGACCTTGAGCGCGATCCTCTTTGGACTGGACAGAGTCGCCGGACTCATGCTGAGTCAGAAGCTGTCCGAAGCCCGCGCGGAGGTTGAGCACCTCCACGTGACTTGTGACCGCGCCTACAGCGCAGCCAGGGAAATGCTGGTCGAATTACATGACGATCTCGGCCAGCAGCAACTCTCGGCGGTTATCACCCGATTGACGACGGAATTCACTGAAGCCTCCGGAGTTGGCTGCGTGCTTGACGTGGATCAAGCGGCCGATGTGCCGCCGCAGATCCTGGTCCAAGTTACGCGCGTCGTGAGCGAATCGCTGCGAAATATTCGGGATCATGCCGGAGCAAAGCGGGTAGTTGTCAAATTGCGACGGGAGCAGTCTCGTGTCGTGATCTCAATCGCGGACGACGGCAAGGGGTTTGATCAAAACGCGTTGATGACGAAGGGCCACTTCGGAATTTCGATTATGCGCGAGCGTATCGAAAGCATAGGAGGTGAACTGAAGATCTCATCCCTTCCAGGTTCTGGCACGACGGTCGTGATATCAGTCCCAGGTGATGAACCCGACTCAAAGGAATGATTCAATGGATGTCATGCGCGTCCTGCTCGTCGACGATCACGCGCTTTTTCGGGAGAGCCTCAGGCGAGTACTCGACGACGAAGCGGATATCGAAGTCGTTGGGGAGGCGGGAGATGGGAAAGAAGCCATGGTCGCGGTGCGAGAGCAGCGGCCACATGTCGTCTTGATGGACATAAATCTCCCCGGAATGGACGGCATTGCAACAACGGCGCAGATCAGGCAGTTGGCCCCCGAGGCGACCGTTGTCATGCTGACTGTGGATGAAGACGTGTCCCGGTTGTTTGAGGCGCTTCGGGCTGGGGCAGAGGGCTATCTGGCCAAGAATGTTCGGAGCTCAGAGCTGATCGAACAGTTGCGAGGTGTCGCGCACGGGCAGGCGGCCATTACCCAGGCCATGGCGGGAAAGCTCTTGCAGTATTTTCGCGCGGATGGTGGGCCAGGTGACGGCGCCTGGCTGTTGACAAAGCGTGAGATGCAGATTCTCGAGCTGGTTACGAAACGGTTGTCGAACAGAGAGATCGCAGCGCAACTCGTGATCAGCGAATACACGGTGAAGAATCACATGAAAAGCATTATGGGAAAGCTGCGCGCGGCAAGCCGGCGCCAGGCAGTTGCGTACGCTCGGGCTCGTGGCCTCATCCCTGCCGCGATCAATGACTTCTAGCACGAAAGTGAGCCATTTTGCGGACTAATTGAGACTAGTCCGATTCGAGGTTCTCACGCGTCCGGCAATATAGCTCGTTTATTGATGCAATTCATGGCCCATGAGTCATAGTCGCCTTGCGCTGATGCCATCTACTATCGGGCCACGGTGGATTGAGCGGTCGCGTTCATCGACGGGATCGCCCACCGCTGGATGGGGGTATTGGTGGATCACGGGCGCCTTTCAAGATATTTGCGGGCGGCGTTGGCAGCGCCGCGTACCTCACGCGGGCAGGGGATCGTCGAGTTTGCGCTCGTGGCGCCGATCTTTTTGCTCATGCTCGTGGCGGTTGTCGACTTTGGCCGGGCCCTGCGGTACGGGATCGCGCTCAACGACGCCGCGTTTCAGGGCGCCCGCGTTGGCGCCAACGCAACGGCGACCGCCGCTTCCATCCGGACGACGGTGCGGGCTGATCTCCCATCGGAGGTCATCGTGCCAGACGCTGACATCACGATCAACCCCGCCAACCGCTCCGCCGGGTCGACGGTCACCGTCACGGTGAGATGGACCTTCCCGCCAATCATGCCGGCAACGCGGGTCTTTGCACCCAGTGGGATCGTCATGCTCGGGGCGGGATCCACAGCGGTCCAATGAACAGCGCAAGGTTTCGCGGCCTCTGGCCCCCGCGCGCAGACCGGGCGCAGAGCCTTCTCGAGTTTGCGCTCGTCATTCCAGCCCTGCTGCTCATGCTGTTCGGCGTGCTCGAAGTGGGGCGATTTCGCGCCACGGCGGACATGGTGGCGCAGGCGGCTCGCGCGGGGGCGCATGCGGGCTCGTTTGTTTCGGTGAAGACCGATGCGCCGATCATCGATGCGGCCAACAAGGGCGTTCCCCTTCTGGGTACCTTGCCGGCAAGCGCGGTGGTCACCGAGCCGCTCGGGACCGATCGGAGCGGTCCGGGGCGGACCAAGGGCGGGACGATTACCGTGACGGTCACGTCCATCTTTCGTCCCACGTTGTTTTTTGCGCAGTTCGTCGGGAGCTCGGTGCCGCTCAGCGCGACATCCGTGCAGCCCGTGGAATGAGGTGAAATGAAACCGGTCAACCACGTCCAACAAATTCGGAGCAGGGTCAACGCATGGCGCAGAGCGCGTCGCCAACGCGGTCAGGTCCTGGTGATCATGGCGCTTGGCTTTGTGGCGCTGACCGGAATGACCGGCCTCGCCATCGACGGCGGCCGGGTGTACATGCAGCAGGCGCGCATGCAGAACGCCGCGGACGGTGGCACGTCGTCGGGAACGTACCTTTTGGCGACGAAGTGGAACGGCAGTCAGATCTACACCACATCGTCCGCGGTCCAGACGGCCGTGGATCAGACGGCCCACACCAACGGACTCAGCGTCAGCAAATCGACCACGGTGGAATACATCGACAAGAACCAGCATACGTTGGCGGGGTTTGGCGCCACCGCCCGAGGGGTGAGGGTCACGACGGCGGACCCGATCCCGACGACGTTCCTGAGAATTTTTGGCGTCTCAACCCTGCCGGCATCGGCCAAGGCGCAGGGCCTTTTTGGCCCGCCTTCGCAGCTCCCAAATGTCTTCCCGCTGGTAATCAGCGCCAACGCCGACATCCTGATCGACGGTAAAGATTTCTGGTTTCAGCCGCCAGGTGCCGGCGGCGATTGCAGCGGCGCCCAATGCGTGAACTATGAAATGCTCGCGAACCTTCCGGCGTGGCCGAGTCCTGCTCCGCTGCTGAACCTGAAGGTCGGAGACAAGCGGATGACGGTGGCGACCGACAACCCCTCGGTTTCGACCGCCACGAAGAACTACATCCAGAGCATGATCGCCGCCGACACGACCGGGAGCTCCTGCACCAACGTGATCATGCCGAATTCCCGAGTGGTATTCATTCCGCAGAGCGACTCCAACTTCAGTGCGCCGCCTGAGAACAAAGAGGTCCTTAAATTCCGGGCGTTCATGTTCACGTCCGTGAGCAACAGCAAGATCAACGGCTGCTGGGTGGCCGTCAATGATTTCGGCGGCACGATTGACCCCAGCCTGCCCTACACCGGCGTAACCACGATGAGCCTGGTGCCGCCGACGTAGACGACGCGTCGACAATAATCGAGCGATGGAGAGCGATGAATGGGCGTCCACATCCTATCCGTGGTGCTAACGGTCCTCGTCATCGATGCCCACGCGGTGGCGGGCACCCTTTCAGCTGGCGTCACGCTCCAACCGTTAATGGGGGAAATGGCCTCGCCGGTCGTCGCCGCGGCCTCCGCCGGGCCTGGTCTGGTCATACTCGCGGACTCTGCGCTGGCCGGGGACGATCACGAGGACGGCGACGACCAAGACGATGCCGGTCAGGCCGGTCAGGGCGACGAGAGCGGTCAGGGCGACGAGAGCGGTCAGAACGACGAGAGCGGACAGAACGACGAGAGCGGTCAGGCTCAACAGTCGTCCGGCCAGCCGGGGCAGTTCGAGGGCGAGCATGAGGATTGAGCTGCTCGAATCCCCGGGCGATCGGCTGCGCCGCTGGGAGGACGAGCACTCTGGGCCCACGACGTTCATCGCCGGCGCGATTGGGGCCGGCACGAGCGTCGTGATGATTGCACTCGCGGTCATCTCTCTGCGCTGGCCCCCAGCTCCCGGCGTGTATGCGGCGATTTGCGCGTATATGGGCCTGGCCGGCGCGCTTTATGGTCGAGCGGCGCCGCGGCTCCGCAAGGCGGCCATGCGTCGCCCCTGGCTCATCGGTGCGGCGCCCGCGGTGTATTTGCTGCCGGTGGTCGGGCTGCTCAGCGTGACGATCGTAGTGGCGGATTTGTCGCAAATCGGCCTGCTCTCGACAAGCTGAATAGCCATGGGGACCGCGTTCACCTCCGTTTGGGTATTCCTCGCGACGGCGGTCCTGGGGCGAGTATGGGTGCAAATGGCATGGACGCACCCGGCGCCGGGAGACTGAAGCAGAGCCGACGCTCTCATCCCACCCGGCGGGCCTGATTATGCGAGTTGCACCCGCTCCCAGGACCGACAACGGCTTCATCATCCAGCGGTATGGGCGCGAGCGACTGGCGCGTGGCCTTGGCCTACGAACGGCACCCTTGTGATGGCGATTCTCGCCGTCCAGATCCACATCGCCGATTGCACTCGCATCGGGATGTTTACCGCGGCCGACGTCATCGCGAGCACCGTCCTGATGTCGGTCGCGGGTATCGCGCCCATCATCGGTTGTCTCGGCTCATGATTCAACTCGTGTGGCCCCGCTGGGCCGTGCGTTAGCGTCGCCTACCAGCCGTGCTCTCGCCGTCCCACTCGACTGGTGCCATAATTGGGCCGAACCGGGCCCTCGGCCTGTGATGGTCGGAAGAGATCGGCTCGGTGCGCCACCCGCTGGCACTGAGCTGAGTGGGGAGAGCTGCTGTGGACGGGATTATCGACGCCGATACCCACCTCGTCGAGTCGGAGCACATCTGGAATCTGATCGACAAGAAGATGGCCCACCGCCGGCCGATCAGCGTGGTGCATCAGGACGCAGCGACCGGGCAGCGCCGCACGCGCTGGGTTATCGACGGCGAGCTGGTGCCGAAGCCGGACGGCAAGGGCGGCCAGGCGCTCGCGACCCCGCCGGTCAGCCCCGAAGAGCTCGAGGGCCACGACTGGCTCACCAAGTCGCTCGTGGACGTACCGGCCCGACTGGCCGACGCGGACAAGATGGGCGTTGACGTGCAGGTCGTCTTCCCGACGCTTTTCATTGCCCACCTGACTGATGACCCCGAGTTGGACGTCGCGCTCTCCTGGGCCTACAACCGCTGGCTCGCGGACGCGCACAGCCGCGGTGGCGAGCGGCTGCGCTGGGTCTGCATCCTGCCGTTCACGGATATCCCCGCCTGCATCGAGCAGCTCAACTGGTCACGTGAGCATGGCGCCGTCGGGTTCATGGCGCGTGGCATCGAGGGCGAGCGCTCGCTCGCGGAGCCGTGGTTCTTTCCCGTCTACGAGGAGGCGAGCAAGCTCAACATGCCGATGTGCATCCACACCGGCCCCGGCAGCCCGGTCATATCCTCCGTGCTGGACAATCGCCTCGGGGGCTCGTTCCCTGGAGTGCGCATGCTTCCGCTGATGGCTTTCCAGCACCTCGTCGGGAACCGAATCCCGGAGCAGTTCCCCGATCTGAAGATCGGATTCATCGAGACCGGCGCCTCCTGGGTGCCCTATGTGCTTCATTACATCGAGCGCGATTGGCGGCGTAAGAAGTGGTTGGACGTGCCGCACCTCGGCCCCGACCTCTTCAAGGACTACCGCCTATTCATTTCCTGTGAGTCGGACGAGGACATCCCCTACCTCACCAGCTACGTGGGCGAAGAAAACCTGATCAGTGGCTCGGACTACGGCCATCATTTCGGCCAGCTCCCCACGATCGAGCCGATCTCCTTCGAAAACCGGGCCCGCGGCGGCGACATCTCCGCTGACCTGGCGCTCGTCGGCGAGCTGCGAGCACGCGAGGACATGCAGCCCGGCACGCTCGACAAGATCCTGAAGACCAATCCGCGCCACTTCTACGGGATGTAGGGAGTGAGGCCCGCGCCCCGTCAGGCCTTCCGTCGCGTGCTGGTTCCGCTGGTTCTCTGTGCTCTGCTAGCCGCGTGCGCGAACCCGCAGGGAACGCCGCGGGGTGATACCCCGGGTGGGGCTGGCAACGCGCCGACTCGAACGGCGCCGAAGCGGCTCATCACCGCGATCATGGCGGAGCCAGCGACCCTCCACCGCGCGCTCTTTCGCGGCGGCGTAACCCAGGCGCAGGACGTCTCAGACTACTTCGTGAACAGCGGACTCACCGCGGTTGACAGTCAGCGAGCCCGCCGCGCGATTCTGGCCGAATCGATTCCCTCCATCGAGAACGGCCTCTGGAGGCTCCTGCCCGACGGCCGGATCGAGCTGATCTGGAAGATCAAGCCTGGGGCCGCGTGGCATGACGGCACGCCGTTCACCGCGAACGACCTCACGTTCACGCTCACCGTTGCGCACGACAAGGAGTTTCCGGAGTTCCGCACTGCGACGTTCGACGCGCTCGAGTACCGGACGACCCACCCGTCGTTCGAGGTCATGCGCCATCCCCAGGGACCGTCGAACATCGAGAAGCTGCACAGCAACCAGGCGCCCATGCCTAGCAATCGGTTCGTCGGGCTGAACCGGGCCGGCTACCAGAACCCGGAGTTCGACGCACTGATCGACTCACATATGGCGACGATCCCCCTCGAGACTCGCATGCAGGTGCTCGGCCAGATCGTCCACCACATGACCGATCAGCTCAACGTCATGGGTCTCTTCTACGACCTGCGCCCGACGCGGGTCGGCAGCCAGGTGCAGAATATGGCTGCGAACAACCCGACCTTGAACGTCCACGAGTGGGACCTCGCCCGCTAGGCGGGTGAGCGCGGAGGAGCCTGCATGAGCACCCGAGCCCGGGCCCGGGTGCTCGGCGTCCTCGTCACGTGTATTGGCATCGTGTTGTATCTGTCGCTTGGCGATACGCTTCGCCCATTCCTGTTCCCGCCCCGCTATGCGAATCCCACACCCGAAGATGGCTTCCACGAGTATCTCTACGGCGATCTGGGCGGCGGGACCGAGGCGGCGCTGCCCGAGCTTTTCTACCTGGCGACGGTCACCGCCTTCCCCGAGCGCTTCGGGCGCACCCGGCAGGAGATCCTGGACCGGTATGGGTTCGTCGAGAACCCGGATAGCGGCCTCCCATACGGCGCCGTCCGCACCAAGAACTTGCTCCGGCAGACGTTTCTGCAGAGCAACTGCGCGCTTTGCCATACCGGACGGGTCAACGGTCAGATCGTCCACGGCATCGGCAACCACGATCTCAGCCTGACGCTGCTGACGCGCGACATCGCCGAGTTGATCACCAGCGGGCAGCTCACTGAAGGCGTGCTGGTGGACTCGGCGAGCGCGTACCAGGCGCGGGGCGGCGCGAGCCTGACGCCGCAGGACAACGTGCTGTTGCGCATCGTGTTCGCCACCCTCCGCCAACGCCTCGCCGACCAGCCTGATCTGGCTCGACTCGACGTCACGCCTGGCCGCAACAGCCCGGTGGAGTTCGCGAAGCTGCGGCTCGCCATGGGACTCGATACGCCGCCGGGATCGGTCAAGTTCCCGGCCATCTGGTATTGGGACCGCACGCGCACGCGGTTTACGAGTGACGGCTCATTCGTCGGCCAAGGGCTCTATCTGCCGCTGGCGCCTGAGTTCACCAAGGGGCGGGATGCCGCTGGAATCGTCCGGGATCTCAGCCCGATCGCAGCGGTTGTGACCTGGGCCGAAGCGACCCCGCCACCGCCGTATCCCGGTCAGCGCCAGCCGCAGCTCGAGGAGCGGGGTCAGCGCGTGTTTACGGGCGAATGCGGGAGCTGCCACGGGACGTACCGGCCTGGGGGAAGCTTCGACTACCCAGAAAACGTGGTTCCCTGGGGTGTCGTGCGCACCGATCGGGCCCGGCTGGACGCTATCACACCGGATCTGGTGCGCCGGTACAACCGCGCCGAGCTTTCGCCGTACCTTCGCCTCCAGCAAACCGAGGGCTACCTTGCGCCGAACCTGCAGGGCATCTGGGCCCGAGCGCCGTATCTGCACAACGCGTCGGTGCCGACCCTCGACGACCTGCTCCGTCCGCCGGACCAGCGCCCTGCCTTTTTCTACGTCGGGCAGCAACCGGAGTACGACCTCGACCGGATGGGAATCCGCTGCACGGCGACTGTCGAGGGCGGGCGCCGTGGCTGCACGCCCACACGGCCCGAGCAATTTAGGTTCGACACGACCGCCCCAGGCAACGGCAACGGCGGCCACGAGTTCGGCACCCAGCTCCCTCCCCCAGAGCTCGAGGCCTTGATGGCCTACCTGAAATCGCTGTGAGTCCCGATGCCCGCTTCGCTGCGAAAGACCCGTCGTGACGAGAAATTACCGAGTCCGCTTGGCCAAGTCGCCGGCGGACATCCAGCGTTTCGTTGGGTTGGCGAGGCGGGTCTATCCACCGGATAGCCCGGGCGTCCTGCCGCTCGATTCGGACGTGCGCGGGGCGCTGAGTTCGGACATCCCTCTCGCAAACGGCGGTGGCTACGTCGAGCCGTTGTTGCTGGAGGACGCCAATGGGGAGGTCGTTGGCCGCGCGACGCTCCAGGGCCACCCACGGTGGGACGCCCATCTCGGAAGGCAGATGGCGTTCTTCGGCCACTTCGAGCTGCTCCCGAGTCACATCGCGGGAGGCGCCACGCTCCTCGATGAGATCAAGGCCCGGGCCCAGGCGCACGGCGCCACGCGCTTGGTTGGTCCGGCGAATCTGACTCCCAACCAGACGATGGGCTTCCTGCTGGCTGGGTTCCACGAGCGAAATGGGGTGGACGCCGTCTACACACACCCCGCCTACGTGCGCCTCATGGACGAGGGTGGGTTCGAGCTGACACTTCGTATGACGACCTACGGAGTGGAGGACTTGCGGGCGGTGCCCCGGGACCGACTCCTGACAGGATCTCGGCGCCGGGAGCTTGCGACACAAGGCTTCACGTTTCGATCATTCGAGCGGAATCGCCCAAATGCGGATCTCGAGGCGCTGCGTCTGCTCATAAATGCCAGCTTCGATCGCGCTGAGACCAACCCCTACTTCGTACCGCTCACAACGGACGAGTTCGCTTTCGAGCTTGGCGAGCTGCCGCGGCTTGTCGTGCCCGAGCTCGTGCGCTACGCGGAGCGCGATGGCGAGCCAGTCGGCGCGGCGCTAGTCGTCCCCGACTACAACGAGGTCACCCAACCCCTGCGCGGGGAGATCCGCTCGCCTCGGCTGCTCCAGGCCGCGTGGCGCTGGAAGCGCCTGAAGACCGCGACGCTGATCCTGATCGCGTTGGCCCCCGCGGTGCAGGGCCGTGGCATTGGTCGGGCGCTGGTCGGCGATGCCATCGATGCGTTGCTCCGCCGTGGGTACCGTCGGCTGAACATCACGTGGGTCGCGGACAGTAACGCCGGCAGCGCCGCACTCTGGACGGCTATCGGGGCGCGGCCGTTGCATCGCGTGGGCGTCTATGCCTTCGATTTCTGACTTCGGCTCTGATTCCGGCAGTAGTGGCGGATTCCCGTCGGCACTGCGGGGCCTGCCGCGCGCCCGCCTGGATGCGCTGCCGCTCGGGGGCCTCCGCTGCCTGATCCTCGACGCCATTGCCCGCGCGCCGAGCCCCCACAACACCCAGCCCTGGCGGGTCCGCTGGATTGGAACGGTGCTCATGGAGCTGGGGCTCGACGAGCGGCGCTGGCTGCGGGCCGCCGATCCGATGAAACGCGACGCCTGGTTGGCGATCGGCTGTGCCGTGCGCAACGTTCAGGTCGCGGTGGCCGAGCTCGGGCTCGTGCTCGACTGGGAGGTTAAGGGTGATGCCGTCGTCATGGACTTCGCGGATGACACCGCGGGCCGCCCCCTGGTCCCTGTCGAGCAGGTCTGGGAACGGCGAACGAGCAGGCTCGCTTACGCGTCGGCCCCGCTGCCGGTTGAGCTGCTCACACCGCTCGGCCAGGCCGCGGCACCGTTACAGCTCATTACGCTCGCGGGTGAGCAGTGTACCTGGCTCCACCGGCTCCTCGTCGCAGCGACGGCCAGCCAGCTTGCCGACGCGCCCGTGCACCGCGAGCTCTACACATGGTTGCGCTTCACGCCCGCACAGCGGGACCGGGCGTGCGACGGTCTGAGCTACGATGCGCTCGCGATTGACCGGGTGACCGCGCTCCTGTCCCGTGCCCTCCTGCATCCCCGTGCGATGCGCTTCCTGGCGCGAACGGGACTGCACCGCATGCTGGCCTCGTCGGCCAGCGCCGCCGCGCGGCGCACGCCCCAGTACCAGCTCCTCTGGTCCGAGCGCCGCACCCACGATCCCGCTGGGCTCGTGCTCGCGGGCACCCGACTCCAGGCGATCTGGCTGCTTTTGGCAGCGAATGGTTGGTATTGTCACCCCGCCAGCGCCATCATCGATGTGCAGGCGACGGCTGAGGAGCTGTGCACCCGGCTTCGCTTGCCGGCCGCGGCGACGCCCCTAGAAATCTTGATCCGCCAAACTTGATGCATTTGTGTCAAGTTTTTGAGCTGGCAGGACATGGCTCGTCGGGCTGGGGCGAAGCCCCGCTAGAAATCTTGATCCGCCAAACTTGATGCATTTGTGTCAAGTTTTTGAGCTGGCAGGACATGGCTCGTCGGGCTGGGGCGAAGCCCCGCTAGCCATCTATCGCGTCGGACGCAGTGGCAGGCCGGCGCGGAGCTTACGCCGGCCAGTCGTCGCGCTGGATAAGAACGGCGCGGTAGTCACGTGCACAGATGAGGAGCGGGAATGAGCGAGCCGTGGCTCGTGGACCGATGGGCTCTATGGGCGACCGCGGCGCTTCGGCCACTCGAGCGGTGGCTGCGGGCCCGCCCAGGGATATTTGGTCGGATCGCCTGCTCTTACCCGGAGGCCATCGCAACCTGGCTCAGTCGCTACGCCGCGTATGCAACGTTCGAACGTACCGCCCGCGAAGTGCCCGCCTACCGCGACCTCCTGCAGCGGGAGGGTTGGGTGCCGCGCAGCCGGACCGTGCAGGATCGGCTGGACTCACTGCCGCTCCTCACCAAGGACACGTACGTTCGCCAGTACTCGATCGAGGAGCGCTGTGTCGGCGGTCGCATCCCGATGGACGGCACGGCCGTTGACGAGAGCAGTGGCAGCAGCGGCAAGCCCACCAACTGGGTGCGCGGCCGCGAAGAGCGGGCCAACGTGTATCGCCTCGAACAGGCGGCCCACCCGGTGTTGTTTGGGCGGACGGACCTTTTCACGATCAACGCGTTCAGCATGGGTGCCTGGGCCACCGGTCTGATGGTCACGGTCGGGCTCGATTCGGTGGGCATCATCAAGACGATCGGGCCCGACGTCGAGAAGATCATCGATACGCTACGGATCTTCGGGCCGCGCTACACCTACGTGATCTATGGCTACCCGCCCTTTCTCAAACTCCTGATCGAGGCGGGTCGTGAGCAAGGGCTCCCATGGCAGGACTACACGCTGTATGGCATGACCGGCGGAGAAGGGATGAGCGAAGGACTGAGGACCTGCCTCGAGGAGGTCTTCGTCCGCGCCTATTCGGTATATGGCGCGTCCGATCTGGAGGTGGGCGTCGGGTTCGAGTCGCCGCTCACCGTGGCAGTGCGAAAGCTAGCCCACGAGCGTGAGGACGTGCGCGGAGCGCTGTTTGGCGAGGAGAGCGGGGTGCTGCCGGTCCCAATGTTGTTCCACTACGACCCGCTGCTGCACTACGTCGAGGCACCGCACGGCACGCTCGTCGTCACGACGACCTCGCCCCAGCTCGCGCCGAAGCCGCGGTACGACATCCGCGATCAGGGTGGCGTGCTCTCATGGCGTAGGTTCACCGCGGCGCTCCGCGGACTTGGCATCGAGCCGCGAAATCTGCTGCGGCCCGGCGAGGCCCTCATTCAGATGCCGATGCTCTATACGTTCGGGCGCGTGGACCACACCGTGTCCTGCATGGGCGTCAACGTCTACCCGGAGGATGTCCAGCACGCCCTCTACGGCGACCTCGAGCTCGCCGCGGCCGTGCGGCGCTTCTGGCTCGCCGCGGAGGACGATAAGGACGGCAACCCGCGCGTCAGCTACCATCTGGAGCTGGTCCCCGGTCGCAAAGCCGAGGCCGCTCTCATCGATCATGCCCGTGACGTGCTGACGCGCGAGCTCGCTCGCCTCAACCGTGACTTCCAGGCCGGCCTCGCCGAAAGCCCCCTGATCATCCCCGTCGTCCATCTCCATCTGGCCGAATCGATCCCCGCCCAGGCCCAATCACTCAAGCTCAGGTACATCAGTTAACCGCAAGAGGAGCGAGCCAATGCGAGCTATTCGCGTCTCCGAGTATGGCGGGCCGTCGGTCCTGAAGCTCGAGGAAGTGCCCACCCCGCGACCTAGCCCCGATCAAGTCCTGGTCCGCATCCGGGCGATCGGCGTGAACCCGGTGGATACGTACCTCCGCTCGAACACGGACAACCGGGGTCCGGCGCTCCCGTACACCCCGGGATCGGATGCAGCGGGCGTTGTCGAGGCAGTGGGGGAGGGCGTCGCCAACGTCAAACCCGGCGATCGCGTGTATCTGGGCGGAACCCCCACCGGCACCTACGCCGAGTACTGTCTCTGTTCGGAAGTGCAGGTCCACCCGCTGCCAGACAACGTCAGCTTCACCCAGGGGGCAGCGGTCAACATCCCCTATGCGACGGCTTTCCATGCATTCGTGAATCGCGGCCGGGCGAAGAGCGGTGAGTCCGTCCTGGTGCACGGGGCGAGCGGCGGCGTCGGCATCGGTGCCGTCCAGATCGCACGGGCACGCGGACTCACGGTTTTCGGGACCGCTGGTTCCGAACGTGGCCGACAGCTGGTTCGGCGGGAGGGCGCGCACCACGTCCTGGACCACACGGCGCCAAATTACCTGGCGGGGCTGATGGAGTTGACGGGCGGGCGTGGGGTGGACCTCATCCTCGAGCTCCTGGCCAACGTTAATCTGCAGAAGGACCTGGATGTCATTGCCTTAGGGGGGAGAGTCGTGGTGATCGGGAACCGCGGGCCGATCGAGATCAACCCTCGCTCGGCCATGAACAAGGATGCCGACATTCGCGGCATGAATCTGACTCATGCCACGCCCAAGGAGCTCGCGGGCATTCATACCGCGCTGGGCGAGGGGCTGCGCAACGGTACGCTGCGGCCGGTGATCGGCGCGGAGATCCCGCTCGAGGAGGCCCCAAGGGCCCATGCGGTGGTGATGGAGCCGGGCCACCAGGGCAAGGTTGTGCTGCTCGCCTGATCGCGGCAATGCCGGCACCCTTCGGACGCGTTCAGGTACGCCTGCCGCGGCCGCCCATCACGCGATCGCTATGACCTCGGCCTCGTTTCGGGTCAACGCATCCTGCAGACGTTGGAGCTCGGTCGGCCCGGGAACATAGAGGAGCCGGAGGGGGCGCTGAGCTAAGGGGCGATCGAACACCCCGATCATGCTCGGCGCGATGATGGCGAGTCGCACTCGCTTGAGCGGGATCTCCGCGGGCAGGCTCGATGTCCCCGTTATCGTCGGCCCGGTCGCTTGAATCGCGAGCCGATCATCATCCAGCGTGTAGGCGATCGTATACGGCGCGTGTCGGATCGCTGGCGCCAGCAATCGTCGGGCCCGCCGCGCAATCAGGCGGCGGGTCCCACGGCGCATTGCCGCGGCGAGCGCGTCGCGCTTCCAGAACAGGATCAGGAAGACGGCGAAAGCGACCAGCGTCGCGAGGAACGTGAGGCGCAGCCGAGGAGCGAACAGGACGCCAAAGAGCGACAGTCCCAGCCCCACGGCCGAGAGCCCCAGTCCCACCCGAGCCAATTGCTGGCGCCAGGGCATCCGGGTGCAAAGGTTCTGATAGAGCCGCTCGTTCTGATGCCAGAGGATGGCTTCGAGCGCGCCGATGGCCGCACGCGCGCGCTCGGGCGTCATCTCGAATTCGTAGCTCAAAGGCGCACACAGCCGGTCAGCGTGATCGGCGAATGCCAAGCGCGAGGTTCCACTAACTCATCCCGGAGATCGGATCGTTGGTGGGATAATGCCACCCGAGGATTCGACCATTCCTCACATTGCGTCTGGAAGCCCGAGAGCCTGAGGAGGAGCGCATTGGTCAGCATCGCCGTCGGCGATCCATTTCCAGCAGCGACGCTTTCGGACATCGACGGGGTTGCCGTCGATTTCCCACGCGTCTTTGCTAACGCACCGGCTACGGTCGTGTTCTTCTATCGGGGTCGCTGGTGACCGTGGTGTAGGGCGCAGGTTACGTCCTTCGTTTACGAGGCACCACGGTTTACCTCTGAGAACATCCAGATCCTTGGCGTAAGCAGCGACTCCCCCGAGGAGGGCCGCAAGCTCCGCGACCGGATCACGCGCGACTGTGAGGAGGACCGGCCGCAGATCCCGCTCGATCCCTACCCCTTGCGACTGATCAGTGACCCCGAGGGGAAGCTGATCCGCCCGATCGGTGCAGCGAACGACGAGCACTGGAGCGGCTTCATCGCGTTTCCTGTGACGATGGTCGTCGACCCGGGCGGCATCGTGCGCTGGCTCTACGTCAGTGAGAGCGCATCAGATCGCGCCAGCCCGCTCGCGCTCGCCAAGACCGCGGCGTCGGTCGCGAAGGGCGGCCAGTTGGCCTAGGGGCAGGCTACTCCGCCCAGACCACCTCGCCATCGTTCCACTCGGGGTCCGCGGCGAGGAGCTCACGCCATCTGCGGTACCAGGCATCCTGGGCAGGGTCGTTGGCGTTCGCGACGTACTGCTCCTTCGTCTGGAACACGGCGGCGCCCATGTAGCCGCCGTTGTCCAGCTTGAAGACGTGGCCGCTCACCATGCCGGCCGCCTTCAAGCGCTGGCCCTCGTCGCGTGATGTGGCCTCGAAAAATGCCTGCAGCTCGGCTTCTTTTCCTGGCTTGAGCTGGAAGCGATACACGGTCCCGTACATGACTCCTCCTTCTCATGCTTGCGCAGTCTCTCGATACACGATTAGCCGGTGCTGAGCTCCGCGCGGCGCTCGCGGCTTCCCCCGGCTGTTGCCTCTCGGGGCGCGAACGGAATCGCGAACGCGAAGATGGTGCCGACGGGATCGCCGGGCTCGGCCCAGATGCGGCCCCCGTGAGCCTCGACCAAGCCGCGCGCGATGGCGAGTCCCAGGCCAGCGCCCCGGGAACGGACGTCGCTGCGTGCCGCTCCGGCCGATGACTCACCGCGATAGAAGCGATCGAAGACGCGCTCGAGATCCGAGGGATCCAGTCCTGGGCCCGTATCCGCCACCGACACCCGTGCCTCTGCGCCGATGCTCTGCGCGTCGACCCGGATTGCGCCGCTCGCTCGGGTGTACCGCTGCGCGTTGTCGAGCAGGTTGCGCAGCACGCGTTGCAGCCGCGGCGCGTCGGCTGTAACCAGAGGCAGCGCATTCTCGATAGTGAAATCGAGGCTCACGCCGTTCTCCTGAGCCTGGACCCGGTAGGCCTCGAGCGTCTCGGGGATGAGGTCCTGCAGCGCGACCGGCGCCATGTCGAGCCTGAGGGCACCGACCTCGATCTGGCTGAGCTCGAAGAGGTCGTCGATGAGCCGACTCAGCAGGAGGACGTCCGAGCGCACGAGTCGCAGGAATCGCCGGACCTCGGTCGGCTCGGTCACCACATCGTCGATAATCGATTCGACCATGGCCTGGGTGGTGGCGAGCGGGGTGCGCAGGTCGTGGGAGACGCCGGCGATGAGGTCGCGTCGCGAGGCCTCGAGCTCGCGTTCTCGCTCGAAGGTTCGCTGGAGTTGATTCGCCATCTGGTCGAAGGTCGCGGCGAGCTGCCCCACCTCGTCCTTGCCCGACGGCTGCACTCGGGCGCTCCAATCTCCCGCCGCCAGCTTGCGCGCGGTCCCGGTCAGGGTCTGGATCTCGTCCGCGAGACTGCTCGCCACGCTGTACCCGAACGCCAGGGAGATCGCCGAGGAGAAGGTGAGCAAGAGCAGGAGCAACAGCAGGTCGTGCGTGTTCAGGAACATCAGCATCGACGTGAGGACGACGACGGTGAGTACGACGACCAGGCCGAGGCCGTAGCCGAGCAACAGCCGCAGGCGCAGGCTCGCAAGGTTCCCGCGAGCCCAGCCCACGGCCGCCGCCCCGAGCAGCAGCGAGCCGATGCCGCTTACGGAGAGCAGCACCGCCAGCGCCTGCACGTCGGAGCTGGGCGCCTGCATCCCAGATTGCGCGAAGAGCAGCGCGCCGGCCAGGGCGATGGCGAGCACCGCCGCCATGATGACCAGCGGCCGCGCGGTCATGCCGGGCTCGGCTCGAACTTGTAGCCAACTCCCCACACGGTCTTGACGTGGGACGGTAGCTCCGCATCGCGCTCGATCTTCTCGCGCAGCCGCCGAATGTGGACCGTGACGGTGCCCGGATAGCCAAAGAACTGCTCATCCCAGATCCGGTCGAGCAGCTCGTCGCGGCTGATGACCTCGCCGCGGTGTTCCATCAGATGGTGGAGCAGGTCGAACTCCTTCGGCGTCAGACCGACGGGCCGGCCGCGCACCAGGCACGTGCGATTCGCCGGGTCCAGCACCACGTCTCCACCCTGGAGCGTGCCCGGCCGGGCGGGCTGGGTGGTGTCCAGAACGACGCGGCGGAGCTGCGCCTTCACCCGGGCGACGAGCTCCCCCGGGCTGAACGGCTTGACGACGTAATCGTCAGCGCCGACTCCGAGGCCGTTGATGCGGTCGCGCTCTTCACCTCGGGCGGTGAGGAGAATGATCGGCATCCGGGCGCCATGCTTCTCACGAAGCTGTCGGCAGACGTCGTCGCCGCGCATGCCGGGCAGCATGACGTCCAGAATGATGAGGTCCGGGGTGCGTTCGGCCGAGCAGGCCACGGCCAGCGCCTCGTCACCGGTCGCCGCGGTGATGACCGTGAAGCCGTCCTTTTTCAGATAGCGCGCCACCACCTCGACGACCATCGGCTCGTCGTCGACGACGAGAATCGTACGGGTGGGTTCCCGGTCGGTCATCGTGCGATCGCTCCCCGGGTATGACGTGCTTCGCAATCCTAGCACTGGCTGCCGAGTGGTCGCGCTCACGGGCGCACGGCTGGCCACGGTCTGCTCTCGAGCTCCCGCTGCTACATGCCGCCCGGCATCGGGCAATTCATCATGTCCTGCATCGCGGCCATCATCATCATTTCGTTTTCCATCTGGCCCATCATTTGGCCCATCATCATCATGTGGTCCGCCATCATGTCGCCCTGCGCCATCGCGCTGTCCATGGACATCATCCCGTCCATGCTTCCCATACCCATGCTGTTCCCCATGCCGCTCCCGCTGCCCATCCCCATGCCCGCGTTGCCCATGGCCATGTCGCCGGACATCATCATGTCGTGCTTCATTCGGTCCATCATCTCGTTCATCATCATCATGTCGCTCTGCATGTGGCCCATCATGTCCGCCATGCGCATCGCCTGCTCGCCCGAACATTGCATCATGGGAGCTTGGGCTTGGGACGCGCCGCCCTGCTGCGCCGCGGCGGGCAGCGGCAGCAGGATGAGTCCGAAGATCGCCAGTGAAATTGCCAGCCGCATGAGGGTCCTCCGTTTTCGAAATTGGCTCCGAGCAGCAAGATACCAGGGTGCGGACGGGCGATCCTTACGTTTCTTACGCGTCGCTCGTGTCGCTCGCGAATTTCCAGCGTCGCCTCTTTACGTCCGGACTCGGCGGCCCGCCGTAAGGTTCGTAAGGATCACGTTGCCGCGAGGGATCACAATAGCTTCGCGGTATGCCCAACCAGACGGCAACAATGGCGACAGGCGAGGGGGACAAGCAGATGTACCAGCAGGATCGGCAGGACGCGCAAAGGCGAAGCGTTGGCGCCGGCGTAGCCGCTGGAGCGGTGGCTGCGATCGTCGCGACGGTTGGGATGCTCGCCTCCGGCATCGTAACCGGGGGTTTGACGCTCGCCGAGGTGCTCGCGGAGGGCATCGGCGGCGTTACGCCCATCGCCCTCATCGAGATCATGGTGATCAAGTTCGGCTCAGCGGCGAAACACTCGCTCTTTGCCGCCACGATCGTCGGCATCGTGGCCGCGGGTGCTGCACTTGGAGGGCTGACGGCGCAGCGCCGCTGGACGCCGGCCCAGCTTCTCGGGGTCGTCGTGGGTGCCTGCCTCGTCGTCGGGCTGGCGGTGCTGCCGGCGCTGGGCGCGGGCGTGCTTGGCCTCGGGAGTCGCGGTGGTGCGTCGGTAGCCGTCAGCCTCGTCCTGACCGCGGCGCTGTTCCTTGCGACGTACGTTGCGCTGACCGTTGGCCTTCGATCCGCCGCGGCCGCGGCGCGGGCCGACGGCCCGTCGCGTCGACTGTTCCTGCGCCGGGCGGCGATCGGGATCGGCGGTCTGGCTATTGGTGGCGGGCTGCTCCGCTGGGCCGAAGAGCGAATCACGCCCGGTCTCCGCGCGGCGATGCAGGACGGAGGGACGCCGCCCCCCGCCGACAACGACCGGCTGCTCCAGGCGCTCAACGACGGGGTGCCCGGCCTACCGCCGGAGATCACGCCGAACGACAAGTTCTACGTCGTCTCGAAGAACGTCATCCGCGATCCAGACATCGACGCCCAGCGCTGGCGGCTCCAGGTGCGCGGCCTGGTCGACCAGCCGACTACCCTCACCTATCAAGAGCTGCGGCGACTGCCATCCTTCAACCAGTACCTCACCCTGCAGTGCATCAGCAACGAGATCGGTGGTGATCTCATCAGCACCGCGGACTGGCGCGGCGTCGCGCTGGGCGACCTGCTGCGCCGAGCCGGCGTGCGGGGTAACGCGGTCGACGTCGTGCTCAAGTCCGAGGATGGCTATACGGACAGCATTCCGATCGAGAAGGCGCTGCAGACCGACACGATGCTCGCCTATGAGATGAATGGGGAGGCGCTGCCGAAGAACCACGGCTACCCGGTGCGGCTTCTCGTCCCCGACATCTATGGGATGAAGAACGTGAAGTGGGTGACCGAGATCGAGGTCGTCGATTACGACTTCAAGGGCTACTGGATGGTGCGTGGCTGGAGCGATGTCGCCATCATGAACACGACCTCGCGCATCGACGCTCCACGCCAGGGCGCGACGCTCCGGGGAGGTGCCAACTACATTGGCGGCGTCGCCGTCGCTGGGCAGCGCGGCATCCAGCGAGTCGAGGTCAGCGTCGACGACGGCCAGACCTGGGCACCCGCGACCGTGAAGCCAGGGCTCGGCCAGAACACCTGGGCCCTCTGGCTCTACGAGTGGAACGCGCCGCAGGGCCCTGGTCCCGACGCCCGCATCATGGTCCGCGCGACCGACGGCCGCGGTGTCGTCCAGGAGAGCACGGTCCAACCGACGTTGCCCGATGGCGCGACCGGCTACCATTCGATCACAGTGCGGCGGGCATAGCCAGGCGCAGGAGCGCCACGCCAAACCGACCCACCTGGCACCGTGGGCGGGTGCCGTTCCGGGCGAAAGCCCCAGGGACCAGATACCCAGCGGTCATGCCGCAAAAGACGCGGCCGTTCCAGGCTAGAATCCGCGCAACAGTGCGCGGAGGTGGCAATGACTTTCGGACGGCAGGCATGACCGAGCTGAATCTGGACGCGTTCTGGATGCCGTTCACGGCGAATCGCGTCTTCAAGGCGGCGCCGCGCATCGTCACCGGCGCCCACGACATGTACGTCGTGAACGAGCGCGGCGAGGACGTCGTGGACGCCATGGCGGGCCTCTGGTGCGTCAATCTTGGGCACGGCCGGCCCGAGATCGCCGACGCTGTCCGTGATACGCTCTTGCATCTCGACTACGCACCGACGTTTCAAATGGGCCACCCAGGGCCATTTCGGCTCGCGGAGCGGCTTGTATCCGTTCTGCCGGACGGCTTCTCGCACGTCTTCTTCACCAACTCGGGCTCAGAGTCCGTGGACACGGCCCTCAAGATCGCGCTGGCCTATCAGCAAGTGTGTGGCGAGGGCAGCCGCACCAGGCTCATTGGGCGGGAGAAGGGCTACCACGGCACCAACTTCGGGGGAACTTCGGTTGGCGGCATCATGCGCAACCGGCAGCAGTTCGGCCCGTTGCTGCCAGGCATCGACCATCTTCCCGCGGCCGTCTCGCGCGAAAGGTTCGTTCGCGGCTTCCCGCCGGCGGACCCGTTCTTCGCTGACGAGCTCGAGCGCATCGTGAGCCTTCACGGCCCGCGGACGATCGCCGCGGTGATCGTGGAGCCGGTGGTTGGCTCCGGCGGCGTCTACCCGCCGCCCCTGGGCTATCTCGAGCGGCTGCGGGAGATCACGCAGGCCCACGGCATCCTGCTCGTCTACGACGAGGTCATCACCGGTTTCGGGCGCACGGGGACGGGCGCCTTTGCCGCGTCGGGATTCGGCGTGGCGCCGGACATCATCGCCATGGCGAAGGGGATCACGAACGGGGCCATCCCGATGGGTGCCGTGGCGGTTCGCCGCGAGATCCACGACGCGTTCATGGCGGAGCCCGACGGCATCGAGCTCTTCCACGGCTACACCTACTCGGGCCATCCGGTCGCCTGCGCCGCCGCGCTCGCCGCGCTGGACATCTACGAGCGGGAGGACCTCTTCGCGCGCGCGGGTCGGATGGAATCAGCCTTCCAGGACATGCTGTTCTCGTTCGCGGGCAAGCCTGGTGTGGTTGACGTGCGCGGCGTTGGGCTAATGGGTGCGATCGAGCTGGCTCCGCAGGGCGCGGCGGGCGCCGCCGGCATGAATGCGTTCGTCGCGGCCTGGAACGCCGGCGTCATGGGCCGGGTCACCGGCGACACGCTCGCCTTCTCGCCCCCGCTCATCGTCGAGCAACAGCACCTCGACCGCATCCGCGAGGTCTTCGAAGAAGTCCTCGCCGAGCAGTACGACTGGTAGCTGCGCCTACCGCGTGGGCTGGAGCGCGGCGCGGTGTTGCCAGTGCTCGAGCTCATCGACAAGCGAGCGCCAGCGCGCCGTGACCTCCTGCTTTTCGGCGGGGGAGAAGACGTTGCTCGCGGGGAACGTGTCGCGCCAGACGTAGGGGCGGCATGCATCGATCAAGGTGCGGCCGACGCGGAAGTCGCCGGAAGCCTTCTGGTCCGGGGTGAGACGCGGGTCCAGATCGCTCGTCCAGGCGTTGGGAATGACGTCCAGCGCGCGGGCGGGGTCGACCCGGGTACAGATCGCCCAGAGCACCTCCCGCATGTTTGACGGGTCGACGTCGTCGTCTACCACGACGTAGGTGCTGTACATGCTGGCGCCAGTCCGTAGTCCGGTCGCCGCGAGGAGCGCCTGCTTCGCGTGGCCGGCGTAGCGCTGCCGGATCGCGATGACGGTCATCAAGCTCGCGCAGTGGCCCCAAACACCGACGACGTCGCTGATTCCGGATGACTCGAGATGCTCCCACATCCGACCGGAATACTGGGGTACGTCCTGATCCCAGGAGAGGAGCGGTCGGAGAGGCGGTGCACCGTAGATGATGGGCGCGGGCCGGTGGCTGATCCGCCGGATCCGCACGACACATTCCTGTCCGCTGTGGGAGTAGTAGCCGGGCCACTCGCCGAAGGGCCCCTCGAACGCGGACTCCTCGTGCGGAGGCGGCAGCTCGCCCTCCAGCACGATCTCGGCTTCAGCAGGGACCGGCAGGCCGGTCTGCGGCGCGCGGAGCACCTCGACGGGAGCGCCGTGCAGGGCGCCCGCGTAGTCATATTTCCGCCCCGTGCGCCCACTCGTGGCGGCGGAGAACGTCAGCGGGTCACAGCCGAGAACGATCGCCACAGGGCACGTCTGACCGCGCTTCCAGTACTTTTCGGCGATGATGCGGCCGGCTTTGTGGCCGATGATCCAGATGCTGACCCGATCGCGCCCCTGGACTGAGACGCGGTAGGTGCCGTAGTTCACGTGGCCACTCTCCGGGTCGCGCATGATCACGACGTCGCCCGTGCCGATGTAGCGGCCCCCGTCGCCCGAGTGCCAGCGCGGCGCCGGGAAGTGCTCGACGTCGACTTCCTCGCCGAGCATCGTATGGGTCAACACGGGACCGTCCTCGACCTCGACAGGTGGAATGAGCCGCAGGGACCTGGTCCGCTCTCGCTGGATTCTGACGATCTCGACGGGATGTGTCTCGCGCGGGATCGCGTAGAGCAGCGCATAGCGACGAATGTTGTTGATCACGTTGGATGCGACGCGAAAGTCCGGATCGAAGCCGGCGAAGCGGTCGAACACCAGCAGGGGGCCGCTGCGCTCGGCGCCCAGCTCGGTGAGACAGCCAACGTCCGCGTCTCGGTCCGCGCCTGAAATGACTTTGACGTCGTCGACGTTTGCTGCCGCCTCGATGAACGCACCGAGCGATCGATAGCGCATCGCTTCACTCCCTGGGGATTACCACGAGGTCCGCGCTGTTACGACAACGCTCTCGCTGTCGTAACAGCCGCCGCGTCATTGTTTCAGATTGGGATGCCACTCCGCATGTGTCGCAACGTCGCACTTGTCATGGGAACGAGAACCCGCGTAATCTCTGATTAAGGCGATACGATATATCGCGAAGGATTTGGAGAGCAACGGGTGAAGAATCAGGACGCACCGGCCATAACCACTACCAATGGCAGGCCGAGGCGCCTTTTCGAGCGGGGTGATCTCAAGTACGTCATCCTGGACCTGCTGCGTGCCCATCCGGCTCATGGCTACGAGATCATCCGCGGCCTCGAGGAGCAGTTCGGTGGCTTCTACGCGCCGAGTCCTGGCGCCATCTACCCAACCCTGGATCTGTTGCAGGACATGGGCTGCGTTGCCTCAACGCGCCAGGACGGCAAGCGCATCTTCAGCCTGACCGACGAGGGGGAGCGATTCCTCGAGGAGCGCAAGCCCCGACTCGACGCGATTCGAGAGCGCATGCGCGAATGGTGCGGCCCGGAAGCCCGCGGCGAGCTCGAAGCCATGAAGCGCGAGATCGGGAAGCTCACCCAGCTCTTCGAGCACCGCTCGGGTCGCCAATGGACGGACCCGCAGGCGCTGCACCGCATCAGAGACATCGTGACGTCTGCTCGGCATGAGATCCAGGATCTGCTCGAAGCGGACGAACAGCGGCGCTAAGCCTGCCCCCTAGTCCCGTCCCTCTACTCACCCCCAACCCCCTAGGCTAAATGTGCATATTGCACAACGCTGTTGCGTCGCACTTCAGGAACCGGCCCTTGCTTTTTGTGGAGTGTGTCGTTATACTAACACTATCAAGATATATCGCGATACTCTGGTCGTGATACTAAAAAGGAGGTTGCCCTTGCTGACGAAGATCCGACGCGCCCTCGCAAACCTGTTCGAGGACCATGAGACCTCGGAGATACAAGTCTCGCCGGTGAGCCATCGGACTCGCTACGACATTCGCGCCGCCCTGACGGAGGTCGGCTACCGAGCTCCAGGGTCCAGCCAGCCACAGACGCTGCTCTACCCTGAGGTGAACCGCTACGGCAAGCGCATGTGGCGCGCCGCGTAAGGCGTCCCGTCCCGGTGGGTTAGCGACGTCGCTGATCCGCCGGGGCCCCGCGCGGGGGATCCGCGCGGCTCTTGACCGCCCCAACCAGGGCGGCTTTTTTGTTTTTGGCAGCAACAACAAACCCGCCGCCACGAAGCCGGGACGACGGGTTTGGTCTCTCAGATCGAGGATTCAGGCGGTGACGGCGCGACGATCCTGCATTTGCGCCAGAGTCGGTCGCTTGACGTTCCACGCGAGACGAAGCACCGCAAGGGCGCGGATAACGTACGCCGACAAATCGAACTCCCACCAACGGAGCCCATGAAACGCGGACGTCGGGAACGCGTGGTGGTTATTGTGCCAGCCCTCGCCATGGCCGAGGACACCCACGACCCAGTTGTTCGTGCTCAGGTCGCCCGTGCGGAACGGCCGGCTGCCGAACCGGTGGCAAACTGAGTTCACCGCGAAGGTGACGTGCTGCACGGCAAACTGTCGGAGGAGGCCTCCCCAGATGAGGCCTACCCAGGCGCCTTCCCAGCTCCAGCTTGCCAGGCCGCCGATCACGAACGGGATGACGTAGCTAAGCGTCACCCACAGGACGAACGTGTTGCTCACGAACATCGCGACGGGGTCCCGAAGCAGGAACGGCGCGTACTTCTTCGTCTCGACCTCGGTAGCTGGCAGCAGCCACCCGATGTGGGCAAACCAGAAACCGTCGTTCGGCGAGTGCGGATCGTTCTCTTTATCGGTGTAGGAATGATGCTTCAGATGGTTGGCTGCCCACTCCGTCACCGGGCCCTCGATGGCCATGGACCCGAGGACGAATAGTACCCACTTGACGACCCGGTTGGTCTCAAAACTCCGATGGGTGGCCAGGCGATGGTAGCCCACGGTTATGCCAAGGCCCGTCAGAATCCAGCCAGCGACGAGCATTCCGACGTGAAACGGCTGAACTAGCCCCATCAGCAGCGTGGCGATCGCCAGGATCACGCCTGCCCCCGGCACAAGCACGACGAACGTGAGATTGAGGAGCCGGGTCCCGGGCTTTTTCCCCTGGCTTTCTAATCCGGCGTCGGCGGGATCCGGCCGGACTTCTACCGGCCGCTCAGCGACTGTTGCCAACGTGCACCTCACCCGGGCTGGTGTTAACGAGCGCCCTCACGAGAGTCCGCGCGCGGGTGCGGGTTCGATCCATGCTTGTGCTCTCCATACTATTCGACCTGTCGCTGGGTTCGGGCACGTAACAAGGCCGCGTGCGAGCAGCCTGCGCGGAGCAGTCTCGGGCACCGAGCGCCAAGCCGGGCCAGGGCGCAAGAAACCTTGACTGACTAAACGGTTGATTCTGCCGCTCGTGACGGCCTGGAGCGCGGAGGGGATGCGGGAATCTGGGGATGAGTGCGGTTTCCTGTCCAAACAATCGAAATAGATCCATCCGAACTATATCGGAACCGCACCCCAGTGCATCACCGTTGTGTAACCCGGTGACGGCGTGTTACACTCCGTCGCTCGAACCCGATGATTTGTTGTTGGATTTGGGCAACCGGCAGCCGCGAATGCGCCGCGGGCGCCGCCGTCCAGCCCCACCGCGTGAGCCGGGGGACCTCAGCGCACTCCTGAGAGCGTATTTGCCCGTGATCCAAAGCGCATCGCGCGCGGTCCTCCTCATCCTTCTATTCACGATTCTCGTTCCCGCGTCGCCCCACGCTGCCGCGAGCGCCGCTGCACTCCCGCCCGTCACGGACGCGGACGACCGGTGGGGTTTCAACGCGATTCCCGCGGACGGCGCCGTGCAGCGGCTCGCCCGCGACGCCGGCGCGCGCTGGACCCGCGCGGAGTTCCGCTGGGACCGCCTCGAGGCCACCCGAGGTCGTCCGATCTGGACCGAGTCTGACCGCCTCGTCGACTCCATGATCCGCGAGGGCATCTCGGTTCAGGGGATCTTGATCAGTACGCCGGATTGGGCGAAGGAGACGCGCGGATTTCTGCCGCAAGGCCTGAACCTACCCTACACCGATCCCCAGAACCTGTGGGCGCGCTACGTCAGAGATGTGGCCACCCGCTACAAGGGCAAGGTCCGCTACTGGGAAGTCTGGAACGAGCCTGATTACCCCGACGTCTTCTGGGGCGCAACGGTTGCCGACTATTATCAGATGCTCAAAGTCAGCTACCAGACCATCAAATCGGTAGATCCCGAAGCGAAGGTGTTGATGGCGGGGCTGGCCTTTTACTTCAATCCGCACTTTCTCGAGGAGCTCGTACGGGTCATGATGGCTGACCCGACGGGACAGGCCAACAATTACTACTTCGACATCCTGGCCTGGCATACGTACAGTGGCCCGCGGGGCATCCTCGATCGGGTCGCGGACACCAGGCGCATCCTCAGCCCAACCGTTGGGATGCGTCCGATCTGGCTCAACGAGACCAACGTCCCACCCTGGGATGAGTCTCGGGTCAACACGTTTCGCCCCTTCACGTATTCCGCGACGATAGCCGAACAGGCATCGTACCTCCTGCAGACCTTCGCGTACGCGGTGGCCGCTGGTGTGGAGAAGGTCTTCGTCTATCGGTTCAAGGACGAGCCAGCGGAGGACCAGGCCTGGGGCCTCGTCCGCGACAACGGGAGCCTCCGGCCAGCGTATACGGCGTATCAGATCGCCACGAAGTACCTTTCTCACGTCACAAGCGGGCGCGTGATCCGGCGCGGCGACGTCGAACACGTCACTGGCCGCCGTCCCGGCGAACGGGTCAGTGTGATCTGGAACCAGGCCGGCAGCCCCGGATCAGTGCGCGTCGGCGCCCTGGCGACGTCCGCCACGGTGATCGACATTACCGGTGCGACCCGAACAGTTCAGCCCACAGTTGGCCAGTATCGGCTCGACGTCCCCGCCGCCACGGCGAAAGCGGACAACACCGCCCAGGACTACATGATCGGGGGGGCGCCGCTGGTCCTGGTGGAGAGCCTCGACGCGGCACTCCAGACCGCGGAGGAGACGAGCGGGCTGATCGGCTACGGTGGTCCCTGGACGGCCGGCGGGAACGCCAACCTCGGCTACCACCGCACCGCGACCGCGGGCGCGGCCGCCTCCATCGACTTTGAGGGCACGAGCGTCACCTGGTTCACGTCCCGCGGTCCCGATCGGGGCATTGCGCGGATCGACGTCGACGGCATATCGCAGGGCGAGATCGATCTCTATAGCCCAACGGTCGTCACCGAAGAGCCGCTCACGTTCGGAGAGTTCTGGCCCGGCACCCATCGCCTCACCGTGACCGCTACGGGCCGGCGAATTGGCTCCGCGAGCGGTGCATTCGTGGACGTCGACGCGTTCCGCGCGACCGCATTCCAGATTGCACCGCCACCCGCCGCGCCGTCCCGAACGCCCGTCACGCCGCCGACGCCGCTTCCGCCAGGCACCCGCCCCCAGGCCGCCGCCCACAGCGCGGTGCAGGCGCCGGCCCCACGGACCGCGCTTCCCGTCGTCATGCGCAACCGCACCGGTTGGACAACGCTCATCTCGCTTGAGAACACGGGAGACGCGGACGCGACGGGCACCCTGCGCTTCCTCAACGAAACTGGGGCGCAGGTCGCGACCTACCCATTCGCCCTGACGACGGTTGGGTCGCTACGCCTCGACCCGCGGACAATTTCCGACCTTCCCGATGAATACGTGGGTTCGGTCGACGTGCAGAGCACGCAGCCGATCGCCGCGTCCGTGACCGAGATTCGGGAGGGCGCTGACGCACTCGCGTACTCCGGCGCGTCGAGCGGCTCCGAGCGCGTGTACCTGCCGCTGCTCTTCAAGGCCTTTAACGGCTGGGATTCCACCCTCGCGGTGCAGAACCTCGACGATGCTCCAGTCCCGGTGACGGTCACCTATACCCGGACCAACTTGCCAGGCGGGCCGTGGACCGAGACGGCGACCGTACCGGCCCGGGCGGCGATCACCCTGGCACAGACAGCGACGCCTGGCCTTCCTCCGGACTTCGTCGGCTCCGTCGTCGTGACGGGGCCGGCCGGCGCGAGTCTTTCGGCTGTCGTGAACGCGTTCAACAGCGCTGGCAGCGGATCCAGCTATGAGAGTGTCCCCGTCGGCAGCACGCAGCTCAACGCGCCGCTGCTCTTCAAGGAAGCCGGCGGCTGGAATACCGGCCTGCAGGTCCAGAATGTCGGTTCAATCGTGGCCCAGGTGACCGTGACGTATACCGCGAGCAATGGGCCGGGCCAGTGGCGCGAGCAGACGCTCGTCCAGCCCGGCGCGGCCGTCACCTTCTACCAACCCGCAAACGCCCAGCTTCCTAGCGGATTCGTGGGCTCAGCCGTCGTCACATCCAACGGCCACCCGCTGGTCGGCATTGTGAACGAGGTCCACGCCGAGCGCGGTGTTGCGATGGCGTACGTAACGCTCGGAGGCGGGGCGTCGATGATTACAGCGCCCAACCTGGCGCGCAATAACGGTGGCTGGAGCACGGGAGTCCAGGTCCAGAATCTTGGCGGTGACGCGACGAGCATGACGCTGCTACTTCAGGATCCAGACGGCGTACTGCTTGATGCGGTCACTGAAAGCAACGTGCTGCCGGGCGCCTCGCGCACGTTCTTCCTCCCAGGGCTCGCGAACGTACCCGAAGGTTGGCGGGGGAGCGGGACCGTTTTCTCTTCGAATGGCGCCCCTCTCGGCGGTATCGTCAACGAGACGCGGTATTAGCAGGTCCCGGGCGACGTATAACCTGAACGGCGTTTGACAGCCGATACGGCGGCTTCTCCACCGTGTCCGGCCGGCCGCGCCGGAGGCATCTGGTGAGAGGATCGATCCGTATCGCGGCCTCGCACCGCTGGTTTGCCGGCTATCTGGCCGCTCTGGGCGCCGTCTATGCCCTGACGGGTTGCATTGGCCTGATCGTTGGTTGGCTGCCGGTCGCAAACACTTCCATGCTTTACCTGCTCGCCGTCCTACCCGTGGCGAGCCTGTTCGGTAGTGGGCCGGCGATTCTCGCCGCGGTGGCGGCGGTCCTGAGCTTCAACTGGTTCTTCGTCGAGCCGCCCCATACCGTCATCGTGGCCAATCCGAACGAGTGGGTCGCACTCCTGCTCTTCCTTGTAACCGCCATCGTCACCGGCCAGCTCGCCGCGGGTTTGCGGCGGCGCGCCGACGAGGCCCGGCAGCGCGAGCGCGAAGCCATCGTGCTCCACGATGTGGTGCGTCTGATGGCGGAGCTCGAGCTCAGCAACGCGTTGCGCTCCGTCGCGGAGCGTCTCTGTTTGGAGCTGGGGCTGGCCGCCGCGGTCATCGATGTCGCTGACAGTCCAACGGTTTCGGCTCGTGCAGCGGTTGGCGAGCCCGAAGCGCTCAAACTCGCAAACAGCATCGCGGTCACGCCGTCGCGCTTCCTGGGGGCCGGTGCCGCGTCCCAGAGCGATGGTCCGCTGCCGCGCCGCTGGATTCGGGTGATCCCACCCCGGTCACCAGCAGACGAGCGCCCAGCGATCAGCGACCGGCTCCACACGGTGCCGGTTCAGGTGCAGGGGAGGCGGGTGGGATCCCTGATCCTCGTGCGCCCGCCGGCGAGCCCCCGGCTGACCGCGGCGGATGAGCGTCTGCTTTCCATTGTTGGGGCGCAGCTTGGTCCCACCGTCGAGCGCTTGCGCTTGCGCCAAGAGGCTACCGAGGCGGAGATCCTGCGTCGTTCGGACGAGCTCAAAGACGCGCTCCTCAACGCTGTGTCCCACGATCTTCGGACGCCGCTTGCATCCATCATCGCCGCTGCGGGCAGCCTGGCAGAGCGCGGTCAACCGTGGCCGGAGGATCAGCGCACGGAGCTCGCGGAAACCATCGAACAGGAGGCGCGGCGCCTGAACCGCATCGTCGGGAATCTGCTCGATCTCTCGCGGCTCGAGGCGGGCGGGCTGCGCCCCGAAATGGGGTGGTACGACCTGGGTGCGCTCGTCGACGACGTAGTTGGCCGGCTCCGCTCGATGACGAGCGCCCACCACGTTGTGGTGGCTGTGCCGGAAGACCTCCCGCCTGCCTGGTTGGACTCCGTGCAGATCGACCAAGTGCTGTCAAACCTGGTCGAGAACGCGGCGAATCACACCCCGCCCCAGACCGAGATCACGATCAGCGCAGACGTCGAGAACGACTTGCTCCGGCTCCAGGTGGCGGACAACGGCCCCGGCATCCCCGCGCCGGCACTACCCCATCTCTTTGATCCGTTCTATCGGGGGACGGGTGCCGGACCGAGACCGCGGGGCACCGGGCTGGGGCTTGCCGTCGCCCGGCGGCTGGTCGAAGCGCACGGTGGGACCATCTGGGCCGAGAATCGCGAGGGAGGCGGCGCACGCTTCGTCGTCTCCCTGCCGATGGCGAGACCGCCGGTGCGCCTTGTGGAGTCCTCGGGACGTGCCTCGTGACGGCTACACCTGGCGCGCGGGTGCTCGTCATCGACGACGAGCCCGCGATCCTCCGGGCGGTGCGAACCGTGCTGGGACATCACGGCTTGCAGGTCGAGACGGCCATGACGGCGAGCGAGGGCCTCGAGGCTCATGCCCAGCGCCGGCCTGACCTCATCTTGCTCGACCTGCAGCTTCCAGACGCCGATGGCACCGATGTGATCCGTGCCGTGCGTGCGCATTCCAGCACCCCGATCATCGTGCTCTCCGTCCGGGGAGCAGAGCGCGAAAAGGTCGCTGCGCTCGATCTGGGTGCGGACGACTACCTCACGAAGCCGTTCGGCGTGGACGAGCTGATGGCGCGGATTCGGGTCGCCCTCCGCCACACGGTCCGGCCGGAATCCGGCAGCTCCGCGATCTTCCGATCGGGCGATCTCGAGGTGGACGTCGAGCATCGCCGGGTGACCGTCGCTGGGGTCGAGGTGCACCTGACGCCGACGGAGTACGAGCTCCTCAAGGCCTTTACGGCTCACCCGGATCGAGTGCTCACGGACCAGATGCTATTGCGTCAGGTCTGGGGTCCCGAGTACGGCCGCGAGGGTCACTATTTGCACGTCTACGTGGCGCGGCTTCGCAAGAAGCTCGAAGCCGACCCGCAGAATCCTCAGCACCTCGTCACCGAGCCCGGCGTTGGGTACCGGCTGCTCGCGCACGAGTCCCTGCCCCCGTTTCAGGGATAACCGCCCCGGTTCGACTCTCGCGTACACTGAGGCATACTCGAAGACCTGGGGCGCCGTGGACCCGATATCCCCACGGCTTGGTGGAGACTGCTCAATGATGGGCGGTCTTTTTCTTTGTGCAGTGCGGATCTGAGGAGAGGTGCGTGCAAGGCGTCACTGGCCTGCTCGTCGATCTGTTCGTCATCTTCCTCGCTGCCAAGCTGGCAGGGGAGCTGTTCGAGCGGATCAACCAGCCGGCCGTCATCGGCGAGCTCCTCGCCGGCATCGTGATCGGCCCGGCGGCCCTTGGGCTGATCGGCACCCCTGACGCGGGCTTGATCGCCGTTTTTCACGGGGATATCGTCGCCGCGCAGGAGGCGGTCAACGTCGTCTACCATCTCATGGCGGAGCTGGGCGTCATCGTTTTGCTCTTCTTCGTCGGCCTCGAGACGCGCGTTGCCGACGTTGTCCGAGTCGGCACTCGAGCCATGGCGGTGGCGGTGCTGGGCGTGATCGTGCCATTTGTGCTCGGCTTCGGACTGGTAGGCCTGGCGCTGGGGCATCCCCATATCGAAGCAAGCTTTGTCGGCGCGGCACTGGTGGCGACCAGCGTCGGTATTACCGCGCGGGTACTACGAGATCTCGGCGTCATCGGCTCCATCGAGAGCCGCATCATCCTGGCCGCGGCGGTGATCGACGACATCCTCGCGATGGTGATCCTCGCGGTCGTGACGGGCGTTGCGACCACCGGGTCGATCAGTATGGCTTCGATCATCGCGATCGGCGTCCAGGCGGTGCTGTTCACGTTGTTTGTTGCGCTGGTCGGCGCCGGCGTCGTCCGCCGATTCGGCCTCGGGTTGGGACGGCTTCGGATGGACAACGCGCCGTTCGCGGTGAGTCTGCTGGCCATGCTCGGCCTGGCCTCGTTGTCAGCCCAAATTGGGCTTGCCGCGATCATCGGCGCCTTCCTGGCGGGCATGGTGTTCGCGGAGGCCCGCGAGCACTTCGAGCTGGAGCACCAGGCGCTGCCGGTCTACCAGTTCCTCACTCCGTACTTCTTCGTCGTCACCGGTAGCCAGGTCGACTGGCGCCTCTTCTTAGACGGTGGGCTCATGGGCCTCGCGCTCATGGTCACGGCGCTCGCGCTCGCCGGCAAGATCGCCGGGTGCGGTGCCGCGATGACCGGAATGGGCCGTCGCAGCATGGCGATCGTCGGGGTTGGCATGGCGCCACGCGGCGAGGTTGGCCTCATCGTCGCCGGACTCGGGCTGAGTCTCAGGGCGATTCCGGCAGACTTGTTCAGCGTGGTCGTTATCATGAGCATCCTGACGACGCTGGTTGCTCCGCCGCTGCTTCGCATCCTTTACGCCGCCCAGCCCGAGGCCGCTGTTGAACCGGGCGCGGAAGAGCCGCAAGCTGGGCTTCTTCCTGACCTGTAACGCGGCTAGCTGTTCACCCCGGCCGAAGGTCGATCAAGGCCGCATCGCGAGGTCCCGTGAGCCGCTGAGATGAACGAGATGAAATTGAACGTCGGCAGACCGCCGCGGTTATCAGTCGCGCGAACACACCATAAAGCTCTCTTTGAGCTGAACAACTGCTGGTGTAGCTATAAGGCCAGTATCCCTACTGGAAGCTTCCTGAAAACTTTCGGGCGGCCCAGCTACGTCTATACGGCCAATTACATCACGTGTACCCAGAAATGACTATTTGATCGTCGCCAAAGTAGATATCAACCCGACTAGCGCCGGCGTCGAACGAATTCTTGAGAAGCTCGAAGACGGCGACTTCATCATCGGTGATGAGTTCTTTGCCAAGTACGCTTTTTAACCCACTGGTGACGTTGAAATGTAGGCGCTGCGATGTTCGGGGTTTAGGGGGCTTTGGTGCGACTTTCGGTTGAGACACGACAATATCTCCCGGACGTAGGAGGTTGAAGTCACATCGAGATGGGGCGCCCGAACATGACGTTTATCGTAGCACGGTAGAACCGCACCTCTTGAGCGGGAGTTCGGCCAAGAGGCCGGAGTCCTTAGGCGCCGGTTCGAGAAGTCAACATAGTGCGGTGAACTGAATGGGGAATGGCCAGATTCTAAGCGGGACTGAGGTCTCGCCCCTCGCCAGGCTTCCAACCGGATGTAATAGGAGCAGTGCGAGCGACTATCGATACTCGAACGGCGCGCGTCGTCTCACTGTACGCTGGGAGGGACACCCGTCCTGCAAGGCCAGTACTGTCTTTCAGCACGTTTCGAGATCAGCTCGACTCCCCGCGATTGCGAGCGACGACGCCCGCCTCATCAGATGCCAAACGATCATCGTCGACGGCGGCGACTTCATGCACCAGCCGCTTGACTTGGAATTGCGGCCCGGCCGGCAAGGCGGAACGGACGGTTGAGACAATGGCGTGCGCGACGATGTCGCCGCTCGGCACAGTGACCCGGGGCGTCTTGGCCGGCGCGGTAGGGGCGATCGCGATGGACCTCTTGTGGTTCGTACTCTACAAGCTCGGGGGCGGAGAAAGCACTTCGTGGAGTGGGAATTCCCCATGGGCTTGACCGACGGGGACAGCGCCCCTGGTCAGGCCCGGGTTGGCAAGGCTTCTTCCTGCGACCGCTGCCCGCCACCCGCGCGGCGCTCACCAGCAACGTCATGCATTGGGGCTATGGCCTGACGTGGTCGGAAAAGACCTCGCCGCGCACATGATCTACGGGGATAAGCACGGCTGCCGCTTTCCGGGCGCTGGATTGCCCGGACGATGCCTAGAATCCCGTTCCTCGCCCGGAGCGGCGCCGGTCCCTCCGGTCCCTACTGATTTCCATATTTGATATTTGAGACGAGGATCTATGAATCTTATGGAGGCGTCTACGGACCAGATACTTCGGTTCGATGGAAGCATGGAACGGGACTCCACCGTGGACGCCTGGCTGAACCAGCAGCCGGGCGAGTTGGGTGCGATTGCGCGAAAGTGGTTCGCGCAGTTCCGCGGCTGTGGCGACGATGTGCGAGAGCTGATACACGATGGGTGTCCTGTCCCGTGCATAGAGGATGTGCCGTTCGGCTACGTCAAACGTCTTTAAGGCTCATGTGAACGTCGGTTTTTTCCTCGGTGCTGACCTGAAGGACCCAACCGGTTTGTTGGAGGGGAGCGGCAAACATATGCGTAAAGTGTCATTCGCCATGAGCTTTAGGCCACTCTAAGGGCCAAATCGCCATCAAGCTTTAGGCCACCCCAGATCCGAGATTCATGACCATCGTCCACCCAAGGAGGTGGCGATGGGATTTCGGGA
>Ga0080064_1001897_pt1 | contig 38748 bp, 37 predicted proteins | sample Subgrocontami54m_FD_69260 | JGI IMG/M metagenome (GOLD analysis project Ga0080064, IMG submission 69260) | Subsurface groundwater microbial communities from S. Glens Falls, New York, USA - GMW46 contaminated, 5.4 m (SPADES assembly) (version 2) ...
GTCCGTGGAAAATCGCCGCCTCATGAGCGTGAAACCCTGGATCGCTCAGACCGAGAAGCAGGGTGAGGTGTGAGTGTCAGCAGGCGTGAGAAGCCAGTCTCACTGAGCGTGAGACGCGACAGCCTTGGCGCACGCGGCAATCGCTGCGGGTACGGCCCATATCAGATATCAGATATCTGATGTCAGATATCAGATATCGTCACCCGGATCCCGGCCACACGCTACGCATCGATCCAGATCCTCTCGAGATCCAACTCCGCCCGCCCCACCCCCTTTTTCCTTTCGTCCGCCTCCCTCCGCCGATAGGATTCTCGTCCCCCGCAATCCCGCCAGGGAGGTCGCATGAAGATCGTCGTCTGCGTCAAGCGCGTCCCTGACACCACCACGGCCCTCCGGATCGGCGCCGACGGGAAGTCAATCGACGAGTCCGGCGTCCAGTGGGTCATGAACCCCTACGACGAGTACGCCCTCGAGGAGGCCCTCCGCGCCAAGGAGAAGGCCGGCTCCGGCGAGGTCATCCTCCTCGCCCTCGGCCCCGCCGAAACCCAGGCCATCCTCCGGAATGGCATGGCCATGGGCGCCGACCGCAGCATCCTCCTCAAGACCGATGCGAAGAACTGGGACCCCTGGTCCATCGCGAGCGCCCTCGCCGAGCAGATCAAGCCGCTCGGCGCCGACCTCGTACTCTTCGGCAAGCAGGCCGTCGACGGCGATTTCGGCCAGGTCGGCTCCATCGTCGCCGGGATCCTCGGCCTCCCCGTCGCCTCGGTCGTCGTGAAGCTCGAAATCAACGGCAAGGACGTCGTCGCGACCCGCGAGATCGAGGGGGGCCTCGAGCACGTCGCCATGTCCCTCCCCGCGGTCGCCTCGCTCCAGAAGCTCCCCTACGAGCCGCGCTTCGCGAGCCTGAAGGGGATCATGGCCGCGAAGAAGAAGCCGATCGAGGAGAAGGCCGCGCCGGCCCCCTCGCCGAAGCTCGAAATCGTGAAGATCGAGAACCCGCCGCAGCGCCCCGCCGGCCGCATCGTCGGGAAGGGAACCGAGGCCGTGCCCGAGCTGGTCCGGCTCCTCCGCGACGAGGCCAAGGTACTGTAGGAGGCCCCCATGCCGAAGAACATCGTCGCCTTCGTGGAACAGCGGAACGGGGAGGTGCGGCGCTCGAGCTGGGAGGCGCTCGGGCTGGGTAGGAAGCTCGCCACCGAAATGAAGCTCGGCCTCGCGGCCGTCGTGGTCGGGCACAACCTGGCGCCCATCGGCGCGCAGGCGGCCGAGCATGGGGCGGACACGGTCCTGCTCGCCGACTCGCCCGACCTCGCCGCCTACTCGTCCGACGGGTACGGCCGCGCGGTCGCCCAGGCCGCCGCGAAGGCGGATGCGGCCGCGGTCCTCGTCGTCGCGAGCGCCATGGGGAGGGACCTCGCGGGGAGCCTCGCGGGGGCGCTGTCGACCTCCTGCGCGATGGACTGCACCGGCGTCGCCTTCGAGGGAGGCCGCCTCGTCGTCCGCCGCCCCGTCTACGCGGGGAAGGCGATCGCGACGTGGGGGGTCGTCTCCACGCCCGCCGTGATCTCGATCCGCCCGAACGCCTTCGAGGCCGCGAAACCCCAGGCGGGACGCACGGCGCCGTCGGAGGCGCTCGCCCTCGACGTCTCCAAGGCCGGGCTCCGCTCGGTCGTCAAGGAGGTCGTCGCGGGGGTCGGGAAGAAGATCGAGCTGACGGAGGCCTCCACGATCGTCGGCGGCGGCCGCGGGATGAAGGGGGCCGGAGACTGGAAGCCCGAGAACTGGAAGCTCGTCGAGGACCTGGCGGAGGTCCTGGGCGGCGCGGTCGGCGCGAGCCGCGCGATCGTCGACGCCGGGTGGCGGCCCCACGAGGAGCAGGTCGGGCAGACGGGGAAGACCGTCGCGCCGAATCTCTACATCGCCTGCGGCATCAGCGGCGCGATCCAGCACCTCGCCGGGATGAGGACGAGCAAGTACATCGTCGCGATCAACAAGGACGCCGAGGCCCCGATCTTCAAGGTCGCGAACTACGGCATCGTGGGCGACGTCTTCGAGGTCCTCCCCGCGCTGACGAACGAGTTCCGCAGGGTGCTCGGGAAATGACCCGCATCGCCTCGCGCGTCGCCTCGCTTGCCGACTCCGCCACGCTCGCGATGACCGAGCGGGCGCGGCAGCTCAAGGCCCAGGGCGTGGACGTCGTCAGCTTCGGCGCCGGCGAGCCGGATTGGGATACGCCCGACCACGTCAAGGAGGCGGGGATCGAGGCGATCCGCGCGGGGAAGACGAAGTACGTCGCCTCGAACGGCCTTCCGGAGCTGCGGGAGGCGATCGTCGCGAAGCTGGAGAAGGAGAACGGCCTCTCCTACAAGCCCTCGCAGATCCTCGTCTCGACTGGGGCGAAGCACGCGATCTTCAACGTCGTGATGACGCTGTGCGAAGAGGGGGATGAGGTCCTCGCCCCCTCTCCCTACTGGGTCAGCTACCCCGACCAGGCCGCGGCGTGTGGGGCCCGGTTCGTCCCGGTCCCGACGAGGGAAACGGACGGGTTCCGCGTCCGACCCGAGGCAATCGAGCGGGCCCTGACGCCGAAGTCGCGGCTCCTGATCCTCAACTCGCCGAGCAACCCGACGGGGGCGGTCTGCACCCGCGAGGACCTGGAGGCGATCGCGCAGATCGTCGTCGAGAGGGACCTCCTGGTCCTGTCGGACGAGATCTACGAGAACCTGGTCTTCGGGTCCGCGAGGCACTGGTCAATCGCGCAGATGAGCCGCGAGACGTTCGAGCGGACCATTGTCGTGAACGGCCTGTCGAAGTCGTTCGCGATGACGGGATGGAGGATAGGGTACGCGGCGGGGCCGAAGGAGATCATCGACGCGGCGGGGCGGCTGCAGGCGCAGTCGACGTCGAATGCGACGTCGATCTCGCAGTACGCGGCGCTCGCGGCGCTGCGCGGAGACCGCTCGTTCGCGCAGAGGATGGCGCGCGAGTACGAGACGAGGCGCGACTTCGTCTGCGGGCGGCTGAAGGAGATGAACGGCGTCTCGTGCGTCCGCCCGGACGGGGCGTTCTACGTCTTCCCGAACGTCTCGCAGGCCTACGGCCGGACGTTCGGGGGAGTCAAGGTCACGTCGTCGAAGACGCTCGCCGAGGCGCTCCTCGACCAGGCGCACGTCGCCGTGGTCCCCGGGGACGCGTTCGGAAGCGATGCGCACATCCGGCTCTCGTTCGCCACGTCGATGGAGAGCCTGAAGAAGGGCCTCGACCGCATCCAGGCCTTCCTGGCCTAGGCGCTGCGCGCAGATCCCAGATCCCAAATCCCAGATCCGAACGAAATCCCAGATCCCACCACGGGGGGAAGGCCAGGGGTAGGATCTGGGATTTCGTTGGGATCTGGGATTTATGATCTGGGATCTGCGCGCCGCGCCTTACGCGCTCGGCGCGCTCGGCGGATCCGCCGCGGTCTCCGCTGCCACCGGCGGCGCCGGCTCGATGGCCGGCAGCTCCGGCTCGGCGGCCGGCGGCGCAGGCTCGGGCGCCACAACCTCCGGCGCCGCAGCCGCCGCCGGCGACGGCGGCTCTGCAGGGGCCTCCGCGGCCGCCGGCGAAATCGCCTCCGCCGCGTGTCCCGCAGGCGGCGCGGCGATGTGGACCGGCCCCGTCGGCGGCGCCGGCGGCGGCCCGCCGATCACCTCGATGCTGTTCGCGCGCAGCCCCTTCAGCCCCGCCTGCATCTTGAACTTCACCCGCTGGCCGACCAGGAGTCCCCCCGCCGCCTCCCCCGCGATCCCGGAGACGTGGATGAAGACGTCCTCCCCCTGATCCGACTTCAGGAATCCGAACCCGCGCGCGGGGTCGTACCACTTCACCGTCCCCGTCCTCGCCAGGGCCTCCGCGTCCGACGGGCTCTGCGTCAGGCTCCGCGAGAGCCGCGCGCGCGGCCCCTTCGGGTCGTCGACGACGTAGCACGAGAACAGGTCGCCGTTCTTCGGGACGAACCCCTGATCGAGCGACGCCGCGGGGATGAAGACGTGCTTCCCCTCCACATTCCCGAACCCGTACCCGCGGGCCTGGTCGTACCAGGTCACGGTCCCCTTCTTCTGGTCCGGCGCCCCCAGCTTCGCGAGCGCCCGCTCCACGAACTGCACCGTCGTCGGGTCGGAGAGGCTCGCGATCAGCGTCTCCGCCCCCTCCGTCACCCCGACCTCCGCCATGGCCCACGCGGCCATGCGGCGGACGTACGGCACCGAGTCCTTCAACAGCGGAAGGAGGCTCGCCGTGACGCCCTGCACCTTGGCGAATCCGATCGCCTCCGCCGCGGCGCGGCGGACGCCGGGGAAGGCGTCCGCGACCGCCTCGATCAGCGCCTGCTTCGCCCGCTCGTCGCTCGAGCGGCCGAGCAGGACGATCGCCTGCTCCCTCGTCCCCGCATCCGCCGACTTCATCCGCGCCAGCAGCTCGTCGACGCTCGCCGGGGGAGGAGGGGGCGCGGCCGGTGCCGCCGGACGGGCCGGCGGTCTGGGCGGACGGGCGGGCGCGGCCTGCATGGGCTGCGCGACGGGGGCCGGCCGATCGGCGCGCGGCTTCTCCGCCTCCCTCGGCGGCCGCTCCGGACGCGGCTTCCTTGCCGGCGCCTGCCTCCCGCGGAGCTGCCCCGCGAGGAAGTCGAACTCCTCCTTGATCTCGAGGACCTTCAGTCGATGCCCCGTCAGCGGGTCGACGAAGCCGACGAGCCCGCGGTCCACGCCCGTCGCGAAGAAGAGGTGCGGAGCGCCGCACTCCGAGCAGGAGATCCTCACCAGCCACGGGAAGAGGCCGAGCAGCCGCTCGGCGTTCTTCCGGGTGATGTAGACGCGGCTCACCTCCAGCGGCGCGACGAACTCCACGACATCCGGCCGGAACGGCGCCACCGTCCCCATCCACCGCTCGGCGCGGTAGACGAACTTCCCGCGGCGGTACTCCATCCCCGTGAATTCGAAGACGGGGTAGTCGGCGAGGAACGTCAGCCCCTCGAGCAGGCGGCGGAACCCCGGCCCCGCGGCCTCGAGCGCCTTCCCGGCCTCCTCCTCCGAGGCGGGGACGCCGGCGCGGTGGGCCTCGACGAGCGAGGAGAGCGTCTTCTCGTTCTCCGCACCGAGCCCCTCGGCCGCGAAGAAGTGGCACAGCTCCGGCATGAAGAAGTTCTGCGCCCGCGGCGCGTGATGCCTTGCCGACTCGACGACGAGCGCAAGGAGCTCAGGGATCGAGGCGACTTCCAGCAGCGACGAGACGCGATCCTCGATCGGTTCCCCACGGCGGTCGCGCAGGGTGTGCGCGACCACGAGGGCGCGGAGGTAGCGGACCAGGGCCTCCGTTCCGTCGAGGACGGCCCTCAGCCTCTCGCGCGGACCCGTCGCACCTTCTGCCCTTCCCGCGAGGATGGCGAGGAAGGACGGGAGCTCCGGCAGGCCCTTCGCGCCGGCCTCCTGGGCGACGCGGACGCTCCGCTCGCGGCCGCGGAGGCGGTTCCCCACGAGCCCGTCAAGCGCGGCCTCCACCTCGGGGGCGTGCGCAGCCAGGCCGAGGAGCCAGTCGGACGGGAAGACGGCTACGGTGGCATCGTCGGAGACCTTCGCGGTGAAGGTGCGGTTGCTCGCCTCGAGGAGGCCCGCCTCGCCGAGCCAGAAGGGGGCGCGGATCTCGCCGACGCGCACCTCGATGCTGCCGATCGATCGGCGAACCTCGACGGAGCCGCTCGCAAGGAAGTGGAGGGCGCGGGCGCGGTCCCCCTCGCGGAACAGGATGGTCCCCTTCGGGCAGGTCTCCAGTGTACCGGCGGCCGCGAGCCGCTCGACGCCGCCCTCCGGGACGCCCTTCATCTGGGGGGTGCCGCGCAGGGCTTCCACCCACGCAATCGCTTCGGTCATCGTTCGACCCTCTCCTCGCCGCGGAGGGGGGTTCCCCGTCTCCGCATGAATCGCGCGATAGTATCGAAGGGGGTTCGAGAAGGGTCAAGCCAATTTCGGGAGGGACCGTTCCGTCCATCCGGTCTTTCCGCTTGAACGGATGCGATTGCCGACTAGAATGAAAAGGATCAACGGGCCTCCTGGAACGGCTCCGACGGAAAGAACCCCTTTGGAAAAGCGCAGATACAAGCGGCTGCCGACCGACTTCATCGGGAAGATCCTCCCGAGGCGCGGGGGCGACTCCACGATCCGCGCGGCCAAGGCCGCGATCCGGAACATCAGCCTCGGCGGCGTCTTCATCGACACGAAGACCCCCTACCCCCTCGACACCCTCGTCGACATCACCTTCGCGATCCCCGGCTACGCCGACGATGTGAGCGCGAAGGGGATCGTCCGCTGGGCGCAGGCCGACGGCCCGATGGCCGGGATGGGGATCGAGTTCATGGAGGTCAGCGTCCCGAGCCGCACGGCCATCCAGGGATACGTCGGCGATCGCATCCTCACCGAGGGGATGACCGCCGTCACGAAGACCGAGCTCCACCGATCCCTCCTCTCCCTCTACGCGAGGAAGTTCGGGGAGACGTACTCCGTGGAGGTGCTCGCAAGCTTCCTCTCGTGCTCCCACCCGCAGCTTCTCGAGGTGCTGCGGGACTTCCAAACGCAGGACCTCGTCCACTCCCAGGGGACCGACGTGACGTTCCTCCCCCCGGCGGACGACCGCCTGCGCACGGCGATCCAGGAGTGGGCGGCGAAGCAGGCAAAGTGAGCGCGACGACCGACGCGGTGACGCTGGCCCGGTACGACTGGAGCGAGACGAGCCAGGTCGCCGTGATGCTCACGAGGGATCACGGGAAGCTAAGGCTCCTGGCGAAGGGGGCCAAGCGGCCGCGGCGCGGGATGTCGAACGAGATCGACCTCCTCGTCCGCTGCCGGATCGTGTACTACCCGCGGGCCGGGTCGGAGCTGGAGCTGCTCGGCTCGTACGAGGTGACGGAGCCGTACGCGGGGTTGCGGGAGTCGCTGCCCCGATGGTACGCTGCGCAATGGCTGGCGGAGCTGGCGCTGGGGCTGCTGCCCGATGCCGACCCGTCGCCGGAGGCGTTCGACCTCCTCGCCGGGGCGCTTTCGCGCCTCTGCGAGGCGGCCGATCCGAGGCCCGCGCTGTTCGCGTTCGAGGCGCGGTTCCTCACGCTCATCGGCCACGCGCCGCGGACCGACCGCTGCGCGCGGTGCGGGGACGCCTTTCCCGCGGGAGAGCGCGCGTGGTGGAGCGGCCGGCACGGGGGCCGCGTGTGCGGCGGCTGCCGCGACGACGGATTCGTCCCCGCGAGCGTCGGGGCCGTCGCCGCGCTGGAGACCCTTGCCGGGGGGAGGCTGACGAGCCCCGAACGGCTCTCGCTCGATGGCGGGATGAGGGCCGACCTCGGGACGATGCTCGCGGAGTGCCTCCGACACCTGATGGGACGGGAGCCGAGGCTCCTCAGGTTCGTTCGGTAAGGAGGAAGGAATCGATGAGAAGCGCACTGACAATCGGAGCCCTCGTCCTCCTCGCCGCCGCGGTCCCCGCGGAGGCGAAGTGGGTCTGGTCGAGCGATACCGGTTTCGTCGACACCGACACGTACGAGACCGGCGACCCGGAGGTCCTCTATAAGAAGGCGCAGGAGCTCTACGACGCCGGGGCCTTCGACGACGCCGCGGCGGAGTTCACGCGGATCGCGCTCTACGTCAGCGACGGGCGCTACCGCGAGCAGGCCCTGTTCATGAGCGGCGAGGCGTTCTACAAGGCCGGAAAGTTCTACCGCGCCTACCTCGCCTACGACGAATACCTCAACCTCTACTCGCGAAGCGAGCGCGTGAAGTACGTCATCCAGCAGCTCGCCGACTGCGGGTTCAAGCTGATGGGCGGCGCCAAGAAGGAGTTCCTGGGGCTGCCGATCCTCCCCGGGACCGGAACCGGAACCGAGATCGTCAAGCACGTGATCGAGAAGTACCCGTACGAGGAGGGGAGCGACCAGTTCCACTACCTCCTCATCAACCACTACCTCGACGAGCTGGACTACGAGCAGGCGACGCTCGAAGCCGACCTGTTCCTGACGACCTATCCGAACAGCCAGTGGGGGCCGACCGTGCAGTTCCAGAAGGGGTCGGCGCAGCTCGCGGCCCACCAGGGGGTCGCCTACGACCCGACGCCGCTCCAGGACGCAAGGAAGAGCTTCCAGGACTACCTCGAGCGGAACCCGAACGGGGACCGGACCCAGGAGGCCAAGGACCGCCTTTCCGAGATCGACGAGAAGCAGGCGCAGAAGGACTTCGACGTCGCCGACTTCTACCGCCGCACGGGCCACCCCGACTCGGCGCGCGTCTACTTCGAGATGGTGATCCGGCGATATCCGAACTCCTCCTGGTCCCAGAGGGCCCAGGCGGAGCTGGAGGCCCTGAAGTGAGGAGCATTGCGATCCTGGCCCTGGCGTTGCTCGCCTCGGGATGCGGCTACTCGACGAAGCCGCTCCGCCACGAGGACGTGGCGACGGTCGCCCTGCCGATCTTCAAGAACGACACGGTCCGACGGCAGCATGAGTTCTTCCTGACGGACGCGGTGGCCCGGATGATCCAGTCGCGCACGCGGTACCGCCTCGCGGACGCGGAGCGCGCCGACGTCATCCTGGAGGGGGAGATCGCCGACTACGAGACGCCCGGCCTCGTCGAGGGGCGGGACGACCAGCTCGTGGAGTCCCAGGTGTCGATCCGCCTCGTCGTGACGATCCGCGATCGGGTCAGCGGGGCGGTGAGGTACCAGGGGACGCGCACCGAGGTGGCCCCCTTCTCGGGGAGACGGGGCGAAAGCGAGGACACGGCGCGATTCGAGGCCTACGAGCGACTCGCGCGCTGGGTGGTAACGACGCTCGAGACCGGGTTCTAGAACGATGGAAGATCCAGTCTACAAGACGACCCCCGGCGGCGATCGGGACGACGCCTCGGTCCGGCGGCCGCGCCGGCCGATGCTCACACCGTACTTCATCTTCTTCATCCTCCTCGTCATGGTCGTCATCGTCTTCGGCGGCAAGTCGAGGGGGGCGGGGCCGGTCCAGCCGCTGTCGATCGACCAGTTCCTCGCCAAGCTCGAGGAAAAGCAGATCAAGACGGTGGTCCAGACCGAGACCCAGCTCACAGGCAAGTACGTCGACGGCCAGAAGTACAACGGGTACGTCTGCAACTATCCGCCCGAGTGGTCGAAGGACGACAAGTTCCGCGACCTGATCATCCAGAGGATCAGGGAAGCGAAGGGGGAGTACAGCTTCGAGCCGCCGAACGCGCTCGCGCAATTCCTGGTCCAGCTCGTCCCGTGGATCCTCATCCTCCTCGTCTTCGGCTGGTTCATCTCCCGCCAGTTCCGCTCCCAGGGCGGGATCGGAAGCGCCATCTCGTTCGGCCGCAGCCGCGCGCGGAAGGTCTCCAAGGAGAAGAATCGGATCACGTTCGGGGACGTCGCCGGGCTCGACAGCGAGCTGGAGGACGTCAAGGAGATCATCGAGTACCTGAGCGACCCGACGCGCTTCCAGAGGCTGGGGGCGCGGATCCCGCGGGGCGTCCTGCTCGTCGGGCCGCCGGGGACGGGGAAAACGCTTCTCGCGAAGGCGATCGCGGGCGAGGCGGACGTGCCCTTCTATACGATCTGCGGGTCGGACTTCGTGGAGATGTTCGTCGGCGTCGGCGCCTCGCGCGTGCGCGACCTGTTCCGCCAGGCAAAGGTCGACTCGCCATGCGTCATCTTCCTGGACGAGATCGACGCGGTCGGGAGGCGGCGCGGCAGCGGCCTCGGGGGGAACCATGACGAGCGCGAGCAGACGCTGAACGCGATCCTCGTCGAGATGGACGGCTTCGACACGGATCAGGGCGTGATCGTCATTGCTGCGACGAACCGCCCGGACATCCTCGACCCGGCCCTCCTCAGGCCGGGGCGGTTCGACCGGACGATCCAGATGGGCCTTCCGGACGTGAGGGGGCGCCTCGAGATCCTGAAGGTGCACGCCAAGAAGGTGAAGTTCGCGAAGAGCATCGACCTCACCGTGATCGCGAAGACGACGCCGACGTTTTCGGGAGCCGACCTGGAGGCGACGATCAACGAGGGGGCCCTCCTCGCGGCGATGAAGTCGAAGTCGCAGGTCGAGCAGGACGACCTGGAGGAGGCCCGCGACAAGGTGAAATGGGGGCGGCAGAAGAAGAGCCGCCGCTTCGAGGAAGAGGACCGCCGCGTCACCGCCATCCACGAGGCCGGGCACGCGATCGTCGGGATGAACCTGCCGGGCCTCGACCCGATCCACAAAGTCACGATCATCCCGCGCGGCCCCATGGGCGGCGCGACGATGACGCTGCCCGAGAAGGACCGGAACATCGTGCAGAAGGACTACGTCCTCAAGCAGATCGCCTACGCGTTCGGCGGCCGCGCGGCGGAGGAGCTGTTCTGCAGCGACATCTCCAGCGGCGCGCAGAACGACATCAAGCACGCGACGCAGCTCGCGGTGCTGATGGTGTGCGAGTGGGGAATGAGCGAGAGCCTCGGGCCGGTGAGCTACATGGACACCGAGGAACACCTGTTCCTCGGTCGCGAGATCACACGGTACAAGACGCACAGCGAGGCGACCGCCCTCGAGATCGACCGCGAGGTCCGCCGAATCGCGGACGCATCCCTCCAACTTGCGCGGAAGATCGTGCAGGAGAACCGCGACGTCTGCGACCGCGTGGCGAAGGCGCTGCTCAAGTACGAGGTGCTCTCCGGCCAGGAGCTGGAGCGGATTGTCCGCGGGGCGGACCTGGAGACCCTGCGCAGCGGGAATGGCGAGGCGCAGGCTTCGAAGGAAGCCCCCGCCGCCACGAAGTCGTGACGCCGGCCGAGGGACGGATCGAGCGCGAGGTCCCCTGCGGGCGCTTCGTCCTCCGGACGGGCGCTCGCACCCTGGTGATGGGGATCCTGAACGTCACGCCCGATTCGTTCAGCGACCAGCAAGCTGGCATTGCCAGTGCAGGGCGCTTCATCGACCCGGGCCTCGCGGCCGACCAGGCGGCGAGGATGGTCGCGGAGGGCGCCGACTGGATCGACGTCGGGGGCGAATCGACGCGGCCCGGGGCCGGGGCGGTGGAGGAGGCGGAGGAGAGGGCGCGGGTCGTCCCCGTCGTACGGCGGCTGGCGGCGTCGCTCGGCGTGCCGATCTCGGTCGACACGTCGAAGGCGGCCGTCGCCGAGGCCGCCCTCGGCGAGGGGGCCTCGATCGTCAACGACGTGACGGCGCTCGGCGACCCGCGGATGGCCGCGGTCGTCGCGCGGGCGCGCGCCGGACTGGTCCTCATGCACATGAAGGGGACGCCCCGCACGATGCAGCAGGCCCCCGAGTATGCGGACCTGCTCGCGGAGATCGCGGAGTTCCTGGAGGAGAGGGCGGTGCGCGCGGCCGAGGCGGGCGTCGAACCGCGCGGAATCTGGATTGACCCGGGGATCGGGTTCGGGAAGACCGTGGAGCACAACCTGGAGCTGATCGCGAGGGCATCGGAACTCGCCCGGGGGGGCAGGCCCGTGCTCATGGGGCCCTCGAGGAAGAGCTTCCTGGGCAAGGTGCTCGACCTCCCCGTCGGGGAGCGGCTGGAGGGGACGATCGCCGCCTGCGTCGTGGCGGCATGGAATGGGGCGGACGCCGTGCGCGTCCATGACGTGAGGGAATGCGTGCGGGCGCTGCGCGTTGTCGACGCGTTGCGGGCCGCAGGCCTGAAGGGCTGATCGGATGGCCCATTACCTCAGGTGGCCGGACTTCCTGGTCCCGCTCATCGAGATCGGGATCCTCTGGGTCACCTTCTATTATCTGCTCAAGTACATCCAGGGCACCCGCGGCGCGGGGGTCCTGAGGGGTCTCATCTTCTCCCTCGTCCTCCTCTTCCTCGTCGTGATGCAGGTGACCGAGTACTTCCAGCTCGACCGCATCCAGCACATCCTCAAGAACTGGTTCATCCCCGCCCTCGTCACGGCCGTGATCGTCATCTTCCAGCCCGAGCTGAGGCGTGGACTGGTGAGGATGGGCCAGAATCCCCTCTTCGCCGGAGTCCTCAAGGGCGACGCCGTGTTCATCGACGAAATCGTCGAGGCCGCCACGCTCATGTCGAAGGACCGCACGGGCGCGCTCCTCGCCATCGAACGCGAGGTGAGCCTCTCGGGATTCCTCGAAGGGGCCGTACGAATCGACGCGGACCTGACGAGCGAGCTGATCGAGACGATCTTCTTCACCGGGAGCCCCCTCCACGACGGGGCGGTCATCGTCCAGCACGGGCGCGTCACGGCCGCGGGGTGCCTCTTCCCCCTGACCGACAACCCCGACCTCGCCAAGACGCTCGGCACGCGCCACCGTGCGGCGATCGGGGTGACCGAGGAGAGCGACTGCGTAGCCGTCATCGTCTCCGAGGAGACGGGGCGAATCTCCATCGCGGTCAAGGGGCAGCTCCTCGCCGACCTCGACAAGGCGACGCTGGAGGCCCACCTGCGGCGGCTCCTGATCCGCGAGGCCGGCCCTGCCGCGCCCGTGGAGGAGGCGGCGCCATGAGCGGGGTGCGCAGCCTCCTGACGCAGAACCTGATGACCAAGGCGCTGGCCCTCGTCCTGGCGGTGCTCGTCTGGTCGTTCGTCGAGCTGGAGGTGTCGAGCACGGAGAAGCGGTCCAAGGTCAGGATCGAGCTCGAGTTCGAGATGAAGGACGTGAGCATCGTGCAGATGTACGCGGCCGACGGAAAGCCGCTCGAGACGGTTGAGGTCGAGCTGTCCGGCCCGCGCGGGGCGCTCGCCGACGCGCCGCGGGAGCTGGTCTGCCGGCACCTCGTCGCATCCGACGCGACCGCGGAGATCGACCCTACGCAGCGGATCCCGATCACGCTCTCGACGTCCGACCTCCGCCTCCCCTCGCGCGTCCTCGCGCGCATCACACCCGACACCGTGTACGTGACGCTCGATCGCCTCGTCGACGGCTATGTCCCGATCAAGGCGAACCGCGAGGACCTCCTCCGGCGGGGCGACATGCGGCCCGACCTGGAGTACGAAGTCCAGTCCGTCCTTCCCCCGCGCATCAAGATCCGTGCGCCCGCGGCCATCATCGAGATGTATCAGAAGGAGGGAATTGCCATCCTCCCGGTCGACGTCTCCGGCCTGACCCAGACCACTCCGTTCGCGGTCTCGTTCCCCGAGTCGGTGAGGCAGCGCGTGCAGATCGGAGCCAACCAGCAGGCGATCGTGACCATCCGCATCGAGCCGAAGCCGGAGGAATTCGAGACCACCGTCCCGGTCGTAAAGCTCCTCCCGACGGGCGGCAAGCACGACTTCGAGCTGCGGAAGCCCAAGGAGGTCAAGATCAAGGTCCGGGGGCCGAAGGGCGCAATCGACCGATTCAAGCAGCAGGCGGCGCCGCCGGTTCAGGTCTACGTCGACCTCGCCGACTACAAGGTCGCGCCCGCCCAGGAGGGCGGGATCATCTCCGACGCGCCGATGGGGTGGCTCGTGAAGAACCCTGAGCAGTATCCCGGCCTCCAGGTCCTCGGCGTCCCGGAGAAAGCCGAGGAGGTCTTCGTGAGGAAGAAGGAGTGACGCGCCGCCTGTTCGGAACCGACGGCGTGCGCGGCGTGGCCAACGCCGGGGACCTGACCCCCGAGCGACTGCTCCGCCTGGGTCAGGCGATCGGCCAGGTCCTGTCCGACTCGCTGCCGCTCCTCCACCAGGAGACCAAGGTGCGTCTCCCGCGGCCCGCGGCCAGGCACGCGGTCCGGGGGAAGGCCCGGGTCCTCGTGGGCCGCGACACGCGCCTCTCGGGCCCGTTCGTGCGCGACGCGCTTCTCGCGGGGATCCTCTCCCGCGGGATCGGCGTGGTCGACGCGGGCGTCCTCCCGACCCCCGTCGTCGCCCACCTCGCGAGGAGGGAGAAGTTCGACGTCGGGATCGTCATCTCCGCCTCGCACAACCCGATGGAGGACAACGGCATCAAGCTCTTCTCCTCGAGCGGGCTGAAGATCCCCGACGCGGCGGAGCGCGCGATCGAGGAGCTGGTCGAGCACCCACCCGAGGCGTGGGACGGGCCCACCGGGGAGGCCCTCGGCGACTACACCGCCTGGCCCGAGGGCGCGGACTCCTACGTCGAGGACGTCGTCGCGCGGTTCAAGGACCGCCTCTCCCTCGGGGGACGCAAGGTCGTTGTCGACTGCGCGAACGGTGCCACGTACGGGATCGCCCCTCGCGTCATCGGGAGCCTCGGCGCCGAGGTCGTGGTGCTCCACGCCGCGCCGGACGGGACCAACATCAACCGACGCTGCGGGGCCCTCTATCCCCAGGTCGTCGCGAGGGCCGTCCGCGCGGAGAAGGCGTGCCTCGGGCTCTCCTTCGACGGCGACGGGGATCGCCTGATCGCCGTGGACGAGCGCGGCCACGTCCGCGACGGGGACTTCCTCCTCGCGGTGCTCGGCCTCGACCTCAAGGCGTCCGCGCGCCTTCCGGGGGACACCGTCGTGTCGACCGTGATGGCGAACATCGGCCTCGATCTCTGCCTGGAGGCCTCGGGCATCCGCCTCCTGCGGGCCCCGGTGGGCGATCGCAACGTCCTCGCGGAGATGCTCGCGGGCGGATTCCGACTCGGCGGCGAGCAGTCGGGCCACGTGATCTTCCTTGACGAGTCGACGACGGGCGACGCTATCATCACGGCCCTCCGCATCCTGGAGGTGATCGCAAGGACCGGCAGGAGCCTCGGGGACCTCTCCTCGACGATGAGGAAGTGCCCCCAGGTGCTGCTGAACGTCCCGGTGAAATCGAAGCCTCCCCTGGAGACCGTCCCGCGCGTCCAGGACGAGGTCCGCGCCGTCGAGGAGCGACTCGCGGGAAAGGGGCGCCTCCTCCTCCGGTACTCGGGCACGGAGCCCCTGGCGCGGGTGATGGTGGAGGGGCCGAGCCGGGCCGAGATCCTCCGGGACGCGAAGCGGATCGCCGAGGTCATCGAGCGGGAGCTGGGGTAGCATGCGCCTGGGAGTCAACGTCGACCACGTCGCCACGGTGCGACAGGCCCGCCGCACGGACGAGCCGGACCCGGTCTCGGCCGCGATGCTGGCGGAGCTTGCCGGCGCCGATTCGATCGTCTGCCACCTCCGAGAGGACCGCCGGCACGTCCAGGACCGCGACCTCAAGATCCTCCGCGAGACCGTGAGGACGCGCCTGAACCTCGAGATGGCCCTCTCCGATGAGATCATCCGCATCGCGATCCTGGTGCACCCGGACCAGGTCACGCTGGTCCCCGAGCGGCGGCAGGAGGTGACCACGGAGGGGGGCCTCGATATCGTCGGCAGGCGAGCCGAGGTGCAGGAGGCCGTGCGCCGATTCCGGGAGGCCGGGATCCCCGTGAGCCTCTTCATCGACCCCGACCGCGAGCAGGTGCAGGCCTCGAAGGTCGTCGGGGCCGAGATCGTCGAGATCCACACGGGGACGTACGCGAACGCGAAGACGGCGGCGGAGCGGCTGGAGGCCGTCCGACGCGTCCATGGGGCGTGCGCGACAGCGCGGAACGCCAAGCTCTCCGTCGCCGCCGGACACGGCCTCACGTATCGGAACGTGCGGGAGATCGCGGCGATCCCGGAGATCGAGGAGCTGAACATCGGCCACAGCATCGTCTCGCGTTCGATCCTCGTCGGGTTCGAGCGCGCCGTCTTCGAGATGCGCGAGATCATCGAGTCGGCGAGATAGCCGGAGAATGCCATGAAGCTCCAGGGTTCGATCCCAGCGCTCGTAACGCCCTTCAAGGGCGGCGCCGTCGACCTCGACGGCCTCGCCTCCCTGGTCGACTTCCAGGTGGACGAAGGGAGCGGCGGGATCGTCGCATGCGGGACCACGGGCGAGGCCTCCACGATGACGCTGGAGGAGCGCGCAGCGGTGGTCCGAGCCGTCGCCCAACGCGTCCACGGGCGGATCCCCGTGATTGCAGGAACGGGCTCGAACGACACGCGCTCGACGATCGCCCAGACGCGCGCGGCGAAGGAGTGGGGCGCGGACGCGGCCCTGGTCGTGACGCCCTACTACAACAAGCCCACGCAAGAGGGGCTCTACCTCCACTACAAGGCCGTCGCGGAGGCCACCGAGCTGCCCGTGATCCTCTACAACGTCCCCGGACGAACCTCGGTCTCCTTCACCCCGGAGACGGTGGCGAGGGTCGCGAAGCTGCCGCGCGTCGTCGCGATCAAGGAGGCCAGCGGATCGCTCGACTTCGTCACGCAGCTCCGGAACCTCTCCGACATCCCGGTCCTGTCGGGGGAGGACACGCTCACCTTCCCGATGATCTGCATGGGCGCGGTCGGCGTGGTGAGCGTCGTGGCGAACATCCTCCCCAAGGAGACCGCTGCGATGTGCTCGAAGGCGCTCGCGGGGGACCTCGCGGGGGCCCGCGCGATCCACCAGCGCCTCTTCCCCGTCATCAAGGCCCTCTTCCTCGAGTCGAACCCGATCCCGGTGAAGACGGCGCTCAAGCTCATGGGGCGCGGGAACGGCGAGCTGCGCCTGCCGCTCTGCGCCATGGCCCCCGAGAACGAGTCGAAGCTCCAGGCCGCGCTCGCCCAGCTCGGCATCCTGTAGAGGACACCGCCATGCCCATTGTGACAAGCCCCAAGGCGGCCGGGGCGCCGCGAACGGGGATGCCCGACCCCGAGAAGATCCGCCAGGCCGTGCGCCTCCTCCTGGAGGGGATCGGCGAGGACCCCGACCGCGAGGGGCTGCGCGAGACGCCCGAGCGCTTCGCGAGGATGTGCGAGGAGATCTACGCCGGAATTGGCCGGAATCCTGGTGAGGTGATCAAGGTCCTCAAGGAGCCGGACCACGACGAGATCGTCCTGGTGAAGGACATCGCCTTCACGTCGATGTGCGAGCACCACCTGCTGCCGTTCTCGGGGAAGGCGCATGTCGCCTACCTGCCGGCGGGTAGCCGGATCACGGGGATCAGCAAGCTCGCGCGCGTCGTGGACGTCATCGCGCGTCGCCCTCAGGTCCAGGAGCGTATGACCACGATGATCGCCGACTGCGTGATGGGGACCCTGCGGCCGAAGGGGGTGATCGTCGTCGTGGAGGCCGAGCACCTCTGCATGACGATGCGCGGCGTCCGCAAGCCCGGCGCGAGCGTGACCACCTCGGTCGTCCGCGGCTGCTTCCGCAAGAACCCCGCGACGCGCGCCGAGGCCCTCTCGCTCATCTACCCGCGGTAGCGCGCTCGGACTCCTCGGCGGAGAGCTCGACCAGGGCCTCCAGGACCGCGCGCTGGGCGTCGCGGTGGACCAGGACGCTCGCGTGGTTCGCCCGGAAGAGCTTCCTCCGCCGCTCCCAGCCGAGGACGGCGCGCTTCACCGCCACGAGTCCGTCCCCCTTGTCGTCCTTGATCTCGCTCGGCATCGCGAAGTTCCACATCCCGTCGAGGACGCAAAGCAGCTCGACCAGGTCCCCCTTTTCGCGGTCGCGAATCAGGTAGAGGCGGTTGTGGCGATTGTCGTGCCCCGCGAAGAGGTAGTAGGGAACGCCGAGCGACTTCTCGAGCTTGATCCCGTCCGCCATCTCCCGCATGAAGCGGCCGCGGGGCCTCAGCTCGCGAATCGCCTCGCCCTGGAAGAAGGCGAGCAAGCTCCCGACGTACTTGAATGCGCTCTCGCGGAAGTCCTCGGAGGTCTTCGCGAGGACCTTCTCGCCGAGGATCCGCCCGAGGAACGGCAGGAGGCGGCTCGCGTTCCTCGACAGTGTGGCGACCTTGCTTCCGTGGTTCGGCGTGGAGAGCATCACGAGCCCGACGAGCCTTCGGGCCGTCTCCGGGCGCGTCTGGAGGAGCCTGCGCGCCACGAGCCCGCCGCGGCTGTGCACGAGGACGACCACGCGGGACGTCCCAAAGGTCTCCTCGGCGAGCCGCAGGACGACCTCCAGCTCCTTCACGGCGTAGTCGATCTTCCCGTTCGGGTGGCCCTGCGTCCACGTCAGGAGCGAGTACCCCTCACGCCTGAGCGTGTCCCAGTAGCACGGCGGCGGGTCGGGCGTGAGGCGCAGCGGTGTCGCGAAGCAGACGTTCTTGAAGCGCCACTCGGGAAAGAACGTCCCCTGGGGACGGTGGTCGCAGTCGGTCAGGGAGTAGTCGAACGGGATGAGCCCCTCGCCGAGCGACCCGTTGTACGGGTCGGTCCAGACACCGAGAGTCGTCGCGTGGCCGTGGACCAGGACGATCGGCGGCGCATCGCGGGTCCCCTTCCAGCCGCGGAGCTCGGTCGGACAGGGGGAGAGGGCGCCCCCGGCAAGCGCGGAGAGGCGCTCGGCCAGCCGGGCGGCGTCGATCTCGGTGCCCAGGAGGTCCATCTACGACTTCACGTACTTCGCGAGGGTCTTCTTGAGGCGGGTGCACGCCTTCCAGATGCGCGACTTCACGGTCCCCTCGGGGATGCCGCAGATCTGGCCGATTTCCTGGTACTTGAGCCCCTCGTACTCGGAGAGGACGAGGACGACGCGCTCGTGCTCCGGGAGTTCCTCGATCGCCTTGCGCACGGCGTTCCGGAGCTCGCGCTTCTCCATCGACTCGATGGGCTCGACGTCCTTGCCTGCGAACTCCTCGCCACGCCCCCCATCCTCGTCGCCGCCGCCGGCGATCTGCGAGAACGGCGCGGGGCGCTTCTTCCCCCGCTTCCCCTCGTTGATCCAGTAGTTGTGGGCAATGGTGAAGAGGTAGGTGGAGACCTTTCCCGTGGGCTCCCAGTTCTTCGCGGCGCGCCAGGCGCGGAGGAAGACCTCCTGGACGCAGTCCTCCGTGACGGAGGGGTCGTAGGTCATCTTGTACAAGAAGCCCGCGAGGGGGCGCTTGTAGGCCTCGTACAGCTCCTGGAAGGCGGCATGGTCCCCCTGCTTGACCCGGAGCATCAACTCGATGTCGCGTTCCGGGTTCGGCATGACTGACCTTCCGCGCGGGCCACCGGGAAAGGCGGGATCATCCCCGCGCGGGGGCATGGGATCAAGCGTTTCCGGGGGTCGGGGCCTGTTCCGCGTCGAAGGCGGCCTGGCGGCCGGCCTTCTCGTTGACGAAGAGCATGCCGACAATCCCGAGGACGAAGAAGGCGGTCGTGATTCCGATCGCCGTCCGCATCGACCCCGACAATTTGTCCGCGAGGCCGAAGATGAACGGCCCGATCACGGCGGAGAGCTTCCCGCACAGCCCCCAGAAGCCGAAGAACTCGGCGCTCCACTTGCGCGGCGAAAACACGCCGACCAGGGCCCGCGCCGCCGACTGGCTCGACCCGATGGCAAGCCCGGCGATATTCCCCAGGATCCAGAAGTGCGACTTCTCGCGGACCAGGCAGCACCCGAGCACGACCACGAACCAGAGGACCAGCGCAATCTGGATGGTCTTTCGCGCGCCATAGCGGTCCTGCACGAAGCCGAAGGCGAACGCACCCAGGGCGGAGGTGACCTGCAGGAGGATGAACAGGAGCGCGATCTCCGTCCCGGAGAACTCCATCTCCTTCTCCGCGAAGATTCCAGCGTTCCCGACGACGATGACGATGCCGCAGTTGTAGACGAAGAACACGATCAGGAAGAACGCAAGGACCTTGAACTGACGCACGCTGCGCAGCGTTCGCAACACCTGGCCGAAGCCCACCGCGAGGTACCCCTTGCCCGGTGGCAGGGGCTGAGGGCGAGCGCGTTCGCGCAGGAAGAGCATCGTCGGGAGGCCGGCGACGAGGAAGAACCCGGCGACGATCAGGCTCGTCGCCCGAAGGCCACCGATGTTCTCGAGCTCGTAACCCTTGGAGATTTGAGTCCAGCACAGGAACAGGCAAACAAGTCCCCCGACGTACCCCCAGGCCCAGCCGAAGCCGGAGACCTTCCCCATGCTCTCGGGCTTCGCGAGCTCCGGGAGGAAGGACGCGGTGAGATTCTCGCCGACGGAGAAGGCGATGTTCGCCGGGATGAAGATGAGGAGCCCCAGGACGGCGGCACCGGGCTCGACGAACCAGAGGGCCGCTGTGAACAGGCAGCAGGCAATCCACGATGCGCCGAGGAAGCGCTTCTTTCGTCCGGAGTAGTCGGCGATCGCGCCAAGGAGGGGCGCCGTGAGGAGGACGATGGTCTGCGAGATCGCCATCCCGAGGTTCCAGTTGAAGTTGGCGTCGTCCCCGCCGCCGCAGACGATCTTCGTGAAGTAGATGGAGAAGACGACACTCACGACGACGGTCGTGAACGAGGAATTGGCGAAATCGAACATGCACCAGGAGAAGATCTCCCAGCGCGGGGCGGGGAAGGGCAGGGCGGGCTTCACGACGGGGGCGGGTTCCGTCATTCGCCTTCCTACTTCGCGGGCGTCGGGGGGCCTTCGAGCGCGGCCTTCTGGAGGGCGATCAGCTCGCGGATCCCCTTCTCCCCCAGGTCCAGCATCTCGTTCAGGCGCGGCCTCGGGAACGCCTTGCCCTCGGCCGTCCCCTGCACCTCGATCAGCTCCCCCGCCTCGTTCATGATGAGGTTCATGTCGACCTCGGCGGCGGAGTCCTCCACGTAGTTCAGGTCGAGGACGGCCGTCCCCTTCACGATTCCCACGCTCACGGCGGCGATGGGCGGCCTCAGGGGGTCCTTCATCAGGAGCTGCTCCTTGAGCATCGACCGGACGGCGTCGGCGACCGCGACATACGCGCCGGTGATCGCCGCGCAGCGGGTCCCGCCATCGGCCTGGATCACGTCGGTGTCGATCCAGAGCGTGCGCTCGCCGAGGAGCTCGAGGTCGATGGCGCCACGCATCGCGCGGCCGACGAGGCGCTGGATCTCCATCGTCCGCCCGTCCGCCCGCCCCTGCCGGCCCTCGCGCGACTTGCGCTGCTTCGTGCTCGCGGGGAGCATGCCGTATTCGGCCGTGACCCACCCCTTCCCCGTGTCCTCGATGAACGACGGGACGCTCTCCTCGACGACGACCGTGCACAGCACGCGCGTGTCGCCGACCTCCACGAGCGTCGACCCGCGCGCGAACTTGACATAGCCGCGGGTGAAGCGGACCGGGCGGAGCTGGTCGAACTGCCGCCCGTCGGGGCGATTGAACGCGAAGCGAGTCACTACTCCTCCTCCCCTGCCGGGGCCGGCGCGCCCCCGGCATCGTCGTGCGGGGCCGGCGCACCCCCCTGGGCGGCGTCCGGGACCGGCGCGACCCCATCGGCGTCGTCCGGGCCCGACGCCCCGCCCCCCGTAGCTTCAGCGGAGGGGGGCTCGCCCTCCTTCGGGCGATTCACCTCGTCGATGATCTTGCAGATCCGCACCGCCCCCGCGATCGACTCGTCGAAGTGAAATGTCAGCTCCGGGGTGTGCCTGAGCCGCATCCTGCGCGAGACGTTTCCCTGGATGAACGCGCGGGCGCGGCCGAGCATCTTCAGAATCTGGCCCCGGACCTTCTCGTCCCCGATCGTGCTGAAGAACACTTTCGCGGTCTTCAGGTCGGTCGACGGCTCGACCTTCGTGAACGTAACGAAGCCCACCCCGGGGTCCTTCATCTCGTACAGGACGAGATGGGAGATCTCCCGCATCATCTCCTTCGCGACCTTCGCATTGCGGTAGGCTGGCATGGCTACATCACATCCAGGTCGTAATCGATGAGCTGGACCGCGGGGAAGCCGCGGATGAAGTTCACCACATTGTCGAGCACGCTGTTCACGAATTTCGCGTCGTTCCCCACGGTGGCGATCCCGAGCGTCGTTTTCTGCCAGAGGTCGTTGTCGTCCACCTCGGCCACGGCGACGTTGAACTTGTTCTTGAGGACGTCCTTGAGGCTCTTCAGGACGTGCCGCTTGTCCTTCAGCGACTGCGCGTCCGAGATGACCGCGCGGATCTCCAGGCTTCCGACGATCATGGATGGAACCGTCCGAAAGGGGGGGAGGTTCACGGGGACGCCGGCCCGCGTCGCGGGCGCCCCCCGGCGCGGCTACGACTCGAGCTTCCGCGGCTTTTCCTGGATCGTGAAGGACTGGATGGTGTCGCCCACGCGGATGTCGTCGAACCCCGCGATCTTGAGCCCGCACTCGAACCCCTCGGCCACCTCGCGCGCGTCGTCCTTGAACCGCTTGAGGTTCTCGAGCCTGCCCGTGTGGATGACCTGCTTGTCGCGAATCACGCGGACCTGGTTCGACCGCTCGATCTTGCCGTCGACGACGAGGCACCCCGCGATCGTCCCGACGCGGGAGATGCGGAACGTCTCCTTCACCTGGATCTGGCCCGTGACCACCTCGACCTTGTCCGGGACCAGCAGCCCCTCGAGGGCGAGCTTCATCTCCTCGATCACCTGGTAGATGACCGTGTAGGTCCGGATCTGGACGCCCTTCTCCTGGGCGAGGGCCCGCGCGCGCTCGTCGATCGGCACATGGAAGCCGAGCACAATCGCGTCGCTCGCGCTCGCGAGCAGGATGTCCGACTCCGAGATGTTCCCGACGGCGGAGTGGATGATCCGGACCTTCACCTCCAGGTGCGTGATGCCGGAGAGCGACTTGTTGAGCACCTCGAGCGAGCCCTTGACGTCGCACTTGAGCACGATGCGGACCTCCGCCATCGCGCCGCTGGCGATGAGGGAGGAGAGGTTCTCGACCGTGACCTTGGCCCGTGAGAGGAGCTGGGTCTCGCGTCCCTTGCGCGTGCGGCCGTCGGCGACCTCCCGCGCGGCGTCGATGTCGGCGATGACCTGGAAGGTGTCTCCCGGCGAGGGGACGACCGAAAGGCCGGTGATTTCCGCGGGCACCGCGGGGCCCGCCTCCGAAATCGGGACCCCCTTGTCGTCGTACAGCGCGCGAACGCGGCCATAGGCCGCCCCGCAGATGATGACATCGCCCTTCCGCAGGGTGCCGTTCTGCACGAGCACCGTCGCGAGGGGACCGCGCCCCTCGGTGAGCTTCGCCTCGAGAACGGCCCCGGTCGCGGGGCGGTTGGGATTCGCCTTGAGGTCGAGGAGCTCGGCCTCCAGCCCCAACCGCTCGACCAGCTCCGGGATCCCCTTCCCGGTCAGCGCGGAGACCTGCACGAAGCCCGTCTTCCCGCCCCACTCCTCGGGATTGAGCCCGAGGGAGGCGAGCTGGGACATGACGCGGTTCGGGTTGGCCTCCTTCTTGTCGATCTTGTTCAGCGCGACGACGACCGGGACGCCCGCGGCCTTCGCGTGGCTGTAGGCCTCCTCGGTCTGGGGCATCACCCCGTCGTCCGCCGCGACGACGAGGACCGCGATGTCGGTCACGTTCGCCCCGCGGGAGCGCATCCCCGTGAACGCCTCGTGGCCCGGCGTGTCGAGGAAGGTCACCGTGCGATTGTTCAGCGTGACGGTGTACGCGCCGATGTGCTGCGTGATCCCGCCGGACTCCCCCGCCGCGACGTCCGCCGAGCGGATGCGGTCGAGGAGGCTCGTCTTGCCGTGGTCGACGTGTCCGAGGATCGTGACGACAGGCGGACGGGGCTTCAGGTCCTCCGGGCGGTCCGTGGTCTTCGCCTCCGTGACCACGTCCTCCGCCTGCCGCGTCCGCTTGACCTCGATCTCCTTGCCGAACTCCAGGGCGAGGATGCCGAGGGCGTCCTCCGGGACGGGGTCATTGATCTTCGCGATCAGCCCGTTCTCCATCAGCTTGTAGATGATCTGGTTCACGCGCACGCCGAGGACGTTCGAGAGGTCCTTCACGGAGATCGGGAAGGGGACCTCGATCTTCGCCTTTTCCTTCGGCACGAACTGCGTCTTCGTGTGGGACTTCGGTCCGGCGGGCTGATTGAACCGCGCGCGCTTGCCGGGCCTGGGCTTGAACTTCTCGCTGACGTTCGTCTCGCCGCCGCGCCCCGGTCCCCCGGCTCCCCCCGGCTTCGGGCGATGCCTGCGACGCTCCTCCTCGCCGTCGGTCGCGTACTTGTCGACCTCCATCGGGCGGAGGGCGCGGCCGCGAATCGCGGTCTGGGCATCGTCCTTCGGGAGGATCGGCCTGACGACGGGAGCGATGTCCTCTCCCTCGACCGGGGCCTCGGTCGTCTGTCCGGCCCGGAGGATCGTCGGGCGGATGACGGAGGGGCCCTGACCCCTCGTTGGCGGAAGCGTCGACGCGGCCGAGGAGGTCGGCGCGGCGCCGACCGGCTTCTGTGGCTGCTGCGTGGCCGACTTCTGACCGCCGCGGCTGCCGCGGGCAAGGGCCTCCTCGAGCGCCTTGCGGCCCGCGGCCTCGCCCTGGGCGCGCCGCTCCTGGTCGGCCGCGTGGCGCCTCGCCTCCGCGTCCTGCGCAGCCCGACGTTCCATGTCGGCCTTCGCGCGGCGATCGGCGCTCTCCTGCTCCTGGCGCTTCATCGCCTCCTGCAGGTCCGCGAAGATTCCGCGGATGGTCTGCGCCTGCGGCTCGTCGATCAGGCTCAGGTTGTTCTTCACCCGGATCCCGCGCATCTGGGCGCGTTCGATCACGTCCTTCGCCGAGGTGCCAACCTCGCGGGCAATCTCATACAGCCGGAATTTCATTCGATGGGGTCCCCGATCCTCGATGCTTCCATGGAATCTTCCCCGGCGGCTCTAGGCCCCGGGCACGGCGTTCCCCTCTGTCTGCGGCGCAGGCCCGCCCTCGGCGGGCCGGGCGGCCGGCTCGGCCTCCTGGGCGGCGAGCGGCTCCGCCTCTGCTGCCGACGAAGCGGGCTCCTCGGCCTGCGGTGCAGCCTCCTCGGACGGCGCCGGAGTCTCGGCTTCGGCCTCGACCGCCTCGGCGGGCGCCTCCTGCGCCGCGGGCCCCACCTGTGGCTCCGTCGTCCCACCGAGGGCCTCGAGCACGTCAGGCTCCGGCACGGGCGGATGGGCCTGGGTGAAGTACGCGTTCACCGCGTCCCAGATTCCCTGCGCCTTCTCGGGCGTAATCCCCGACAGATTCTCGAGGACGTCCAGGCCCTTCTTGAGGATGTCCCCGACCGTCCGGATCCCCTCCTCGCGAAGGACGCCAGAGTTCTCCGCGACCACCCCCGGCAGGTCCCGCAGCGGCGTCTCTTCCGGCCGCAGCGTGTCCTCGTCCGGGGCGTTGCTCATCACATCGATGTCCCAGTCCGCCAGGCGCGAGGCGAGCCGCACGTTCTGACCGCCCTTGCCGATCGCGAGCGAGAGCTGGTCCCGCGCGACGATGACCTGCGCACGGCGGCTCTCCGGGTCCAGGGTCACCGAGTCGACCTCCGCGGGCTTGAGCGCGTTCTTGATCAGCGTCTCCTCGTTGTCGTCCCAGCGGATGATGTCGACCTTCTCGCCGTTCAACTCCTCGATGATGTTCTTGATCCGCGACCCGCGCACCCCGACGCACGCGCCCACGGCGTCCACGCGCTGCGTCAAGCTCACCACGGCGATCTTCGACCGGAACCCCGCCTCGCGGGCGATCTCGCGGATCTCGATCGTCTTGTCGGCGAGCTCGGGCACCTCCAGCTCGAACAGGCGTCGAACGAAGTCCTTGCTCGCGCGGGAGAGGACGACGCGCACCTTCTGCCCCTTCTTCCGCACCTCGAGGACGTGCGCGCGGATCCGCTCCCCGACCTTGTACGACTCGCCAGGGACCTGCTCGCTGCGCGGGAGGACGGCCTCTACCTTGCCTAGGTTGACGATGACGTTCGTCCCCTCGACGCGCAGGACGCTTCCCGTCAGGATGTCCCCCTGCCGCGCCTCGAAATCCGTGTAGAGCGCATTCCGCTCCGCCTCGCGGATCTTCTGGATCATCACCTGGCGGAAGGTCTGCGCCGCAATTCGACCCAGCTCGCCCGGGTCGATCTCCTGGTCCCCGTCGAGGGCGATGATGTTCCCCGTCTTTCGGTCGATCTGGATCGTCAGACTGTCCTTCGCTCCGAAACGCTTCCGGGCCGCCGAGAGAAAGGCCGCCTCGATGTCCTGGAAAATGGTCTCCTTGTCGATCGCTTTGTCCCTGTGGATGGTATCGACGATTCGGAGCAGCTCGCCGTTCATCACAGTCACCCCGGGGACCCGGCTAGGGTCGATCGTGCCAGCAAAAAAGGTGGGGTTGCGACCCACCTCTGCTCGCCCGTGGCCAGGGCGAGGCAGGAGTATTGTAGAGATCCGGGATCGCGCCGTCAATCGGTCTTCAAGCGATCTTGCGCATTGAGATTGCCGACAATCCCCCCTACACTGCCCGCCATGGTCGACGACTTGGCAGTGGGCGGCGCGGCGCGCCGTGCGGCGAGGGAGGGACGGCGCCCGTGAGCACCCTCGGCCTCTCCGACCGGATCGCCTTCTACGAGGAGCTCCGCCGACTTGTGAATGCGGGGTTCGTCCTCTCGCAGGCCTTCCGGACCCTCCGGGAGAAGCGCGCCGCCACGGGGCTGTCGGAGCTGTACCAGACACTGGAGGTCTCCTGCGCCTCCGGGCGACCCCTCGCCGACGGGATGGCCCAGATCCCCTGGGACTTCGGCGCGCTGGAGGTCCACCTCGTCCGCGCCGGCGAGGGGAGCGGACGACTCGAGGAGACGCTGAAGTCTCTGGCAGGGTACTTCCGTCGGCGGCAGGAGCTGATCCGGCGGATCCAGAGCGCGCTCCTGTACCCGATCTTCCTCACCCACGTCGCGATCTTCGTCTGCCCGCTGCCCATGGCGTTCCTCTTCGGGTGGTACGAGTACGTCAAGACGGTCTGCATCGCCCTGATCGTCGTGTACGGCGCCTTCGCAGTCGGATGGGGGTTCACGCTCCTGGTGCGAAGCGTCCCGGGGATCGCACACGCCTGGGACCGCATCCGGTTCATGATCCCCTGGTACGGCGGGGCGACGAAGCGCTTCGCCGTGACACGATTCGCGACGACGCTCGGCCACCTGCTCGACGCGGGGATCTCGGCGCCGAAGGCCCTCGAGCTTGCGGCCGAGACGCTGGGAGTCCCGACCTGGCGAAGCCGCGTGCTCGCCATCATCCCGCGCGTCCAGCAAGGCGACCGGATCGTCGATTCGCTCGACTCCGCGGGGTTCCTTCCCGCGAACGCCTCCGCGATCATGCTCGCCGGCGAGGAGGCCGGTCAGCTCCCCGAGGTCCTCGCCGACGTCGCGAAGATGTGCGAAGATGAGGGCTCCCACATCGCCCGGATCGGCTGCAAGGTGCTGTCGCTGATCTTCCTCATGGGTGCGATCGGATTCGCCTTCTACATGCTCGTCACGAACCTATACCTCAAGTTGCTGTCCGGGGCGGATCAGATCGGGGGAGGCTAGGGTCGAGGTGCCGCTCCAGGAAGCGCCTTGCCGCGGCCATCTGGGCAGGCGGGTACCCGTCGTGCACCTCCATCACGAGCGGCGCCGACAGCGGGATCCGGCCGCGCAAGGCCTCGAAGTCGAGGTGGCCGGCGCCGGGCGGGACGTGGTCCGCGAGCTGCACCACGTCGTGGATGTGCACCTCGGCCATCCGGGCGCCGAATCGATCGAGCCACTCCGCGTGCGGGACGAAGCCGATCGCGTCGAGGGCGTTCGCGTGCCCGACGTCGTGACAGTACGCGAGGCGGGGCGCGGGGAACTCGCGGAGGAGCTGCTCCAGCTCGTCGGGAAGCGGAACCTGGTGGAAGTAGTACCTGTTCTCCACGGCGAGCGTCGCGTCGGGCGCCCGCTCGAAGATCTCGCGCAGGCTCCTCCGCACGGCGTCCATCCCCCGAAGGGCGCGGTCGCGACGCTTCCGGAGCAGCCGCTGGACCTCCTGGCCGAGCTCATGCGTGCGGCCGACCTGGAGGACGTACTGTCCCAGGCGCATCTGACGCCTCGTTGCAGACCGCATCCGCGCCTCGCCCAGGTGCACGACGACCAGATTCGTGCCCAGGGCGCGGGCGACGTCGATCGTCTCGAGCGTCCGCTGGACGGTTTCCCGTCGCTTGGGCTCCGAGGGATGCCCGAGGAAGTCGCCCCGCGCGTTCTTCCCCAGGAGGCGACTGCGCGTGCAGAGGTTGTGCACGCTGACCACGCGGATCTCCCCCGCACGGACGAGCGCGGTGATCTCGTCCACGGGCACGTCCTCGTCGGTCACGCCGATCTCGAAGGCCCGGAAGCCGACCTCGCGCGCCTCGCGGATCGATTCGAGGGGGCCTCCGCCCGGGCCGTGGAACCAGCACGTGCTCAGCGCGATTTCCACGAGCGCCTCCCTGCGAGGACGCGCATTATCGGGAGGGGAACTGCCAGGAGGCCTGTTTGGCCTTCCACCAGGCGTCCCACTTCGCGGCCAGCTCCTTGCGCCCGTCGTCCGTCTCGGGCATGTCGCCCATCGACTCCCCCGTGAGACGGAGCAGGCAGTCATGCGCGCGCGAGGCGAGGACCTTGTCCTCCCCGCCGACGACCATGACGAGGCCCGCGACGATCTCCTTGTCCGCCGCGGCGCACAGCTCCTTCACGACGGCCTCCTCGGCCTCGGGGAACGACGCCGCCTTGTACTTGCGAGCCCAGATGATCCCCTGGTCGAGGATCTGCTCCTCGGTGCGGGCCTTCGCGGAGTCGTAGGACGACGCATTCGCCTGGTACCACGACTTCCACTTGTTGGACATCTCGCGACGCTCGTCGCGGGACGAGTTCATGACGACCGCGAGCGTGCGACCGGTGATGAAGGTGAGGATCTCGCAAGACCACTTCGCGGCCATCTCGTCTTCGTTGTCGATCAGCTCGATGAGGGCGGGGATGACCTCCTTGCCCCTCGCGGCCAGCTTCTGCTTCTCTTCGTCAATCTTGACCGTGGACCAGTCGTTCATCTCGCGGAGCTTGGGCTCCAGTTCGGCCTTCACCGCGGGGTCGACCTTCCACTCGGACGGCGCGCGCGGCGGGGGATCGCGACGGGGCGGGCTGGCACCGTCGCCCTGGGGAGGCGACGCGGCGTCGGGGCCGGGCCCCGGGCGGGCAGGCGGCTGGCGACGCCCGTTCGCCTCGGCGTCGAGCGGGTCGACCGGCTCGGACGGCTCCTGGGGAGGCGGCTGGGAAGCGGCGGCAGGCGGCTTCGCGGGGTCCTGGTAGGCGGGTCCAGGATCGGCCGGAGCCGTCGTACCGCTGGCCGGCTGCCCCTGCGCCAGGGGGGGCGGCGAGTTCTTCTTCTTGTCGTCACCGTGGTCGCCCATCGCGAGGGCGATTCCGACAATGGCGACGAGACCGACGACGCTGCCGATGATGATTGGTGTGTTGTTCGTCCCGCTCTTCTCGCGCCGCTTCGACTTCGTCGGGTCGAGAATGCTCGGCTGCCCGTGGATGAGGAACTCCCCCTTCGCGGCGACCTTCATGAGCGGCGTCATGCGCTCCTTCTTGGGCTTGGTCTTGGGTGCGGGAGGCGCGCCGGCGGCGACGGCCGGGACCTGCGCGGTGGGCTTCGAGGGGGCGCCGCAGCGGGGGCAACTCGCGTGCTTGTGGTGGTCGTACCCCGAGTGGCACTTGCGGCACCGGACCGACCTGGCCGTGCTTGGCATGGCAGCGCTCCTCTTGCCGGGACAGGACCGGAGCCGCATTATAGGGGCACCTGGGAACACCCGCAAGGCGGAATCGGGACCGCACATGACGATCCTCGTTCACCACCCAATCTACCTGGAGCACGACACGGGGGACCACCCCGAGTGCGCAGGGCGGCTCGCGGCGATCGAGCAGGCCCTCCGCCGCGCGGGGCTCTGGGAGCGCTGCCGCGAGGTCGCCCCTCGGCGGGTGACGCGGGCGGAGCTGGAGCGCGTCCACGCCCCGACGTACCTGGACGCCCTGGACCGGATGGAGGCGGACGGAGGGGGCTTCCTGGACGCCGACACGCCGATGTCTCCCCGGTCGCTCGAGGCCGCCAGGTTCGCCGCGGGAGGCGTCCTGGCGGCCGTGGACGCCGTCATGGAAGGACAGGACACCACGGCACTGTGCCTCGTCCGCCCGCCCGGCCACCACGCCACGCCGACCCGAGGGATGGGGTTCTGCCTCTACAACAACGCGGCGATCGCCGCGGCGCACCTCGTCGAGGCGCACCGCCTGGAGCGCGTCCTCGTCGTCGACTGGGACGTACACCACGGAAACGGCACCCAGGACGCGTTCTACGACCGCGCGGACGTGATGTACTTCAGCATCCACCGGTACCCGTTCTACCCGGGGTCCGGCGCGACGCGCGAGCAGGGCCGAGGGGCGGGGCTCGGGACCACGGTGAACCGCCCCCTTCCGGTGGGGACGCCGCGGGAGGAGGTCGTGGGGGCGTTCCGCAGCGTCCTGGAGAGCGAGGCGGAGGCCTACCGGCCGCAATTCGTGTTGATCTCAGCGGGATTCGACGCCTACCGCGAGGACCCGATCGGCGGCCTCGGCCTCGAGCCATGGGACTACCGTCAGATGACGACCGCGGTCATGGCGCTGGCGCGGAGGCACGCGCAGGGGCGGGTCGTCAGCGCGCTGGAGGGCGGGTACCACCTCGGGGGGCTCGGACGGTGCGTCGCGGAGCACCTCGCGGGATTGATGCAGGCTTGAGCCGGCGCCGGAAGCGGAAATCCCAGATCCAAAATCCGACATCCCAACGAAATCCCACATCCCAGATCTTGACCACGGGCGAATCCTGGCCGGGATTTCGTTCGGATCTGGGATTTTGGATCTGGGATCTCCGCGGGCCTTAGCCCGCGGCCGGCGGGGGTGCAGGCGGGGCGACGGGCTGGGGGACCTGGGCAACATGGTCGGCGGCGACGGGCATCTCGAGCTCCACCTGGCCCCACTCGAGCTTGAACTTCTCGCGCGTCCCGAGCCTCAACTCGTACGACTTGTCCTTGATGTCGCCGATGACCTTCTTCGAGACCTTCTCGCCGTTCACGTAGGTCCCGTTGGCGCTCATGTCCTCGATCTCGATGCTCTGGGAGTTGTAGAAGGAGATCTTCGTGTGGCGCCGCGACACCGACAGGAAGTCGGTGTCGTTCTTCTTCTGGTCCTCGGTCAGCGTCTGGTACTTGCGGCTCTTCTTGAGGGAGATGTCGCAGTTCCGGCTGCGGCCCACGATCACGGTCTGCCCGTAGCTCAGCGGGAAGACCTCGCCTTCGACGAGGCCCTCGACCCCACGGAGGATCAGGCACTCCGTCTTCACTTCGCCACCGTAGCGCCAGGGGCGCCCTCCTTGGGCGGGGTATCCTCGGTAGGCAGGCTGAGGTTCGTGTAGACGTCCTGCACGTCGTCGTGGTCCTCGAGCCCGTCGATCAGGTCGAGGACGCGCTTCCCGATCGAGCCATCGACCTCGGTCATGGTCTTCGGGACGAGCCCGATCTGGCTCATCGTGAGCGTCCAGCCCTTCGCCTCGAGGACCTTCTTGACGGCGGTGTAGTCCTCTGCGCTCGTCGTGATCACGAAGGCGTCGTCGATGGTCTCGACGTCCTCCGCTCCTGCGTCGAGGGCGACGGTCATGACGTCGTCCTCCTTCAGGCCCTCGCTCGCGACCGCGAGCGTGCCCTTCCGGTGGAAGTTGTAGGCCACCGAGTTCGCCGAGCCGAGGTTCCCGCCACGGTTCTCGAAGATCTTGCGGATTTCGCTCACCGTGCGGTTCTTGTTGTCCGTCAGCGAATTCACCATGATCGCGACGCCGCCGGGTCCGTACCCTTCGTAGGTGATCTCCTCGAACCTCACGTCGCCCAGTTCGCCGGACCCCCGCTTGACGGCGCGCTCGATGTTGTCCTTCGGCATGTTCTCCGCCCGCGCCTTGTCGATGGCGAGCTGGAGCTTGATGTTGCTGCCCGGATCGGTCCCACCGTCTCGCGCCGCCTGCATGATCAGCTTCGAGATCTTGGAGAACATCTTCCCCTTGCGGGCGTCGGCTGCGCCTTTCTTGTGCTTGATCGTCGCCCAGTGCGAATGTCCAGACATGAGTCCTCCTCGATGCTACTCTGCGGCGGGCCTACTTTCCCTTGGCCGCCTTCGCTTTTTGCCCGATCGGGCACTCCGCGCACACCACGCAGCGCAGGCAGTCCGGGTTCTCCACCACGCAGGTTTCCTCGGCATGCCTCGCCAGCGCGAACCACGTAGCTGCGAGCGAGTGCCCCGTCGTCACCTTGTCCAGGAACCGCTGGGCGACCTCCTCGTTCGCGCCCTGCGGAACCAGATCGAGACGCCTCAGCAGGCGCGTCACGCCCGCCTCTGCGATCGCCTTCGGGTACTTGAAATACCGGTACAGGAAGACGCCCCGTGCGATCGAGGCCAGCTCCCGGATCCCGGTCAGGTACTTCTTCGCCTCCTCGCCCTGGTCCGGCCCGAACGACAGGGCGATCCGGTTGTGGTCCAGGAAGACCCGGTCCAGGACCTTCACGAGGGTCTCGGCCTTCTCCTTCACCCTCGGGAGCTTGCCGATCTCGGTGATCTCCGCCATCTCGTCGGGCGAAGAGACGCGGACCTCGTTCCAGTCGACGTACTGCTCCTGGCAGGCTGCAAGCGCGCGGATCCCCTGCTTCCATGACCCGTCATAGGCCAGGAGCGTAAGGACCAGCTCCTCGAGCTGGGGCAGATCGCCCTCCCGGGGGATCCACGGATACTGTTTCTGCAGGTGGGGCAGAACCCGTCGTAGCCTCGCACCCGCCGCCTTGAGCTGCATCCCTGACCCTAGTGCTAGAGCGAACGCACATTGTAGCTGCCGCGGCGCCGCATGTCAAACCGGTTGCTGCGGCTGTCGTTGCACGACGTCGCCGCGCCCGCGGGCCCGGGCGGCGAGGCGCGGGATCCGCCCCTGCTCCAGCTCCGCCTCGTCGTGCGAGAAGACGGGCACGTACCGCCGAGCCACCCCCGCTACCACCCCCAGGGCCACGCAGGACGTGAACAGGGACGATCCCCCGTAGCTGACCAGAGGCAGGGTCATCCCCGTGATCGGCGCAAGTCCCGTCGTCATCGCCACGTTGACGAAGACTTGCACGGCAAACCAGACCACGACCCCCACGATCGCGAGCCTCCCAAACGGCTCCCGGCACCGGTAGGCAATGGACAGGCTCGTCCCCAGAAGGATGGCGTAGAGCAGGAGCAGGCTCGACGTCCCGACGAATCCCCAGGACTCCCCCACGACGGAGAAGATGAAGTCGTTGTGCCGCTCCGGAACGAACCGGGTGAAGCCGCTCGCGGCCTCCTCGGTCCCGCGCCCCGTCCACCCGCCGGCGCGGATGGCCTCCAGGGCGCGGAGGAGCTGGAATCCGTCGCCCAGGGGCGCGTCCTCGGGACGGACGAAGGCGACCAGGCGCTTCATCTGGTACTCCCGGAGCGGCGGGAGGACCCGCCCGGTCGTGAAGTAGGCGACGAACGGGGCCGCCGCGAGGGCGAGGACCGCCAGGCAGAGCGTGCCGATCCGCCGCTTCCGCGCCCCCGCGGCGAAGACCATCGCCGCGAAGATCGGAAAAAACACGAGCGCCGTGCCCAGGTCGGGCTGCTTGAGGATGAGCCCCATCGGGACCAGGACCAGGAGGAGGGGGATGGCGAGGTCGCGCAGGCGCACTGCGGGCTCCCGGACGTGCAGGTACCTCGCAGTCGCGAGGATCACGACGATCTTCATGTACTCGGAGGGCTGCACGCCGAAGCCGAACACCTCGAACCAGCGACGCGACCCATTCCGCTCCGGGGCGAACTTGAGCACGAGGACCAGCGCGACCACGAGGAACCCGTAGCCGGCGTAGGCTGGCGCGCGGAGCCGCAGGTAGGGAAAGCGGTAGAGCGCGCCGAACGTGACCATCCCGGCGAGCGCCGCGATCACCTGCTTTCCGAGGTGCGTCCGGACGAGCGGCGTCCCCGCCGCAGAGGGGTCCGTCGCCGCGATCGCGGCGATCCCGAGCCCCAGGAGGAGGAGCATCGAGAGGACGAGAGGCCACAGGAGTCGGTCACTCGCCTGCATCGATCACTTCTTCTCCTCGTCTTGGGAGGGGGTGGGCATCAGCGCCTCGAGGATCTCCGCCGCGATCGGCGCGGCCGTCTCCCCTCCGTGCCCGCCGTGCTCCACGAGGACCGCGAACGCGTACCGCGGGTCCTCCTCGGGTGCGTACCCGGCGAACCACGCGTGCGCCTCCGGCCCCCCCTCGTCGCCGCTCGCCACCTCGGCCGTGCTCGTCTTCCCGGCGACGCGGAAGTGCTGGAGGCCGTACTTCGAGGCCGTCCCGAGCGTCCCGTGGACGACCTCGTGCAGGCCGTGGCGGACCCGGGCGAGCGTGTCCGGGCGGAGGGAGACCGTGGACGGGAAGGGCGATATCCCCGCGTTCACGTGCGGCACGATCACCTCCCCCCCATTGGCCACGCAGGCCATCATCACGGCCACCTGGAGCGGCGTCACGGTGAGCGTCCCCTGCCCGATCGCCAGGTTGAGCGTGTCGTTCGGGTGCCATTTTCCGCCGCGGCGCCTCACGAGCCAGTCCGGCGTCGGGACGTCTCCGGACTGCTCGAACGGGAGGTCGATTCCGGTCGGCCGCCCCAGCCCCAGGCGAGTCGCCCAGTCCGCGAGCAGGTCGACGCCGAGGTTCTCCCCGACGTGGAAGAAGAAGACGTTGCACGACTGGGCGAGCGCCTGGTCGAGGTCCATCCGCCCGTGCGCGCCCTTCTGCTCCCCGATCCAGCACTTGAAATAGGGCGCCGTGTCGCGGTATTGCCCCAGGCACTCGTACCAGGTGTCCTTCGTGAGCTGCCCCTGCTCCATCGCAGCGATCGAGGTGACTACCTTGAAGACCGAGCCCGCCGGGTACCTGTCCACCACGGCGCGGTGACGCATCCGTTTCTCGAACTTTGCGCGCGGACCGAAGTAGAGCTGGAGCCGCGCGGGGTCGGCCGGGGGCAGGAAGTCGCCCGGGTCGAACCCGGGGACGCTGGCCAGGGCCACGACCGACCCGTCGCGCGGATCGAGGACCACGGCGGCGCTGCACTGGTCCCGGATGAAGCGCTCTTCGAGGATCGCCTCGACCGAGCGTTGCACGCGCACGTCGATCGTCAGGCGGATGTCCGCGCCGGGCGTCGCGGGGATCTTCGAGAGGATGCGCCGAGCCCCGGTCGAGCGGTCCACGTCGACCATCATCACGCCGTGTCGGCCGCGGAGCAGGTCGTCGTAGTACGCCTCCACGCCGGCGCGGCCGATCACCTCGCGCGTAAAGACCTCCGACTCCTCGAGGTCGCGGTACTGGTCGTCCGGCAGCTCCTCGATCCCCCTCCGGAAGAACCCCTCCTCCTCGCGCGCGCGGTACTCGTCCCGCCCGTCGGGGAGCGTCCCGAACCGCCCGACGTACCCCACGATGTTCCCGGCGGCCCGCCCGAGCGGGTAGACGCGGCGGGTCCCCTCGAGGACGCTGATCCCCGGAAAGCGCTCGGGATGGAGGTCGATCTCGCGCACCCGTTCGAACGGGAAGCCCGACAGGAGCAGGCGCGGCTCCCCGCGAAGCCCCTCCAGGCGGTCGATCTGGATGGCCGCGTCCCGACGCGAGGCGGTCTCCAGGAGGCGGGCCTCGAGCTGGGCCACCTTCTCGAACACGGTCGACGTCGACACGCCGAGCGTCACTGCAAGCGACACGAGGGCCTCGTCGCACATCGGCTGCGAGCGCCACGTCCGCGCGAGGCCCCGGGCGACGCGCCGAGCCGAGCGGCCCTTCAGGTCCTTGGCGAGCACCTCGGGCGTGGCGGTGGGGTCGTCGCGGAGCGCGAGGAGCGCCGAGGTGTGCATGCCGAGGGCTACGGCGAGGTCGTGGAGCGCCCGGTCGGCCCGCGTGAGCTCGCGCAGGACGACTGAGAGGTCGAAGATCCGCTCGTCCCCCGCAAGAAGCACGCCATTCCGGTCGTAGATGCTGCCGCGCGAAGGGAGGATGACCTCCATCCGGGTCGACCTGCGCTCGAACTCGTCCGGCGGCATTCCGCCATGGAGTCCCTGGAGCCAGAAGAGGCGGGCCTCGAGCGCCCCGAACGGGACGAGGAGGAGGAGGGCGATCCCGGCGATGCGGGTGCGGTGCATCATCGCGCCACCGGTCGGGCCAGGCCGAAGGAGCGCCGGAGGCCGCAGAGGGGCCTCCACAGGAATGGGCAGGCGAGCGCCGTGTACGCCGCGACGGCCGCAGCGCGGGCCCCGACCGCGCCGGCGCTCAGGGCGGAGTCGCCCCACGCGAGCGTTGCGCCGTGGGCGGCGCAAAGGAGGCCGGCGACCAGGCCGACCATGAGCGCGACGGGCAGGAGGTCCTCGCGGAAGACCCAGCGCCGCAGGAGCCGGAAGAGGAGCGCGGCGACGAGGTAGATCGCGGCGTGCGTCCCGAACGGGGCGACGGAGAGGCAGTCGGCGATGCCGCCCACGAGGAAGGCGAGCGTCGCGGCGGCCTCGATCGGGGCGTGGAGCGCGGCGAATGCGACCACGACGACGAGGAGGTCGGGAACGGCGTGGCGGACCTCGACGTGCGGCAGGAGGGCGACCTGCGCGAAGAGCGCGAGGACCGCGACGATGAGCAGGCGGAAGATCCCCATCAGCGCGAGAGCACCATGACGTAGTCGAGCGCCTGGACGTCTACCGCGGGGGCGACCTCGACCCGGAGGAAGGAGCCGAACTCGGATACGGACTTCACGCTCCCGAGGAGGAGCCCCGGGGGCCACCGGGAGGCGTCGTCCCGGGCGGTGATGACGAGCCAGCCGGCCTGGACCGCGGCGCGGCGCGAGACGCGGGAGAGCACCAGCATGGCGTCGTCCTCGCTCGATCCGCGGAGGATCCCCTCCTCCCGGGCCGGGGCCCCCTCCTTCGGCGGGTCGGGGGGGACGGCGACCGCGACGACGGCGAACCCGGGGTCGGTCAGGAGGAGGACGCGGGCGGTGCGCTCGGAGACCTCCACGACGCGCCCGACGACGCACCTCCCGCGGACCACGGGATTGTCCCGGGCGATTCCGTCCGAGGAGCCGCGCGAGATCAGGAAGGACCTCCTCCAGCCGGAGAAATCGCGGTCCAGGAGGACCTCGGCAACGATGACGCGCGGCAGCTCTCCGATCCAACCGTCGCCGAACTCCTTTCTGCCGTCGATCTGGATTCGGAGTCGGAGGGCCTCGGCGACCAGCTCGTTGTTCTGGGCGCGGAGTAGCTTGTTCTCGGCGAGGACCTGCGCCATCGTCGGACCGGAGGCCTCTGGGGCGGGCCCCTTCGGGCCGGTGGCCTCGCGGACGGGACGCAGCGCGCCGAGGAGGGAGAGGCGGACGTGGGCCGTCCACCGCTCGGGGAGGAGGAAGACCAGCCCCGCGAGGACCAGGAGGCACAGCAGGTAGGCGGTGCGCTCGTTCATGCCCTTACGGACGCGACTCAGCGCGCGCTAGAGGTCTTCCGCGGACTCCAGGCTGTCCTTCAGGCGGTCCAGGTTCTCGAGGATGACGCCCGTCCCCTTCGCGACCGCCGTGAGCGGGTCGTCGCTCACGCGGACGGGGATCTCGATCTCCTTGGTGATCCGCTTGTCCAGGCCCCTCAGCAGCGCGCCGCCGCCGGCGAGCACCATACCCTGATCCACGAGGTCCGCCGACAGCTCGGGCGGGCTCTTCTCGAGCGTCTCACGGATCGCCCTGATGATCAGCGTGATCGGGTGGTTCAGCGCCTCGCGAACTTCTTCGCTCGTGACGACGACCTTGCGCGGCATGCAAGTCATGAGGTCGCGCCCCTTCACCTCCATCGTGAGTTCCTGCTCGAGGGCGAAGGCGCTCCCGATCTGGATCTTGATCCGCTCCGCGGTCTGCTCCCCGACGAGCAGGTTGTAGTGCGACTTGAGGTGTTCGATGATCGCCTCGTCCAACTCGTCGCCGGCGACCCGGACCGAGCGCGAGGCGACGATGCCGCCAAGGGAGAGGACCGCGACCTCGGTCGTGCCGCCGCCGACGTCGACGATCAGCGACCCCACGGGCTCCTGGATCGGGAGTCCGACGCCGATCCCCGCGGCGATCGGCTCCTCGACGAGGTAGACCCTTCGCGCGCCGGCCTTCTCGGCGGAGAGGAGCACGGCCTGCTTCTCGACGGCCGTGATCCCGCTCGGGATGGAGATGGCGACGCGGGGGCGGATCCAGCGGCGGCGGTTGTGGACCTTCCGGATGAAGTACTTGATCATCGCCTCGGTGAGGTCGAAGTCAGTGATGACCCCGTCCTTCATCGGGCGGATGGCCTCGATGTTTCCGGGGCACTTGCCGAGCATCTCCTTGGCGGTGTTGCCGACGGCCTGGCCGTCGAGGAGGACCTGCTTGGTGCCCTTCCTCACCGCGACGACGGAGGGCTCGGAGAGGACGATGCCGTCGCCCTTGATGCAGACGAGGCAGTTGCAGGTCCCGAGGTCGATCCCCATGTCGGTGGAGAAGACGCCCATGAACCTGTCGATGATGTTCGCCATGCCCCCATCTCCCCCCGGCGAGGCTCACCCGGAGTCGTGATGTCTATTTCATAACTTACGGGCGGAACTCTATCCGCCAGGGCGCAGGGGCGCAAGGATTTGCGAGTTTAAACGGACGCGGCCGGGCCCGCTCGGCGCGGGACCGGCCGCCGTGGTCGTTGGGAAACCGGGGACGCCTAGCCCCCCGGGGACCAGCCGTAGACCTGGGTCAGCTCGGTGTACACCAGGCCAATCCCCACGATGATCATGATGAGGCTGACCGCGAGAAGGAGCGTCGACATGTCGTTCGACGCCGCGCCGCTCTCCTCGGTCACGAAGTCCTCGGAGCCTTCCACGAACTCGGCCATGGGCCTTCCTCCGTATCTCTCGAATCCTTCTCGCGAACTAAGTAGCGTCCACTAAGTTTCCCGGGATACACCAACCAGCTCGACTTGGAGTCGCGCGCGTAAGCGCGCGGTGGATCACGCCCGTAAGGGCGTGCGACCGCAGGATCACGCCCTTACGG
>Ga0080064_1001898_pt1 | contig 38744 bp, 22 predicted proteins | sample Subgrocontami54m_FD_69260 | JGI IMG/M metagenome (GOLD analysis project Ga0080064, IMG submission 69260) | Subsurface groundwater microbial communities from S. Glens Falls, New York, USA - GMW46 contaminated, 5.4 m (SPADES assembly) (version 2) ...
TTCTGCCGGAGTGATCTTGAAGCCGGGGGCGATCGGGCGGTTCGGGTCGTCCGAGACGATCCATTGGGCCCATTCGGCGAAGGGGTCGCTCGCTGGCAGCGCGACGATCGTGCGGCGCAATTCTTCCAGCCGGGCCATCTCCTCCGTCGCGGCCACGAGTTCGCCGTCATCCGTCAACCGCTGGCCGGCCGCCGCCGTCGCCAGCGTCAGCAGCCAGTCCGGCGCTGTCCGCCCCGGTGCGCTCGGCGGCACTGCCCAGAGCCGCTGGGAGGCGTCCGAACCTGTCGCCGAAGTCAATGTGCTCACGAACTGCTCGTGGGGGCCATATAGGTTGGTGGCCATTCCCTCGTGTTCGAGGCCCTCGGTGACAGGCTGACCGGTGCGCACATCCCAGACACGGGCACCCGCTCGCCAGGGAGCGATCAATCGCGAGCCGTCCCAACTGAATTCGACGCGGCTCACCGCATCGATCGGCATCGTGCTGACGCGGCGGAGCGTGGCTCGTTCCCAGACCTGAACCGTGGCATCTTCCGAAAGCGTCGCAAAATATCGTTCGTCCCGGGAAACATCGAAACGAAGAATCGCGCCGCGGTGGGCCCGGATTTCCTGCTGGGGCCGCCCGTTTTCGGTCCATACTTGGAGGCCGCCCTCGCCGTCTCCCGTGAGCAGCCGTCCGTCGGCGAGCAGGCGAAAGGATTGAATTTCTGCCCGCCCGGCCGATCGCACGGTGAACCGTTCCCCACCCGACGCGACATCCCATACATGCAGGGTGCCGTCCACGGTTGGAACCGCGATGCGTGAATCGTCAGCGGTGAGATGGTAGGGTTGACCACGGATCGAAACCCGCATCGCGAGTCCGCTGGAGATCACCCTCAACTGCCGGCCCGATTTCAGTTCCCAGATCGTGAGAGTGTTTCCTGACACACGGCCCACATGATTTCGGCCCGGAATGACGTAACCCACCGCGTCGAGCGTCGCGGTGTTCTCAAGCGTGACGGTGCGCGCAGGTCCCCGTTCGCCCATGATGACGGCCGAAATTCCGGTCCCCGCGGAAAACCCAAAATAGGCGTCGCCCGGCTCGGCGGTGCCGCCATACGCGGAGCGAAACGTGGCTGGTACCGGCAGCGGAAACCGCTCCGCCGTGCGGCCCGTCGCAATCTCGATCACCTGCGCCTCCGTCGCCTTGAACCAGATGACGCTCGGTGGCGTACCGGTGAGAAAATTGGAATTGCGCGCACCGGGTCGCGGCAGGTCGAGCGCCACGGCGGTCTGGCGGCGAAATTGCATTCGAGTCACCGGCCCGGCCGAGGCAAAGACAGCGACCTGACGGCCGTCGGGAGACAGCGCGGCCGGAGTGAATTCCTCCTGCCGGTGCATCGGCGAGCCAAGCAGCCGGCCGGTTTCGAGATCCCACAGTCGGAACAACCCATCGATGGAATTGGTGAAGAGCGTCCGGCCATCGCGGCTGAAACCGGCCTCCCGAATTCGGCCGCCGTGCTCGAACGGGGGAAACACCATCGCCCCGGTGTCGACGTCGAGCACGACCGCGCGCTGCCCGGTCAGCACCAGCCGCTTGCCGTCGGGTGAGAGCGTGCTCGCATAGTCACCGCGCACCAGGTTTCGCAGGAGCGGCCCCACGGGCTTGCCGCTCTCGATGTCGTAGGCCTGCACCCCCGCCGCGTGGTTGATGAAGAGCCGTGCACTGTCGCTGCTGAAGAACCGGCCCTGCGAAGAGCCGTAAAGATAAGCGATCGGCGAGCCCACCGGCGCACCGTCCGGCACCGAGAAGACCTTGCTCTGGCCGGCGCCACCCCGCACCAGGGTTGCCACTTTCCGACTGTCGGGACTGAAGCGAAACAAGCCGTTGTGGGGAAGCGTGGCGCGCAGCTCGCCGGAATTCGCATCCCACAACCAGAGCGAGACATCATCCGTGGCGCCGAGCCAGCGCCCGTCGGGGCTCAGCGCAAAGTCGACAATGGGCTTGCCGTCAGGGGGCCGGATCGCGGCGCCACGCGGCTTGCCGGCCGCGTCGCAAACAATCATGGCGCCGCTGCGTAGTTTCACGGCGAATACCTCGAAGCGATCGTCGGCCCGGATGCTGAAGCGGCCCGCCATCCCGCCCGTAAATCCGACGCGGGTCTCGACCGGCTCGTCGAATTTCCATTCGCCGGCGACCCTCCAGAGGTCCGTGTCAATCACCCGGACGACGCCGTCCTGCCCGAGGCACACGATGCGCCGTCCATCCGGAGAATAGAGTGCGGCGTGCGCCGGCGAGGCCAGCGGGAGCGGTGCCCCGACGGGAAACGCGAAATTCTGCGAAGCGAGGATCGAGAGCAGGCGCGAGGCGACCACGTCATTCTGGCGCTCCTTGCGCGCGGAGCGGACGAGGTGCGCAAGCCCTTCGGAAATCTTGCCTTCATCGATCAGGCGCGACCCCAGCAGGAGATCGTTCTGGCTCGCCTGCCGGCGCGCCTTGTTTTGCGCGCGGATCCCGAAGACGGCGCCGATGCTCAGACCAACCACCGCCAGAGTCAGCCCGATGATCGCCAGTCGCATCCGGTGCGTGCGTTTCGCTGCTGCGGCCAGCGCGAGCCGCTCGCGTTCCTGCGCCTTCTCCAGCAGCAACTGCTGCTGCCGCGCATCGCGGCTCGCCCGCACCACGTCCGCCAGCACGTCGTGCGTCAGCTCCACCCGCTGACTGCCGAGCCGGTCCTCGATCCGCAGAAGCCGGCGGGAAACGAGCGTGTCGATCAGCGGCCGGGTGACGCCCGGCTCCTCCAGCGCGGTTTCGAGAGAAAGATTGTCACGGAAACCGGATTTCGTGAGCAGCTTGTCCTCGACGAAACGGCGGATCGGCTCCGGCAGATCGCCCACGCTGCGCTCGTAGAAATCCGTGAGAATCTCGCGACGATTCCCCGTGACCATCTCGGCCGTGATCTGCGCCTGGCCCAGCGCGCGGCGCCGCTCGTTCAGTTCGCGACAGATCACGGACAACAGCGGCGGCTCCACCTGCAGTTCCGCCAGTCGCTCGACCGAGCCGCCGCGGGCGCCGGCCACGAACTCGACAATCGCCCGCGCCACTTCCGGGGTGACCAGCGCGCCGCCGGGCTTGATGACCGCATCGAGCGCCTGGGCGCCGGTCATGGGCGCGAGCCGGACCCGATTCTGCGTCACCGACGGCATCCGTGCCTTCAGGCTTTCCAGGTGCGGCAGGTAGTCCTCACGCAGCGAAATCAGGATGCGGTAGTCGGAGCGGGTGAAGTCGAACCGTTCGACGATCGAGTCGTCGGTCTCGAGCTTCGCCTCCAGCGCCTGCGGCGCGCGGTTCTCCACCAGATCGGCCAGATCGTCGATGAAATCCGCGGCGCATTGCCGGCCGGCATCGTCGCTCTGCGCCAGGGTGAAGATTTCCTCGAATTGATCGAAGATGATTAGCGGGATCACCGACCGATTGGCGCGATCGATCCATGGCTTGTCGCGATGGTGGAAAAACTCCCACAGCGATTCGGCACCTGCCACCTCGTAGCCGCGAGCGCCAGCGAGTGGATTCTCCGGCGCGCCGACTCGCTGGCGCTCGTCGCTACCTGCCAGTGCATTTTCAATTGCCTGCCAGACCTGCGCCGACGGCGCCGGCGCACCGGAGCTGTAGTCGATGCGCACATACACCGGCACGTAACCCTCGTTCCGGAGCCGCGGCACCACCCCGGCGCGGAGAATCGACGTCTTGCCGAGGCCCGATTGCCCGAACAGGATCGTCAGCAGCTTCCGCTGCACGCGACGGCTGAGCTCGGCGATTTCCTCGTCGCGGCCGTGAAAATAGGCGCGGCTCTCCTCGGTGAACGAGGCGAGGCCCAGCCAGGGATTGTCCGAATCGACCACCGCGGAGCCGACCAAGTCGGAACGCTGAACGCTGAACGTTGAACGCTGAACGCCGAAGTTCGGGTCTCCGCTCATGGTTGAATCCTTCGTCTCGACGTCGCCGGCACCGACTCGGTCACTCGGATAATGCGTTCGGCCAAGTCGAGCAGTCGATCCGCCAAGTTGTATTTTGCGTCTCTCATAACTTCAGCGTTCAGCGTTCGAAGTTCGGCGTTCAGCGTTCACGTCCGCTTGGCCGCCGTCAGTTCCTGCAGCCGCCGCGCGAACTCCGCCGTCACTTCGCCGCCGGCTAGCCGCGTGATGTGCACCGCCTTGAATTTCTCCGGCACGATCGCGTCCGCTTCGCTCGTCGCGTCGATGCACACCGGCAGCATGAACACAGCACCTTCCGCGATGTTCCGCGAGCGATCCACCGCGTAACTCCATTCGCGGCGAAAGTACGCCTCGAGCCGGCGCTGCGTCGTGGCCGAGATCACGGGCACGAAGAACGCGCAGCGCGCGATGTTCTGCCGGATCTTCCGGTCGTAGTCGTCACCGCTCTCCAGCCGATCGAGATCGAACCACGTCGTGATGCCGGCGGCATCGAGGCCCGCCTTGAGCTTCTGCACCGCGGGCAGGTCCTCGCGCGCGTAGCTGATGAACACCGCGTTGTCCGGCATCTCGCGTTGCGGGGGCAGGAAACGCTGCGGCTGCGCCGCGGTGCTCGCCACGCCATCGCGGCCGCGGCGCGCCATCCAGCGCTGATGCAATTCCGCCACGAACTTCTCCGCACCGCTGAAAATCCGCGTGCGCACGCTCACCTGCTGCAGAAACGTCATCAGCCGCCGGTCCTGCGGCGACTGGCTGTCGGCGACGACTTCACCGACGTCGCGCGGATCGGACAGCCGCCGGCGCTTGGCCATGCGCAGGAAAAGCCGCGCGAGCCAGTTCGAGAAATTACTCCCGATCAGCAGCAGGTGATTGTGCTCCAACTCGTGGAAAAGTTTCTCCGGCGTCAGGTGCTCGCTCTGCAGCGCGCAGACAAACTCGAGCGTGTCCTCGTCGGAGATCACATACGTCGGCGAGGCGGAGAGCCGGCCGAGCAGATGATAAATCACCGGCCGCTGCTGCTGCTCGCGCGCGACGGTGAGATCGGCGACGCGATTCGGCGAGTAGGCGATCACCTCGGTGGTCGGGCTCCCGCCGAAGCGCTCGGCGTTCAGTGCCTGCTCGAGCAGCGGATCGAACGTCGTCGTGACGAACAGATCGAAGTCCGCAATCTGGGCGAGCTGCCGCAGGGCGAGCGGCGGCATGAAATTCGTCTCCCGCAGAATCGTGCGGGCCCGGGTGTAGGCTTCCTCCCGGCGGCCGCGCGCGGCGAGGAACCAGCAGACGACGTCGTTCAACGTGTACGGCTGCGGCAGCGCGCGGACGTCGACGGCGAGCCGCGCCGCGAGTTTCTCCGCCAGCCAGTCGTAGAGCAGCCGCGAGCCGCTGTCGGTTTCGACGCGGAGCAGCTCCGGTCCGACGATGGGAATGACGCGTTTCTCCTCGATGTAATTCAGGAGGTCTTCCCACGCGTCTTCGTCGAACGACGGCAGCGCGGGCATGCCGCCGAGCGGCGCATCGAGGTGGGGATGGATCATGGGGACGGATCAGCGGCCAGCCGACGCGGGGGCATCGGGGCGCAGCCGAACAAGGTGGGTGGGTGGAACTGGACCGGCGGGACCATTTGGTGAAATGCGCAGCCAATCCAGCCGAAAAAGAAAAACTCCCTCATTCGATCCCGAAGCAAATCCCTGTCCATAAACCGGCGCACGGGCTTGACGGCCCCCGTCGCCGGCCTGTCAATTGCGTCACCCACCCACGTGTTGCAGCCAGCGGCACCCGCTCAGGATTTCTTTTGGGACGATCTGCTCGAGTACATCGAGGAACGTCGCGTCATTCCCATTGTCGGCGCGGAGCTGCTGGCCGTGCCGGACGCCAGCGGCGCGGACGTATCCTTGATGGCACTACTGGCGACGCAGCTCGCCGCGCGGCTGCGCGTCCCGGCCGACGACTGCGGCGGCGACGATGCGCTGCACACCGTGGTCTGCCGCTACCTGCAGCGCGGCGGCCGGCGCGAGGAAATCTACCCGCGGATCCGCTCGCTGATGAAGGAGCTCGCGCCCGTGGTGCCGCGGCCGCTGCGGCAGCTGGCGCAAATCCGGCACTTCAATCTGTTCGTCACGACGACATTCGATTCGCTGCTCGCGCAGGCGATCGACGAGGAGCGCCACGGCGGCGCGCCGCGCACGCAGTCGATTGCCTACGCGCCCAACCACACGCAGGACCTGCCGGCGGAGGCGCGGTCGTCGGCCACGCCGACGGTGTTTCATCTCCTCGGCCGAATGTCGGCGTCGCCGGACTACGTCATCACCGAGGAGGACACGCTGGAATTCTTCACCTGCATGCAGTCGGAGTCGAAGCGGCCGAGCGTGCTGCTCGATGAATTGAAATCGAGTCACCTGCTGCTGCTGGGCAATTCCTTCCCGGACTGGCTGACGCGGTTCTTCATTCGCATCGCGAAGAGCGGCCGGCTGTCGCTGCAGCGCGAGGAACTCGAGGTGATCGCGGATCGTTCGTCCGCGCACGATCCGAAGCTTGTGCTGTTCCTGCGGAACTTCAGCTATCGCACCCAGGTGTACGAGCAGGGTTCCGCGACGGATTTCATTCAGGAGTTGTCCGACCGGTATTTGGCGCGGAACCCCGGTGTCGCGGCGGCCGCGACGGACGGACCAGCAGCGCTGGCGCCGAATGCGATGGAAGTCAGTGCGGAATTACCGGCCATGAGGCCCGGCTCGGTGTTCATCAGTTACTCGCGCGCCGATTCCGCGGCCGGGAAAAAGCTTCATGGTGCACTCGAGGCCGCGGGGATCGACGTCTGGTTCGATCAGCGCCAGCTCGAGGGCGGCGATGATTTCGATTCGCAGATCAAAAAGAACATCCGCAGCTGCTCCTACTTCGTCCCGATCATCTCGGCGTCAACGCAGTCGCGGCACGAGGGCTACTTCCGGCTCGAGTGGGATCTGGCGGTCGAGCGATCGCGGCTGATCGCGGACACCGTGCCTTTCATCCTGCCGGTAGCGATCGACCCGGTGAATGAAGCCGAGGCGATCGTGCCGGAACGGTTCCGCAGCGTGCAATGGACGCGCCTGCCGGGCGGCGAGCCCACGCCGGAATTCGTGGAGCGGATGGTGCGATTGATCCGCGAGCACCGCAAACGCGAGCGGGGGTTGGTATGACTCGAAGGATTTTTTTGTCACAGAGGTCACAGAGCTCGGACACAGAGGACACAGAGCAAGACGGCTGTTCTCATGTGATCATCAGCGTGCGACAACCGAGCTGCAGTCCGATCCGGCGCGGCTTCCGCGCCAGGTCCCTGGTCCCTGGTCCCTGGTCTCTGGTCCCGCGGCGCACATTGCGCCAATCGAAATCGATTTGGTTGCGGCTGCGCCGCGCAGTGCCTCCTCCGTGAACTCTGTGTCCCAAAATCCGGCGCCCGAGATCGACCGCGAGAATCCGTGGCCGGGATTGTCATCGTTTACCGAGGAGAACCGGGGTTTGTTCTTCGGCCGCGAGCGCGAAACGGATGAACTCGGCCGGCTCGTGCGGCGCGAGACGCTTACGGTGCTGTTCGGGCAATCGGGGCTCGGCAAGAGCTCGCTGCTCCAGGCGGGACTTTTTCCGCTGCTGCGCGAAACGGATCACCTGCCGTTGTACCTGAGGCTGGATCACGACTTGCCATCGCCGGACTTGTCGCGCCGTAGCCCCGATGCGGCGGACACGCCTGTCTCATCGCTGGCCGATCAAGTGAAGGCGGCGCTCAACGCCGCGTTTGCCAGCGCGAAGGCGGACGCGCCGCGACTCGGGCCCGAACTCACACTCTGGGAATATTTTCATCGAAAGGACATCGACATCTGGAGCGCGAAGAACCGGCTGCTCACGCCCGTGCTCGCGTTCGATCAGTTCGAGGAAATCTTCACGCTGGGCCGCGCGGACGAGGTGCGGCGCGAACGCTCGCGCGCGTTTCTCATCGAGCTGGCCGATCTCGTGGAAAATCGCGCGCCGGTCGCACTGCGCGAAAAGTTCGAGCGCGGCGAAGCCGACCCGACGCACTACAATTTCGACAAACCGTCGTGCCGCGTGATTCTCAGTCTGCGCGAGGATTTCCTGCCGGACCTCGAGGGCCTGCGGCACGAACTGCCGGCGCTCGTGCACAACCGGCTGCGGCTGAAACGACTCAACGGCGCACAGGCCCTCGCCGCCGTGACGCGGCCCGCGCCGCAGCTCCTCGCCGAGGGCGTGGGCGAGAAGATCGTCGAGTTCGTCGCCGGAGTTCGCGGCGGTTCGGCGGAGCGGCTGCTGGAAATGGAGGTCGAGCCGGCGCTGCTTTCCGTGATATGCCGCGAACTCAACGAGCGCCGCAGGGCGCTCGGGCAAACCCAAATCACGGCGGATCTCGTCTCAGGCAACCGCCGCGAGATTCTCCACGATTTCTACGAGCGCAGCGTCGCGGACCTGCCGGAAGGCATGCGCGCTTTCGTCGAGGATCATTTGCTGACGAAGTCCGGCTTTCGCGACAATCTGGCGCTGGAAACCGCGATGGAGTTTCCCGGCGTGACGCGGCCGTTGATCGACACGCTCGTCTCGCGCCGGCTGCTCCGCCTCGAAGACCGGCTCGGCGTGCAGCGCGTGGAACTCACGCACGACGTGCTGGCGGAAGTGATCCGCGCGGCGCGCGATGCGCGGCAGCAGCGCGTGGCCACCGCCGAAGCTGCGCGTCATTTGCGTCGCCAGCGTTGGGTGATTGCAGGTCTCGCCACCGTGGTCGTTGGGTTGGGCGTCGGCGCATTCTTCGGCACCCGCGCGCAGCGCAGGGCAACGGAGCAGGCAAGTCGGGGAAACCTACTGCTCGGTTCGCGGCTGCTCGACGAAGGAAAGATTGCGGATGGGCTGGCTTATCTCGTCAGTGCTGCGCGCAAAGATCCCGTGAACGGAATCATCGCGCCGCGAATTCTCACCACGCTGGCGGCCCACAATTTTGTCTTGCCCGTCGGAACTCCGCTCGTGCTGCCGTCACCCGCGCTAAGTGCGAACTACTCGGCCGACGGGCGCCGAATCGTGGTCCAAAGCGAAGATGGCACGTTGCGGATCATCAATGCCACGGAATGGAACATCGAGCGCGAGCTGACCTTCGCCCAAAAAATCCGACGCGGTGGCTATGCGACGGCGGAGAAGAACAGTGACGTGATCGCGGTCGTGCTGGTCGACAACACGATTCTCGTGGTCGACGCCGCAACCGGCGCGTCGCGCGGACTGCCAATTCGCCCACCGGACAGTATTTGGGGACGCACGCCGACCTTCGCACTCAGTCCCGATGGCCGCTGGCTGGCGGCTGCCGGCACGACCGCCGTTTGGCTGTGGGATGCCGGATCGGGTGAGTTGCGGACGACGTTGCCCAGCGGATCAAGTTATCGCCGCGATTTTGCGTTCAGTCCGGACAGTCGCCGGATTGTGACGACCCATGGCGACCGCATCGTCCAGATGTGGTCGGTTCCCGACGGCTCACCGGTTGGCAACTCCGTCTCGAAGCCGACCTCCGGACTCGTGATCAATCAGAGATTCAGCTCTGACGGACGAAGGCTGCTCGTTTGGTTTTTGGACGGTGCGCTGATTTGCGACGCAGCGACCGGCCTGCCGATTCGTCCGTTGGTTCCGGGGACGGGAACCTCCAGCAGTCTGGATGATCTCCTATTGGCGCCAGATGGGAGCAAGCTCGTTCAGTTTAGCAGCAATCGCGTGACCGTGCTGGATGTCGCCACAGGAAATTCCGTGTATCCACCGTTTATGCACGCCGGACCCGTTTTCGCCGCCGGCTTTGCGGCGGGCGGCAGAATTCTGTTCACCAATAGTGTCGACGGGCTGTTTCGGCTCTGGAATTTGGAGACGGGCAGGCTCCTGGCCGAACCCACGTTCAAGCAGGAACAATACACGCCTGCCGCCCTTTCGCCCGAGGGCAAAACCGTCGCGCTGTTTTCCGCTTCCGGGCCGACTTACCGGCTACGTTTGGGCCCCGGCGCGGCAGCGCCGCTGGTGCTCCCACGCTATCCGGCGATCAGGATGGCGAGCTTCATGCCGAAGGCGCCAGGCAGGCTGTTGTGGTTTACGACTACGCAAGCGAAGGCGATCGATGTGGCGTCGGGACGCGAGGTGGCAGGCGGCTTCACCTTTCCGGTGCCGGTCCCGAATTTTCAGGGCGGCGCCAGTCGGTCGCGCTTTGGGGGGACCACGGGCGCCGGGCTTACGTTATTTGTGCAACCACAACCCGGCGTCTGGCGGGCGTGGACGTTAGGTGAAGCAGGAGTCGCCCATGATGTGCTCATGGCCGATATTCCGACTGGAGTGACCAGCTTCCAAAACGCCACGCGAAACTTGGTGCCGGCCACCGGCACCAGAAGCGAGCGCACCTCAGTCGGCATCTGGAACGTGCGATCCGGCCAACGGGTGACGCTCATCAAGGCCGAATTTCCCGTCAGGGGAACGTTGACCGTGCTGAGCCCGGACGAAACGCGGATCGCCTTCCAAACTACGGCGGACCAAGTGGTGCACGTTTGCGATGTGTCCAGCGGCAAGAAGTATTTTACGGTCCAACTTTCCGGGAAAGAGTCGATCGATGCGTTTCGTTTCACCCCCAACGGTGCGCAGCTCCTCACGGGAGGCGATTGGGGCGGCGTGCAAGTGTGGGACTCTGCCACGGGAAAGTTCCTGCGATCGACCCAAGCCCATCGCACGAACGTCGTTCGTTTCGATTTTTCCGCGGACGGCCGGTATTACTCAAGCGTGTCAGCCGATGGATCGGTGCAGGTATGGGATGCCGCCTCGCACGGTCCGGTTGGCCCGCCATTGGTGCAATCGGGAGCGGCCGCCCGAGCCGACTTCAGCCCTGATAGCACCCGCATTGTCACCCCGTCCGCCGGGGGCACGGCACGCATCTGGGATGTTCGCTCCGGGCTACCCCTGACCGAGGCAATGGAGCATGAGGGCGCTGCGGTAGGCGTGGTGGCCTACTCTCCCGACGGACGTTTTGTCACCACTCAAGCCACGGGGGCGGGAGCGAAAAACCCTGCCCAGCGATTGTGGGCCGCCCCGCCCGAGGCACGCGGCACCCGAACGCCCGCCTGGTTGCTTCGGCTGGCCACGATTTGCGCGGGTCAGCGGCTGACCGACGAGGGAAAGTTTGTCCCCGCCGACGCCGAAATGGCCAAACTCGACGACGTTCGCCGAGAACTCGCCGCGCTGTCCAATGACGCGCCGTATGTCGAGTGGGGCCGCTGGTTGCTCTCCGATAGTCCCACGCGTCCGATCGCGCCCGGCTTTACCGTTACATCCGCCGAAGCCCGAAAACTCGCGGAAGAAATGAGGCGGGAGCAAACCGCTACGACGTCTGCACCGTGAATGGACGATTCCTAAAGTTCAGGCCTGCCCCGTGCCGCATGCCACACGCGCAGTATTTCCACGGATTCTGCGGCGGCGTTGACTTCGTAAATCACTCGGTAGGGTTCTACGATAATCTCGCGCACATTCGGACTTCGCTCTTCCGGAACGATGCGCCCGAGACTTGGAAAATCGGCCAACACCCGCGTGCGGGCAAAGATTGTCATCCCCAGAGACTCCGCGGCACTGCGGTTGTCAGCCGCGATGTAGGAGACAATCGTCCCAAGATCGGCAATCGCTTCGTCGGACCAGATTACTTTCCGAGCCATGACGGCAGGAGTTTTTCAACGTCCTCCTGCGATTTCCAACGGCCTTCTCGGACAGCCTGGCGCCCTTTCTCGAGCGCAGCGAGTAACGCGAGCCGATCGGCGGCATCCTGCAGTGTCGCCTCGTCGGGCAGGGCATCAATCGCGGCATGCGCTGCTTCCTTCACGCTCATGCGCACAAGATGCGACGACGGCGGGACGAGTCAACGCTCAGCCGCTGCGCGGAACGCTCAACGCTCAACTCTCAACGTTTAACGCCCAAGTAGCTGGATCGATCCCTCTTCTGAAACTCATCCTCCGCACTTCAGCGTTAAATGTTAAGCGTTAAGCGTTGAGCGTTCTCTGCTCCCCCAAAATGTCCGCCTTCCCCGCCACCCTCCCCTCCGCGCCACCCGTCGCCGTTTTCGACGACGATGCGTGGGATGACTTGCTCAATTTCGTCGAGGAGCGGCGCGTCATTCCGATCGTCGGACCCGAACTCGTGACGATCCAGACGGAAGCGGGCCCGGAAAATCTCTACACGTGGCTGGCCCGTTCACTGGCCGCGCGCTTGAATCTGCCGCCCGCGCCGGGCGGACAGCCGGCCACGCTGAACGACGTCGTCGTCCGCCACCTCGCCAATCGCGGCCGGCGCGAGGACGTGTATGCGCGCATCCGCTCCATCCTGCGCGATGCGACGTTCGCCCCCTCGCCCGCGCTGCTGAAACTCGCGGCCATCACCGATTTCAACCTCTACGTCTCGACCACGTTCGTCCACGGATTGATTTGCCGGTGCCTAGACACTGGTCCGGTCAAGAGGCGCGGAATTCACCCTTTCAATCCTCTACCCGCTCAATTCGAACCACACGCAACTCGTGCACCGCATGATCCAGCCAACACGTGATCAGCCAGTCGCCGGCCAGGCTGACTTCGTTGATGCGGCCTTGCGCATCGCGCTCATGGAAGTCTCCCGGCCGAAAAGGCGCGGCTTTCAAGCCGTCGAGAATCACCGCAAGCTTTCGCTGTTCGCTTCGCGCCGCCGTGGCCAGCGTCATCGCCGCGGCCTCACTGAGCACCAGCTCGTAGCCGTTCACCCTACGAAAGCCCCAACTGCCGTTTCAGCTCCTCCCACTGCACTTTTTTCCCAGCGTCCATCTCGGCGTGCCGCTGCGCGAGCTCTCGCTGATATGCCGGGTTCTCCGCCCGTAGCAGGTGCTTCAAGTACGCCATCGCTTTCACGCGCTCGTCGTGGGGCAGCTGCTCGATCTGCGGCTTGATTTCAGCAAAAACCATAGTGACACGATGACGCCCTTCGACCGCCGCCGCAAGCCCGGGCCTGCGCCGCTCTCTGCCGCGACCGCTCTAGCGACAATGACGGGGTCAGGTTGCTAAACTCCAATTTCCCATTCCCGAGTTCCATTTAACAACAGCGGACAGGAAGTCCTGACAGTGCCGCGGCCTGACCCCACCCTGAACCTCCGTCCTCCACCCCATGACCGCTTTCCCCATTGCCGCTCCTTTCGCCCCGCCCGTCGCCGTGTTCGATGACGACGCGTGGGAGGATCTGCTCAACTTCGTCGAGGAAAAGCAGGTCATCCCGATCGTCGGGCCCGAGCTCGCCACGGTCCAGACCGAGGCCGGTCCGGAAAATCTCTACGCGTGGCTCGCGCGTTCGCTCGCGGGGCGGCTGGGGCTGGCGGTTCCCGCCGGCCAGCCGCTGACGCTCAACGATGTCATTGTCCGCCATCTCGCCAACCGCGGCCGTCGGGAAGACGTGTATACGCGGATTCGGACCATCATGCGCGAGGCGACGTTCGCCCCGCCGCCGGCGCTGCGAAAGCTGGCGGAAATCACCGATTTCAACCTCTACGTCAGCACCACGTTCGACTCGCTGCTCGAGGACGCGCTGAACACCGCCCGCTTCGGTGGATTGAAATCGACCGACGTCGCCGCGTACACGCCGAGCAAGCTGGTCGATCTCCCGGTCGAGCGCGAATTCATGCAGCGGCCGCTCGTCTATCACCTGATGGGCCGGCTCTCCGCGGCGCCCACCTACGTCATCTCCGACGAGGACGTGCTCGAGTTCGTGTGCGCGCTGCAGACCGCGCACTACGCGCCGCAGAAACTCTTCGGCGAACTCGAACACAGCCACCTGCTGCTGCTCGGCGGCGGTTTCTCCGACTGGCTGACGCGGCTCTTCCTGCGGATCGCGAAACGCCGGCGGTTGTCGGAGCCGCGCGATTTCGGCGAAGTCCTCGCGGATTCGCACGCGCCGCAGGAGCCCGGCCTGGTGTTCTTCCTGCAGCAGGTCAGCAGCCGCACGCGGCTCTTCACCCACGGCGCCGACGTCTTCGTTGATGAACTGCACCGGCGGTGGGTCGCGCGAAACAAACCAGTCGCCGCCGCGGCGGCGGCGACTCATCCGGCTGGCGCCGGGCCGGAACGTTTCCGGCCGCCGGAACGCGAGATGGCGGACAACGCCGTTTTCATCAGCTATGCGCGAGAGGATCTCGCGGCGGTGCAGCAATTGAAGGCCGGGCTCGACGCCGCCGGGATCACGGCATGGTTCGACATGGAGCAGCTCGAGGGCGGTGACGACTTCGCGCGAAAAATCCGCGGCAACGTCGCGCGCTGCAGCTATTTCATCCCGGTGATTTCCGCGACGACGCAGCGCCGCGTCGAGGGCTGGTTTCGCCGCGAGTGGAACTGGGCCGTGGACCGCACCGAGGGGATGGCCGCCGGCGCGCGGTTCATCCTGCCCGTGTGCATCGACGACACGCCCGAAGCCGGCGCGCTCGTGCCGGAACAGTTCCTGCGCGCCCACTGGACCCGGCTGCCCGGCGGGGCGGTGACGCCGGAGATGGGCGCACGCTTGAAGGAAATGCTCGGTACGGGCGCGCAACGCCCAACGTTCAACGTTTAACGCTCAACGCTCAAGTGAACGAACAAAATTCGGCTTCGAAGAACGAGGCACTCGATCTCCCGAGTTCACCGCGCTCCGACTTAAGCGTTAAGAGTTCCGCGTTGAACGTTGAGCGTTCCGGGTCGACAGTCGCCGTCGACGCGGACAATCCCTGGCCGGGCCTGGCGCCCTTCACGGAGGAGCAGAGCGCGTTCTTCTACGGCCGCGATGAAGAGATTCGCGCGCTCACGCGATTGATGGAACGCAAGGCGCTCACCGTGCTGTTCGGCCAGTCGGGGCTCGGCAAATCGTCGCTGCTCCAGGCGGGCGTCTTCCCGCGGCTGCGCGCGGCGAATTTCTGCCCGGTCTACATCCGGCTCGACCACAGCCACGGCGCGGCGAGTCCGACCGAGCAGGTCAAGGCGATTGTTCTCCGGGCGATTCGTAGCGACGAGCGCCAGCGAGTCGATACCGCCGCCAAGGGTCCACTCGCTGGCGCTCGCGGCTACGAGACAAACACTGAATCGCTTTGGGAGTTCTTCCACCACCGGGACGACCGGCTCGTCGATGCCGGCGGCCGCACCATCGTGCCCGTGCTCGTGCTCGATCAATTCGAGGAGCTGTTCACGCTCGGCGCGGCAGCGGGGGCCGAACGGGATCGCGCAGTCGCGTTCATGAGCGAACTCGCCGAACTGGTGGAGAACCGGCCGTCGGAGAAACTCGTCGAGCGGCTCGAGCAGTCGGCGGACGAGATGGACGCGTTCGATTTCGGCCGGACCGACTACCGCGTGTGCATTTCGCTGCGGGAGGATTACCTGCCGCACCTCGAGGGGCTGAAGACGATCATGCCGGCGCTGATGGAAAACCGGATGCGGCTGACGCGGATGAGCGGCACGCAGGCGCTCGAGGCGGTGATCAAACCCGGCGGCCGGCTCGTGACCGCCGAGGTCGCGCGGACGATCGTCGAGTTCGTTTCCGGCGCGCGCGGCGGGTCGGCCGAGCGGCTGGCGGAGCTGGACGTCGAGCCGCCGTTGCTCTCGGTCATCTGCCGCGAACTGAACGAACGCCGCCGCGCGTTGCGGCAGCCGCAGATCACGGCCGATCTCGTCACGGGCAACCGCCGTGAAATCCTGACCGACTTCTACGAGCGGAGCGTCGCGGACCTGCCGGAGGCGATGCGGCGTTTCGTGGAGGACAAGCTGCTGACGAAATCCGGCTTCCGCGACAACCTCGCGCTCGAGACCGCGCTGGAGGAACCAGGCGTGACGAAGCCGCTGATCGACACGCTCGTTGCGCGGCGGCTGCTGCGGATCGAGGATCGGATCGGCTCACAGCGGGTGGAGCTGACACACGACGTGCTGGCCGACGTGGTGAAGGCGAGCCGCGACGCGCGGCAGCAGCGGCTGCTGCTGCAGCAGGCGCAGGAGCGCGAGCGGCTGGCGCTGGCCGCCGAACAACGCAAGGCGCGGCGGATGCGGTTTGCCATCGCCGCATTGGTGGCGGCAGTGCTGGCGCTGAGTGTCGGTGCCGTATTTGGAATCCGGGCACAGCGGCAGTCGGCCGCGCAGGCGAGCCGGACCGATTTCATCCTGGGTTCGCGGTTGCTGGACGACGGCCGAATCTCCGAGGGCATCGCGTACCTCGTGCGCGCCGGGCAGAAGGACCCGCAAAACCCGGTCGTCGCTCCCCGGCTGCTGACCTCGCTCGCGGCCACTAATTTCGGCCTGCCGGTGGAACCGCCGCTGCAGTTGCCTTCGCCGGCGGTCTGGGCCGAGTACACCGCGGATGGCCAGCGGCTGCTGCTGCAAAGCCAGGATGGCAGCGTCAGCATCCTCACGACCGATCCCTGGCGCGTGGAGCGCACGGTTCAGCTCGGCGGCCCGATCCGATTCGGCGGCTGCCGGCTCGCCGCGCGCAACAGCGCGGTTTTTGCGGTGGCGCTGGCCGACAACACCCTGCACGTCTGCGACCTCGCCACCGGCAAGTCGCGGCTCGCGGTGAAACCCGGCGAGCGGCTGGCCGGACGCGTGCCGGTTTTCGAACTCAGCCCCGATGGCCGGTGGCTGGCCGCCCGGAGCCCTACGCGGCTGTGGATCTGGGACGCCACGACCGGCGAGGAAAAGTTCACCCATCCCATCGATGCATCGACAACGTATCCATACCTGACCTTCAGCCCGGAGGGGGATCGGCTGGTTTTTCCGATTGGCGGCAGGGCCAACCTCGTATCGGTGCCGGACGGGAAATTCATCGGTCAGCCAATGTTTCACTCGTTAACCCAGGGCCTGGCCTTCTGTTTCTTCGCGCGGTTCAGCGGCGACGGCCGGCGGCTGCTGTTGCGCTACAGCGTTGGCATATCGATCTACGACGCATCGACCGGTGAACGCCTGTACGGCCCCATCGCCTCGCCCGGCGCCGACGAGGCGTTCCTAAACCAGGATGGCACGCGATTGACTTACGTTGCGGCCGATCGATCGGTGCAGGTGCTGGATCTCGCATCCGGCAAACCCGTGTATCCAGGTCTCCCTCACGGCGCGAGAATCCAGTCCGCCCGGCCCGATGCCCGCCGGCGGCTGATGGTCACGAGCACGGTCGACGGCCTCGTCCGGTTCTGGGATCTCGAAACTGGCAAGCTCGCGGCCGAACCCATGTTCAAGCAGAACGAATTCGTACCGACGGCGCTGGCGCCCGACGGCCGGACCGCCGCGATGTTTGCCCGCTCCGGACTGGCCGCGCAGTTCCGCCTGGGTCATGGGGCGACCGCGCCGCTTACGCTGCCGCGAGACCTTGACGTGCGGCTGGTCAACCTGCATCCGGCGCCGCCCACGCGCACGCTTTGGCTCAAGGACACCGCCATCACCGCCCTCGACGCGGCCACGGGTCGGGAGACGCAGGGCGGCTATCCGATGCCTTCGCGGATTACCGGCCCGGCGACGATCCGCTCATCGTACGGTCAGGTGCTGGGCAAGGGTCAGTCCCTGGTCGTCCAGACCGACGCGGAACCGGCGAAGCGCTGGCGGGCCTTCATTCTCGGCCACGACGGCGTCGAACGTGAGGTGGTGCTGAACGACGTGCCGGATTCCGTGAGCTATTTTCTGCTCGAGTCGGACTGCTACCTGGCAGCCACCGTTCCCACCGGTGCCGGGGTGCGCGACATCAGCATCTGGGATCTGCGCACGGGCAAGATGTTGAGCGTCGTCAAGCCGGAGAAAGCGATCAGCGGCGGCCAGACGCTGGTGAGTCCCGACGAGCGCAATTTTGCCTACCGCACGAGCGAAGACGCGGTGATCCATGTCTGCGACGTCGCCACCGGCAAGGAGCGGTTCGCCCTGCAGCTGACGGGCCACGCATCCCTCGCGAGTTTCCGGTTCAGCGCGAACGGCCGGCACCTCCTGACCGGGGACGACTGGGGCAGCCTGCACGTGTGGGACATGCAGACGGGCCAAGTCGTGCAGTCGCGCCAGACGCACCGGGCCGGCATCACGCGTTTCGACATTTCCCGCGACCGGCGGTATTACGCCAGCCTGGCGGAGGATGGCACGTTGCAGGTGTGGAACATGGAAACGCACGCGCCGATTGGCGCGCTGTTGACGCATCCGGGCACGCTCTCGCGAGCGGACTTCAGCCCGGACGGCTCACGAATCGCCACGGCCGGCAGCACCAGCCTGCGGGTCTGGGATGTCGCCACCGGCCACGCGTTGACGCCGTCCCTCGAGCACGAGGGGCAGCGCGCCAGCCTGGCGGCGTATGGGCCGGATGGAAAATTCGTCCAGACGTATGCGCTCGCTGCGAACACCCGGACGATCTGGATCTGGGCGGCGCCGCCGGATGGCCATGGCCAACCGACGCCGGGCTGGCTGCTCGACCTGGCGACGATTTGCGCCGGTCAGCGGGTGATGGAGGACGGGCGGTTCGTGCCACTGGACGCGGCCTACGCGAAAATCGAGACGGTGCGGCGCACGGTGGCGGAACTGCCGTCGACCGATGCCTACGGCGAGTGGGGCCGGTGGCTGCTCTTGAACGACCCCGCGCGCCCGATCGCACCGGGGTTTGCCGTCACGCCGGCGGAAGCGAAGGCGCTTCGGGAGAAACGGGAGACTGCCGCGGCGTCCATCGCCGCAGAAACCGAGCGCGACCGGGTCCTGCAGGAACGGGCAAGCCAGGCGCTGGGTGAACAAAAGTGGGTCGAGGCCGCGGCGGCCATTCGCGAACGGATCGAGTGGCTGCAGGCGCGCAATCGGCTGCAAACCCGTGAGGCGGCCGCGCCGTACTTCAATCTCTCGCGCGCGCTGCTCGAGCAGGGCAAGGTCGACGAGGCGGAGACGGCGTTCCTGCTCTGCCAGCCTCTGATTGAGCGCTACCTTCCGGCGGCGAAACCGACCATCGAACGGCTGCGCGGACGAATCCTGCTCGGACAGCAGCGCTACGCGGAGGCCGAGCCGCTCCTGCTCGCCGGCTACGAAGCGCTGAAGAGTTCCTCGCCCAACGCGTACGCTGCCCTCCGCGAAATCGCCCAGGCGCTGGCCAATCTTTATCGAGCGACCAACGCACCGGCCAAGGCCGACCAGTGGCAGAAGATTGCCGACGACGCGCGCGAACCGGTGAGGGCCGGCAAGTCTCCCCAGCAGCCCGCCAAACGCGGAAAAGCGGCGGGACGCTGAGAAGAATTCACTCACCGGGACTTTCTTGGCGCGCTCTGCGACCTCCTGTAAGACGGCTTGGGTTTGATGGCGGCGTCAGGCCGCGGCGCGAATGGCTCGGGCTAATGTTTGTCGGTCGCGGTGAGTGCGCTGAATTCGGCGTCCCAACTCTGCGCGAGCGACGTCTCATGCGCGGCGACGGCGCAGTTCCGCGCGTCCGGCAGCCACGCCACGCGCAGTTCGCGCGGCAATGCCACCGGCGCGAGCAGGACGCGCCACACCTCGAGCGCCCGCGCCGGCCGGCCGCAGGACTGCAGCAGCAGCGCGGCCTCGCGCGCGAGGGCCCACTCCATCGGTTCGAACCCCGGCAGCGTGGCGAGAAACCCGAGCGCGTTGCCGGCCCCGTCCGTGTTTCCCGCGTCACGCAAGCGTGTCGCCAGCGCCACCCCGACCGCCAGCGTGGGCGCGGCACGTTGGACGGAAACCGCGAGCGCCGTCGCCTCCGTGCGCCGATCGGCCGCGTCGAGTTCGCGCATCCGCCGCAGGACGGCGTAGCCCGCGAGCTTCGGTGGCAATCGTTCGAATTGTCGCCATTGCTCGTCGGACGAGACGGCGAACGGACGGTACAGCGGATCGCCGATCAGGACGGCCTGCCAGCTCAACGCCGTCAGCGCATAGTAGCCGGCGTCGACCAGCGTCCAGCCGCGGCCCAGCGCCCGGAGCAACAGATGCGGTTGATGCGTAAACTGCAGGTACGGTTCGTGGACGTTGCCGACCGTCGCGGTGACGCCGCGCGCCACGAGCGGGGCCGTCCAGCCGGAATTCGCGTTGCGCAAACTTGCCGCGGAATAGCTGTGGATGTGCAGCGCGATCGCGCCAGGCGGAAACCGAAACCCCGGCAGGGTGAACGGCCCGTCGACGTTTCCGCTGTACCAGCCGAAATAGAGGACCGGGGCATCGCAGCGGGCCGTCGCGGCGAAGGTGCCGGGTTCGCGATCGACGCTGAGGTCGAAGTGCAGCTCCGCGAGTTGCTGCGTGGTCTTCTCGAGCCACGGATCGCCGACGTCGTCGTTTCGCCCGAGATCCACGTAGGCGCGACCCAGCAGCCCGGTGCGCTCGGCCGCGACGGCGAGGTCGACCAGCGCGTTCGCCTGCTCCGCGGTGGGGCCGTCGAGCCGCGCGACCTTCACGACCTGGTTCAGCTCGATCGCGGACGGCCGATCGTTTTGAAAAAGCGGATTCGGCACGAACGCGTTGATGGGATAATTGGGCAGGGCCAGCAGGCTGAGTTCCGCATCGACGCACCCGGCATTCGTCTTGAACTCGGCGCGCCGCGTGAAGGGCAGGACGTCGCTGTACAGCGCGGGATCGTGGCCGATCTTCAGCGGCACGCCGCGACAGACGACGAGCGCCGCGATCCGGTGCTGATACGGCGCCATTTTCTGCCGGCCGACGGCGTCGGTCAGCGCCATCGGAATGGCGTCGATCCATTTCGCCGCGACCAGGCGATCGAGCAGCGGCGTCCAAATCGTGGCGACGAATTCACGCCAGCCGATCGCCTCGACCAGCGGCATCTTCAGGGCGATCAGGTTCTCCTCTGGAACGCCGCGCACCTCGGCATAATGCCGGGCGATTCGCACCGAGTCGGGGTCGTCGCGGTTGGCGAGGATGATGACGCGGGCCGCGAGGTTGTCGTCGGCCGCCGCCCGCAGCCCGCCATGGCCAAGCAGCACCACGGCGAACACGTGGCAGAGGACCTTCAGGCGAGTTGACGCCCTGCACATCACCGGCATCGAGGAACAATATTCACCAAAAAACGGCCGCCAGGGAGGCTGCGGCTCGAGGATTCCGGAGACGCGGCGGATCGCTATTTGCGCGGGACACTTTCCGCCGCGCCGGTCTGCCGCCGAATGAGCGAACTGCGCAGATACGTATCCGGAATGGCATTGCGGTACGCCGTCAGCCAGATCGCGCCGAGCATTTGCCCGCCGTCCACCAGCCGCGCCTCGATGAACGCGCGGGTTTCGTCGGCGACGACCCCCTGCTCGCCCTGCCCGAGTTTGCCGGCCTTCTCCAGCTGGTACACCCATTCGACGTACTTGTGCTCCGACTGCAGGTAGTCGACCACGGCGGCGAACATGGGGTCGCGCCCGTCGGGGCGCGCGGCCAGCGCAATGGGGTGCGCGGTTTTCACGCGGGCGAGCAGTGACGGGGCGCGAATCGCCACCTTGGCGATGATGCCGCCGTCGATCCACGAATGCAGCCCCGGCCACGTGGTGTAGCCCTGCGGATTCGCACCGACCCAGCCGTTGTGGTGCTTCGTCGTGTGCAGCGGTTGCGCGCCGTCGCCCACATAGTGCCCCATCACGCCCATGAGGTAGAGGACGTTGGCCTGCGCATTCATGATCTCGTCGGGCGTGCCCAGCTCCTCGAACACCTTGAGGGAGGAAAACGACGCGCGGAGCTTCCCGTAGTATTCGGTGATCGCCCATGGCACGAAGCCCGGCCACTCGCGGGTGTGGTCGCTGTTCTTCGCCGGATCGATCGGCGCGAAGTTCTGCTCGTGCGCCTTCCGGCCCGCGGCGAACTGGACCACGAAATCATACCGGAGCGACGGCACCGTCGCCCAGTCGAGCCCGGCCTCCGGGATGTACTCCAGGTCGCAGTAGTGATCGATGCCGTTGTAGTGCTTGATCGGCAGGTCGGGGACGTTGCGCCAGCGGTCAGGCTCGCCGGAGAGAAAGGCCACGCGCTCGCGGTTGGCGGCAGCGTGTACGAACTGTGGATACTCCGGCGGCAGTGAAGCCAGCGCGAGCTGGTTCACGATGCGGTGGCCCTCGTAATCCCAGGCCCGCGCGAGCGGGGCGAGGAACAGCCAGGGCAACAGGACGCGAATGGCGAGCCGGAGGACGGAAACGGAATGAAGGCGCATGAGCAAGGCGACACGCTGCACGGTCCCGCGGAGCGGCACAAGCCGAGGGTGGCGCGAGGTCCAACGTTTGCCGTGCACCCTGCCGATGCGCGAGGCCCCAGCGTGGCGCGGTCAATCTGACCGCGTCGATCCGCAGAACGACCCTTGTTCCCAATTTCGAGCACGCTCAGATTGAGCGTGCCACGGCCCGGCCGCTTTCCGCCACCCTCGGGACGACGGAACTCCCCCGGCGAAACCGCTGATCGGACGGCCTACCGCTCCGCCGCCACCACGCTGCGACCGGCCGCCGCGGCCACGGCCGAACTCTTCGCGCGCGCCGGCTCGATCACCGCGCCGTAGTCGCGCACGCCGGCGGCGATCGCCTCGGCGATTTTCTGGCGGTAGCCGGATGTCCCGATCTTGCGCGATTCCACGTCACTCGTGAGAAAACCGCACTCCACCAGCACGCCCGGGCAGTTGAGTCCGCGCAGCACGCCCCAGTGCGCGAGTTTGCGGCCGCGATCGAATGTCTTCAGGTCGACGACGAAGTGCCGCTGGATGGCCTGCGCGAGCACGACGTTCCAGTGGTCGAAGCGATTGATCGGCATGTCCGTCGTCTCGAGATGCGGGTCGTCCTTGCGCAGCAGGCTCCACCACTCCGCGGCATGCTGCGCCTTCGGCGCGAACGTGAACACCTCCACGCCCGAGGTCTTCTTGTCCTTCGGCAAGGCGTTGAAGTGGATGCTGACGAACAAATCGCCCCGATTCGCGTTCGCGATCACCGCGCGCTCGCTCAACTCGATGTAGGTATCCTTCTCGCGCGTCAGGACCACCCGGTAACCGCCGGCCTCGAGCGCCTGCTTCGCGCGGCGCGCAACGTCGAGCGCGTAGCTTTTCTCGTTCACGCTGGTGCCGTTGTCCTTCCCGCCGTGACCGGGATCGAGCACGATCGTCTTCGGCGCGCCTGGCGACGCGACGCCGTGGCCCGGTCGCAGCAGCGGCGTCAGGGCGCGCTCGAAATCGGTGCGGCTCACATAAAGCTGCCCGCCGGCGGCGAGGATGGGATCGCCCAGGAAAACCCGCAGCCCGTTGACGAGAATGTCGCGCGAATCGTGCTCGAGGTCGGCGCGGGCGCCGGCGCCGCTCAACGACAGTCGCCTGCCGCGTTCGAGCCACGTGAGCTTCAACGCGAGCCGCGAGGCGATGTCCGCCGCATTCACGTAGTCGACCGCCCCGAACCGCCGGGTCGCAACCGCCGCGGGGGTGGGCGGCACGGCCGCCCCCGGCCGCGAGGGCGCCGAGCGTGGCGGATCGGCGGCCAGCAGTGCAGCGCTGGCGGTCGCCAGGGCCCACGCGAGGCCGAGGGCTCCTGACCAGCGACCGCGCGGCCTCGCCCGCCCGCCGGCGCCTCCCCTTCGACGAAGCGGCGTCGCGAACTGTGGTGCCGCCGCGCGCACGGCGATCCGGTTACGAGCCGTCGCGGCCCGCACCCGATGCCGGCTCGTCACCCGCCGCATCGTGGTTGTTCGCGTCCGGTTCATGCTCTGCCCGCAGTTCGTCCGGCTCGTGGAACTTCGGCTTGCGCTTGTTCACCGGCAGCGGCGTGAGCATCACGTGGATGTTGCGGCCAATCAGTTTCGGGTCGGCGTCGGGATGGCCCATGCCCGCGAGTTCGGTCACCGCGCGCTTCATCACCTGGAAGCCCAGCTCGGTGTGCGCCATCTCGCGGCCGCGGAACTTGAGCCGCATCTTCACCTTGTTGCCGTGATCGAGAAACTCCTCGGCGTGCCGCAGCTTCGTTTCGAAGTCGTGCTGCTCGATGCGCGCGGTGAATTCGATTTCCTTGATCTTGCTCGCGGTGGATTTCGCGTGCGAGTGCTTCTTCTGCTCCTCGTACACGTACTTGCCGAAATCCATGATCCGGCAGACCGGCGGCGTCGCGTTCGGCGCCACCTCCACCAGGTCGAGGCCGTTTTCCAACGCGAGATTGATGGCCTTCGGCGTATCCAGAATCCCGAGCTGCTTGCCCTCGGGCGAAATCACGCGGACCTGGGGAACCTTGATACGATGGTTGCGGCGGATGGCCGCGAACGGGTCGACATTGCGACGCTGGTAAGAACCGGGGCGGCCGCCTCCGGCAGAGGGGAACGAATTGGCCATCAAATAAGGTTGGACTTGGTACTTGGTCGGCGAGGCTTCTTGCGCGGGTCGCCCCCGGGAGCAAGGCCTATTTGCCGAGGAAATCGTCCGGATCTCAAACGCTGAAACTCTCCCCGCAGGAGCAGCTCGCCTTGGCATTGGGATTCGTAAACTTGAACCCGCCCGCCACCAGCGCGTTGGAATAGTCCACGTGGGTGCCCTTCAAATAGAGCGCGCTCTTGCTGTCGACGAGCACCGGCACTCCGGCCGTCCGGACCAGGATGTCGCCGCGCTTCGGCTCCGGCACGAACTTCATTTTGTAACTGAGTCCGTTGCAACCGCCGCCGCTGATGGCGATCCGGAGGTAGTCCCCCTGCTTCTCCCGGGCGATCAGTGTCGCCACCTTGGTTCCCGCGGGGGGCGTCAACCGGACCAGGTTCTCATTCCCCTCGCGGACGCCTTCGGGCAACGCCACGCGCGGCGCGGCGCTCGATTGAGCGGTCGCCTCGGTGGTGGTTGCTGGCAGGGTGGACTCCATCGGTATCACCAAACGCGAGCGGCCGTCGGGCGCAACTGCCGAGTGCAGTCCGGTGGCGTCCGCTCTCTCCCTCGACTCCGCTCGGGACCCTGAGCCCATCGACAAGCTCAGGACCTCGACTTTCCTTGGGCACGAGACCGTGAGCCTGTCGAACGGACTGTCGAACGGGCGAGCGGGCCTGGGTTCTAGCGAACGGGTTCGGAGTGGGGCGTTCTAACGTGCAAACCCAGGCCGGCTCGGAGAGCCGGCCCCACCACCTGACACGCTGCGGCCTTGCGCGCGGGCGAAGTTTCCGGCTTAACCGCCGGTCTACCCATGACCCCACGCTATCTACTGATCTTGCTGTTTGCCGCGGCCCCGTTGCTGCGTGCCCACGAGGTTGCCGCCGACATGGTTGCGGCCGCCCAGAACTTCCTCGGCGCCCTCACGCCCGAGCAGAAGAAACAAGCCACCTACGCGCTCACCGATGCCGAGCGCGAGAACTGGAATTTCGTGCCGATCGCCCGCAACGGCCTGCCGTTCAAGGTCACGTCGACGGAGGTCCAGGCGCTGGGCATCGCCCTGTTGCGCACTGGCCTCAGCCACACCGGCGTCGCCAAAGCCCAGGCGGTGATGCAGCTCGAGTACGTCCTGAAGGCCCTCGAAAACAACAAGGGCGCCAACCGCCGCGATCCGACGAACTATTTCGTCACCATTTTCGGCGAGCCGAGCGCCGAGCAAACGTGGGGCTGGCGATTCGAGGGACATCACCTGTCGTTCAACTTCACCGTGGTCGACGGCAAGCACGTGTTCTTCCTGCCCGCGTTCATGGGCAGCAATCCCGCCGAGGTGAAATCGGGCCCGCGCAAGGGCGAACGCGTGCTCGCGCAGGAGGAGGACCTCGGGCTCGCGCTGATCAACTCGCTCGACGAGTCGCAGCGGAAGACGGCGATCTTTGCCGGGAAGGCCCCGACGGAAATTGTCACGAAGAACGAGAAGCGCGTGAAACCGCTGTCACCCGAGGGCATCTCCGCCGCCCAGCTCACGCCGGCCCAGCGCGAGAAGCTCATTGCCCTGATCAAGGTTTACGCGAACCGGGCGCGGCCGGAACTCGCGGCGGAAATGGATGCCCGGATCCGCGAAGCGGGTCCCGATAAGATCACGTTCGCCTGGGCCGGTGGATTGAAACGCGGCGAGCAAACGTACTACCGGATCCAGGGGCCCACCTTTCTCATCGAGTTCGACAACTCCCAGGGCAACGGAAACCACATCCACTCGACCGTCCGCGAATTCAAGGGCGACTTTGGCCACGACCTGCTGGCCGAGCACTACGCGAAAGAGCACGGCCGGAAGACGGAGTGAGGTTTTTCGACGGCGGAGGGACGACCGCCTCGTCGTCCGCGTCAACGTGCGGCCCGCGCGGAGGCGGCCCTCCATCAGGCAGATCCCGGCGAGAGAATGCCTTTCGCCTGCCCACTACTGAAACGAAACGCAATTTCCGCAACGTAGCGACGAGCACCAGCGAGTCGACCAACCTCCCATCCACTCGCTGGCGCTCGTGGCTACGAGGAACGCGGATGTAACGTTTTCTTCGTGTCGCCGCACGAGGGGCTCTCCCGGCCCCCTCACCCTTCAAAAAAAAGTCTGGACGACGACAAACTATTCTCCACGTTCGCGTTCGCATCAGGAACGAGCCCGTCTTCACCGGCGGGCTCCGCCAACCGGGCCGGGAGCGGCCACGGTGGATCGGGGGAAGGCCCCCGGATGTGCGAGACTCACCCGAGCCTCGAACCAAGAACGCTCCCGAAGACGAGACCGACCTGATGCCCAGGTCGGTTTTTTGTTTTCAAACCCTGACGCGCGATAACTCCCACAAAGAACATCACGCATCATGAACGCACTCAGCGCACTGTCCGGCATCCGCGTCCGCGCGGAAAACCCGAATCATCACCTGTGGAACAACCACGGCACGTGGTTCCTGCACTACACGGTTCATCCGACGCCCTTCACGAAGGAGCGGATCCGCCGCTCGCTCGGCACGAAGGATATCCGCATCGCCCGCGAGCGCCGCGACTCGTTCTTCGCCCACCTCGCCTCCGAGGCGGCGAAGCCCGCCGGCACGGTGGTCCGGAAGGCGGTCGCGGCGTGAGTCGCCACGCTGCGTTGTAGCCGCGTCCACTGACCGCGGCCGCGCGGCTGGTCCATGGCACGGCCAGCGTGCCGCCTACCGCACGCAACAGGTGCTCCGGCCATTGTAGGTTGCCTGCTCGACAGGCAACTTCGCAAACGGTCCCGTCGTTTTCGCGCTACGGAATCCGCAGCCGCTGCCCCGGCCGCAGCGCATTCTCGCCTTTCAACACTTCGCGGTTCGCGTCGTAGATATCCTGCCACCGATTGCTCGTGCCGTAGTAGCGCACGCTGATGCGCGTCAGCGTGTCACCCTCCGCCACGGTGTGCACCCGCGGCGCCGGGGTGACCGGGCTGCCCGCCGCCGGCGCCGGGAGCGGCGCTGAATTCACCGCGGGGAGCGCCGGCAGGGTCGCGGCCGTGCCGCCGTTGATCAGGCGCGCCGCCGACGCGATTTGGTCCAGCGTGCCCTGGGCCTGCCGCAGCCGCGCCGCGATCGCCGTATTTTCCTGCTGCAATTGCGTGATCCGCGTCGTGCGGTCGCGCTCCAGCGCCTGCACCGATTCGTTGAGTCGCGCGATTTCGGTGCGGGCCGATCCGAGATCGCGCTGCGTCGTGGCGAGCTGCGACGCCGAGGCCGCGAGGCTGGCGGCGCGCTGTTCAGCCTCCTGTCGCGCCGCGTCGCCCTGGGCGAGCCGCGCGTTTTCCGCGCGCAACGTGGCGACCTGGCCCTGCAGGTCCTTCATGTCGCCCGCAAGTTTCTCGTTCGTGCCGGTGAGCTCCGCGACCGTCGCCCCGTACTGCTCCGCCGTCTTCTGGGCGTCGGCCAGCCGGGTTTTCACCTCCGCCAGCTCGGTGCGCAGCGCACCGGCATTGTCGCCCATCGCGGCGAGCCGCGTGTTCTCGGCGCGCACGGTCGTGAGCTGCGCCTGGAGGTTCTTGATTTCTTCGGAGAGTTTTCCGTTCGTGCCCGTGAGGTCCGCGACCGCCGCGCCGTGCTGCTCCGCGACTTTTTGCGCCTCGGCCAGTCGCGTCTTCACGTCGGCCAACTCCGATCGCAGGCTGGCGGCGGTGTCGCCCATCGCGGAGAGCCGCAGGTTTTCCCCGCGTACCGTGGCCAGCTGGCCGGTGAGATCCGCCACCTGCGTCTGCAATTTCTCGTTGCCTGCCCGCAACTCGTCCATCGTCGCCTGCTGGTCTCCGGCGCTCTTGTCGATCGCGGCCATGCGCGTCTTCAACGCCGCCACGTCGGCGCGGGCCAGCTCGGCCGCCTGGCGCAGCTGGTTGACCTGCTGTTCGAGCGCGGATTTCTCCGCGGTCAACTTCTCGTTGACCCCCGTGAGCTCGGCGACGCTGGCGCCGTGCGCCTCGATCGCCTTGGCCGCGTCGGAGTGCCTGGCTTGCAACGCGCCGTAATCGCCGCGGAGTTTTTCCAGCTCGGACTGCAGCGTTTTGTTGCGCGCCCCGGCCTGCTCCAGCTCGGACTTCGACGAGGTGTCCTCCGTGTTTTTGGCCTGCAGCAGCGAGCGATTCGCTTCGGTCAACGCGCGATTGGTTTCCCGCGCATTCTGCAGTTGGGTCGCCAGCGTCGCAATTTCGCGCGCGGAGTTCTTGCGGTCCTCGTCGAGTTGCGTCTCGAGCGCGCGCACCTGGTTCTGCATCGTCGCCATTTCGAGCCGCATCGCATCGGAGGGACCGGCCTTCGCCGCGGCGGCCTGGGCGGCGAGCGCCGCGGCCACGCTCTGCTTCGCGACCTCCAGGTCCTTTTGCAGGCTGTCGTTCTTGTTGCTCAACTCGGCGATGGTCCTGCTGGCGGCTTCCAGCTGTACGGTGAGTTTCGCGGCCGAAGCGCGATCTGCGGCCTGGGTTTGCTGGGCCGCGGCCAGGCGATCGCGCTCTGCCGTGGCGGCCGCGAGCTGTTGCGCCACCTCCGCGAGTTTCTGCCCGGCCTCGGCCCCGGCCGCTTGAGCCTGCTGGGCGGCCGTCAGCCGCACCTGCATTTCCGTCAGCTGTTGCCGGATACGCGGCAGCTCGGCCGCGGTCTGGTTCGCCTGCTCGAGCTCCGCGCGGATTTTCGCGAGCGCGTCCCGGTTCACCGCATCCGTTTCCTGCGCCGTGGCGAGCGCTCGCCGCAGGTTGGCCACCTGCGCCGATTCGGATTCCGCCGCCGCTCCCGCGGCCCGCGCCTTTTCCGCTTCAGCAGCCGCCAGCCTTTGCCTTGCCTGGTCGAGTTCCGCGCGAATCTTCGCCAGTGCGTCGCGGTTCGCCGCATCCGTTTCCTGAGCGGTGGCCAGCGCCCGCCGCAGGTTGGCCATTTGGGTCGATTCGGTTTCCGTCGCCGCTCCCGCCGCCCGCGCTTTCTCCGCCTCGGCGGCCGCCAGGCTTTGCTTCACCTGCTCGAGCTGCGCTTTCAGCGCCTCGCCGGTCTTCCGCGCCGCGTTCAACTCGTCGAGCGCCTCGCCCAGCTGGGTCCGCAACTGCTGCATCTGCTCGGCCGCGACCGCCGGCTTGCCGCTGAGCTCCGTCACGCGCTTCTCCAAGGCCGCCTTGTCGGCCGCGAGGGCATCGCGCTGCCGGGCCGCGTCCTTCAGCGATTGCTCGGCCTGCGCGACCCGCCGCTGCAAAGCCGGCACTTCGCTCGTGGCGCTCGCGACGGACGCTTCCGTGTCGCGCACCGATTTCTTCAAGGTTTCGTTTTCCACGCGCAACCGCGTGACGTCGGCCTGCGCCGCGCTGAGATCCGCCGCAAGCTGGTTCGGCTTGGCCGCGCTCGCCGGGGCCGCTGCGAGCCGCCGATTCTCCGCGGACAGCTTCTCGTAGTTCACGCGCAGCTCCTCGAGTTCGCGCGTTAGGCTGGCGACCTTCACCGCGTCCGCCCCGCCAGCTGCCGGCGGGGCGCCGCCGGTCTTGCCGGCCGGCTGCTGCGCCAGCCGCAACTGCCGGCTGAGCTGGGCGAGCTCGATCGTCGATCGCTTCACGTCCTCGTTCAGCCGCGCATTTTCCGTGAGCAGCTTCGCAATGCGCGGATCGTTGGCGGCCAGGGATTGGAGCGACGCCTCGGTGCCGCCCGCGGCACCGGTCACCGCCGCAGCCGCCGTGGAGGGTGCGGCGGGCGCGGCGCGGGCCGCCTTCAGTTCGGCGGCGATTTCCGTCGCGCGACGCTCGGCGTCCGCCTTTTCGCGCGTGAGCTGCTCGACCTGCGCGCGCAGCGTCGTTTCGGCCGCAGTCGGCGCCGACTTCTTCGGGGCCTTCGCGGCGGCCGTCTTCAGCTGGTTGTTTTCGGCCGTGAGCCGCGTCGCATTCTGCTGGGCCTGCGCCAGCGCCGATTGCGCCGCGGCGAGTTGCTGGGCGATCTTCTCCCGGTCGCCCTGCCCCGAGCGCGCCGCCTCCAGCGCAGTCGACGCCGCAGCCAGTCGCTGCTCGAGGGTCGAGCGCTCCCGGGAAAGGGCCTGAGTCGACTCGGCCAGCCGCGCGTTTTCACTGCGCACGCGTTCCAATTCCGACTCCGCGGCGCTGACCCGCTGATTCAGCGCGGCGGCCTCGCCCGCCGGCGCGGCAGCGACACCCGCCGCCGGCGTGCTCGCCGGTCGAGTGGGCGCGGGCACGGCAGCCACGGCGGCCGGGCCCGGCTCGCGGCCGCCCAGCTGCGCCCGCCACCGCGCGATCGCCTGGTTCGCCTCCGCGATTTGCGCGGGGTTCAGCTGCTGCGCCACAATGTCGCGGCCGGTCGGTTTCGCGCCGTTCTCCACGGCGAGGCTCAGCCACGCATAGGCTTCGACGAGATTCGCCGGCGCCCCGCGCCCCTCGGCCAGGAGGATGCCGAGGTTGTTCTGCGCCGGCGCGAAATTCTGCAGGGCCGCCGCGCGGTAAGACTCGATGGCCGCGGCGGGATCCGCCGCCGAGCCGCGGCCTTCCTCCAGCATCAGGGCCAGGTTGTATTGTGCTCTCGGATACTTCTGCCCCGCGGCCGACCGGTACCAGCGCTGCGCCGCCGGTTCGTCCTTCGCCACGCCGCGCCCGAGCTCGTAGGCGAGCGCGAGGTTGTATTGCGCCTCGGGCACGCCGCGCTCGGCCGCCTGCCGGAACCACAGCGCGGCCTCGAAGTAGTCCTGCTTCACCCCCAGGCCGTTGGCGTACATGTTGCCGACGTTGAACTGCGCCGGCGCAAAGCCCTGCTCGGCCGCCTTCAGGTAATGCTTGAACGCGGCCCCGAGATCGGCAGTCACGCCGCGACCCAGCTCGTGCATCATCCCCAGGTTGAATTGCGCGGCCGGCAGTCCGCGGTCCGCCGCCTGCTGGTACAAACGCAGCGCCTCGACGAAACTCTGCGCCACGCCCTGGCCGTTGGCGTAGGCATTGCCCAGCGCGTTCAAGGCATCCGGGTCGCCCTTGTCCGCGCGCGCGCGAATCGCCGCCAGGTCCGTCTGCGCCCGCAAAGGCACGCCCGCCGCGCCGCCCAGGGACAAAAGCGCCACCGTCAGCAGCGCCCGGTTTTTTCGCGAAAGCGCGAATCGGCGGGCCGCCATCGGGCGTGGAGAGCCGCGCGTCATTGCAAGGTGCGCGCGCGCCGCGACGAGCCCGACGCCGACCGCGGGCCGCGCCACTGCCCATCGTCGACGCAACGCTGCGGACCCCCGAGTCCCCCGTGAACTTGACCACACTCCCAAGCTGGATGAGGCACGAAGGTCTTTAAGGACAAAACCCTACCGGGAAGCAAGGCGGCAAGAGAGAGACGAGGGACCAAGAACGAAAAACCAAGACCACGGACCAAGGACCAGGGACTAATCGAGCGAACACAAAGCCACGCGCCGTTTCGAAAATGAACCGCCTGTTGCCGAGTCGTCGCCGCCGAGCCGAGTTTTCGATCGCTTCCCTGACATAGCGGTCCCTTGGTCTCTGGTCTCTGGTCTCTGGTCTCTGGTCCTTGGTCTCTGGTCTCTAGTCTCTGGTCTCCACGGCCCCCTGCACCCGGCACGGCAGTAACGCCGCGTCTTGCATGCCGTGGATGATCTTCTTGTCCGGCGGACAGAACGTCGCGAGTGCGCCAGAGAGTCGGGGCCTGCCATCGACAATGAAATAGTACGGGCACAGCCGCAGTCGGCCCGCCTTCGCCAGGGCTTCCACTTTCGCCGGGGCTTCCGCCTTCGCCGATGCCCCGGCGGACGGGGTCGTTTCGCCCGCCGAATCTCCCGCGCCCGGCGCAATGTTGACAGGCGAGTCGGCGGCCGCGCCCGGCCCGCGCTCTTCGTAGATCGCGTGCTGCAGCCGCCGCGGTTTCTTGTAAACCTGGAGCACGTGCAGGTTGGTCGGCGCCAGCTCGATTGCGCGTTCGACGCCTTGCTGCCATTCCTCGCGCGAGCAATCGCTGCCCAGCACAACACTGCGGGCGCCCCAAGCCGTCTCGTGATAGCCGCTGATCTTGATGATGAGATCGCGCTCCTTTTGCGACGCGTTGCCGAGATCGCGCCAGTCGTTCAGCGCGCGACCGCCGGCGCGCGGGCCGTCGAGGACGGCGCCGGGCGGCAACGGAGTCGGATCGATGATCCACGACGGCGGGATCAGCGTGCGCAGAAGTTTGCCCGCCTTCGCACTCAATGCCTCCGCCCAGTAGTCCTGCAAGAGGTGGTGGTGAAACAGCGCGAGCGACAGCTTCTCCTCCTGGAATGGCCGCATCGGCGGCGCGATCGCCAGCTCGCCCGCCTGCCACGCTTCAAAGATGAAGCGCTGCGTCCGGAGGTTCTCGAGATCGAACAACTCGAAAAACCGGTAGATGATGTCGATTTTCTCCGGGTTGCCCTCGACATCGAAGAAAAGCGCATTCTCCAGCGGAAAGAGATCCTCCGGCTTCAGGCAAAACACGCGCTTGCCCTCCAACTGCAGCTGCCGCGCGAGCCACTCCATCTCCGGCCGGTACGTGGCCGCCTCGTCGCTCACCACGATCGCGATCAGCGGATTGCGCTGCGCCGGACGCAGCCCGCTCAGCGCGGCATAGAAATTCCTGATCATCGCGTCGTCGCCGCCGAGAACGCCCTGATCGCCGGGTGAGGGTACCCGGCCGGCACCACTTGAACTTGTGGGCGGGGTGCCCCCTCCCCGCTCATACAAGCGGTTCAGAAACGCCGTGAGTCCGATTCCGCCGGGCACCGAGTCGAGCTCGGTCAGGACGAAACCCTCGTCGGTCAGGAGCAGGTCGGGCCGCAACACGGTCGGCATCGCCCCGCGATTCTTCGGATCACGGGCGTGTTCGATCAGCCGCCGCGGTTTGCCGCGATCGAGATAATCTGCCACCCACGGCGCGAGCAGCGGCTTGTTGCGCAGGAGGTTCTTGCCCGCGACCGCTCGCAGGTAAAGCGCCTCGAGCGCCTGGTGAAACTCATGACAGGCGGCGCCAATCTCCTCGAGCTGCTTCAACTGCTCGGTCGTCAGCGGCCACGCCTCGGGCGAAAGCTGCCACGTCTTCGCCTCGAACATCGGCGTCGCAGTGAGCGCCGATTGGAGTGTATCGAAGGCGAGAGAGGGCATGTGCGGCAAACGTTCCCAGTTCGAGACGAACGCTCAACTTTTAACGCTTAACGCTCAAGTGCCGTCGCGCTTCCGCCGGGTGCAGTTGAGCGTTAAAAGTTAAGCGTTGAGCGTTGAGCGTTTCGCGGCTCCCGCCGCGCTACTCCTCCATCTGGATATCCTTGTTCCGGTGCCGCGGGCAGCCGGCGCGCAACCACGCGTTGACGAACCGGTCGAGATCGCCGTCCAGCACACCCTGCGTGTCGCTGGTGCTCATGCCCGTCCGCAGGTCCTTCACCATCTGGTACGGCTGGAGCACGTAGCTGCGAATCTGGCTGCCCCAGCCGATTTCGCCCTTTTCCCCGTAAAACTTGTCCATCTCCGCGCGCTGCTCGTCCTGGCGTCTCTCATACAAGCGCGATTTCAAAATTTTCATCGCGGTCGCCTTGTTCTTGAGCTGCGAACGCTCGTTCTGGCAAACGACGACCAGGCCCGTGGGCAAGTGCGTCAGCCGCACCGCCGAGTCGGTCGTGTTGACGCCCTGACCGCCCTTGCCGGAGGAGCGGTAAACGTCCACGCGGAGCTCGGCCTCCGGAATCTCGATGTCCACCTGCTCCTCGGCGATCTCGGCGATCACGTCGACCGCGCAGAACGACGTGTGCCGGCGCTTGTTTGCGTCGAACGGCGAAATGCGCACCAGCCGGTGCACGCCACGCTCGGCCTTCGCGTAGCCGTAGGCGTTTTCGCCCTTGAGCAGCATGGTCGCCTTGCTGATGCCGGCCTGATCCCCGGCCTGCACGTCCTGGACTTCGATTGCAAACTCCCGGCGCTCGGCCCAGCGCGAGTACATCCGGAACAACATGTCGGCCCAGTCGTTCGACTCGGTCCCGCCGGCGCCCGATTGAATCGAGAGGATCGCGTTGTTCTTGTCGAACTGCCCGGTGAGGAAGGACGCGATCTCGAGCTGATCGAGTTCGCTCACCATCCCGCTCACCTGAGCCTCGAGCTCGCGCGCGTAGGTTTCTTTTTCCGCCCCCGCGGCCGCCTCCACGAGCTCGGTCATGACGTTCACGTCGTCGACCTTTTTCTGGAAGGCAACGACCGGCAGGACCGACCGCTTCAGAATGTTCAGCTTCGCGATGTGCTTCTGCGCGCGCTCGGTGTTGTCCCAGAAAGTCGGCGCGCCCATCTCCGACTCCATCGCCTCGATTTCCCGGGTCTTTTGATCGACGTCAAAGAAACCTCCACAAATGGCCGGCGCGCTTCTTGATGTTCTCGATGTGGTTGAAGGTCTCGGGTGCGATCATGTGAGTAAAGGGAGACGGAGTGAGGGAACGCGGGAGAATGCAACGCGCAAGCTGGCAAATGAACATTACCCGCGGCGCCGAAAGGCCCGGCCCGCACTCATTTCACCACCACCTGCGGATTCTCCATCTTGAACGTCACCTTTCCGGGGGTGAAATCGTCGCCGTATTTGGGGTCGCGGTTGTGCTCGACGGGCTCGCCGGTCACCGCGAAGACCAGCGTCGTGTCACCCGGGGGCAGTTCGATCCGCCCGATCGAGACCACGCGGCGCGCGGCCGGCAGCGTTTCGTGGTACACCACTTTGTCCCGCACCTTGACTTCGAGGGTGCGCGCGCCGATCGAGCGCGCGAGAAAACGCAAGTTCGCGCCCAGATTCCGACTGGAAGCATTGTGCACGACCAGCGTCGCGGTGTTCCCGCGCGCCCAGCGCCACGTCATGTCGGGCCACCATTGTTGCGCGGACCATCCTCGGCCGTACTGCACATCGATGCCGCGGCCGCGGCCAGCCGGCGACTCGATCACGAATTCCGGCAGCGGCTCCGGCGATTGGCGTTCATGCATCTGGTCGAAGTAGCGCACGCCGAATGGCACGAAGCAGTTGCCGAGCAGGAACCAAATCAGCCACGCCTTCGTCGGCCGCGTGGCGAGCAGCAGGTTGAACAGCAGCGTCATCGGCAGCGCGTGCCGCGTGATCGTGAAGTGGCTCTCCCACGACAGGAAGCTGATGCAGGAGAAATAAATCACCACCACCGCGCCCCAGCGCCACAGCGCGCTCTTCCAGTCGCGATGCAGCACGATGTAGAGGCTTTGCGTCAGCACCGCCACAATCGTCAGCAGCGCGTGCAGGTCGTAGCTCTTGTACAGTTCGAAAAGCCACCGGTGCCAGCGAATCGGCCCGTTGCGCGCCGTGACCGTGAACTCAGCCAGCTTCTCCATGATGCCGCGCAGCGGCCAGTCGAGGTTGCCGCCGTCGAAGCCGACTTCGCGTCCGCGGAAACGCCAAAGCACATACCCGACCCAAAGTGTCACCGGGATCGTCGCAACGAGCCCGCGGACGACATTTTTTCGCAGCGCGTCACGCCACGGCGGCGCAAACTCGGCGAGCCCGACAAACCCAATCAGCGACGTCGTCCGGACCAGCGCGGCCGCCGCGAGAATCCCGGCCCCGGCCGTGCCGCCGATCATCAGCGCCCAGAGAATCAGCGTGAAGCTCGGCAAATCGGTGAGCGACGCCTGCATCGACTCGATCACCCCGCACGTCAGCAGGATCGCCGCGTAGCCCGCGAGCCCCGGCCAGCCATGCGGGGAGAAGAGTTTCGCCGCCAGCCAGGCGAACCCGACCCAGAAGATCAGATTCAGCGCGGCATACGCATTCAGCACCCAGAACGGCTGCCCCAGCCCGAGCACCCACGCGATCCACGAGAGTAGGATCCGCTGCCCCCGGTACGGCGGATCGTCGAGCGCGACGTGCAGGTGCGGATCGCGCAGCAACGGATCGAGCGCCATCTCGGCATACAGCTGCCCATCGAAGCCCCATCGGTGGGCGGGATATGGGTCGATGAATTTCGGCGTCGCCTTGAAGACGGCGGTCCCGCGGTCGTTGAATTCGTGACCCACGCGCAGGAACTTCGTGATGCCGTACTCCGGCGACCAAATCCCGGCGTACACGTGCAAAAGGAAGCCAAACGCGGCGAGCGCGACGAGCGCGAACAGCCAGCGCGGGCAAGCCGGAAACCGCCGACGCCACCCGGCCGCGCCGACGCGCGCAGCGTGCGGTCGGGTTTCGGGGTCGCGATCTACAATCATTCGGTGGCGGAAAGGTGCGGATGTTTCGCGCCAGGCCGCGCGACGAAAAGGATAATTTGCGTGGGACGACGGTATTCGCAGGCCATCCCCAAGCGGCGTCAACTCTTGCCCGTCACAGGAAGAAACCACCTTGTAGCGACGAGCGCCAGCGAGTCGTCTTGGACGCTCCCGGCTCGCTGGTGCTCGCCGCCACACGAACGGATGCTGACCGCATCGCTACCGCGCGCACGCGCAAGGGGCTGCCGGGGTATGATGATCGGAGATTGCCCGATATGGTTCGCAGCTAGGATTTGCTAAGGTCTGGTGTGCATTCCCCACGAAAGATCCTCGTCGTCGATCACAACGCCGACAACGGCGTGCTGCTTGTCCGCACGCTCTTGCGCAAATTCCCCGCCGCCGCAGTTCAGTTGTGCGCGGAAACGGGCACGGCCGTCACCCTGGCGGCCACCGAGAGCATCGACGCGATGGTCATTCACCGCACGCTCGAGGACAGCGCGGCGGAACTGACGAGATCGCTGCGCAAGCTGAGTCCCGACGCCGTGATCATCGTCGTTTCCGGCGTGGACCGGAGCCAGGATGTCATCGCGGCGGGAGCCGACGATTTTCTGAGCTACGAAGCGTGGCTGCGGATTGGCACCGTGGTGAGCGCCGCGCTCGAGGCGCGGCATTCGCCGCCGCGGCCGGCGAGTGCGAGTCCGTTTGCCCGGCGCTGACGAGATGCCGTTGGCGCGCTTGCCGCGCACCCGGCCGGAGGCCGGCCAGCCCGCCGCACACCGGCGCGGTCTCGCACCCGGGAATCGCGTGCGGCGATTCGATGCGTCGAGCGTACCGCTCGCACTCGGCTCGAAGGGTCAACGAGTGCGAAAATTTTCTTCAAACTTTCTTTCCAACCGCGGCGCCTGCCGCACGACCCAACCCCCGGTAGGTGCGGACCCAGTTGTGCGTTCCGCAAGAACCTGCGAGACTGGGCCCGTTCACGGAATGCAATGGGATCGAAGATCCCACTGGCAGTAGTTGAGCCCCGCGCGCCTCCCTCCTGCGCGCGGGGCCCCCGGCCACGACGGGAACCAGCCCGAAACCGGCGACACTATGCGCCGCTTTTCGTACGGAATGGGAGCCTTGGCAAACCGACCGCGTTTCCTCGTCGTGGACCACAACTGCGACAGCCGATTTCTATTGGTAAAATGCCTGCTGCGAAAATTCCCCGACGCGGCGATTGACGAAACGGACGACGGCGATCTGGCGATCGAGTTGGTGCGCCACGCCGACATCACTGCGGTCATCAGTCATCGCACGACCGAACAACTCGGCGTCGAGCTGGTCGCCGCGTTTCGCGCCGTGAACCCAGCCATCCCGATCGTGATGGTCTCGGGCATCGACCGCACGCCACCGGCCATCGCGGCAGGCGCGGATCGCTTTCTCCTCTCCGACGAATGGCTGCGGCTCGGCACGGTCGTGGAAGAGTTGCTCCACAAACGCGCCCAGGCCGCCGCGCCGCATTGAGCGTGATCGCCGTGGTCAGTGGTCAGCGGTCAGGCGCCACTTGTCCGCGGCGCCGCCTCACGCGCGCAAGGTGCCGGCACGCTTCTCGGCCAGGAAGCTCGCGTAAGTCCGTTCGATCCCCTCGCGCAACGGCGTGTGCGCGCGCCAGCCGAGCGCCGCCAGCCGGGAAACGTCCAGCAGTTTCCGCGGCGTGCCGTCGGGCTTGCTCGGATCCCACGAGATTTTCCCGCGGTAGTTCGTGACGCTTGCCACCGCCTCGGTGAGTTCGCGAATCGTCACGTCGGTGCCCGCGCCGACGTTGATCCAGTCCGGCGGATTCTCCAGCCGGAGCAGAAACGCACAGGCATCGGCGAGGTCGTCGACGTGGAGGAATTCGCGGCGCGGCGCGCCGGTGCCCCACGCCACGACTTCCGGCGCGCCCGCTTCGCCCGCTTCGTGAAACCGGCGAATCAACGCGGGCAGCACATGCGAGTTCTGCGGGTGGTAATTGTCGTGCGGGCCGTATAGATTTGTCGGCATCGCGGAGTGGAAAAGCACGCCGTACTGCTTGCGGTAATACTGGCAGAGTTTCAACCCGGCGATTTTCGCGATCGCGTACGCCTCGTTGGTCGGCTCGAGCGCGCTGGCGAGCAGGGCATCCTCGCTCATTGGTTGCGACGCCAGCTTCGGGTAGATGCACGAGCTGCCGAGAAAGAGCAGCCGGCGCGTGCCGTGCTGCCAGGCCGCGTGAATCGCGTTCGCCGCGACGGCGAGATTG
>Ga0080064_1001899_pt1 | contig 38739 bp, 42 predicted proteins | sample Subgrocontami54m_FD_69260 | JGI IMG/M metagenome (GOLD analysis project Ga0080064, IMG submission 69260) | Subsurface groundwater microbial communities from S. Glens Falls, New York, USA - GMW46 contaminated, 5.4 m (SPADES assembly) (version 2) ...
CGATTCCGCCCGCACGCGGGCGGGCGCCGGTTTCGAAAAAATCGAAATCGAGCCGACCCGGGTTTACGATATCGAGGACGCGCGGCAGTTTCTCGCCGGGCAAGGAATCGATGTGGACGCGGTCGCGCCGCAGGTCGCCGGCAAATTCATGAGCGCCTTTGTGCGCGCCTATAAGCCGATCTGAATCCGCCGAGCGCCGGCATCAGCGGCGGCGCGGCGCCTACCGGTTGAAACCGTGGTATTCGTCGCCGACGAGGACGGCAACCGGCCGCTTCGTCTTGCGCGCTTCTTCAAATGCAACGGCAATGCGCGGGGCATCGGCATTGTTTTCGATCAGGTAATAGTTGATGCCGAAGGCGTTCAGGAAGCGTTCGGTGTAGACGGCGGCCGTGTCCTGAGTAACGCCGTGCCGCGTCCAGCCGCGGTAACCGACCATGAGCACCACCGGGATGTTGAGGCCGAGTCCCCAGCCGCGCAGCGAGTCGCCGGACTCCATCAGACCGGTGTTCTGGATCAGGATGACCGGCGTCTTGCCGCCGACGTGCAACCCGGCGGCCGTCGAGAAAGCCAGCCCCTCGCGGCTGACCGGAACGAGCGTGAGCGACGGATCCGCCTTCATCAGCAGGTAGAGCCAATTGGTCTCGCTGTCGGGCAACCAGACCACGTGCGTGACGCCGTGTTTCTTGATTTCGGCCAGCACCGTTTCCGGGCTGAGCGCAGCCTCATCTGACTGAGTCATCGCGAACTTTCGCAGTAAAAAGTGAGCGGGAGCAGGCTTCGTTCAATTCAGGAACATCCGCAACGCCGGTCGGCGCAATGGCTTACTTGACGATCTGCAGCTTGCGCTTGGCGCCGTTGGTGGGCGGCGGCTGGCTGGATTCGGCTGCCGGCGCCGCGTCGGCATCGGCCTGCGCCGCCGGCTCGGGCGGGAAAAACAGGCCCTGGCTGTTTTCCCGCGCGAAGATGCCGGTCACGGCGTTAACCGGGATCGAACACTCGCGCGACACGCCGCTGAAACGCGCCGCGAACTGGATGGCATCGTTGCCCAGGGTCAGCCGGTGCGCCGCATCCTCGCTGATGTTGAGCACGATTTCGCCGTCCTTCACGAATTCCATCGGCACGCGCGTCTGCGCATCGACCTTGACCGACAGGTACGGCGTCAGCCCGCTGTCGCTGCACCATTCGTAAATGGCGCGGATCAGGTACGGTTTGGTTGAGCGTTCTTTCGGCATGGTCAGGGCCGCCTATTTCCTCATCACCTTTTCGGAGGCCGTCAGCGAATCGATGAACGCCGGCCGGCTGAACAGGCGCTCGGCGTATTTCATCAGGGGCGCTGCCTGCTTGGGCAGCTGAATGTCGTAGTAGTCAAGCCGCCACAGCAAGGGAACGATCGCGACATCCAGCATCGAGAATTCGTCGCCCAGCATGTATTTCTGTTTGCCGAAAACCGGCGCGATCTGCGCCAGGTTGTCGCGGATCGCGGCACGCGCCTTGTCGGCGGTTCGCTGGTTGCCCTTCTCGAGCGTCTCCACATGGCTGAACATCTCGTGCTCGAAACGGAACAGGAAGAGCCGTGCCCGCGCGCGCATCACCGGATCGGCCGGCATCAACTGCGGATGCGGAAAGCGGTCGTCGATGTATTCATTGATGATGTTCGATTCGTAGAGGATCAGGTCGCGCTCGACCAGCACCGGCACCTGGTTGTACGGGTTCATCACCGCCAGGTCTTCCGGCTTGTTCTGCAGGTCGACGTCGACGATCTGGAAATCCATGCCTTTTTCGTACAGCACGTTGCGGCAGCGCTGGCTGAAAGGGCAGGTGGTGCCTGAGTACAGGGTCATCATTGGACGTCTTTCCAGTATTCTTGCTTCAGCAGATACGCAAAGACAAACAGGACACCGAGCAGCAGCAGCACGTAGATGCCGATCTGCGTGCGTTCCAGGCGCGCCGGCTCCGCCATGTACGTCATGTAGTTCACGAGATCGGCAACCAGCCGGTCGTATTCGAGCGGGGTCAGGGTTCCCGCAGTGCCGGGGCGGACGGTCTTGAGCAACCAGCGCTTCACTTCCTTGCCATCCTTGTCCTTGCCGCTGATCTCGTCGAGCCGCGCCACCGACTTGGCCTGCAGCAGCGCCGCCTTCGCCGCATCGTGCGAGCTGAACTCCTGCACCTCGACCTGATGCTGGCCGGAGAATTGCCAGAGCACGTGCGGCATGCTCGAATTCTCGTAAACGAGATTGTTCCAGCCGGTCGGGCGCACGGAATCGCGGTAGAACGCGCGAAAATAGCTGTAGAGCCAGTCGGAGCCGCTGCCCGCCTCCGAGCTGCGCGAACGCGTGATCACGCTGATGTCCGGGGTCGGGATATTGAATAACTGGCCGGCTTCGCGCGTGCTCAGCGCCACTTTCATCGGTTCGCCGACCTTGACGCCGGTAAAGATCAGGTTGTCCCTGATCTGGTCGTCGGACAACCCCAGGTCGCGCAGCCGGTTGTAGCGCATGTAGCTCGCGTTATGACAATTGAGGCAGTAGTTGACGAACACGTGCGCACCGCGCTGCAGCGATACCAGGTCGTTAAGATTGACCGGCGCTTTCTGCAGCTTCGCGCCATCCGCCGACGCCAGCACTGCAAGCGGCACGAGCAGCGCAGCGCAAACCATGGCGCGGGCGAAATTCATAACCATTTTGCCCATCATGTCACCCTCTCCGGCTCCGGCTTGCACTTGTCGATCGCCGTGTACCACGGCATCAGCAGGAAGAACAGGAAGTACAACGCCGTGCATACCTGCGAAATGAGGGTGCCGGTGTCAGTCACCGGCTGCGTGCCAAGGTAGCCGAGCAGCACGAACACGATCACGAACGCCGCCAGCGCACTCTTGAAAATCGGCCCCTTGTAGCGGATCGACTTGACCGGACTGCGGTCGAGCCACGGCAGCGGAATGAAGATCATCACCGCCACGCCCATCAGCACGACACCCCAGACCTTGGGATCGAGCGCGTAGAAACCGATCAGCAACACGGCGCCGGCCGCGACCGACGCAAGTCTGACGAGATTGTTGGCGACGCTCAGCACGATCAGCACCACCATGCCGATCACGCCGGCGCCCAGCACCCACATGAAGGTCTCGGTGATCGCGCGCAGGATCGAGTAATACGGCGTGAAGTACCACAGCGGCGCGATATGCGTCGGCGTGCGCAGCGGGTCGGCCGGGATGAAGTTGTTGTATTCGAGGAAGTAGCCGCCCATCTCGGGCAGGAAGAAGATGCAGATCGCGAACACGATCAGGAACACCGCCGCGCCGAGCGTGTCCTTGACCGTGTAGTATGGATGGAACGGGATGCCGTCGAGCGGCCGGCCGGCCGCGTCTTTCTTCTGCTTGATCTCGATGCCGTCCGGGTTGTTGGAGCCGACTTCGTGCAGCGCGAGTATGTGCGCGGCAACCATTCCAAGCAGCACCAGCGGGATCGCAATCACGTGGAATGCGAAGAAGCGGTTCAGGGTCGCATCCGACACCACGTAATCACCGCGGATCCAGACCGCAATCGTCGGCCCGATCAGCGGTATCGCATCGAACAGGTTGACGATCACCTGCGCACCCCAGTACGACATCTGGCCCCACGGCAGCAGGTAGCCGAAAAACGCCTCGGCCATCAGGCACAGGAAAATCAGCATGCCGACAATCCAGACCAGCTCGCGCGGCTTGCGGTACGAGCCGTACAGCAGCCCGCGAAACATGTGCAGGTAGACGACGAGAAAGAACATCGATGCGCCGGTCGAGTGCAGGTAGCGGATGATCCACCCTCCCCACACGTCGCGCATGATGTACTCGACCGAGGCGAACGCCTGCGCCGCATCGGGCTTGTAGAACATGGTGAGGAAAATGCCGGAAACGAGCTGCATCACCAGCACCAGCAGCGCGAGCGAACCGAAGTAATACCAGAAATTGAAGTTCTTCGGCGCGTAATATTCCGCCAGGTGTTCCTTCCAGCTCGACACCAGCGGAAAGCGCTGGTCGATCCAGGTCAGCAGGCCGCTGAGTACCCCACTGAGCGGGCCGGCGCCGGTAATCGTGACAGGTGGCTTTTCGGCAGCGGCCATGCTTACGCCCCCTCGGTGTCGACGCCAATCAGGATCCTGCCGTCACTTAAATACTTGTGCGGCGGGATCTTGAGATTGTCGGGCGCCGGCTTGTTCTTGTAGACGCGGCCCGCGAGATCGAACAGCGAGCCGTGGCACGGGCAGTAGAATCCGCCCTCCCAGTTGGCCTCGAACGGCTCGGGCCCGGCCTTGAGCTTGTCGACCGGTGCGCAGCCGAGATGCGTGCAGATGCCCACCACCACCAGGTATTCTGGCTTGATCGAGCGATGCTCGTTGCGCGCGTACTTGGGCGTCAACTCATCCTTCTTGCGCTCGCTTTTGGGGTCGCTGACCACGCTGTCCAGCTTGGGCAGGGTGTCGAGCATTTCCTTGGTGCGGCGCACGACCCACACCGGCTGGCCGCGCCATTCCGCGGTCACCTTGTCGCCGGGGGCAAGCGTGCTGATGTCGACTTCTACCGGCGCACCCGCCGCCTTCGCGCGTTCCGATGGCAGCATGCTGCCGATAAACGGTACTGCCGCGGCCCCGGCTGCGACACCGCCCACCACGCTGGTTGCAGCAACCAGAAAACACCGCTTCCCCTTATCGACTCCCTGATCGGACATGGAAATTCCCCGCTGGCGTTTGGAAAAAAAGCGCTATTTTAGCGAAACGCGCGCAAAAACTTAAGCAAAATGTGAAAAAAACCTTGTGCGTCATGTTATTAGGATGGGTTTTAGGCAATAATCGCGCAAGCGACTCTGCTTACAACCGCTCCGGCAACTTATGCGCAGACTTTGGCTCATCTTCGCGCAGACCGCCACGGTCTGCCTCGGCATCCTGTTCGTGGTATCCACGCTGCGTCCGGATCTGCTGTCGTGGAGAGCGCGGACTGACGTCGGGGTCGTCACCACCCGGGAAGCTCCGGTCGGGAACCCATTGCGCGCAATGGCGTCGTTCAGCGATGCCGCCGTCAGGGCGATGCCGACCGTGGTCAATATCTACACCAGCAAGGAAATCAACGTGCCGCGTCATCCGTTCATGGACGATCCGGTATTCCGCCATTTCTTCGGCGATCAGTTCAACGCGCAGAAGCGGCGCAGTTCGAGCCTGGGCTCGGGCGTAATTGTCAGCGAGCGGGGCTACATACTCACCAACCACCACGTCGTGGAGGCGGCTGACCAGATTGAGGTTGCGCTCGCCGACACGCGCCGCGTCAAGGCCAGCGTCGTCGGCACCGATCCCGAAACCGATATCGCGGTACTCAAGATCGACCTCAGGAACCTGCCGGTGATCACGTTCGCGCAGTCGGATCAGGCGCGCGTCGGCGATCTGGTGCTGGCAATCGGCAATCCGTTCGGCGTCGGGCAGACGGTGACCTTCGGCATCATCAGCGCGCTCGGACGGCACGTGGGAATCAGCACCTTCGAGGACTCCATTCAGACCGATGCCGCGATCAATCCCGGCAATTCGGGCGGCGCGCTGGTGGACATCAGCGGCAGCCTGCTGGGCATCAATAATGCGATCTACTCGCCCAGCGGCGGCTCGCAGGGCATCGGCTTCGCCATCCCGTCGAGCCTCGCCAGGCAGGTGATGGAGCAGATCATCGAGAATGGCATGGTAACCCGCGGCTATATCGGCATCAGCATGCAAAGCATGACTCCCGAGATTGCGGAATCGCTCAATCTGCCCAAGGTCAGTGGTGTGCTGGTGACCTCGGTGATGGACGGCAGCCCGGCCGACAAGGCGGGGCTCAAGCCCGGCGACGTGCTGACCGGCATCGGGAACAAGCCGGTCAACGATGACGCGAGCATCCTCAATCTGATATCGGCACTCAAGCCTGGCACTATCGCAACGCTTAAAGTGATGCGTGAAAAAAGCGAGATCGCGCTCAAGGTCAATGTTGGTACGCGGCCCAAGCCGGCGCGCAGCGACAAATAAGACCATGATTCGTGATTCGAACAACGATCCACGAACAACGAACCGCGCTTCGGGTTAGTCCTGCTTCTGCCCCGCCCCGGTTTTATCGGGCACGCGCTCGATTTCAGCGTCGCCCGGCGGCGGCTTGATCATCAGGCCGGCGGCCGCAATCCCGAGCTCGTAGAGCACCCACAGCGGAAACGCGAGCATCAGCTGTGACACCACGTCGGGCGGGGTGAAAACGGCGCCGACCACGAACGCACCGACGACCACGTACGGACGGATTTCCTTCAGCTTGGCAATGCTGATCGCGCCCATCTTCACCAGCAATACCACCGCGACCGGGACTTCAAACGTGATGCCGAACGCGATAAACATGGTGAGCACGAAGGAAAGATACTTGTCGATGTCGGTCATCCACGCCACGCCTTCCGGCGCGATCGAGGCCATGAAACCGAACACCACCGGAAATACCAGGAAGTAGGCAAACGACATGCCGGCGAAAAACAGCAGCGAGCTGGTGATCACCAGCGGCACCACCAGGCGTTTTTCATGCGCATAGAGGCCGGGCGCGACGAACGCCCAGATCTGATACAGCGAGTACGGCATCGTGATGATGATCGCGACCATGCCCGCGACCTTGACCGGCACCAGAAACACGCCGACGACATCCGTCGCGATCATTTGCCCGCTCGGCGGCAGCACCGCGAGCAGCGGCTGGGCGAGCAGCGTATAGAGGTCTTTCGCCCACGGAAACAGGCAGACGAATACCACTGCGATCGCGATCAGGCAGCGCAGCAGCCGGTCGCGCAGCTCCACCAGATGGGAAATGAAAGTGTCCTGGGTCATTTGCCGCGCCTCGGCGCGCACTCTAAAGTTTAAGCCTGCTTGCGCGGCGCCTCGCCTGCTGCGTCGAGCCCGAGTTCGAGCTGCGGCGACCCGGGTACGGCAGCGGGAGCAGTCACCGGCGACGCCGTCGCGGTCACCGTCGGCAACGCTGCGGCAGAAGCAGCCGGCGCGGGCTCGGTTGCTGCCGCGGTGATGGAGTCGAGCTGGGATTCCGCCGTGCTGACTTCCGCGTGCACCGACTGTTCGATCGAGCGCGCCGCCTCCTCGACGGTGCTTTGCAGCTTGCGCAGCTCATCGAGCTCCATTTCGCGCGAGATGTCGGACTTGACGTCATTGACGTAGCGCTGCATGCGCCCCAGCAAGTGCCCGAGCGTGCGCGCCACTTTCGGCAGACGCTCCGGCCCGATCACGATCAGCGCAACGAGCGCAATGACGATGAGCTCGCTGAATCCGATGTCAAACATGCGAGTGAGGACTGAAGGGCCTCACGTTTTTGTCTGGGTTTCTTTCTTGGCTTCGCCTTCGATGGTCTGGCCGGGGGCGGTGATCTCGGCTTGCGCCGGCGTTTTTCCCTCCTCCGCTTTCATGCCATCCTTGAAGCCCTTCACCGCGCCGCCAATGTCGGCGCCGATATTGCGCAGCTTCTTGGTGCCGAAAATCAGCACCACGACCAGTAACACGATCAGCCAGTGCCAGATGCTGAATGAGCCCATGTGCCTACTCCTCTAACATGAAAAAGCCCGCCTTGCCGTTACGCGGCTTTTTCCTGATGACCCGGATCCCGCACGCGTTATTTTCGGGACGCCTTTTCGTCCAGACCGGAGATGCCCTCCCGGCGCCGCAACTCGGCCAGCACATCATCACTCGTCAAGCCGTGCCACGCGAGCAATACCAGGCAGTGAAACCAGAGATCGGCGGTTTCGCGCACAACGTGCAGTTTATCACCGTCCTTCGACGCGAGCAGCGTTTCGGCCGATTCCTCGGCGACTTTCCTGAGGATCGCCTCGTGCCCCTTGCCGAACAGGCTCGCGACGTAAGAGCTCGCCGGTGCGGCCTGCCTGCGCGCGGCGATGGTTTCCGACAACCGCCTCAGGATCGTGGCGTCCATTATTTCTGGTAAATCTCCCGCGGGTCTTTCAGCACCGGATCAGTCACCACCCACTCACCCGCGACCAGTTTCAGGTAAAAACAGCTGTGCCGGCCGGTGTGGCAGGCGATGCCGCCCGTCTGCTCGATTTCGAGCAGGATCACGTCCTGATCGCAATCCAGCCGGATGCTTTGCACTTTCTGCACGTGGCCCGATTCCTCGCCCTTGTGCCACAGTTTCCTGCGTGAGCGCGACCAGTAATGCGCCTCTCCGGTCTGCACCGTTCTTTTCAGCGCCTCGCGGTCCATGTAGGCGAGCGTCAGCACGCGGCCACTCGCCGCTTCCTGCGCAATCGCCGGTATCAAGCCGTCCTGCGCCCAGTTTACTTTGTTGAGCCAGCTGTCTGACATTTCATTTCCGTGATTCGTGAGGCGTAATATTACCGCCTTTCACAGCCTGACTTCTATGCCGCGCGCAGCCATCAGCTGCTTGGCCTGCCGCACGGTGTATTCTCCGTAGTGGAAAATGCTGGCGGCAAGCACCGCATCGGCGTGGCCCCGCAGGACGCCGTCGGCGAGATGGTCGAGACTGCCGACGCCGCCGCTCGCGATCACCGGGATCGCGAGCGCATCGGAAAACGCGCGCGTCAGTTCGAGATCGAACCCCTGGCGCGTGCCATCGCGGTCCATGCTGGTAAGCAGTATCTCGCCGGCGCCGAATTGCTCCATCTTGCGGCCCCACTCGAGCGCATCAAGCCCGCTTGGGCTCCGGCCGCCGTGCGTATAGACCTGCCAGCGCAACGGGCCAGGTCCGGGGACGCGCTTCGCGTCAACGGCAACCACGATGCACTGCGAGCCGTAGCGCCCGGTTGCCTCGGCCACCAGCTGCGGATTGCGCACCGCCGCGGTGTTGATGCTGACCTTGTCGGCACCGGCGTTGAGCAGGCGCCGCACGTCGTCCACCGAGCGCACGCCGCCGCCGACGGTGAGCGGGATGAACACCTGCGCCGCAACCGCCTCGATGATCGGCAGAATCAGGTCACGGTGGTCGCTGCTCGCCGTAATGTCGAGAAACGCGAGTTCGTCGGCCCCCTGCTCGTCGTAGCGCGCGGCGATCCCGACCGGATCGCCGGCGTCACGCAGGCCGACAAAGTTGATGCCCTTGACGACGCGCCCGGCGGTGACGTCGAGACACGGAATGATGCGTTTGGCGAGACCCATTCACCCCTTCACTCTTTCAGCGCTTTGGGGTTTGACAACTCGTCAGCGAGCTTCTGCGCCGCCGCGAAATCGAGCGTGCCCTGATACACGGCGCGGCCGGTGATCGCACCCACGATGCCCTCGGGCTCGACCTGGCACAGCGCCTTGATGTCGTCGAGATTGGTAATGCCCCCGCTGGCGATGATCGGCACCGTCAGCTGGCGCGCGAGCTCGACGGTGGCTGCGATGTTGACGCCGGTCAGCATACCATCGCGGCCGATGTCGGTGTAGATGATCGCCTCAGTGCCATAGTCCTCGAACTTTTTCGCGAGGTCGATCACGTCATGTCCGGTCATTTTCGACCAGCCGTCCACCGCCACCTTGCCGTTCTTGGCATCAAGCGCGACCATCACGTGCCCGATGAACGCGGTGCACGCATCATGCAGAAAACCCGGCGTCTTGACCGCAGCAGTGCCGATGATCGCGTAGCTGATGCCGCTGTCGAGATAGCGCTCGATCGTGTCGAGATCGCGGATGCCGCCGCCGAGCTGGACCGGTATCTGGTTGCCGACCGCCGCCACGATCGCCCTGATCGCGCTTTCGTTTTTGGGCTTGCCGGACGCAGCCCCATTGAGGTCGACCACGTGCAGCCGGCGCGCACCCTGCTTGACCCAGTGGGCGGCCACCGCGCCGGGGTCTTCGGAGAACACGGTGGCGTCCGCCATCACGCCCTGTTTCAGGCGTACGCACCTGCCGTCTTTGAGATCAATTGCCGGAATAATCAGCATGCTGCGCGCCTAATTCATGATACTACACGTGGCGTGAATTCGCCTAGTCCCAGCGCCCTCACCCCGCACCGGCCGCGGCCGGCCGCCGCGGGCACGCGAGCGCGGTCACAGGCTGCCACTGCGCGAAATTCGCAAGCAGCTGCAAGCCGGCAGTGGCGCTTTTTTCGGGGTGGAACTGCACCGCAAAAACGTTGTCCCGCGCAATCGCGCACGTAAACGGAGCGGGGTATTCGCTCGTGGCGGCGACCAATCCCGGCGCAGCGGTTTCGACGTAATAGCTGTGCACGAAATAAAACCGAGAATGATCCGGGATGCCGCGCCACAACGGGTGCGCGGCCACCTGCCGCACGCGGTTCCAGCCCATGTGCGGCACTTTGAGGCGCGCGCCGCCGGCATCGACCATGGCCGCGGCAGCGAAACGCCGCACCAGGCCCTGCAGAACGCCGAGGCCCGCAACGGCACCCTCCTCGCTGCGTTCGAACAGCATTTGCAGTCCGATGCAGATGCCGAGGAACGGTTTGTTGCACGCGGCATCCAGCACGGCCTCGCGCAGGCCGCGCGCGTCCATTTCGCGCATGCAATCGGGCATCGCGCCCTGGCCGGGAAACACGACCCGTGCCGCGCGTGCCACCGTCGCGGGATCGCTGGTCACCACGACCTCAAGCCCGGGCGCGACATGCTCGATCGCTTTCGAAACCGAACGCAGGTTACCCATCCCGTAATCGATGACGGCGATGTCAGGCATTTGAAAACCGGTGATTGGTGAGTGGCGGTTATAACGTGCCCTTGGTCGATGGCACGCCCTGCGCGCGCGGATCGAGCTCGGCCGCCATGCGCAGCGCGCGCCCGAACGCCTTGAACGCGGTCTCGGCCTGATGGTGCGCGTTGTCGCCTTTGAGATTGTCGACATGCAGCGTGACCTGGGCATGATTGACGAAGCCCTGAAAAAACTCATGGACCAGGTCGACATCGAACTCGCCGATGCGCGCGCGCACAAAATCGATCTTGAACTCGAGCCCCGGACGCCCCGACAAATCCACCACCACGCGCGACAGCGCTTCGTCGAGCGGTACGTAGGCATGGCCGTAGCGCCGTATACCCTGTTTGTCGCCGAGCGCCTGCGCCAGCGCCTGGCCGAGCGTGATGCCGATGTCCTCGACCGTGTGATGCGCGTCGATGTGCAGGTCGCCCTTGGCCGAGATCTCGAGATCGAACCCGCCGTGGCGCGCGACCTGGTCGAGCATGTGATCGAGAAACGGCACCCCGGTGTCAAATTTCCCCGCGCCGCTGCCATCGAGGTTGATGCTGGCGCGTATCCGCGTCTCCCGGGTGCTGCGTGTCACTTCTGCAGTACGCTTGCTCATAGTGGGACCCGTCATTGCCGGAAGTAATGGCCGCAGGCGGTCAAGGGTTGAGGATCGCGGTGAGTGCGCTCAGAAACCGGGCATTTTCGGCGGGCGTTCCGACCGTCACGCGCAGGCAATCCGCGAGCCGCGGGTGCGAGCCGTGCAGGTTCTTGATCAGAACCCCGCGTTGTTTGAGTCCGCTGAAAACCTGGTCCGCCTTCGCCACCCTGAACAAAATGAAATTGGCTTCGCTCGCGTATGCCTCAACACCAGGCAAGCCCCGCAATCCGCCGAAGAGCCGCGTGCGCTCGCTGCGAATCGCCGCCGCCTGCGCGTCCAGCACGTCCCGGTGTTGCAGTACCTCGGCCGCCACCCGCTGCGTCAGCATGTTGACATTATACGGTAAACGCACTTTGTCAATATGGTGCAGCCAGGCGCCGTGCCCGGCGAGCAATCCGAGCCGCAATCCCGCCAGCCCGAGCTTGGAGACGGTGCGCATCACCAGCAGGTTCGGAAATTCAGCGAGCCGTGGCATGAAGCTCGCGCCGGCGAACGCATGATAAGCCTCGTCGACCACGACCATCCCCGGCGCAACCGCGATGATACGCGCGATGGCGCCGGCATCGAACAGGTTGCCGGTCGGATTATTGGGATAAGCGATGAAGACCAGCGGCGGCTGGTGCTCCTCGACCGCGGCGACGGCGGCGGCAACGTCGATGCTGAAATCGGCGTTGAGCGGCAGGCCGACATAACGCATGCCGGCAAAAGCCGCGATCATGCGGAACATCACGAACGAGGGGTCGAATCCGAGCATCACCGCGCCCGGCTTGGCCACGGCCAGCGCCAGCATCTGGATCAACTCGTCCGAACCGTTGCCGAGCACCAGTTCCATCGCGGCGGGAATCTGCATCGCGGCGCGCAGCCGCAGCTTGAGTTCACGCGCCGCCGGGTCGGGATAGCGGTTGAGCGCCGCGCCGGTAACGCACTCGGCCAGCGCGTCGCGCAACTCCCGCGGCAGCGGGTACGGATTCTCCATCGCGTCGAGCTTGACCATATCGCCCGGGTCGGGCACGTGGTACGCAGTCAGCGCGCGGATCTCGTCGCGGATGATTTCGTCCGGTGTTTTCGGCATTTCATTTCATCCGGTATTCCGCGGATTGAGCGTGCGCGTCGAGTCCCTCGCCGCGCGCGAGCTCGGCCGCGATCGCGCCGAGCCGCTGCGCGCCTTGCCGCGAGACCCCGATGATGCTCGAGCGCTTCTGGAAATCGTAGACGCCGAGCGGCGACGAGAAGCGCGCCGTGCGCGAAGTCGGCAGCACGTGGTTCGGCCCCGCGCAGTAATCGCCGAGCGCCTCGCAGCTGTAGCCCCCAAGGAAAATTGCGCCGGCGTGGCGGATTTTCGCGAGCAGCGCCTCGGGATCGGCGACTGCAAGTTCGAGGTGTTCGGGCGCGATGCGATTCACCAGCGCGCACGCCTCCTCGAGGTCGCGTACTTCGATCAGGGCACCGCGTTTTTCGAGCGCGGCCCTGATCACGTCGCGGCGCGGCATGGCGGCGAGCTGCCGCTCGATACTGGCGGCGACCTGCTCGATGAACCGCGCCTCGGGCGCAAGCAGGATCGCCTGCGCGAGTTCGTCGTGCTCGGCTTGCGAAAACAGATCCATCGCGATCCAGTCGGGATCGACCGTGCCGTCGCATATCACCGCGATCTCGGAGGGCCCCGCCACCATGTCGATACCGACGACCCCGAACACCCGGCGCTTGGCGGCCGCGACATAGGCGTTGCCCGGACCGACGATCTTGTCGACCGGCGGTACGGTAGGCGTGCTGTAGGCGAGCGCGCCGATCGCCTGCGCGCCGCCGATGGCGAACGCGCGGTCGACTCCCGCGAGCGCCGCCGCCGCCAGCACCAGCGGGTTTTTTTTTCCGCCGGGCGTCGGCACCACCATCACGATCTCCCCGACCCCGGCCACGCGCGCCGGCAGCGCATTCATCAGCACCGACGACGGATACGCGGCCTTGCCGCCCGGCACGTAGATGCCGACGCGGTCGAGCGCGGTCACCTGCTGCCCGAGGCGCGTGCCGTCCTCATCGGTGTAACTCCACGACTGCGCCAATTGCTTCTCATGATAAGAGCGCACGCGCGCCGCAGCCTGCTCCAGCGCGCCGCGGCGCGCGGCAGGCAAGTCCGTCAGCGCGCGCTGCATCTCGTCGCGCGTCAACTCGAGTTCCGCGACCGAGGTTGCCTGGACGCGATCGAAGCGCCGCGTATAGTCAAGTACCGCGGCGTCGCCACGACGCTTCACGTCATCGAGAATGCCAGCGACCGCGGCATCGACGGCGGAATCCTGGACGCCCTCGAACGCGAGCAACGCCGCGAAGCGGGCCTCGAAGTCGGGCGCGCCGGTCGCGAGCCGTTTGAGCGCGATCATCTACTTCACCGCGCGCGTCAAAGCATCGAGCATGGGCTGGATGGCGGCACGCTTCAATTTGAACGCGGCCTGGTTGACGATCAGGCGCGCGCTCACCTGCGCGACCTCTTCCACCGCGACGAGATCGTTGGCTTGCAGCGTGTTGCCGGTGCTGACCAGATCGACGATCGCTTCGGCCAGCCCGGTAAGCGGCGCAAGCTCCATCGAACCATAGAGCTTGATCAAATCGACGTGCACGCCTTTCGCCGCGAAATGCTCGCGCGCGACTTGCAGGTATTTGGTGGCAACGCGCAGCCGCGCACCCTGGCGCACAGCCTGCTCGTAATCGAAGCCCTTGCGCACCGCGACCACCAGCCGGCAGCGCGCAATCCCGAGATCGAGCGGCTGGTACAGGCCATTGCCGCCGTGTTCGGCGAGCACGTCCCCGCCTGTGACACCCAGGTCCGCCGCGCCATACTGCACATAGGTCGGCACGTCGGTTGCGCGCACGATGATGAGCCGCACGCCGGCATTCGAGGTCGCGATGATCAGCTTGCGCGAGCGGTCGGGATCTTCGGCCGCGACGATGCCCGCCGCCTTCAGCAGCGGCAGGGTTTCCTCAAGGATGCGTCCTTTGGACAGCGCGATGCTGATCACGGGGTCTGCGCGACGGAATAAAAAAACATTTTACCGCCCTAACGCACGCGGCGCACGCGGGCGCCGAGCCGGGAGAGTTTTTCCTCGATCGCTTCGTAGCCGCGGTCGAGATGGTAGACGCGTTCGATCGTGGTTTCGCCGCGCGCAATCAGTCCCGCCAGCACCAGGCTGGCGGACGCGCGCAGGTCGGTCGCCATCACCGTCGCGCCGTCGAGATGGTCGACACCGGTGACCACCGCGGTATTGCCTTCGACCTCGATCTGCGCGCCGAGCCGCCGCAATTCCTGCACGTGCATGAAACGGTTTTCGAAAATGGTCTCGGTGACGAGCGCGGTGCCGTGCGCAACGCTGTTCAACGCCATGAACTGCGCCTGCATGTCGGTCGGGAATGCCGGGTACGGCGCGGTACGCAGGCTCACGGCGCGCAAGGGGCCCTTCATACGCAGGCTGATCGAGTCGGCTCCCGCGTCGATCTGCGCGCCTGCTTCGCGCAATTTTTCGAGCACCGCGTCGAGCAGGCCGCCACGCGTCTGCCTGAGCCGGATTTCACCGCCGGTGGCTGCGGCCGCCGCGAGAAAAGTCCCGGTTTCAATGCGGTCCGGCATTACGTGATGGCTCGCGCCCTTCAGCCGCGGCACCCCGGTCACCGTGATCACGTCGGTCCCGGCGCCGCTGACTTTGGCGCCCATCGCGTTCAGGCAGTTGGCAAGATCGACGACTTCGGGCTCGCGTGCGGCATTTTCTATGATGGTCTCGCCGCTCGCGAGCGTCGCCGCCATCATGATGTTTTCAGTGCCGGTGACGGTGACGAGATCCATGATGATGCGCGCGCCCTTGAGCCCGGGCGCGCGGGCATGCAGGTAGCCGTGCTCGATCGCGATCGTCGCGCCCATCGCCTGCAACGCCTTGATGTGCTGATCGACCGGCCGCAGCCCGATCGCGCAGCCGCCGGGCAGCGACACGCGGGCCTCCCCGCAGCGCGCCACCAGCGGCCCCAGCACCAGCACGGATGCGCGCATGGTCTTCACCAGCTCGTAGGGCGCCACGGGATTGTTGAGCGCCGCGGCGTCGAGTTCGACGCCGAGTCTGTCGTCAACCGAAATCGCGATGCCCATCTGCGCGAGCAACCCCAGCATGGTCGTCACGTCCTGCAGGTGCGGCACATTGCCGACTCTGAGCGGCTCGGCGCTCAGGATGGCCGCGCACAGGATGGGCAGGGCCGCGTTCTTGGCGCCGGATATGGCGACTTCGCCGGCGAGCGGCACGCCGCCTTCGATGATCAGCTTGTCCATGCGCGCCGCGCGCCGGGGTTACCTGGCGGCCCAATCCTCGGGCGTGCAGGTCTGCATCGACAACGCGTGGATCTCCTCGCGCATGCGGCTGCCGAGCGCACGATAGACGAGCTGGTGCTGCCGCACTTTGTTTTTGCCGCGGAATTCCGCGCTCACGATGACCGCTTCGAAATGATGGCCGTCGCCGGAAACCTCGACGTGCTCGCAGGACAGGCCCGCCTCGATGAACTGCTTGATTTGCTCAGGTGTCATAAAAACCCTCGTGATTCGTGGTTCGTGATTGGTGATATCAGTGGCGCAGCTTGTAGCCGGTCCGGATCAGCCCCAGGGTCAGCCATGATAAGGCCGCGAGACACGCGGCGACAATCGTGGCACTCAGCCAGGGCGACACGTCGCCGACGCCGAAGAAGCCGTAGCGGAAGCCGTCGATCATGTAGAAAAAAGGGTTCAGGTGCGTCAACACCTGGGCGAACGGCGGCAGCGAGTGAATCGAATAGAACACGCCCGACAGGAACGTGAGCGGCAGAATGATGAAATTCTGGAATGCCGCCAGCTCGTCGACTTTCTCCGAATACATGCCGGCGATGATGCCGAGCACGCCCATGATGCCGCTGCCGAGCAGCGCGAATGCCAGCACCCACAGCGGATGCTCGCAGCGCAGTTCGACGAACCACACGGTGACCAGCAGCACGCCCGCCCCGCACACCAGGCCGCGCGCCATCGCCGCGAGCAGGTAGGCGAAGAAAAATTCATGATGCGAAAGCGGCGGCAGCAGCACGAAAACGATGTTGCCGGTCATTCTCGACTGCGTCAGGCTCGAGCTCGCGTTGGCGAACGCGTTCTGCAGCACGGACATCATCGCCAGTCCCGGCACCAGGAACGCGGCATAAGCGATGCCGGGGTAGGGCTCGAGGGTGCTGCGCAGGGTGTGGCCGAACACCAGCAGAAACAGCAGCGCCGTCAACACCGGCGCGAGCACGGTCTGCACCTTGACTTTCCAGAAGCGCAACCACTCTTTGTGGAACAGGGTGTAGAAACCGCTCATGGGTTCATGATTTTCACAAAGACCTCTTCCAGGTCAGGCTGCATCACTTCCATTTCCTGCACCTTCGCGCCGGCGGCGCGCAGCGCCGCCATCACGTGTCCCATCTCGTCGTAACTCCGCAGTGCGAGACGGAAGCCGCCTTCGCCCGCCTGCACCAGCAGCGGCTGGAGCGCTTCAGGCAGGCGATGCGGCGCGAGCCTGAGGTTGACGTAGCAGCCGGAAAAGCGCTGCAGCAGATTTTGCGTCGAATCATTGGCGACGATCGCGCCCTGCTTGAGCATCGCGATGCGGCCGCACAACGCCTCCGCTTCCTCGAGGTAATGCGTGGTGAGCACAATGGTATGCCCGTCCCGGTTGAGCTGCCGGATGAACTGCCACAGCGACTGCCGCATCTCGACGTCGACCCCGGCGGTCGGCTCATCGAGCACGATCACCGGCGGCTTGTGCGCGAGCGCCTGCCCGATCAGCACGCGGCGTTTCATCCCGCCCGAGAGCTGGCGCATATTGGTGTCGGCTTTCCCGGTGAGATCGAGATGGTGCAGCAATTCGTCGATCCACGCGCGGTTGTCCCGCAGGCCGAAGTAACCGGACTGGATGGTGAGCGCCTCGCGCACCGTGAAAAACGGGTCGAACACGAGTTCCTGCGGCACCACGCCGAGCGCACGCCGCGCCTGGCGATAAGCAGCGACCACGTCGTGCCCCATGATGCGGGCGCTGCCGCTGGAGGCGATCGCCAGGCCCGCGAGAATACTGATCAGCGTGGTCTTGCCGGCGCCATTGGGGCCGAGCAACCCGAAGAACTCGCCCTGGGCGATTTCCAGGCTGACCCCGGCAAGCGCCTGCACTTCGCCGTAGCGTTTGACGACCTGTTCGACCTGAATCGCGGGAACCAACCGCCTCACGCTTTTTCAGCGACCAGCTCGGTCAGGCCGTAGAGCTCCGCCAGGCTTTTCAGGCTTTCCGGCAGGTTACGAAACGCAATCTGCAGATTTTTCCCGCGCGCGGCGCGGCGCCATTCGAACAGCAGGCTCAACGCGGTGGAATCCACCTCGGTGACCGCGGCAAGATCGACCACGAGATCGCCGCCGCCGAACTGCTGCTTGCCGGCCTCGCACACCGCCGTGACGCTGGCGATGGTGAGCGCGCCGCGCACGCGCAGCAGGTTGCCGTCGCGTTCGATCATTTGCGGGCGGACTGCTGGGCGAGCGTCTTGTTCTTGGTCGCAAGCGTCGCAATCAGCCCGTCGATGCCGGATTTCTGGATTTCGCTGCCGAAGGTGCTGCGGTAGTTCTGAACCAGGCTCACGCCCGCGATCGTGACGTCGTACACCTTCCAGCCGGCGGCGGTTTTCTCCATGCTGTAATTGATGTCGATCGGGTCGGCGCCGCCTTTTTGCTTGACCAGCGAGCGCACCACCACCTCGGTATCGCCCGGTTGCAGCTTGAGCGGTTTGTATTCGACGACCTGGTCGCGGTACTGGGTGAAGGCGTTGGTATAGGTGTGCACCAGCAGCAAGCGGAATTCATTGGTGAGGCTTTGCTGCTGCGCGCTGCTGGCCTGGCGCCACGGCGCGCCGACCGCGAGCCGCGTCATGCGGGTAAAATTGAAATGCGGCAAAACCTTCGCTTCCACCAGATCGAGAATTTTCCGGGTATTGCCGGCCTGGATCTCCTTGTCGGCGCGTATGATCGCCAGCACTTCCTCGGTGACCTTCTTCGCCTGCACATCCGGCGCCAAATCTGTGGATTGCGCCGCCGCGGCCGACCACACCATCGCCAGCAGATAACCGTAAATCAGTCTTTTCATTCCCGCTCCTTGGTTTTCACCTGCCCTATTATACGGGGCCTTCATTTGGCGCTGCCGCCTTCGGCCGCCTTGTCGAACATGAACTGGCTGATCAGCTTCTCCAGCACGACTGCCGACTGCGTGAGCTTGAGTCCATCCCCATTGGCGAGCATCGCGTCTTCGCCCCCGCCCTCGATGCCGATGTATTGCTCCCCGAGCAGGCCGGCGGTCAGAACCGAAGCCGAACTGTCTTTGGGGAATTTGTAGCGCGTCTCGATGTTCATGACGACTTTCGCCATGAACTTGTCGTTGTCAAAGGTGATCGCGTCAACGCGGCCGACGACCACGCCCGAGCTTTTCACCGCCGCGCGCGGCTTGAGACCGCCGATATTGGTGAATGACGCGGAAATCTGATAGGTCTCGGTGCCGCCAAAACTGCCCATGTTGCCGACCTTGAGCGCGAGGATCGTCAGCGCGCCGAGCCCCGCGACAACAAACAGGCCGACCCAGAGATCGAGTGTCGAGCGTTCCATTAAATCCCCCGAAACATGAATGCGGTTAAGATGAAGTCCAGCCCCAGTATCGCCAGCGACGAGGTGACCACCGTGCGCGTGGTCGCGCCCGACACACCCTCGGCGGTCGGCGGGGCGTCGTACCCCTCGAACAGCGCGATCCAGGTCACGGCGATGCCGAACACGATACTCTTGATCACGCCGTTCACGATGTCCTCGCGGAAGTCCACCGCGCTTTGCATCTGCGACCAGAACGACCCTTCGTCCACGCCGATCACCACCACGCCGATCAGATAGCCGCCGTAGACGCCCATTGCGCTGAACATTGCAGCCAGCAGCGGCATCGAGATCACGCCGGACCAGAAGCGCGGCGCCACCACCCTCGCAATCGGATCGACGGCCATCATTTCCATCGCCGACAGCTGCTCGGTGGCTTTCATCAGGCCGATCTCGGCGGTCATGGCGGAGCCGGCGCGGCTCGCGAACAGCAACGCCGAGACCACCGGGCCCAGTTCACGCACCAGCGACAGCGCGACCAGCACCCCGAGCGCGGATTCGGAGCCGTAGGTCTTGAGCGTCTGATAGCCCTGAAAACCGAGCACCATGCCGACGAACAATCCCGACACCAGGATGATGATCATCGACAGCACGCCGGTGAAATACAGTTCGCGCACGATCAGGCGCGGACGGCGGAAGCTCGTTCCCGAGTGCGCGAGCGTCAGCGCGAAAAAGCGCGCGGCGTAGCCCAGCCGCAGCACGCTGTCGATTACGTGGCGGCCGACGTTACGGACATCGATGATTGAGCCGCGGTTAAACAAGACCGAGTTCCTCGCTGAAATTGCGGCTCGGGTACTGGAACGCGACCGGGCCGTCGGACTCGCCCCACACGAATTGATGCACCCGCGGGTCCGTTGAGGCGCGCATCTGCTCGGGCGTGCCGTGCGCCACCATGACGCCCTCCGACAGGTAATAGACGTAATCGACGATATCGAGCGCCTCCTGGACGTCGTGCGTGACCACGATCGAGGTTGAACCGAGTGCGTCGTTGAGTTTCCTGACGAGGTTGCGGATCACGCCCAGCGAAATCGGGTCGAGCCCCGTAAACGGCTCGTCGTACATGATCAGCATCGGATCCAGCGCGGTCGCGCGCGCCAGCGCCACGCGCCGCGCCATGCCGCCGGAGAGCTCCGAGGGCATCAGGGCGTGCGCGCCGCGCAGTCCCACCGCCTGCAGCTTCATCATCACGATATCGCGGATCATCGCGGCGGGAAGGTCGGTATGCTCGCGCATCTGGAACGCCACGTTATCGAACACCGTGAGATCCGTGAACAACGCGCCGAACTGAAACAGCATGCCCATGCGCCGGCGCATCTGGTACAACCCCTCGCGGTCGAGCTTGTGAATCAACTGTCCGTCCACTTTGATGGAACCCTGCGTCGGCCTGAACCAGCCTGCGATCAGCCGCAGCAGCGTGGTCTTGCCCGAACCGCTGATGCCCATGATGGCCACGACTTTGCCGCGCGGTATCACCATGTCGATTCCGGTCAGCACCGGGTGGCGCTGGTCATACGCGTAGCTCACCCCGCTGATTTCGACCAGGTTGTCGGCTGCCACGGCGAAACATCACTTTCAAAAAGTCGCAATTTTAACCAGTTGGCGCGATTATCACAATTAACACCGGTTTGGCGTTTCGGTTACGCGCCGGCATCCTGGGGCGCCGCCGCCGGCCGCAGGCTAATGCTATAAGATACGTCATCCGCGCCGCGGGTTCACTCTATGTCCGAAATTGCATTGCGTTTTTCAGGGGTTGCCAAGAATTATGGCCGCGCCGGCGTGCTGCGCGACGTTTCGTTCGAAGTCGCGCGCGGCGACTTCTTTGGTCTGGTCGGCGTCAACGGCGCGGGCAAGACCACGCTGCTCAAATGCCTGCTCGATTTTTGCGACACCGACGGCGGCAGCATTGACATTTTCGGCACGCCGCACCGCTTGACCGCGGCGCGCAGGCGCCTGGCATTCCTGCCCGAACGCTTTAATCCGCCCTACTACCTGAGCGGCGAGGATTTCATCAGGTACGTGCTGGAAATGCAGGCAACCGGTTACGACCGCGGCGCGGCCGAGCGCATGCTGCATGCGCTCGATCTCGACCTGGCGGCACTCCGCCTGCCGGTGCGCGCCTACTCCAAGGGCATGACCCAGAAGCTGGGTCTCGCGGCGTGCTTCCTGAGCGGCAGGGATCTCTACGTGCTCGATGAGCCAACCAGCGGGCTCGATCCCAAGGCCCGCGCGCTGCTCAAGGCGCACCTGCGCGAACTGAAGCAGCGCTCGCGGACGGTGTTTTTCACTTCCCACGCACTGGCCGACGTGGCCGAAGTTTGCGACCGCATGGCGGTGATGCATGCAGGCCGTTTGCGCTTTGCCGGAACCCCCGCCGAACTGTGCCGGCAATTCGCCACCCCCGATCTCGAGCAGGCCTTCATGCGCTGCATCGAGGCCGCGCCGCCGGCCTGAAATGCGCCGCGCGCGCAAAGCTACCGGGCCCAAAAACTATCTGGCAAAATGACCACTTGGACACGCCACGGGACAAGCCGGATCTGCTGATCGTCGATGATGATCCGCTGATCACCGACACGCTGAATTTCGCGCTCGGCCGCGATTTTCACGTCTGTACCGCCGAGTCCCGCGCGCAGGTGGTCAGCCTGCTGCGCCAGCTCGACCAACCGCCGCAGCTTGCGCTGATCGACCTCGGTCTGCCGCCGACGCCGCACCGCCCCGACGAAGGCTTCAAGCTGATCAACGAGCTGATCGCCTACTCGCCGAGCATCAAGATCCTGGTACTGTCGGGACAGGAAGATGAAACCAACGCGCGGCACGCGCGCACGCTCGGTGCAATCGAGTTCATCGCCAAGCCGTGCGATCCCGGCAAGATCAAGGAGCTGTTGCTCAGGGCGCTGCAGGTCCGCGACGCGGAAGTCAGCGCCCAGCCCGGCGACGGCGGGATCATCGGCGCGAGCCTGCCGATCGAAAAGCTGCGCCGGCAAATCAGCCAGTACGCGAACGCGCCGTTCCCGGTGCTGATCGAGGGCGAATCCGGCAGCGGCAAGGAACTCGTGGCCGCCTCGCTGCACCGCCTGAGCCCGCGCGCGGCCCGGCCGCTGCTCGCGTTGAACTGTGCCGCGATTTCGCCGACGCTGGTGGAGCCGACGCTGTTCGGCTACCGGAAAGGCTCGTTCACCGGCGCGACGGCTTCGCGCGCGGGTTATTTCGAGGACGCTCAGGACAGCACGCTGTTTCTCGACGAAATCGGCGAATTGCCGCTCGAGCTTCAGGCGAAACTGCTGCGCGTGCTCGAAAACGGCGAATACCAGCGCATCGGCGAAACCCAGAGCCGCGTGAGCAATGCGCGCGTCATCGCCGCCACCAACCGCGACCTGCGGCAGGAAATCCGCCACGGGCGTTTTCGCGCGGATCTCTACCATCGCCTCTCGGTGTTCACCATCAACGTGCCGCCGCTGCGCGAACTGGGCGACGATAAACGCCTGCTGCTCGATCAGTTTCGAGATTTTTACGCCCTCCAGGCGGCGGTCAACGCGTTTGCGCTCGAATCCAGGGCCATGTCGATGTGGCTCGAGTACGCGTTTCCCGGCAACGTGCGCGAGTTGCGCAATATCGTGATCCGCCTCACCACCAAGTACGCGGGCCAGGAGGTCAATACCGAGCAGCTGCAGGCCGAACTCGACACCGAAAGCATGGACATCGATCTGCCCGGTCTGCCGATGGGCCAGGATTTCAGCGCGATGCTGGAAGCGGCCAGAAAACGCCTGCAGTTCCAGAAGAACTTCAATCTCGACCACACCCTGCAGCAATGGGAAAAGGGTTACGTCGAGGCGGCGCTGATGATCACGCAGGGGAATCTTTCGCAGGCCGCGAAACTGCTGGGGATTCATCGCACCACGCTCTACAGCCGCATGCAGAACTACGGCACGCCGGGCGAACCGCAGGACCCGCCACAGTGAAGACCGAATGGCGCGCGTTGCGGACAAAGCGGTACACTAGCTGATGTATTACACCCATTTCGGGCTCACCCGGCCGCCGTTTCGCATCACGCCCGACACCGAGTTCTTCTACACCGGCGGCAACCGCGGCCCGATTCTCGATGCGCTGATTTACGCCATCGCCCAGGGCGAAGGCATCATCAAGGTCACCGGCGAAGTCGGCAGCGGCAAGACCATGCTGTGCAACATGCTGCAGTCGCAGCTGCCGCCCAACGTCGAAACCGTCTATCTCGCCAATCCCAGCGTATCGCCCGACGAAATCCTGCGCGCGATCGCGCTCGAGCTGCAACTCGCGCCGCCGCGCGACGCCGGCAACCTCGAGGTGATGCAGATGCTGCACCGCCATCTGCTCGAGCGCCACGCGCAGGACCGGCAGGTGGTGATGTTCGTCGAGGAATCGCAAAGCATGCCGATCGCCACGCTCGAGGAGATACGGCTGCTCTCGAATCTCGAAACCGCACAGGCGAAGCTGCTGCAGATTGTGCTGTTCGGCCAACCGGAGTTCGAGGACAATCTGAGCCAGCCGCACATCCGTCAGCTGCGCGAGCGCATCACCCACAGCTTCCGTTTGAGCCCGCTGAAGCCCGACGAGATCCGCGAATACCTGAATTTTAGGCTGCGCGCCGCCGGTTACCGCGGTCCGGACCTGTTCTCGCCGCGGGTCATCAGCGCCATTGCCAGGGCCTCCGAGGGACTCACGCGGCGGGTCAATCTGATTGCGGATAAAGCACTGCTGGTCGCGTTTTCCGAGAATACCCACACCGTTACGCTGAAACACGTCAAAGCAGCGGTGCGCGACAGTGAATTCAGCAGTTACGAACCTCCGCGATCGCGGCTCAGATTCGGGCTCGCGCTGCTGTTGGTTACGCTCGGCATCAGCCTCGGCGTTGCGCTCTTCGCGTTGTTCCAGAGCTATCAGGGCGACCGCGCTCCGGCAAGCTCGCCCGTGGCCGGCGCGGATACCCCATCCAGGGAGACCGCTCACGCTGACGAGCCCACCCCGGCCGCGCCGCCCGCCGCCGCGCCCACACCCCCTGAGAAGCCCAACCCGGCCGCGCCGCCCGCCGCCGCGCCCGCTCAGGCGCCCAACCCGGTTAAGCCACCTGCCGAGGCCGCCACGCCGGAGGCGGTAACGGCGACGCCCCCGGTGGCGGTCGCGATGACTCCACCCGCCACCTCCGCGGCGGCCCCGGTGGATGCGACCCCCAAGCCAAAAACGGGCACCGAACCGCGGCCGGCGACACGCGATGCCAAAACACTTGATTCCCGGCTCGCGGCGACCCAAAACTGGTTAGCGCAGCAGGATAAAAACACCTATAGTATTCAGCTGCTCGGTGCGGAAAACCAACACCAGCTAATGCAACATCTGAATGTCTTACGCAAATATGTTGATATTAATGAAGTTTTTGTGTACCGTACGATAGCGAAACAAAAACCGTCGCTGACGGTACTGTATGGCTCTTTCCGCGATCGCCGCGCGGCGCTCGATGCGCTCGCGAGCTTGCCGGCGCCGTTGAAGATCCATCGGCCGATACTGCGAACGGTTCAGGGTATACGCGCCGAAATCGCCCTTCACCAGCGCACCTGACGGGAGCTGGCAGAGCGTTGGCGGCACGTAATTTGCGGCGTCAATAACGACAGGGAAAGCACACCATGGTAAACCCAGTGTCCGGCCCTGCGGCTGATAGCAAAGCGCGACGCGGCGGCCTCGATCACGCCGCCCCGCATCGACCTCCCGCGCTGTACGCCGCCATCGCCTGCGCGCTGACGGTAACTTTGCTCGCCGGCTGCTACCAGCGCTCGGTGCTGCCGCAATCCGAAGGACACATCACCACGCCCGCGGCCAAGCCGGCACTCGACGACGTGCCGCCGCCGGCCCGCGTGAGCAGCTTCGTGCCAGCGCCCAAGCCGGTGGTCAAACCGCCGACCTACAGCGTGGTTGTAAACGAAGTTCCGGTGAAGGAACTGTTGCTCGCGCTCGCGCGCGATACCCGGCAGAACATCGACATCCACCCCGGTTTGCAGGGCCTGGTCAGCCTCAACGCGATCAATGAAACGCTGCCGGCGATCCTCGAACGCATCGCCGGGCAGATCAGCATGCGTTACCGCACCGAGGGCAACACTCTGGTCATTTCTACCGACACGCCGTACATGAAGACCTACAAGGTCAACTACGTGAACATGACTCGCGAGACCACCTCGACCATCGGCGTATCGGGACAAATCCAGGCCGGGGGTACCGGTGGCGGCGCGGGCGGCGCTGGCGGTGGCGGTGGGGGCGCGCTCAATGCGTCCAACACGTTGGTCAAGACGGTTTCGAATAACAACTTCTGGGACACGCTGCGCGACAACGTCCGCGCCATCCTGGCCTCGACTCGCTCTCAGACCCAATCATCGGAAGACCGCGCGCAGCGCGCTGAAGCGCAACGCTCGGCGCGTGAAGAACGGCTGCAGCAGGCTGAAGCGGTGGCGCGCGCGGGGCCCGCGGCAACCCAGCTTTTCACCGCCGCTTTCGGCGGGGCCGCGCCACCGCCGCCGCCGGGCGATGTGCGCGACGAAATTATCGTCAACGCGGCCGCCGGCACGGTCAGCGTGCTCGCGAACGACAAACAGCACGCGTTGGTCCAGCGGCATCTCGACAGCATCGCGCAGTCGACGCAGCGCCAGGTACTGATCGAAGCGACCATCGTCGAGGTGACGCTGTCCGATAATTACCAGGCCGGCATCGACTGGCAGCGCCTGGCGACCACCGCCGACATCGGCGGCGTCACCTTCACGAACCTGTTCCGCGGCGCCGGCGACTTCGCGGCCGGCAGCCTGACGGTCGGCTACGCAAACAACTCGCGCCTGGGCAACATTACCGCTGCCATTCAGTTGCTCAACCAGTTTGGCAACACGCGCGTGCTGTCGAGCCCGAAGCTGATGGCGCTCAACAACCAGACCGCGCTGATGAAAGTGGTCGACAACGTCGTCTACTTCTCCGTTGAATCGCAGCAGGGAGCCATACTCTCGTCGGGCGCCCAGGCCCCGCCGACCTTCAATACCACCGCGCTCACCGTGCCGGTCGGCATGATCATGAGCATGACGCCGCAGATCAACGAAAATGGCCAGGTCACGCTGACGGTGCGGCCGACGGTGTCGCGCATCCTGCGCTTCAAGAACGATCCCAATCCGAGCCTGTGTGATGCCGCGCGCGTCAATTGCGTGGCAAACCCGGTACCGGAAATCCAGATCCGCGAGATGGAATCGGTGCTGCAGCTGGTGAGCGGCCAGACCGCCATCCTCGGCGGCCTGATGCAGGACAATATAACGCGCAACCGCAACGCGGTGCCCGGCATTGGCGACGTGCCGCAGGTCGGCGAGCTGTTTGGCTATCGCAACGATATCCTTTCCAAGTCGGAGCTGGTGATCTTTCTGCGCTCAACCCTCATCACCAATCCGGTGCTCGACAGCGACGAGCTGAAGTTCTACCAGCGCTTCCTGCCGCGGCAGACCGAAGCGCCGACCATGACCGTTCCCGACCAAAAGGTTGAGACGAAGCGATGAGCCTGCTGATGAAGGCCCTCGAAAAGGCCGCCAAGGACCGCGAGGACGCCGATGCAGGGCGCGAAGCCGCTGTGCCCGCTGGCGCCGCCGCCGGCGACGCGGGTTCCGAGTTCACGCTGGAACCGCTGGCGCCGCGGCAGCAAAGCGCTGCGCCAATGCCGCGCGAGCCTGCTCCTTCACCCGACAAGCCGGCCGATGCCGCACGGCCAGCGCCGGCCACGGCATCGCGCGAACCAACGGCATCGCGTGAATCAATGCTGGCAGCCTCCACCGTAGTTCGCGCCGGCGAGCGCGCTGCCGGCGGCGGTCTGGGCAGTGCCATGGCCTACGCGCGCGAACAACCGTTGATCGTGCTCGGCCCGATTGCCGTGCTGATCCTGATCGGCTACGGCACCTACATTTACCTGAATATGACCAGTCCCGGCATGGCCGTCAAACCACCGCCGGCGGCGGTGCCGAGCAGCGCACCGGTTACACCGGCGCCGGCGGTGGCTGCTGCCAGCGGGAGCACGGTTGCCGCTCCGCAGCCGCCAATTCCGCTCACGTCGTTGCTATCGCCGCCGCAGGAAAGCGCACCCCGGGCAAAACCTGCGCCGAAGCCCGCCGCGGCGGCCGCCGCCGTGATCCCCGCCGCCGTACCAGCGCCGGAGCCAGCCGCGACGCCAACCGCGGCGCGCGATGCAATCAAGATCACGTCCGGCGGCGCGACGCCGGTCATCAATCCGCTGCTCGCGGAGGCCTATGCGGAGCTGAATTCCGGCAATCTTGATGCGGCGCCGCGGCTCTACAACCAGTTGCTGCGCAGCGAACCCAACAATGTCGATGCGCGGCTCGGGCTGGCCGCGATCGCCACGCAACAGGGCGACAGCGAGCAGGCGATGCAGCATTACCTGAAAGTGCTCGAACTCGAGCCCCGCAATGCGCTGGCGCAGGCGGGGCTGATCGGCATGCTCGGCCGCGCCGATCCGCTCGCCGCCGAGACGCGCCTGAAGCAGCTGATCGCGCGCGATCCCTCGGCCTACCTGCACTTTATGCTCGGCAACGTTTATGCCGACCAGAACCGCTGGCCGGACGCGCAGCAATCCTACTTCCAGGCGCACCACCTGCAAGCGGGCAATCCTGACTATGCTTATAATCTCGCGGTCGGGCTCGAACACGTCGGGCAGCCCAAACTGGCGCTCGAGTATTACCGGCGGGCGCTGCAGCTGGTAGGGGCCAAGGGCCGCGCCAACTTCAGCACTGCCGCCGTCCAGGCGCGCATCGGCAAGCTCGAAACAATCGTGCAGTAGCGCCGGAAGATGCCGATGGGCGAATCGCAGAAGGCCCCCCTCTCCCATCCCCTTAACCCCGATGGCTGAACAACGCAAAAAGCTGCGGATCGGCGAACTGCTCGTCCAGCAGGGATTGCTTTCGGCCGACCAACTCGGCATCGCGCTCGCCGAGCAGAAACAGAACAACATCCCGATCGGCCGCATGCTGGTGCGGCTCGGCTTCATCAGCGAGGCCGCGATCCGCGACATCATGGCGCGCACCGTCGGTCAGGAAGCCATCGACCTCGCGCAGGTGGTGGCCGACCACGAAGCGCTGAAGCTCGTGCCGCAGGACTTCGCGCGGCGCCACCGGATGCTGGCGATCGCCTACGATGTGGAACAGCGCCTGCTCAGCGTCGCCACTCCCGAGATTTTCAACGTCGTCGCGTTCGACCAGTTGCGCGCGATGCTCGGGCCCAGCGTCGAAATCAAGACCCACCTCGCCGGCGAAGCGCAGCTCGAGGATTACATCGACCAGTTCTACGGCCACGAGCTCTCCGTCGACGGCATACTGCAGGAGATCGAGACCGGCGAGATCGATTACGGCAGCCTGCAGGCCGGCGGCGCCGAATACACCCAGCCGATGGTGCGGCTCGTCAACGCGCTGCTGGTCGATGCCGTGAAGCGCGGCGCGTCCGACATCCATTTCGAGCCGGAATACGCATTCGTGCGCATCCGCTACCGCATCGACGGCGTGCTCGAGACGGTACGCAGCCTGCACAAGACCTACATGCCGGGCATCACGGTGCGCATCAAGGTGATCAGCGACATGAACATCGCCGAAACCCGCGCGCCGCAGGACGGGCGCCTGTCGCTGACGCTGAACGGCCGGCCGATCGACTTTCGCGTCTCGACGCACCCGACGATTCATGGCGAGAACATCGTGCTGCGCATTCTCGACCGCGAGAAGTCCATCATCAGCATCGACAAGCTGAACCTCGCCAAGCCGACGCTCGCCAAGCTGAACCTGATGCTGGCGCGCCCCGAGGGCATCCTGGTCGTGACCGGACCCACCGGCAGCGGCAAGACCACCACGCTGTATTCGTTGCTGGCGCAGGTCAACGACGAGACCGTCAACATCATGACGCTCGAGGACCCGGTCGAATACCCGGTGACGCTGATGCGCCAGACTTCCGTCAACGACGCGGTGCGCATGGACTTCGCCAACGGCATCCGCTCGATGATGCGCCAGGACCCGGACATCATCCTGGTCGGCGAGATCCGCGACCGCGACACCGCGGAAATGGCGTTCCGCGCCGCCATGACCGGGCACCAGGTATTCTCGACGCTGCATACCAACTCCGCGCTCGGCGCGTTCCCGCGGCTGCTCGACATCGGAGTGCTGCCCGACATCATGGCCGGCAACATCATCGGCATCATCGCGCAGCGGCTGGTGCGCGTGCTGTGCGTGCACTGCAAGGAAGCGTATGCGCCGACGCCCGAAGAGCGGCAGATCCTCGGTGCCGCGGCTGAAAAGACGAGCCACATCTACCGCACCGTCGGCTGCGCGCGCTGCGGCAACAAAGGCTATAAAGGCCGCAGCGCGGTGATGGAGCTGCTGGTGATGGATAGCGACCTCGACGAGCTGGTGGCGCGGCGCGCGACCGCGAGAGAGCTGCGCGCGGCGGCGCTCGCCAACGGGTTTCGTCCGCTCGCCGAGGAAGGCATCGCGCGCGTGCTCGACGGCACCACCAATCTCGCCGAGGTCGCGCGCTCGATCGACCTGACGGGAAGGTTCGGCTAGCCGGCATGCCCGCGTTCAAGTACAGGGCCGTTGACAAGACCGGACGCGCGGCGCGCGGCACGCTCGAGGCGATGAACGAGATCGACCTCGAACAGCGGCTGCGCCGCATGGGTCTCGACCTGATTACGTTCCGGGAGGTCCGGAAAAGCGCCGGCGGCCTCGGCATGGGCGGCCGGGTCACCAGACGCGACCTGATTTCGTTCTGCTTCGACATGCAGCAGATGACGCGCTCCGGCGTCCCGCTGCTCGACGGCCTGCGCGACCTGCGCGATTCGATCGAAAGCCCGCGCTTTCGCGAGGTGTTGACGGCGCTGATCGAGGACATGGGGGGCGGCAGCATCCTGTCGCAGGCGATGGCGCGGCACGCCCAGGTCTTCGACAACCTGTTCGTGAGTCTGATCCGCGCCGGCGAGCAGTCCGGGCAATTGACCGAGGTGTTCGAAAACCTCGCCGCGACCCTCAGATGGCAGGATGAACTCGCCACCCAGACCAAGCAACTGCTGATGTACCCGGCGGTGGTGCTGGTGGTGGTGATCGCCGTCATGATGTTCATGCTGATCTACCTGGTCCCGCAGGTGGTGGTGCTGCTGAAATCCATGGGCCTGGTGCTGCCGCCGCAGACGCGCGCGCTGATCGCCCTCTCGGATTTCGTCATCAACTACTGGCCGCTGGTGTTCGGCGTGCCGATCGTCATCGCGATCGCCGTGCGTTTCCTGCTGCGCGTGAATCCGAGAGCGCAATACGGGTGGGATTACGTCAAGCTGCGCCTGCCGGTGTTCGGTCCCGTCCTGCAGAAAATCATCCTGTCGCGTTTCGCCAATTTCTTCGCGCTGATGTACGGCGCCGGCATCACCGTGATGGATGCGATCAGGACCTCGGAGGACATCGTCACCAACCGCGTGATCGCGGACGGCCTGATGCGCGCGGGCCAGCAGATCAATTCCGGCATGAGCCTGACGGAGGCGTTTCGCAACCTCGGCATATTTCCCCCGCTGGTGATCCGCATGATGCGCGTCGGCGAGGCCACCGGCGCGCTCGACACGGCGCTCCTCAACGTCACCTATTTCTACAACCGCGACGTCAAGGACGCGGTCGACAAGGGAATGGCGATGATCGGGCCGGCGCTCACCGTGGTGCTCGGCGGCATGCTGTCGCTGATCATGTGGGCGGTGCTGGGCCCGGTGTATGGTATTCTGGGCAATCTCAAATTCTGACCCGCACACCATGAACTGGCCCGAGATACCCAAGTTCAATTTCTCGTTCAGCCGCGCCGACACGGCGGAAAAGCTCCTGATTTCGATATCGGCCCGGCAGGTCAGCGCGGCGCACTGGCGCTTTGGGCGCTTCGACCGGTGCGATATTTTCACCTACAGCGACGACGGGCTGGTTGCCTTCAAGAGCTATCTCGCGGGCGTCGGCAGGAAACTGCCGGTGCACATGTTAGTGGACGCGGTCGAGGAGGATTACCGCCTTGAATCCCTGCCGCACAGCGTGGGCAGCGATCGCACCGACATGGTGGACCGCAAGCTGAAGCAGCATTACCGCAACACGCCCTATATCAGCGCGCAACTGCGGGGGCGCGACACCGGCAAACGGCGCGACGACCGCTATCTGTTTTGCGCGCTCACCAATCCGGAGCTGATCGCGGGGTGGGTGCAGGCGGTGACCGAGCACGAGTTGCCGATCGCCGGGATCTACCTGCTGCCGACGGTAAGCCAGGGGCTGGTTGAGCGGCTGCAGCTCGCGCAAACCAATCTGCTGCTGGTGTCGAGCAACAGCTCGGGCCTGCGCCTGACTTTCCTGCGCGAGCAAACGCTGCGCATCAGCCGGCTGGCGCGCATCGACGCCACCACGCCGCAGGCGGTCAAGAGCTACGCCGAGGAAATTTCGAATACGCGGCTCTACCTGCACGGCCTGCGCGTCATGACGCTCGACGAGCAGTTGTCGGTGCTGATCGTCGACAGCGACGATACGCTGGCCGAGCTGGCCGACACCCTCGCGCGCGACAACCCGAACATCGAATGCCACCGGCTGGGGCGCGCGGAAATCATCGCGCGCCTCGGCATCCCCGCGCCGGCGCTCGATTCATCGGCCGACGCGCTGTATCTGCACCTGCTGGGCTCCCACGCACCGGACAGCAACCTCGCGCCGGCCGAGGTCACGTTCGGCTACCGCATGCTCGGGGTGCGCCGCGGTGTCTATGCACTGGCCGCCGCGACCGCTCTCGCCATCGCAGCCTGGTCCGCATTCACCTGGTATCAGGTCGTTGATACCGAGGTCAATATCAAGTCCGACATCGAAAACGCGGCGGCGCAACTCGCGCAGTTGCAGGCGCAGTACCTGGAAACGGCGCGGCAGTTTCCGGTAACGCCTACCTCCGCCGAGAACCTGCAACGCGCGGTCGAGGTCGCGCAAAAGATAGGCGCCGCCACGCGCTCGCCCGAAACCATGATGGCGATCGTCGGCCAGGCGCTCGATCAGAACCCGGACATCCGGTTGAGACGCTTTGGCTGGAAATACGGGCGCGCCGACGGCGGGCAGCAGGACCCCCGCAAATCCGCCATTACCAAAAGTAATCCGGGCCCGGCCGGCGGCGCACGCCAGCAAAGCGGGGTGGTCGCGGGAGAAGTGCGGCCGTTTAGCGGCGACTACCGCGCCGCGAACGAATCCATCTCCCGGTTCGCCGCGGCGCTGTCGGAACAACCGGAGGTGGCCGAGGTCAAAGTCATCAAGGCGCCGCTCAATGTCAGCCCGAGTCTCACGCTATCCGGCACCACCGTCGACAGCAGCACGCGAGTCGGCGCCGCTGAATTTGAATTGCTGCTGGTGTTCAAACCGACGACATGAACCCGAACGTCCTGCGCGCACTGAAGGCCCCGCTGATTACGCTGGCCGCGGTGGCCGTAATCGGCGGCAGCCTGCATTACTACATCGATTTCGAGCTGACCAAGGCGAAGCGCGAGCTGGCGCGGCAACAGGGCAATCTGCGCGGCGCGCGCGCGCAACTGCAGAAAGCGAGGGACGATAACGCTACCATCGCGCGGTATCTGAGCCGCTACCAGAACCTGCAACGGATCGGCTTCATCGGCGATGAACAGCGCATCGATTGGCTCGACGCACTGCGCTTCGCCAATCAACAGGGGCGTCTGTTCGGCGTTACGTACCAGATCGGCTCGCAACAGCCTTATGCGCATGCCGGCGAGTTCGATCCGGGCCAGTTGACCTTGCATCAATCGGAGATGAAAGTTACCGTGAGGCTGCTGCACGAGGGCGATCTGATGCCGTTTCTCCGCACGCTCGCCGAGCAGCGCGTCGGCGTGTTCTCGGTCGACCAATGCAGTTTGGAACGCATCTATACCGGCGGCAGCGCCCGCAACCGCTTCAACGTGCGCGCCGATTGCGATCTCGCGTGGATCACGCTGCGGCCGCCGGTTGCCGCGGGAGACCGCAAATCGTGACCGCGCGGCTGTGGGCATTGATCGTTCTGATGGCAGGCGCGGGCACGGCCGCCGGCGCCGAGTTCGGCCGCATGTTTTTCACGCCGGCGCAGCGCGCCGCGCTCGACAGTTTTCGCAAACAGAACGTCCAGACCGCAATCACCATCGAAGATGACCGCGACAAGGACCTGGTGGTCGCTCCCCCCCCGCCCTCGGGGCCGGAGCACATGAGCGTCGGCGGCATGGTCCGGCGCAGCGATGGCAGAAATACGGCGTGGATCAACAACCGCGCGGTCGAAGCGGGGCAGCCGGGCGGCGTCAACGTCGCTCCCGGCAAGAGCGGCAATCGCGTGAAGATCACCGCGCCGCGAAGCGGCCGCAGCTTCGAGCTCAAGGTCGGCCAAACGGTGGACGTAAACAGCGGCACGATCGAAGAAAGTTACGCGCGCCGCGCAGTGCCAAAGCCCGCGCCCGAGTCGGAGCCCGAGCCCGCCGACAAACCCGCCGCGACGCCGCAGGCGGCAACGCAGCAACGGCCGCGCGCGCCCGATTCGCAGGAGCGGGCCGGGCGGCGGCGGCCGGCGGAAAATGAGGAGGACTCTGCGGCCGGAAGGAGGCGGCCGGCGCAAACTGAGGAGGGCCCCGCAAAGTGACGCACGCGGGCGCCACCAGTATCCCCGTGCCCGATCATTTGAATCGCACGTGCTGCCCGCGGCGCAGCGAGCACGGGCAGGCATTGGTGCTCCTGCTGGTGTTGCTGGGTCTGGCGGCCAGCGTTTTCGTCTTCAGCACCGCGAGCAATGTATCGACCTATGTGTCGCCCACCGCCGAGCGCATCGACAGGGACGCGCTGGCGCAGGCCAAGGCGGCGTTGATAATGTACGTCACCATCACCAATCTCAACACGAATCGTCCCGGCAACTTTCCCTGTCCGGATACCGACAACGACGGCATCGCCAATCTTTATTCGGGGAGCAATTGTCCAGGCTACGTTTCGGGCAGCAATGTTTATGTCGGGAGACTGCCTTGGCAGACGCTCGGCTTGCCTGATTTGCGTGACAGCAGCGGGGAACGTTTGTGGTATGCGGTATCGCGTAGTTTCGCGCGGAACCCTTCCTGTCTACCCAGTTGCAGCACCGATTTGACCAGCGATACCCTGGGCCAGCTTACGGTCAACGGCAGAACTGTGGTTGCGATCGTTTTCGCCCCCGGCAGGGTGCACGGCTCCCAAGTGAGAGACGCCGCAAACGAGAATACAGCATCGAACTATCTCGATGGTGAAAATGCGGACGGCAATAATGCAACGTTTGCCAGCGCGGTGGCTACTTCTACTTTCAACGACCGGCTGCTAACCATCGTCAATCCGGACATCATGCCGGAGATCGAGCAGTACGTCGCGAAAAAGATGATCGAGCTCCTGACGCAGTACAAGGCCGCCGTCGGAGTCTATCCCTGGGCCGATCAGTACAACGGCGATAGCAACGCCAGCGGAATCCAATACTACAATCATTGGCGCTTTCCGTGCGGCGCCGCAAAGCCAACAAGCTGGGGAGGCGCCGGCATCACGCTGCCCGAGTGGCTGACGAACGGGTGTGACAATCCCGTGACCGGTTGGACCAGTGTGATCTATTACGCCGTCGCGAAGAACCGGCTCGATAACGGCGGGAACCTCTGCACCACCTGCACCAACCTCTCGCCACCCCAACTTACCGTGGACGGCGTTGACAAGGATGTGGTACTCATCACGCCAGGCGGCTATACGGGCTCGCCGGCGCGCAATTGGCCTTTGGGCTTCGGCACCATCACCGGTTATTTCGAGGACAGCGAAAACGCGAACAACGATGACACCTTTGTCACACCCACCGCGAAGACCTACAATCGTGACCGCATCTTCACGATCCCGTAACTACCGCTGCCTGCGCGCCGCGGCGGGATTCAGCCTGATCGAGCTCGCAGTCGGGCTCGCGGTCATTACGCTGCTGCTGGGCAGCCTGATGGTGCCGCTGCAGAGTCAGATCGAAAGCCGCAAAATCGCGGACACGCAGAAAATCCTCGACAACGCGCGCGAGGCGCTGCTCGGCTACGCCGCCGCCTATGGTTATTTCCCGTGTCCTGCGGACTACGCGGGTGGCAGCAACGGGGCGGAGGCTACGGGATCGACTCACACGGCTGGCTCAGGTGCCTGCCCCGCGACCGTGACGGGGGGCGTATCCTCAGCCGTCTATATCGGCTACCTGCCGGCGGTGACCCTGGGATTCACGCCCACCGATGCGAATGGCTATGCGGTGGATGCCTGGGGGGGCACGCAGCCACTGAATCGCATCCGCTATGCGGTATCGGCCACGAATGTCGCTTCGGTCAACAACCCGTTTACGAACTCGAACGGCATGCGCAGCGCTGGCATGTCGAACATTCTTAACGCAACCCTGCTCAGCGTGTGCAATACCGCGGCCGGGTCATCCAGTACCGCTTGCGCGCCGGGGCCACCATCAACAGCTCTCACCTCCAACGCGATCGCGGTGATCTGGTCGCTCGGGGCCAACGCGGCTACGACTGGAGGCACCAGCACGGACGAGGCTGAGAATGCCGAGCCGCGCGCCAGCGCCGAGCGCGTTTTCGTCATGCGCGACATGTCGAAAGTTACGGCGACGGAGTTCGACGACCTCGTCGTATGGATTTCCACCCCCATTCTGTTCAGCCGGCTGCTTGCCTCCGGCCAGTTGCCCTGATCAGCCGCTGCTGCTGCGCGCCAAGTAACCGACGCCCCCAAAGGCGCGATAAATCCGCGCCCTACTCCGCCCGCGCCAGCTCGAAGCACACGTGCCCATCCGTGTTGCCCGCCAGGGTGAGCCGGTAACCCAGTTGTTCCGCCTGCTTCGCCGCCTGGTACAGGCCGATTCCCAGCCCGTTCCGCGACGGCACCGGCGCGGCAAACAGGCGCGCGGCAAGCTCCTGCGCGATCGCCTTGCCGCTATCGCAAATCGTGAGCCGGCCGCCGGCGGCCGGCTGGAATGCAACGCTGATGCGCAAACCGGGGTGCTGTTGTGCCTTGGAGAACGCGTTCTGCAGCAGATTTTCAGCGACGCTGTCGAACAGCTCGCCGGGCAGTTTCAGCGCCGCCATGGCGTGAGGCCCGGCAAACGCGATGTCACCGCGCGCGTAACGCTGCTTGAGGCTCTCCCACCATGCGCCGGCGTCGATTTGTGCCGTGGCCGCCGGCCACGAAGCGGTCAGCTTCTCGAGCGTCGTCGACAGCCGCTGCGTGATCTGCGGCAGTTGCCGCTGGATCAACTGCAGCGCCGCGGGCCGGTCGTCCCCGCCTGCCTCGGCCGCCGCGCACAACGAGCGCAGCGCCTGCAGCAGGTTTTTCACGTCGTGGGTAAGACGCGCGCCGGTTTCATAGATCGCCTGGGTATAAGCGTTGTGGCGCTGCACCTCTTCGCGCCGCTTGGCCTCATAGAAATGCCCGAGCATCTGCGTCAGCAGCTTGAGATGCAGCAGCAGCGCCGGGCTCAACGGCCATTTCGTGTGAAACGTCAGCGCCAGGTCGAAATGCGAGTATTCGGCATGAAATTGCGAGCGGGCGCCGACCTCGCCGCCGCCGCGCGGCGTGCGCCACGTGACTCCCGTCATCCACGGCAGCTCGCACAGGTCCTGCAGCGCGAACGCGAGAAAGCGCGCCGGCTCGCGCTCGCGCTCGGCGAGGTCGGCGAGTCCCTTGACCCAGCGCTCGAACGGCAGCCCCAGGCTCATCAGGTAACGCGACATCACGTGCCCGATCCCCATGAAGCCGCTGTGCGGATTCCACAGCCAGCTCAGCGTCACCAGCACCAGCGCGCCCCCGAGCAGGCTTTGCGCGAGCGCGAACGGATAATCGCCCTGACTGACCTGCTTGACGACAAAGCTGCCGAGCACCAGCCCCATGACCAGCATGAACAGCATCAGGCTGTAGACGAAATCCACCGCCAGCGGCGCGACTCTGCGGTCCTGGGGAACCGGGATGAAGATGATCGCGACTGGCAGCAACTGCAAACCGTATTGCACCAGCAGCGTCAACGCGGGATCAAAGTCCTGACCGGCGAAGAGATGCGGCACGACCCACACCAGCAGCAGCGAGAGCAGATACAGCGCCGCCAGCATCGCGGCGAGCCGCTGCCGCGGCTGCGGACTGCCGAGCAGGTTGCCGCCGATCAAGGCGACCAAAACCGCCAGCCACACCGCCATCAGCCACCAGTTGTTCCAGCCGGCGAACAACAGTCCGACGATCACGACCAGCAGCGCCTGGCGCCATTCGAGGATGCGCTCGCCGCGCCGCGCCGACTGCCACATGAGGAAAAATCCCAGGTGCACGAGCAGTATCGCCCGCGCCGGCCAGTCGTCGATGCCCCACGCCAGCGCGTAATGCAGCGCGAACAGCATCGCCCCCAGCCACCATTGCGGACGGGAGCCGATCAGACGCTGCTGCAAGCCGAGTGTGGTTTCGCTCAATTCCACTCCCTTGGCACCACCCTACGCGTATTTCGAAAACCGTCATTCCGGCGAAGGCCGGAATCCAGTTAAATCAAACAACTGGATGCCGGATCAAGTCCGGCATGACGAATTCTTAAAGGTTCCCTTATACTGAACCGCTCAAAACCGCAACGATTATCCCATGCGCCACCGGCAAATTGCGACCATTGCCCGCTTTACGCTGCTCGAGGCCTTGCGCACGCGCCTCGCGTGGCTGTTCGTCATTGTGCTGGGACTGATCCTGCTCACCGCCTACTTCATTCAGCAGCTCGCGATCACTGAAAGCTTGCGCCTGCAAATCGGATTTGCCGCCGCCGCCGCGCGCCTGGCGACGGTATTCGTGCTGAGCCTGCATATCCTGACCAGCATGGTGCGCGAGTTCAACGACAAGGGGCTCGAACTGACGCTGTCGTTCGATTTGCGGCGCTCCCACTATATTCTCGGCCGCCTGTGCGGCTACACCCTGATCGCGGCGCTCTTCGCGCTGCTCGCGACCCTGCCGCAATTGCTGCTCGCGCCGCCGCAGGCGGCGCTGCAATGGGGATTGTCGCTCGCGTTCGAGCTCGCGATCGTGACCGCGCTGAGCCTGTTTTGCATCGTGACGTTCACGCAATTGATGCCGGCGGCGAGTTTCGTGTTCGGGTTTTATCTGCTCGCGCGAGCGCTGACCGCGATCCGGCTGATCAGCGACACGCCGCTGGTCGGCGGCGACACGCTGTCGCACCGGGCGATTTCGCTGCTCCTGGACGCGCTGGCGCTGCTGTTGCCGGCGCTCGACCGCTTCGCCCAGAGCGCCTGGCTCGCCGACGGCACCGGGTCGTGGCCAGCGCTCGGCGCCAACGCCGCTCAGGCAGCGCTCTACGTCGTGCTGCTCGGCGCCGCCGCGATGTTCGACTTCTACCGGCGCAATCTCTGATGGCCGGTGAGCGCTCACTCACAGACGTGCCGCGCGCCGTCTGGTTCACGCTGCTCGGTGCGCTGATCGCGAAATACCTGGTGCTGCCGCTGCGCCTGGCGCCGCCGTTGAATACCCTGTTGATCACCCTGATGCTGGGCACGGTGCTGCGCGAGGCGGTGCGCCTGTTCTATCCGCAGGGCTCCAACCCGAAGCCGTTCCCGCGACTGCTGCCCGCGGATGCACTGAGTTTCGGCAGCTTCACCCTGCGCGCCGAC
>Ga0080064_1001901_pt1 | contig 38729 bp, 26 predicted proteins | sample Subgrocontami54m_FD_69260 | JGI IMG/M metagenome (GOLD analysis project Ga0080064, IMG submission 69260) | Subsurface groundwater microbial communities from S. Glens Falls, New York, USA - GMW46 contaminated, 5.4 m (SPADES assembly) (version 2) ...
GCTCGTATATTGTTCTTACCCACAAACTCTTTTGATTGTGCATCTTGAACCATAGCTTCTGCTTTAGAGATAGTAGCGTTTGCAATAGCATCTGCTTGAGCTGCAACTTTTGCATTCTCTTGTGTCATTTGGTCTAGTTGAGTAACAGCCGTATTGATTTGACCGATACCTTGCATCTGTTCACGGTTAGCATTACTTACATCTTGAACCATTGAAGCAGTTTGAGCTATCTTGTCTGCTATTACTTCAAATCCACGTGTAAGTTCTGTTGCTATATTCATTCCCTCATTAGACTTATGTGCTGCTTGAGATGCCATTGCTTTTATCTCTTTAGCTGCATCAGCAGAACGGTTGGCAAGGTTTCTTACTTCTTGAGCTACAACTGCAAATCCTTTTCCTGCATCTCCTGCGGTTGCAGCTTCAACTGCTGCGTTTAGACTTAGTATGTTTGTTTGAAATGCAATATTCTCTATGATAGCTACTGCATCATTGATAGAGTTAGTAGCACTTTGAATCTCTGTCATAGCTGAAGCTGTTCTACTTGCAAGAACTGCACCGTCTTTAGCAGCAGAGTCTGTCTGTGTTGCCATAAGAGCCATATCGTTTGACTTAGCAACATTGTTTTGGACATTAGATGTCATCTCTTCCATTGCGGCTGCTGTTTCTTCTAAAGATGCTGCTTGTTGGTTGGATGAAGTTAACAGCAGTTCTACTGATTGTTTTAGAGTGCCTGCTTCATTTTGAAGTTCTAGACCGTTTTGAAGTGAATTACTAAGCATTTGAGTTATCGTACTACGTAATCCATTAATATCATTTACAAGTATTTCTAGTACACCTTTTTGCTCTATACCTTTTAGTTCAAGCTCTTTTGTAAAATCATTTTTAGCATATGTTTCAAGAACGCTATTGATTGTTATAAAACGATCTTTTGTTTTATCAAGCATACGGTTTATGCTGTTTTTGAATTCTTCGAGTGATTTGTTTGTAGTTGATGCGACAATATGTTGGGAATACCAGCCATTTTCAACACGTGAGATAACATTATTAGCATCTTCTACAAGTTTATTGTCCATTACTATTTGAGCTTCTGTTTTACTAATATTTTCATTAATAATTTTAGCCATTTCGCCTAACTCGTCATTAGAACTTAAGCAGATTAACTCAGCTTTTGCAGTTTCTCTATTTAGAAATGAAAAGAAAGAGAGAAGACCTTGTTGAAAAATATTTATATTGTTTGCTATATTTTTTACTACGAAATATGCTGTTGTAAAAAGTGCAACAATAATCGAAGCAGAAACTAAAATAATAAGCAAAAGAGAGTTGTTAGCTTCTTTTATTTTTTCATCTGCCAGATTATATACGTCTTTATAGAGTGCGATCTCAATTTCTCTAAGTAAATTTATAGCCGTTGTCGCATGTGAGAACCAAACCGATGGTTCAATCCCAAAGTTACCGTGCATTCCTTTTTCTTTTGCTAAGTTCATCATAGCAACCGTTTTTTCTACAGATTCGCCTTTATAAGTACTTTCATAAAATTTCTGCATATTATCTGATGACAATACTTTGAATTTTGCCAAGTTTATATGGTAGGCGCCTAAACTGCCGCCTAATTCAAAAAATTCATTTTCATCAAATGTGTTTTTTGTAAAAGCGCCATTTAGATTTGCTCTGATTTGCCCAAGCTGCTCTTTTGATGAAGCCAAATGCGTATATGCTTGAATAATATTTCTTCCATCCTTGTCATCTATAAGAGGCGGGATAAGTAATGTGGTATCTAAAAGGGATTTAATGCCTTTAATGTAATAAGCGGCTGCAGCTGAAGGCTCTATCAAAAAAGAATCAATCAGTGTTCTTTGCTTTTCTAATTCACTAAGAGAACTTAAAATAGAACTGTCTCCGTGTGTTATTGAATAAACTCTTTTGATCTCATCGATAGCGCTATTTACTTTTTTTCTAATAGCATCAATTTCATTACTGTTTTTTGTTCCGCCACTAACAAGAAATCCCACGCTGAGACCTCTTTCTATCTGCAGATAATGTACTGTGGAAGCTAACGATTCTGCCTCTAAAATACGATTCTTTGTTGTTTGAATATTATTCTTAACTGCTAAGCCGAATGTTATTTTATCAACAGACATTATCAAAATCGCAACTATGGAAACTATTACTAAAATCCATAACTTTATTTTTATACTTAAATCTTTCACTCTTTCTTTTCCTTGTTGTTTTTTATTTATATAAATTAGCAATAATTTAAAAATGAATTATAAATACAAAGTGTTGCAAGTATGTTGCAATTTTTATTTATCTTTGAGTTAAATATTTTATTTGGGAATATGAAAAAGATGAGTTGGGGGGGGAGGAGTACAATTATATGGATTTAATACCAAACTCTTTAAACAATTACATTATTTAAAGAGTTTAAGCTAACTTACGAAAAAATTATACATGGTTAATGTTGCAAATATGTTGCGTTTTATATTTTCTTGATAGTTAAAAGTCTGCATGAGTGAAATCACAAAAAAGCGTATCTGTAGCTGTAAAATTTGCATTTTTCATATTTGCGTGTCTAAATATACAGTCAATCATAATCGCATTGCTAAAATTACAGTTTTGTAAGTTTGCAAATGAAAAATCACACTTTTTTAATACGGTTTTACTAAAATCAGAGCCTCTTAAGTCAGAAAATACAAAAGCTGTTCTAATCATCGTAATACCGCTAAATGATAAATTTACAAATTCAACTTCATTGAAAGCAGCTTTACTCATCATTTGGCTTAATGCAATAACATTATTTTTATTTTTTATAATATCATCTGAGGTTACTAACTTCCTCTTTGGCTTATCAGGAACAAAATTTCCACCCTTTAGAAATTTTCTGTATAGATTAAGGTTGTACTTTGTTTCCAATTCATCAAAAAATGATTTTGTTTTATTGTTATCTTTATTTTTCAACACATACCTTAATAAATTTTCTTATATTTTCTAAATTAAAACAGTGATGATTGGCTTTTAAACAAAATTTTAATCAGATAATTACAGAGTTTGAATTTCAGGAATCAGATTGTCCATAAGGCTAAATAGCTCATGGGAAGCCACTTCCATCTCTTTAAAATTATTTATTATCTCATTGGAGTGTTCTAAACAAGTTTGAGCATTTTTTTCTTTTACAAAAACTAGATTTTTGTTTGTAAGTTTATGCACGATCTCATGCGGAGCTTTCATTTTTTCAAAACTCAATGTTTTGCCGAATCTTCGTTTGCCCTCGGTGTTATACCATTTTCCAAGACTGCAGTGGTTAACGTCAATACTGAGTAATTTTTCTTCGCAGCGCATAAGACTGTTATATGCTCTAGATTTATAAATCATGTGGTCTATCTTAGTCAACACTATAAAAATGCTGTTCTCCATCATGTAAGATGATGAAACTATTAATGAAGAAGTTTTACTCAAGTTAATTAATGTCGTTTCAAAATCAAAAATCTTCTTGCTTGATTGCATTACAACTTCATTCATTTCCTGTGCACTTTTTTCAATTTCATGCATATCTTGTTTCAATAAATGAATTGATGAAGATATTTCACTTGTTGCTTTATGTGTTCTCTCCGCAAGTTTTCTAACTTCATCTGCTACAACGGCAAAACCTCTTCCATGTTCACCGGCACGAGCTGCTTCAATAGCGGCATTAAGAGCTAAAAGATTTGTTTGATCTGCTATATCGCTAATAAGATTGAGAATAGAACCTATCTCAATAGTGCGAGAAGACATATCTACTATCGCTTCATTATTATTAAGCGATTTTTGTGTTAGTGAATCAAAATCTTTAATGATATCGGTAATATTTTTTCTGCTGTCATCTGCCAAAGTTTCAGCTTCTTTGGTAATATTTGTCACTTCTTTAACATTATTTATATTGTTACTGAGATCTTTTTGGATTACGCTCAAGCTCTCCGTAACATCTACAAACATTTTACTCAATTGAGAGTTTAGAGCATCTCTTTTTTTTATGACGTCTTGTTCTTTCATAATATCTATGTTATTTTTTATAAGTAATATCGCTTTTGCAAAATCTCCATGCATTGAGTCCATTTTTAAAGGTTTGCTAAAATCGCCGTTTGCTGCATTATTTATTGAGTTATATATTTCATGAGTGAATGTTTCTATCTGGATGATTAGTTTGCTAAGAGAACAACCCATAGTTCCCAATTCCGTATTTGGTGTGGTGTCTATTTTTATATTGTTAAAATTGCCGTTTGAAACATGTTCCATTACGGAAGTAAAAGAACTCAATGCAGTTATGATAGATTTTTGTATCAATATCGCCAAAATAAAAATTGCAGCCGTTATAATTAAACTAACTAAAAATATGCCGAATTTATAAAATGTCATATCGCTGTGAGCATTTACGGTAGCATCCGCAAGCTCTCTTTTTTTAAGTTCAACCACTTTTTGAAAATCATCACGTGAAGCTTTTGCGGGCGGCGTAAGTTCTTCTTTATACTTTGCGTAGATAGATAAATTGTCTCTTGCAATACTCTCTTTATCTAAACTTTGCATTAACTTAAAAGAGTTTTCTAAGAAGATATATGTGCTTTTTTTTGCATGATCTACAAACGTAGACGATGTTTTATCGCTTATGGCTTCTAACTTTATGAAGTTATCTTTGATTTGGCTCATTTGCTCTTTTAATTCAATGATATTTTTTTCATAATCATTTCCGAGCATAATATCACGGTTAAGACGACTTACGTAATTTAAAGATTTTTCTATTTCAAGAGTATATAAAGCACCGGCAACCGAGTTCTGCTGCAAATTTTTGTATTTAGTTTCGATGTTGCCAAATGCAAAAAATACAAAAACAAAAGTTGCTAAAACTGAAAAAGTAACAAAGCCGATAAGATATCTCATCCGTCGGCGAATACTTAATTTACTGAAACTCTCCGTGTGCATATATATCCTTTTCATTTGACAATTTGTTTGACATCAAGGCAAGGTTAAAACCTTGCTTCCTTGTTCTTTTTGGAAACGAGGATTTATCCTCGTCTGCTTTGACAATTTGTTTGACATCAAGGCAAGGTTAAAACCTTGCTTCCTTGTCCTCTTTGGAAACGAGGATTTATCCTCGTCGGTTTTGACGATTTGTTTGACATCAAGGCAAGGTTAAAACCTTGTTTCCTTGTCCTCTTTGGAAACGAGGATTTATCCTCGTCTGATTTGCCAGTTTGTTTGATATCAAGGCAAGGTTAAAACCTTGCTTCCTTATTCTTTTTGGAAACGAGGATTTATCCTCGTCTGTTTTGACGATTTGTTTGACATCAAGGCAAGGTTAAAACCTTGTTTCCTTGTTAGGATTTGTGAGAACACGCTACTAATTTAATATTGTCTAATCCTTCAAATACGCCTACGGTTGCTTTTTCAAGCTCTTTAGAGATACTGTCGAAATGCTCCATAGAAACGTTGTCAAAATCGGCATGGATCAAAGACTGAACTCCGCCGTGAACTTTTTCATGCACCGCAAGGAGTTGATTCCATTCCGGAGTATGGGCAAAAGTTTCGTTTGCATGAGCATCAATCCATTTTCCCAAGTTACACTCATGATGATTTGTAACTTTCCAAGCACTGGATTCTGATTTTAATTTTTTGTAGTTGTTTTCTTTAAAGTTTAGATGGTCTATCTTTAACTTTGCAGTGTCAAAAACCATTCCTATATCACAACTCTGTTTTTCATACTTGCTGTCAAATTTGATACGAGAAAGTATCATTTCAAACTGCTCTGTTTTGCCCTGTATTTCATTAGCAATTTCGGCAACGTTATTTGCAGTTTTTGCATTTTGCTGCGTCATCTGATCTAGTTGTGATACGGCATCGTTTATTTGCCCGATACCTGCCATCTGCTCACGGCTTGCATTTGCCACGTCTCTTACCATCTCGTCTGTTTGGGCAATTTTCTCAGAAATAAGAGCAAACCCTTCCATCATATTTTTAGAAGTCTCTAAACCGCCTTGAGATTTTATACGTGCAGTACGTGCAAGCTCTTGAATCTCTTTAGCGGCATCAGCAGAACGGTTAGCAAGGTTTCTTACTTCTTGAGCTACGACTGCAAACCCTTTTCCTGCATCTCCTGCTGTTGCAGCTTCAACTGCTGCGTTAAGACTTAGGATATTTGTTTGGAATGCAATATTATCTATGATATCTACCGCTTGATTTATCGCTTCTGTCGCATTTACTATTTCAGTCATAGCATTTAAACTCTCACGAGCAACTATGTTTCCTTTTTCGGAAGCCACTTTTGCTTCTTGAGCGATTTTTGTCATATCTTGAGCTTTGGCAGAGTTTGCAGAAACATTTGATGTCAGCTCTTCTATAGCCGCTGCCGTCTCTTCTAAAGAGGAAGCTTGTTCATTTGCACTTGTGCTTAATTCGTCTCCCGACATGGAGAGCATATTTGCATCTTGGCTAAATTCACGAGAAAATTTAGATATAACTCCAAATACTTCGCTGTTAGAAGCAGATATAGTTCTCATGGCTTGTTCTATGGATGCGAACGAACCTTGATTGTTGCTACTGCTATTCATATCTTTATAATTGCCTTGAGCAAAATCAATTAAAACTGCAGTTAAACTTGTAAACATATGCTCAATATTGTCAAGCAGTAAATTTAAAGAGCGAGAAGTTTTATTTAACGACTCTTCGCTGTACTGAGTAGATGCACGATGGAACAGGAAGCCTTTGCTTGACTTAATACAAACAGTTTCAAAATCTACGATGCTTTGTTGTTGCTCTGCAATTTTTTTCTCTAAAGCTTCAATATTTTCGTTGATAACGGCTCCCATTTTTCCAAATTCATCTCCGCCCAGATCTTCGATCGTTTTAACGCTGCTTTCTCTTCCTCCTAAGAAGTTGAAGAACGAGAACAGCCCAAGTTGGATCTTCTCTACCTTGTTAGCTATGCTTACGCCTATAAATCTAGAGAATATAAGTACGGCAAAGATGAGGATAAATATATTGCTTAATGCAAAGATAAGCTCACTATTCGCCTCATTAATCTTCTTCTCTACGGTTTTGTCTATCTGCGTAAAGAAAAGTTTTTCTATTTCTCTGTAGTCGTTGATAGCATTTGTAACTTTTGTAAACCAAACGGAAGCGTCTGTTCCAAACTTGCCTTCAGGTTTAGAGATCGCCATTGCGATGGTCTCTTTAACATATTTAGAATCCTCTTTTTGTTGATTCTTTTTATAAAGTTCGTTTGCAGAAGGTGAAGCCAAAAGTGTAAACTTATGGTCATTGCACTCTATAATTCCACTATTTATACATAATGCAGGATAAGTATTTGGCGCAAAAGCGTCATTTATAAAAGTTCCGTTTAGAAGAGCTCTGATTCTTCCTAAAGACTCTTTAGACGAGGTTATATGCGTATATGCTTGGATAGCGCTTGCCACCTCTTTATCATTTATCATAGCCGGAACTTTTGTAATGCCCTCTAGCAATGAAACTATTGCTTTTGAATAAAAGCCTGTGCCTTCTGCAACTGAAATGGATAATGAAGAAACTGATGCCCTGTTCTTAGATAACGATTCGTTAAATGATGCCGGTAAAGTGTTTTTAATCTCAAGAAGAACTTTATCTGTATTTTTTCTTTGATTTTCTAGTAAATCTACTTTGTTTTTATCCCCTTTTGAAACAATCACTCCGGCTGTAAGTCCGCGTTCTATTTGCAGTTCATGTACAAAACTTGCAAAAGATTTTGCTTCTAATGTTTTCTCTTTTACTAATAAGAGATCTGCCTTTTCTTCTAAAATAGGAGATACCGTATGTATGCCGAGTATAGCAATACCTATGATGCTAACGAACGAAAGTAAGTACAATCTCTTTGAGACTGACATGTTGTGAATAAAATTCATTTTTTTCCTTTTTTATTGATGTTACGCACTAAAACGAACTCATCCGTTTTTCTAAAGAAACTTCGTTTTGTGGCAAGGACTAAAGTCCTTTGCAATCCCCTAAAGCTACAAAAGCCATGCTTTTGAGAATTTTAGAGGTCAGCTTTTAATTAATGTTATGTACTAAAGCTACGAAAGACAAGTTTTTTGTAGCTTTATAGGTTAAATTTTAAAATAGTTCCATATCTGAAGAATCAGATGTAGAATTTTCACTGCTTAAAAATCCTTGAAGACTCAATGCATCACTGATAAGCGAGTTATCCATATAATGAATATCATCGACGTCTTGATATAAAAATATTCCCTTCCTCCATTTCTCTAAATTATCAAACAATGAACCAAGCATAGGCAGTACGGTTGGAATCTTTGTATGATCCTGCACGGATCTAAATGCTTTTTCTACCTCAAATATTCCGTGTGCGATTGAAGCAAATTGCGGTATCATCTCTATCTCTCTGGCAAAATCATTTAAAAGACCTGTTAACTCTACTATCGATCTTTGATCAAATGTTTTTTCCGCATTTGCCAGAAGAATGTAAAATTGAGCTTCGAGATCTTCTAAACTTTCATTTGTGCTCTCTAGCTCTAAGGGATAAGAGTTTGCAAACTCAATCGCACTGACTTTTTTAGTTTGGAGAAAAGAGACCTCCTGTTTTGGTTTAGTTTGTTTTATCTTTGTTTGATTTTGTGGAGTGCTTAGTTTTTGTATAGTTTCTTTAGCAGCCGTGAGTTCTTTTAAGGCGGCTCTTAACTCTGCGTTGCGATTCATTAGTTCGCTATTTGACTCTTCTAGCATAAGATTAAAGTGTTCAAGCATGTCACGGTTGTATATTGCTTGGCATATCTTAGTTATCTGTTTCAAAACGGAAGTGATATCTAAAGGTTTAAGCAAATATCCGTCAATTCCTATATTAACAAGCTGGATTAATTTATCACTCTCAGAATGTGCGGATAAAACCATAATATGTTGAGATTCATTAATCAATTTAATTTTTTTAGCTAACTCTTCGCCTCCCATAAAAGGCATGGTGAGATCCGTAAAAATTAATGAGTACTGATTTTTGCTATATTTATCGAGTGCTTCGAGTCCATTGTTTGCAACATCAATATGTTTAAAAAATCTAGATAAAAATGTTTTTAGCTGTTCTTGTAATAAAATATCATCTTCTACTATAAGGATACTCATCTCATATGATATTTCTTTGAGATTTTTTACAATATCATTGTTAGTACTATTTTGAATCACCATTGTTTCCTCATTTTTTATATATAAAATTATCAATTACTTCATAAATTCAATTCAAAATTTTTACTTATTTATGTTGCAAATCTGTTGCAAAACAATATTTAACTTAATGTTTTTTTGCAACAAACTTGCAACACTTCAAATATATAATTACGATTGAAAGACTTAATTTTCTTTAGCAATAAATAGTTATTTTTTGTTATGGTTAAATTTAATTCTAAAATACAATAAAGGCAGGTAAATGAATTTATTTAAGTTGTTATTGTTACTGTTTATTACAGTGACATTATCTTTTGCTGATGGAAAAGATTTGGCAAAATCCTTAAAGTTAGATCCTAGTTCCAAAGCTATAAAGCAGTGGGAAAAGATCTTTGAGAGTGGTGAGAAGATGGGAAAAATGGGAATTGACAAGTTGTCGGATGCCGATAAAGCGGAACTGAAAAAATACTTGACAAGTCATGCGGCAGATTCTGATCATCCAGCGGCAGCCGGAATTTAAAAAAATAATTATAGGGAGAAATATATGAAAAAAGTTATAAAACTAAGTTTTGCAGCTTCATTGGCTACATTATCATTAAGTGCGTCGGATACCGATTTACAAAGCAAGATAAACTCGTTAGAAGCTCAAATCAAAGAGATTAAAGCCGTACAAGCAAAGTCAAATGATGCGATTGAAGAGAGAGTAGACAAGATTGAAACTTCAACAATGACGGATAAAATAGATTTTGGTTTAGATTTTAGAACTCGAGTTGACAATTTTGAGGCAAAAGATGCTTCGGGAGATAAAACTTCATCTAAAAATGTATGGTCAAATCGTTTAAGACTAAACATGAATTCAGATATTGCAGATGATATGAAATTTACGGGTCGTTTGAGTATGTATAAAAATTGGTCTGATACAGGCTCAAGCTATTTGTACTCTTCTATGGATCCAATGCAAGGAAGACGCCCGTCAGATAGCGGAGTATTTGTAGAGAGAGCATATATCGACTGGACGGCAATAAGCGGTTTAGTTCCGGTTACTTTTACTATCGGTCGCCAACCTAGTTCAGACGGACCTTCACACCAATTTAAAGATAACACGGTTCGCAAAGCTACTTATTCTGCACTCAGCTTTGACGGTGCGGCTGATGGAATAGTTGCAACTGCAAATTTACAAAAAGTTACCGGTGTTAAAGATATGGCTCTTAGAATCGGTTACGGCAAAGGTTATCAAGACGATACTACATATACATATGTAGGAGATGCAAGTGCAATAAAAGATACTAATGTTCTTGGCGCATTTTTAGACAGCGGTTTGGGGATTGACGGATCTCTTTTACAGCTTAGCGTAGTCGGGGCAACCGATGTCGTATCAAATACTACTAATTCATCAGGTGCAAATACCAATACAAATATCGGTGACGTAATACTCTATACTGCTATGTTGGAATTTACAAATTTATCTAATAGCGGTTTAGACCTGTTTGCTCACTATGCGATTTCTCAAAGCAAACCAAACGGTGTAACTTCAAATCAAGCAACGCCTTACGGGGATTATCCAATGGGACTTTTAACAAATACACCCGGCGATACTGAACAAAAAGACGGTCATGCATTTTGGTTAGGTACTAGATATACAATGCCGATAGAGAGTATGAAAAACCCAAAAATAGGTGTTGAATATAATCAAGGAAGTAAAAATTGGTTTAGTTTTACTCAAGGCTCAAACTCTTTGACAAACAAACTTGCTACTCGCGGCAGTGCGGTTGAAATTTACTACATTCAACCAATCAACAGATACGCAAGTCTTCGTTTCGGTGCAGAAATGATTGATTATGAGTATGTTGGAAGCGGCTACCAAATCGGTACACCAATGAGTGTATCTGACATGGGCGGAGCTACTTTAGACAAGCTCAATAATTTTTATTTGCTATTTAATTTACTAAAAATAAGGAATAGGTGAAGTTTATGAATATCATAAAGTATTTAAGCATTAAAACAAAAATTTGGTTTATTGCCGCAATCGGTTTAGTATCGTTAAGCATAGTAAGTATAATAGGTTTTAATGCTTTTAACGCTTCAAAGAGCAGTTTTGACGATTTTAAGTCAAAACAACTTCACCTCATTTCTATATCCAGTAATATAGCCGAATCAATAGCAACGCTTCAAAATGTGTTTTTAACGTCTGCTTCATCTCAGCTAAAACTTGAGAGTGACTATAAGGCAAAAAATGAAGCAATTAAGCTAGAGTTGAAAAACTCTATTGAAAAGCTAGAAAAGCTGGCTTCACTCATAGAGTTTATAGAACTGAAAAAAATAATTGAAAATATTTCATTAAGAACGCAAGCATTAAGCACTATCGGTCTTGGAATGGTTGAAACATTTACGGATAAAAGTTCCGATACGGAAGATAAAGTAGATTCTATAGCGTCTTATAATTCAGTTGCAATAAAAACAAAAGAAGAGTTAAAGGTATTAAATGATTTTTCAAAAAAATCATTAGATGGCAATATTGCATTATTTGAGGACAAACTATCTAATTATGAATACCAAATAATTTTTATAGCATGTGTGGCTTTTATTTTACTAATAGCTGTCAGTATTTTTTTAATATCAAATATTCAAGGTTCAATCATCAAATTTCAACAAGGGCTTCTCTCATTTTTTTCATTTTTAAGTAGAGAAACAGATAAAGCAGAGATGATTAACTTAGACTCAAAAGATGAATTTGGACAAATGGCAATATATATTAATGAAAATATTATGAAAATTGAGGCAGAGATTATTGCCGATGATCAATTTATAAAAAATACGCAAGAAGTAATGAACAGAGTTCAAAATGGCTGGTTTACTCAACATATTGAAGCTAATACTAATAATCTAAATTTACAAAATCTAAAACAAACGATAAATCAATCATTAATAAATTTAAGAGCAAATTTTGTGCTGATGAACAATACACTGGAAGAGTATTGCAATTACGATTATACAAAAGAGCTAAAAATAACAAATATTGAACCAAATGGCGTATTTGACACTTTAATAAAGGATATTAATAAATTACGGGATTCAATAACCCAAATGCTTCAAGATTCTTTGCAAGTGGGTGTAGATCTCCAAAGTGAAGCAGGAACTCTAAAACAAGCAGTAGAATCCCTATCAACCGCAAGTAACCAACAAGCTGCAAGTCTAGAAGAGACAGCAGCAGCCATGGAAGAGATGACATCTAATGTACAGAATAATGTGCAAAAGTCAAACGAAATGGCAACCATGGCAAACCAAACAGACTCTGCCGCAAAAGATGGAGCAGAACTTGCAAAAAGAACATCTACTGCAATGACGGAAATCCAAACTGCAACTAACTCCATAAACGATGCAGTAGCAATCATAGAGAACATTGCATTCCAAACAAATATCCTAAGCCTAAACGCAGCAGTAGAAGCAGCCACGGCAGGAGATGCAGGAAAAGGATTCGCAGTCGTAGCTCAAGAAGTAAGAAACCTCGCAAACAGAAGTGCTGATGCCGCTAAAGAGATAAAAACTATGGCAGCCTTAGCTGCAAATAAATCAAACGAAGGTATGAATATAGCAACAGAACTCACACGAGGATTTGAAGTTATAGCAGATAAGATAGCTCAAACAGCAATAATGGTTCAAGACGTAAGTAACGCAAACAAAGAACAGATGCAAGGAATAGGTCAAATCAATACCGCAGTTACACAACTAGACCAAATGACACAAGAGAATGCAAAAGTAGCAGCTCAAGCAGATGCTATTGCAAATGCCACTATACAAAAGGCACAAGCCATGGTAGAAGATACTTTATCTAAAGAGTTTATCGGCAAGAATGAAATAAGTTATATTTGACATTCAAGTTAAAATTAAAAATAGGAGTTTTAATGAACGTAATAGAGCATTTAAGTATAAAGGCGAAAATTTGGTTTATCGCTGCAATCGGTTTAATATCATTGAGTATTGTAAGCATTATAGGTTTTAATGCCTTTGGTGCTTCCAAAAGCAGTTTTGACGATTTTAAGTCAAAACAGCTTCACTTAATTTCTATATCTAGTAATATGGCTGAATCAATAGCAACATTGCAAAATGTATTTTTAACATCAGCATCTTCACAATTAAAACTTGAGAGTGATTATAAAACTAAAAACGAGAAAATCCGTAATGATTTGAAAAGCTATATAATAGATTTGGAAAAGCTCTCTTCATATGAAGAGTTTAAAGAGTTGAAAAAAATAATTGACAATGTCGCATTAAGAACACAGGCATTAAGCACTATTGGTCTGGGAATGGTTTCTACTTTTGCGGATGCGGATTCTGATGCGCAAGACAAGGTTGATTCTGTAGCCTCTTATAATTCAGTCGCCGTAAAAACAAAAGAAGAGTTAAATCTATTAATTGATTTTTCAAAAAAATCATTAGACAATAATATAGAATTATTCGGCAATAAACTCTCAAATTATGAATATCAAATAATTTTTACGGCAGGTATAACTTTTGTTTTATTAATACTGATTAGTGGATTTTTGGTGACTAGTATACATTCTTCAATAAAAAAACTGCAACTATCTCTAAACGATATTGATAGCAATAAAGATTTTACCTTTAAACAATCTTCACTGGGCAGTGATGAAATATCGACTATTTTTCTAAGTTTAAACAGCCTTGTTTCTTCAACAAGAGATGCAATAGATGAATCTAAAAAGAGTGCCGGCGATAATAAAAATATTATATGCGGAATTGACAATCTTTTTTTAAATATGCTTAAAAGCTTAGATAATACGTCAATGATTATTTCTGAGACGACAGCTTACGGTAAAAATACAATGCAACTAATCAAAGAAACGACAGGCAATGCAGATACTCTTAAAGACTCCGTATCAAGAGTTGAGAGTGTTTTAAATGCCGCAACAAAAAATATTATAAATATGATTGAAGAAATCCACAAAAGTGCCGAGGCTGAAATGGCTTTAGTGGAAGATTTATCACATTTAAGCAAAGAAGCGGATCAGATTAAAGATGTATTGAGCGTAATTAGCGAAATAGCGGATCAAACAAATCTGCTAGCGCTCAACGCGGCAATCGAGGCGGCACGTGCAGGCGAGCATGGGAGAGGATTTGCGGTTGTTGCGGATGAAGTAAGAAAATTGGCAGAAAGAACACAGCATAGCCTCGGTCAAATCAACGCTACGATTAGCGTTATTGTCCAGTCTATAAATGATGTTAGCCATAAGATGAACGGCAATGCGGAGAATATTCAAAATTTAACACAGGTATCTTCAAATGCCAAAGATCAAATAGAATTAACAGTTGAAACAATGGGTGAAACTACTGTTGCTATGAATGCATCTTTAGACACGCTTCATAAAACGGAAGAAAGCACCAATTACATAATAAATAAAATTTATCAAATAAATGAGGAAACGATAAATAATGTAAGCTGCAGCAACATTATTTCTTCTGAAATTAAAAGACTCGAACACAACGCATCTACTTTAAGTGAAAAGCTATCGCAATTTAGAACTTAAACAGATTAGACTTGCTTAAATCTTATTTGCAACAAACATGCAACACTTGAACTATACAATTGTGTTTGAAGATTTAAATGATAAATAGGTTTTTATAAAAATTGGTATACTTTGAATCACTTAAATGAGTAAAATGTTATTTAAGTGTTCTATTTGCGGCAAATGAGTAGCTTTTGTTGTATATAATCTTATAGAAATTTTAATATCATAAATGGATTTAAGAAATGGATTTAAACCTTATAAAACAAATTCGCGTATTTGGAAGTTCGATCAACGTTTTGTATGTTGAGGATGAAGAAAATATCAGAAACCAAATATCTAAAATGCTGAAGCAGCTTTTTAATAGTGTAGAAGTTGCTTCAAACGGCGTTGAAGCTTTGGAAATGTATAAAAATAATTCGTATGATTTGGTCATTACGGATTTGAAAATGCCTCTTATGGACGGCATTGAACTTTGTGAAAGCATCATATCTATCAATAGAGATCAGTTAATAATTTTAATATCGGCACACAAAGAGATAGATGAGTTACTACAACTGATAAACATCGGTGTCGCCGGATTTTTGCTAAAACCTATCGATATGGATGTTATGCTTCATAAGCTTTTTTCTATAGTTAAAAACGTATATGCAGATAAAATAATGAAATATCATTATGATGAGATGAAAAAACAGATATCGCAAAGCTCTACAATGTCCGAAGATGAGTTTAACAATAAAGATGCACTTACTTCACTTTATAATCATAAATATTTTATGGAATGTATAAGCGGCAGCGATGATGTCAGATATGCCATCTTGGTAAATATTAATGATTTTAAACTCATCAACGATTACTACTCATTCGCGCATGGAAATCATCTGCTCTATCAAATTGCAAATATACTCGAAGTTGAAGCTCTAAATTACGGATGTGATGTTTTTAGGATATCCAGTGATGAATTTATCTTGTTAAAAAAAGAGCCTCCCATTAATTGCGATGTATTGAAAGAGGGTGCAAAAAGCATCTGTAAATTATTAGAAAAAAGGAGATTTAGCGTTATCGGTATAAATGATATAAGCATAACCATCACACTTGGAATTGCAAAAAGCCAGCATAGATTATTAGAATGTCTGCACCAGTCTTTGCAGTATGCTAAAAAACATGGGTTAAAGTACGCTTTTTATAAAGATGTCCCTGATAGCACAAGCAGTGTTAAAAATATCATTGAAGTCAAAAAAATGTTGCAAAACAGTATAGAGAACTGTTTGATAACTCCGGTTTATCAGCCAATCTTAATGAAAAATAAAAATATTAAATATGAGGTTCTTATGAGAATAAAAAATATAAACGACGCAAACAGACTGATTGAGCCTGGGCTTTTTTTAGATATTGCTAAAAAACATAGCTATTACAATGAAATTTCACAAATGGTTATCTTTCAAGCGATTGATATAATGCTTCAAAATGATGAAGTTTTTTCCCTAAATTTTTCATATGCAGATATGAACAATACTGATTTAATGAATAAGTTAGAAGATGTGATATTTGTAAACGGACTTGGAAACAGGCTTATATTTGAGATTGTTGAAACGGAACAATTAGACAATATGGATATTGTAAATTCATTTATAGAACGTTTCAGAGTACATGGAGTAAAGATAGCGATAGATGATTTTGGAAGCGGATACTCAAATTTTGCTTATATATTTACGCTGCAACCGGATTTTATAAAAATTGACGGAAGTCTAATTTCTCAAATATTAGATAATGAAAAGATACATGTTCTTGTTGAAACAATTATAGAATTTGCACATAAGCTTAATGTTGAAGTTATCGCAGAGCATGTAAGCTCAAAAGAACTTCATGATGCTCTTTTAAAATTAAATATAGATGCTATGCAGGGCTATTTTATCGGGCATCCTAATGAAAATATCTAAAACCAACCGCAATAAATTCGGAAGAGTAAAATGAATGATAAATATTTAACTATCTCATATGAATGTTTAAGCTCCATCGGAAACTCGTTTGAACTTGAGAGCATGATGAGTGAAGTAGTTATTACTTTTTACCAAAAAACAAAAGCTCTGTTTGTGGGTTTTTACGAGAGAAGAGATCTCTCTTCTCCTATGATTTATGCGGGCAAAGATATAGGGTACAAAGCTGAATTTTCTCAAGATAAAGATGAGTGTTCATTGCTGCAATATAATGAGTTTCATATAGTGGTTTTGCCGCTAAAAAGCTCCTATATGAAATTTATATATAAAAAAGAGAACAATATAGAAGAAATTTACTCCATGGTTTGCAACTTCCAAAGAAAGATAAATTTTGCTCTTAGCGCATGTGCCGGTGTAAAAGAGCTAGAAAAACTAAATGATGAACTTGAACTAAGGGTAGAAAAATCAGTAGAACAGATAAGAGAACATGAGAAGATGCTGCTGATACAGTCTAAAAGCGCAATCATGGGGGAGATGCTAGAGATGGTGGCACACCAGTGGCGACAACCTTTAACTGCGATAGGCATGATATCAAACAATATGCTCTTTAGCATTATATTAACTGAAAGTGAAAACGAAGAGCTTGATAAAAAACTGTTTGAAAATGAACTTGAAGATATAAATAAACAAGTTCGATATTTGTCTGATACGATAGATGATTTTAGAAACTTTTTCAAAGAGAGCAAATCAAAGCAGGAATTTTTCATTGAAGAAGCTATAGACAAAGGAGTCTCTCTCCTTAGAAAACAGTTTGAACAGAGTTCTATTGTTATTGAGATAAAAAACAAATGCAAAAGAACTCTTTTATATACATATAAAAATGAATTGATGCAGGTTCTTCTAAATATTTTACATAATTCAAAAGACGCTTTTGAAGCAAATGACATGAAAAATAAAAAAATTATTATAGATTGCACAAAAGATGATGAGAATCTTATTATAAAAATAGAAGATAACGCAGGCGGTATACCCGAAGATGTCATCTCTAAAATGTTTGAACCATACTTTTCAACAAAAAAAGAAAAAAATGGAACAGGGCTTGGTCTTTATATGTCAAAAATCATAATAAATAGACATCTTGAGGGCAGTATATTTGCTAAAAATATAGATAAGGGAGCTTCCTTTACTATTAGAATACCGATTAAAATTAAAAAAAGAGGGGTGTGAATATGTTAAACAATATCTCGATTAAATCGAAAATGGTGCTGATGATTGTTGTGCCTGTATTGGTGATATTAAGTTCTTTAGGCATGGATAGCTATAGAAGTTACAAAGAAGTGGCTGTTTTAGACCAAATAGAAGAGATGGTCGGCTATGGTCAAAAAAGCAGTGCGCTTGTTCATAATCTTCAAAAAGAGAGAGGCGCTTCTGCAGGATTCATCAGCTCAAAGGGTGCAAAATTTTCATCTGAATTACAAAATATCAGAAAAGATACTGATAAAACATATCTGGAATTACAACAATATTATAAATCTATGAAAATAGACAATTACTCTCAAAGTCTGCGTTTGAAAATATCAAAAGCGAATGACAATTTCCCTAAACTTGCAGAAATCAGAAGCCAAGTTGATTCACTAAGTGTTGCGGTCGGTGTTCCTGTGGGTTACTATACAAAATCAAATAATGATTTTATCTCTTCAATCGAAGAGATAGCAAAGATGAGTTCAAATGCACAAATGAACAACTCTATTAATGCCTTTGTTAACTTTTTAGCTTCTAAAGAACGTGCCGGACTTGAGAGAGCCGTCCTCTCATCTACTTTTTCAGGAGATGTTTTTGCTCCTGGTTTTTATGAAAAATTTATTACTTTGCTTAGTGAACAAAATACTTATATGGAAAAATTTCTTTTTTTGGCATCAGATGAAAATAGAGCTTTTTATGAGAATGCTATAAAATCAAAAGAAGTAGATGAAGTAGAAAAAATGAGAAAAATAGCACTGGCTCATCCACAAGGCGGATTTGGCATAGATGCTACATACTGGTTCGCTACGATAACTTCAAAAATAAATATATTTAAAAATATCGAAGATAAAATGTCTCAAGATTTAAAGGAACAGGCTATTTTGTTAAAGAGTGGAGCGTTTAATTCCATGATTATAGGAACAGCTATAAATATACTGATAATCATCTTTATACTTTCATCTAGTTTTTATGTCTCAAACAATTTATCAAAAAGAATAAACAGATTTAAAAATGAGATTGATGACATTATATCTTCAAAAGATTTTTCAAAGAATATTTCTCAAAACGGTAAAGATGAAATAGGCTTTATTCAACAATCTGTAAATCATTTAGCATGTGTTGCAAATAGATCTGTGCAAGAAGCACAAGAGAGCTTGGAAAAATCAGACAGACATTCAATGGAGAGTGAGCAACGCTTAGAAGCAAATAAACTAACATTGTCTCTAACAGAACTTTTAAGCGAGGGTGCTATAAGCGGTGTAGGCGGAGTTCAAAAAGGTATTATTGATACGATGAAGGCTTTAGAAGCCATAAATACACGAAATGAACAAGCAGCAGAAGTTATTTCCGTTGTACAAAGTTCAACCGGAGAAATGAGTGCTTCTTTGGCAAATATTTCCCAAAAAGTAGCGCTTAGCGGAGAAAACTCATCTCAACTTAATGGCAGTGTAAATGAAATCACAAATGTAATAGCATTAATCAAAGATATAAGCGATCAAACAAATCTTTTAGCTCTTAATGCGGCTATTGAAGCAGCACGTGCCGGTGAGCATGGAAGAGGATTCGCAGTTGTTGCCGATGAAGTTCGCAAGCTTGCTGAGCGTACACAAAAAGCGACTAATGAAGTAGAACTCAATATAAATCTTTTAAAACAAAATAGTGTGGAGATGCAGGATTTTTCTAATCAAATGAATAGTGAGGTTTCTACGTCTATGCAAAAGCTCGATGTGTTTACTGAAAGTTTAAAATTGCTAGTCACTGATGCACAGGAAATTCAAAAGAACAATAAAGAAGTTTCAAATGAAATGTTTATCAATCTTGCGAAACTGGATCATATAGTATTTAAGTTCCATGGTTATGATGCCGTATTTAAAGATGATCATAAATTTACATTTGCAGATCACTTTAGTTGTAGATTTGGCAAATGGTATACGAATGAAGGTAAAAATATATTTGGTAAAACACCTTCATATAATAAAATAGATTCTATTCATAAGACAGTACATGAAAATGTCAGGACTATCCCAAAACATATAGAAAATGGAGCTATTGAAAATGCAGACAAAATCATTTTAGCTTTTAGTTCTGCAGAAAAAGCTTCAAAAGAGCTTTTTATTGTTTTAGACAATATGTCCAATGAAATTAAATAAGGAATTTTTGTTTGGAAAAATTTAAGAGGCTAAAATCGATTACTGTTTTATATGTAGAAGATAGTAAATTTCTTGCAAAAGCGACTTTAAGAGTTGTTGAAAATTATTTTAACAAAGTATATGTCGCTTATAACGGACAAGAAGCTTTAGAACTTTTACAAAAGCATAAAAACGAAATAGATATTATCATAACAGATTTGATAATGCCTGTTTTGGACGGTATCGAAATGATAGAGCTGATTAGAAAAGACGGATATTCTATCCCGATTATCATAACGACAGGTTACGATGACGCATTGGCTTTGGAAAAAATAATAGAGCTTTCCATAGAAGGATTTTTATCTAAACCCATAGATACCGTTAAACTATTAGAAAGAGTAAATACAGTTGTTGATTCTCTTTTTGTAAAAAGAGAATTGGCGACAAAGAAAGAGATGATAGACAAGGATATCATTTATTCTGAAACTGATGAAAATGGTATCATTACCTATGTTTCTAAGCCGTTTGAAAGAATAAGCGGCTATACAAAAGAAGAATTCATTGGGAAAACCCACTCAATTTTAAAGGACAAAAACACTTCTGCTTCTCTTTATACCGATATGTGGAATACTTTAAAATCTTCTAGACAATGGCAGGGCGAATTGACCAATAGAAGAAAAGACGGTTCTTCTTACACTATTAACAGCATTATGTCTCCTATCTATTTTAGAGATAAATTAATAGGCTATAGTGCGGCATGTATTGATATAACTGAGCTAAAAAACAAATCACGAGAACTTGAAGTAAAATCAAAATTAGCGGCAATGGGCGAGATGATTTCTATGATAGCACATCAATGGCGGCAACCTATTACTTCTATTGGCATGATATCAAGTAATTTGCAATTAGATTTGATGATGGATGAATTAAAAAAAGATGTATTAGAAGAGAATTTAAACAAAATAGACCAGCATGTTAAATACTTATTAAAAACTATTGACATCTTTAGAGACTTTTTAAAAGAAACCAAACAAAAAGAGGAGTTTATGATGAAAGAATCAATTGAGGAAGCAGTTTTAGCAATAAAAGAGCAATGTGCGAATAGCAATATTGCTATTAATATTGATAATAGATGTGTTAAGTTTAAAATGAATACATTTAAAGACGGATTGATTCAGGCTATGATAAATATACTTACAAATTCTAAAGAGGCACTTATTAGAAATAAAGTAGCCGAAGCAAAAATAAATATTTTATGTTATGAGGATTCAAAATCTGTTTATATAACTATTTCCGATAATGCCGGTGGAATAAGTGAAGAAATTTTACATAATATATTTACACCGTACTTTTCAACCAAAGTAGATAAAAATGGGGCTGGACTCGGATTGTATATAACTAAAACAATTGTTGAAGAAACTTTAGACGGGGTGTTGAGTCTAAAAAACTTAGAGGATGGAGTTGAGTTTACTATTGAATTGCTAAAATGAGATTAACTTTAACAGAGGATGAAATCGAACGAATACTAAATTATATTAGTTTCAATGAAGCTGAAAAAGAGTTGCGTAATAAAATTTTACATCAGATAAATGTTAAACAAAATAGAGATATATCTATGAAACAAAAAGCTGTAAAAATTGCAAGAGCCACAAAAAGCGAAATTACTAAAAATAAAATCAAAAGCGCAATTGCTTTTTTAAATTCAGAGAATAAAAATATAACAATTTACACAGTATGCAAGGCTAGCGGCGTCTGCTTTAACACAGCTAAAAAATATTTGGCAGAATTTAAAAATTAAATTTATAAACAAAACAATCTCTCACAAAATATAATTTTTGCAACAAATTTGCAACACTAAAAAGTAATAATCCTAAATACATTTCTATAGTAATTTAAGGATCTTAATGCAAATAGGCAACTCACATCTTGTTTCCAAGCATGCAGCAGATATACATCAGCTTCAACAAGACTTAGAACAAATCAATAAAAGTCTTTTTGACGCCACGGCACATACTGCCATTTTACTTGTGAACCATAAAGGTGAACTTCTGCAAGCAAATAACTATTTTTATCAAATCTTTGATGAAATTATGAAGCCAAACGACTTTGCAAACATTCAAATCCTTCCCATAACCGACACTTACGGTTCATGTAAAAATGACGAATGGTTTGAATTTTTAACATTTAAAGATGAGCGCATGCTGCCAAAAGTTGAAATAGCCATTAATGGAACTCTTTTTTATTTTACTATTATCTCTACTATTATCGATAATAAAGAAAAGCGACTGGATGAGTATCATGCAAGTTATATTTTATCTTTGACTGACATTACCAATGTTGTTGAACTGCACAAAAATGAGATTAGTATTTCAAAAGAACTCGCATATAAGCAGGGGATTTTTGATGTAACTAGTGAATACATCCACAACATAGGAAACATAATAACCGGCGCCCAGCATCTCTCCGGTAAAATTGTTAAGAATTTAGAACCGATACAACTTTTTTTCAAATATTTTGATCACATCAAAAAACAGCTAGAGGGAAATCAGCAATATGTAAAAGAGAGTGTTTTAGAAGAGTATCTAAAAGATTCTAAACGAATTGAGATGAGCCTCAATATTATTGAGTCATCGCTTACCGATACGATAAAAAATGTATTGGATAGCGATATGAAAAACCTGCAAAAGGCTATCAATAATATTGCTACAACGATAGCTTATCAGCAAGAATTATATAAAAATACAAAAAACAATATGGATGAAGTGGTTAAGTTTAAAGATCTTATTGCCGAAATTCGCAGTGTAATCGAACCGCAGCTTTTAAAACACAATATCTCTTTGGTTTTTGATATTACTCCTGACCTTAATTTTAAAATTAACAGAATCCATATGTTTAACGGGCTTCTTAATTTACTTAAAAATTCCATTTATGCGATAGATTTGGCAAACAACGATGTAGACATATCATCTAAATTCATCAAAATAACTATAAGAAGCGTTCCGGTTGAAGGAAGCTTTTTCGAGCTGGATATGATGGAAAACGATAGTATCATTATGGATGAAAATATCGTAATTGAAGTTTTTGACAACGGTGTCGGAATGGATGAAGGCACTCTTAAAAATATTTTTCTTCAAGGATTTACTACAAAAAAAGACGGACATGGATTAGGCTTGCATTCATTTGCCAATTTTCTTACAGGAAACGGACACCTAATAACATGTAAATCAGATGGAATAGGTCAAGGAACGCTCTTTACTATTACACTTATTCAGGATGACAAATGATGATTTGCTCATATAACATACTTACCATTGATGATGATCCGACAATTTTAGATGCCTATGCATCAATATTGATTCCTTATCAAAAGACCAGTCTTGAGGATGCCGTTTTACAGTTAGAGGAGTTGCACAATATAGAAAGAAGTGATATCGAACCTATCGAGAAATCTATGAATTTCAAAATTTATCAAGCAAATAATGGGCTCTCCGGTATTGAGATTTTTTTACAAAAATATAAGGAAGGACTGACTATTCCCGTTTGTATAGTTGATATGCGTATGCCAAACGGAATTGACGGTCTTGAAACGGCACTTCGTCTTAAGCAGATAGATCCGGATGTTCACATCATTATAGCTACTGCTTATTCAGATAGAACAAATAAAGAAATTTTGGATTCTCTCAAGAACAACACATATTACATCCGTAAACCTTTTAACAGTGAAGAAATTTATCAACTCGTATATTCACTTTCTCTGAGTTACTATGCAACCAAAACAATCCAGCAGCTAAATAATGATCTGGAGTTGAAAATTGAAGAAGAACTTGAGAAAAACCGCCAAAAAGATTTACTTCTTTTTGAACAGGCAAAATTAGCGGCAATGGGAGAGATGATTGGCAATATAGCACATCAGTGGAGACAACCGCTAAATATCATTTCACTGCTATTTCAGAAAGTTTATTTTATGCATAAAAACAACTCACTTGATGGTGAAATTATTGATAGTGTTCAAAACCAAGCTATGGATACAATCGCTCATATGTCTCAAACAATTGATGACTTTAGAGGTCATTTTGAGCCAAACAAAGAAAAAGTTTACTATGACTTATCTTCTGTGATAAATAGCACGGTTACTTTACTGGAACCTAGTTTTAATCTTGCAGGTGTTTCTATAGAGATGTCTATGCAAGAGGGAATACGACTTTATGGCTTTGCCGATGATCTAAAACAAGTATTATTGAACATTCTTAATAACGCCAGAGATGCGATAGTATCTAACAAAATTGCAGATGGAAAAATTATTTTAAAAACTATACTTATGAGTGATGCGCAAGAAGTGTTTATTAAAATAGATGATAACGGCGGAGGAATAAGTGAGCAGAATATAAATAAAATATTTGAACCATATTTTACTACTAAACATAAATCACAAGGAACGGGAATAGGCTTATACATGTCCAGACGAATTGTAGAAGAGCGTCTAAATGGAACTATTGCAGCTTCGAGTGTAAACCAAAACACCTCTTTTGGCATTTTATTCCCTATTACAACTTCACTAAAGGATACCGATGGAAAATAATATAAATCTTCTTAAAAAACTTCATATATTGTTTGTCGATGATGAACGATTAATTCGAGAAATAGTTTCTGACATGCTTAGCGATTCTGTAGGACACGTCTCTCTTGCTTCTAATGGACAAGAAGGACTTGAGTTCTATCTAAATTCACTTCGTCCGATTGACATAGTTATCTCAGATCAGACAATGCCTGTTATGCATGGTCTTGATATGTTAGAAAAAATAAAAGAGCATAACCCGTCACAAAAATGTATTATGATTACGGCTCATTCAGAAGCAAAGTATATGCTTAGAGCTATTGAAATCGGAATAGAACACTTTATGATAAAGCCGATTAGTTTTAGCAAACTTGAAACTATACTTCATAATTTGGCATATAAAATAGAGCAAGAGATTATATTGGTAGAAAAAGAGAGGCTTACTCAGCGTCAACTCTTAGATCATGCTTTTAACACTTCTCTGATTTCTTTGGTAAACAATATACCTCTGCCGTCTTTTATTATTGACCAAAATGATCAAATCATAGCAGGCAACAGCGAAATAAACACTATTTTTATCGGTACTCCTTTTTATAAAAATTTTATAGATAAAACATTAAATTTAAAAGATATTCTCTCATCAAATTCACTATCACAGATAAATCCTTTAATTTGTGACTGGAAAGAGGAGTTTTTACTTATTGAAGAGGATTTGTCTTTTGAAATTGAAGAAAATGTTTATAAACCAAAAATAAAGCGAATACTCTCAAATAATAATATTCCTTTTTATCTACTTTGTTTAATAGAAACTACACATTTAGCTAAATAAAATGATTAAAATTATTCAGTCATACAATGTAAAAGCGAGTATTATTGCTATCCACTCTGGAAAAAATGCAATTTATTTTACTGACTGCGAAGGAAATCTGCATACTGTTGATAAATCTTCATATAATAAAAAAAGCATATCGATAGTGTCTGAAGTGGAAACACCTCTTCATAAATTTCAAAAAGGAGCATCTTTTAGTAAAAATGGTCATGTAGCTTATAGTATAGCAGACAGCGGAAGCTGTGCGATATGTTTGAGCCTTTCAAGTATACAGCCAATTACAGAAGCCCAAAAAATGCTAAAAGAGCAGAATCCTCAGTTTTTTTTAGACGAAGCTATTAAATTTTACGGAAATGATCAAAAAGCAGAAGTTATATCTTTTTGCGGAAATAAGGGAGAGTATTTTTTTACAGGCGGAACAGATGGAAGAATTCACATGTACAGCACACAATCTGGTAAAATTTTGATGACACTCAAACCAAAACCGGAATATATTTCCAGTATTACAGTCAATAATGATGGAAGTTTGCTAGCTTATGCCGCATTTGACAAATCGCTTACAATTCTCGACCTTCGTCATCAAAAAGAGGAGTTAAATACATACTTTACAGATGTTATAGAACACTCGTTTTTTTTCAATAAGTCAAAATCATTTTATGCAATCGGGAGAGACGGGAACTCTTATATATATGATTTTAAAACTAAAGAAATCTCAAAAAAAAGCTCTTTTTCCGTCATGGCCAAATTGTTGTGTGGTAGATTCAAGTGAGCGTTTTGCGATAGTAGGCGGACGAAACCAAACAATTTATATCGTAAAATTATCGGACAACTCTTTAGTCTCTTCTTTTAAGTTAGATCAAATAGGAATCAGCTCTCTTCATGTAAAAGATAATATTCTTTTTATAGGATTTGAAAACGGATGGATATATATGGTCAATATGCATGCGTACATAGATGATTTTTCTCAAGCGCTTACTATGAAAGATTTTAAAAATGCTAAAAGATATCTAGATAGAAATATATTTCTTACCATTCATCCTCTCTCAGAAATATTTGAAGAAGCATGGGAAGAGATGATTAAAGAGATAATAAATCTATTTTCAACCGGAAATTCAGCTTTAGCCATTGAAGCCGCAGCACCTTTTTTGTCGGATGAAAATCACAAAAGAGAGTTCGCTTCTTTAGTCCAAAAACAAAAAGAGTTTGAAACTTTTTCACTCTTAGTTCAAAAAAAAGAGTTTTTTAATGCTTATGGCATGTTAGAGAAATCTCCGTACTTAAGTAAAACGGATAGTGCTCGTAAGCTTGAACTATATTTTTCAAAAAGCTTTTTTGAAGCCAAAAAGATTATTTCACTAAACCCGCTAAGAAATCTAGCAAAAGCGCAAGAGTTGCTTAAACCTTTTAGTCTTGTCAGCGTAAAAAAAGATATGATTAACTCACTCTTTAAAAATTATGAAATTTATCTAAAAGCGGATTCTCTCATCAAAGAGAAGCAGTTTAAAGAATATTTTATGCTTACTAAAAAATATAATTTCTTGACAACGGAAGATATGTATAAAAAAGTATGTTCTCTCGCAGAATCTTCAATCTTGAAAATAAAAAGTATGGTTGAGCAAGGAAAATACAATGAAGCGCTTCAAGGTATTAAGCAAATAATTATTTTTCTTCCATACAAAGAAGAGCTTACAAATATTTTTAAAGAACTTCAACTTAAACAGAAGTTATTGACTTTAATAAATGATGACAATATCGAGCTTGTTTATGAGTTTATCGCACAACATCCTATGCTAGAGTCAACAGATGAATTTGTGGAATATGATAAAAAATTTGATGAAGTGCTTGGCAAAGCAATGGTGTCGGTTGCTAATGGAGAGATTAAAGCGGTGCAGCAAGTTTTATTGCCTTATTTTAAAATCAATCTTTTTAAGCCAAAAATAAAAGAATGTATCCGTCAAGCAAGTTTTAATAAACTAAATAACTTTCTTATAAAAAATTATTTAAATGAAGCAAAAGCTGTTGCTTCGTACTATCTTAAAGAGTTTGGCAAAGATAAAGAGTATGATAATTTAGTTAAACAATATGGATTTGATATGTAAATTATTTTCATAAAACATATGTTATACTCAAATCTCTCTGTCGCTATTAGTTACGCATAAAGGATTTTATATTGAAAAAATTTATACCTGTTTTAAAAGAACTTGCAAAAGATAAAATAATGCTACTGGTAGAAGACGATGAGTATATTATAAAAAGTTTAAGTGCTATGCTCTCTAGATTTTTTATTGATGTTTATAAAGCTGAAGATGCAGAAAAAGCACTTGAAATTTATGAAAATTTAGCTCATTCAAATATTCCGATAGTTGTAATTACAGATATTAATCTTGGAGAAAAAAGTGGAATTGACTTAACATACAGCCTTAAAAATATGAATCCTGAGCAAAAAGTTATTGCTATTTCAGGAACAGAAGATAAAGATATATTTGTAGAGTCTATAAGATGTGGAATAGATGGATTTGTTTTAAAACCTATAGAGATTGAACAACTTTTCAACTCTCTTATAACTACTTTGCAGAAGATTAATTATGATTTGGAATTAAAAGAGAGCCGAAGACTCTTAGAAAATTCAAAAGAGTATGCTCTAAAACTTTTAGATGAGCAGGATAAATTTTTAAAAAATGCGATTCATGAAATTCACACTCCACTCGCGGTTATTATAACAAATATAGATCTTCTGCGAATGGAGGGAATTAAAAATGAATCTCTTAGTTCCATAGAAGCAGGAGCTAGAATAATTCAAACTAGTTATGAAGATATGACATATCTTATGAAACAAGATCGTGTCGCAAATATAAAAAATAAAATTTCTTTGGTTGATTTTATAAAACAGAGAGTTAATTACTTTACATGTATTGCAGAGGTAAATCAACTCTCATTTTCCATGAGACTTGGACAACTAAATCTTCCTGATATATATTTTTCAGAGCTTAAATTATCTCGGCTAGTTGACAACACTCTCTCAAATGCAATAAAATATTCCTATAAACCAAGTGAAATTAATATAACAATCGGTTTACATAAAAATGATCTTTTTTTTGAAATAAGAAATCAAGGTCCCGTTATAGTTGAAAAGAAAAAAATATTTGAGCGTTTTTTCAGAGAAACTCAGCAAAAAGGCGGTTATGGGCTTGGGCTGAGTATAGTTGAACAAATTTGTAAAGAAGAAGATGTTGATATTAAAATATCTTCTACTCCTTTAAGAGGAACTGCATTTCGCTACATCTTCAAAAATGAAACAAATTTGCAACAAAATCCATATACAATAGCAACAACAAAATAATTTGGATATAAAATGAAAATATTACTACTAGAAGATGAATTTTTACTCTCTCGTTCTATAAGAACATACTTACTGTCTCGTGGGCATTTGGTTGATCATTATGATAATGGAAAAGATGTTTTAAAAGTTATTGAAGAGAAACAACATGATTTTTATATTTTGGATATAAATACGCCGCTTATCGGTGGATTGGAATGTCTTGAGGCGATTGCGGCAAAGTTCCCAAATATACCAAAAATAATGATAAGCGCCTATAATGATATTGAGCACATTTCAAGTGCTTTTGATTTAGGATGCAGCGACTATCTTAAAAAACCTTTTAACCTTAAAGAACTTCAAATAAGAATCGAACTTCTGCTAAACAAGAGCAACGCTGTCGATGTGCCAAATCCCATAATTCATTTAAGTGAGCACTATACTTTTAATAAAGAAACTAATCTTCTCTATTATGATGACTCTGTTCAAAGATTTACAAAAAAAGAACACTCTTTAATCTTGCTGTTTATAAGTAATTTGGGTCAAATCATAACAGATGAGAGCATTCAATCCTTCATATGGAATGGCGAAGAGGTAGAATCATCCACAATACGCTCGCTCGTTAATCGTGTACGAAATAAATTAAAAGAGGATATATTGCAAAATATCCGTGGATTCGGTTATGTTATGGCACGGACGGCAAACGCTAAATAAGTCCAGTCTGAAAAAACCTTTCTTCGATAAATCTAACATAATTAATCATTTATATAAATAAAAACCTTTACAAAAAGTAAAATATAATCTTTCGCAACACATTTGCAACATTAAACATATACCATCTCATTCTAAATTATAAAAAAAGGTGGATTTGTTTTATGAAAAAATCTTATATTGTGCCAACAAATAAAGAAACAAAAATGCCGGATGACGGTTTTATCGTTTCAAAAACAAATGCAAAGGGGATCATTTTATAGATATGGCAGGTTATGAAGAGGCTGTATTGCTTGGTAAAAACCATAATATTATAAGACATCCTGATATGCCTAAAGTCGCATTTAAATTATGTTGGGATCTTATATCAAGTGGAAAAGAATTTTTCGGCTTTGTAAAAAACATGTCAAAAGACGGAGGACATTACTGGGTTTTTGCAAATATTACTCCGGACTATGATTCAAGCGGAAAAATCATTGGTTATACAAGTGTAAGAAGAAAACCGCCTCAAAGTGCAATAAATGCGATAGAACCGATTTATAAACTACTGGCAGATGAAGAAAAAAAAGGCGGAATGAAAGCCTCAGGCGATTTTTTGGCTAAGTTTTTACAAGATAAAAATATCAGTTATGACGAACTTGTTTTGTCGCTTCAAGGAGAATAAAAATGAAATGGCTTTTAAAAATTAACACCATGTTTTTGATAAAAAATTTCGTTTTGCTGCCACTTTTGGCTTTAATACTGTTGCTACATGTAAGCATAGTTTTATTTTTCCAAGAGGCTAGTCAGACAACTATGCAAATTATCGCTTTTGCATCATCTGCATTAGCTATATTTTTAGTTAGTATCGGATACATGTCAATAAGTAGATATGTAAGTGATATTACTAAAGCTGTGGAAATATCCAAAAAAATAGCTTCAGGTTCACTATATCACCGTATTACGCAGATAAATAAAAATAATGATACGGGTGCTCTTTTTTGGGCATTAAACGATATCTTAGATCAGTTTGAATCATTTTCAAGAGATTTGGAAGCTAGTCTTCATGCGGTAGAAAATGGCAAAATGCATAGAAAACTGCTCTCCAAAGGGTTAAGAGGTGATTTTGTTAAGTTGTCCGCGAGTATTAATAATTCATTAAAATCTATATCTGTTGCTCAAAGCAAAGAGGAATCATTTAATAAAATGTCACTCACTATAAATAAATATATAGCCGGAGATTATACGACAACGGTTGATGTTGCAGGAGTACAAAAAGATCTTTTAACTCTTGTAGAAAGTATAAATAAACTTGGTGGAATTTTATCGCAATCAAGTTATACGACTTTTGTAAACGGTCTAGAACTTCAAAATGAAGCAGGCACTCTAAAACAATCAGTAGAACTACTATTAACTTCATCCAACCAACAAGCAGCATCTTTAGAAGAAACAGCCGCCGCAATGGAAGAGATGACATCTAATGTCCAAAACAATGTTGCTAAGTCAAACGATATGGCTCTTATGGCAACACAGACAGATTCTGCTGCTAAAGACGGTGCAGTTCTTGCAAGTAGAACAGCTTCTGCTATGACAGAGATTCAAAGTGCTACTAACTCTATCAATGATGCAGTAGCCATCATAGAGAACATTGCATTCCAGACAAACATCCTAAGTCTAAACGCAGCAGTAGAAGCTGCAACCGCAGGAGATGCAGGAAAAGGATTTGCAGTCGTAGCTCAAGAAGTAAGAAACCTTGCCAACCGTTCAGCTGATGCAGCCAAAGAGATAAAAGCAATGGCATCTCAAGCAGCACATAAGTCTAATGAGGGAATGAATATAGCGACAGAGCTTACACGTGGGTTTGAAGTAATAGCAGACAAGATAGCTCAAACAGCTTCAATGGTTCAAGATGTAAGTAATGCTAACCGTGAACAGATGCAAGGTATCGGTCAAATCAATACGGCTGTTACACAACTAGACCAAATGACACAAGAGAATGCAAAAGTAGCAGCTCAAGCAGACTCTATTGCAAACGCTACTATCTCTAAAGCCCAAGCTATGGTTCAAGATGCATTATCTAAAGAGTTTGTTGGAAAAAGTAATATAAGAGCAACTCAGAGCTCCACTACGGGGATAAATGCAACTAGAACAAGTAAACCTGTTCAAGCTGCTAAGCCTGTTGTAGCTAAACAAAAATATGCTTCAAACGCTATTGCTAAAAACAGCTCTAAACATGAAAGCGATGTTTGGGAAAGTTTTTAATAAATACACAAGCAAGGTTAAAACAGACGAGGATGAATCCTCGTTTCCGAAAAGAAAAAGTACGGAAGCAAGGTTTTAACCTTGCCCTCAATGTCAAATGAATTGCTCCTCTCTCATTATTTGAGAAACATGCAACAATAGATAATTCTTAAACGCTAAGTTATCGTTTTTAAAAGAAGCCTAATACAAGAAACCCATAAGCCAAAGTGGTAATCTATTTTTAAAGCCTATCTCTATGTCATCGGCAATTACATAACTATTTGGAATATCTTTGAGTTGTTCAAAACTTTTATTTTTACCGCCTATCTCAACCGTATATTTTTCATCAACTAGAAAGTCCCCTTTTTTTACATAATAAAGAGAACAAGTGTATGAAACTTGTGATGCGAAGTAGGTTTCTCTAATAGTTCCTATATCACTGCTATTTGTAAGAGATTTAAGTAAGCTTGTGTTGGATAAATAGAGTTTATCCGGCATCTGCATAGATTTAAATCTTTTACCTTCATAGACTACATGTCGTAGTAATTCAGCACGATGAAGATACTCTATGTAGTTATAAAGCGTGGCTTTTGATACGCCTACCGTTTTGCCGAGACTTTCTATAGATAATTCTAATGGTTTACAGAGAGATATTGTATGTAGAAGTTTTTTTAACATCTCTATATTTGCAGCACTTACTTTATATAAAAGGGCTACATCCGTAAAAAGAACCGTATTTATAGTATCGCTTACTTTTTGCATAAAACTATCTTTTGATGCAAAATAATAGGGATATGCTCCGAACTCTAAATATTCGTTATATAGCTTTAAAATTTTCTCATCTTTGATAGAGTTCAAAATCTCTTGAGTCCTGTTTTCATGAGAGTTTAAAAGATCTTCAAATGTAAAACTAGGAAGCGCAACATCAAGTTTTATCTCACAAAATTCTCTAAAAGAGAGAATCGGAAGTTTATGCATAGCGTACCTTCTTGCAAAAGAGGCATTAGTGATTTTGACGGCGCTTGAGCCTGAAAATATTATTTTTACATCCATAAAATCATAAATAGACTTTAATTCTTGTTCAAAGTTTTTAGCTTCATGGATTTCATCTATGACAATGCACTTTCCGCCATACTTGTAAAAATACTCCGCAAACTCAAAAAGAGAGATATTAGTAAAAAGAGGATGATCGCAAGATATATAAACAATCTCATCTGAGGCATAATTTAACTCTTGTAAAACTTGGAGCATCAAAGTAGTTTTGCCAACACCCCTGCTCCCATAGATACCGATAATCTTATCAGTTCCTTTTTTGATTTTTTCAAATAAAAATCTTTTATAAACAGGAAGTTTTTGTCTCAACTTTTGATTTGAGATATGTTTTATATTTCCAAAAAGAGATTCCATTTTTGCTCCTATCGTTTTTTATATTATACGATTGTATCTAAAAATAGATTAATTTAGATAAACTAAAATACCTATAAATTATCAAAATTGCAACATACTTGCAACACTTCAGATGTAAACTTTCACTCTAGAAATAACAAAATAAATGAAAGGCTGTATAATCTTATGTTACATAAACAACTAATCTTATCTGCCCACACATCTATTTTTACCTTTAATCCTATAAATAATTTTAGCTGGAGAAAAAAATTTATCTCAGCTTTAAGCTTATTTTAATAGTATGTATGATAGAGAGAGAGAGACGACAAAAAGATGATAATGGTTATCACACTCTAATTTACTCTAAATACTCTCTTTGCCTCGCTCTCTTTTCTCAAAAATTTATCTCTAAATTCAAATCTCACTTTTTTACATTAATTAAAAACATTAAAAACAACCTTTCTCAAAAAATGCTTAGATTTTTTATCGCTTATAAAATTTTCTCTAATTCTTTATTTATACATTATTCTATTCATTTTTAATCTCAAAAAAAAACTTTAAAATAATAAAAAATGGAAAAATAAAATGAATAAAAAATTAGTATTGAGTACGATTACTATCGGACTTCTGGGTTCACTCCATGTAAACGCTGCGGAAGATTTAAGCAGCATGTTTTCTGAGGGTAAGGCAAGCGGACAGATCAGAGAGTTTAGCATCTCTAGAACTATGGATTTAAGTAATCCTACTGCAGATGAGTATACTCGTAACGCTAATGCAGTCGGCGGATACTTAAAGTATGAGACAGGAACACTAAGCGGACTAAGTTTTGGAGCGGCGTTTTATACGACAAACGGTTTTTTAAATGAAAGTCCTAAAACTGATTATACAGAGGTAGATCCGACTCTTCTTGGAAAAAATAATGAAAACTACTCTATGCTTGGAGAGGCATATCTTCAGTTCAAAGCCGGAAAAACTAGCTTTAAAGCAGGTCGCCAAAAACTAGACACTCCAATGCTTGGAAGTGATGACGCTAGAATGCTGCCGAACCTTTTTGAGGCATATGTGCTTACAAATACTGATATAGCAGATACTACTCTTATGGCTGCACATGTGACAAAATTTGCTCAAGGAACATTCGGTCGTGCTTATACCGGAGGAATCTTGGCTGAAACTGCAGGTTACTCTGCACATGATACTAGAAATCAAGTTGGCGAATTTAAAAATATGGGAACATATGCCATAAACGAGTCTACTGAGGGTGTATCTGTACTTTCTGCTACTCATGCGATCAATAAAAATCTTAAAGTTCAGCTTTGGGACTACTATGCACATGATATTATGAATACGATCTACGCTCAAGGCGATGCTTCTTGGAACTGTTTGGTAACAGATATGGTAAAACCTTCTTTATCTCTTCAAGCTATTAAAGAAGATGCTATAGGTGATGATCTAATGGGGAAAATCGACAGTATGTACTGGGCTGCGAAGTTTGATGCAAAGATCCAAAACTTAACACTCTCTCTAGCATACTCTCAAACAGAAGCAAACAGCGCAACTGAAGCTGCCGTAAACAATGCCATAGTATCTCCGTGGGGCGGAATGCCGGCATTTACTCAAGGTATGGTAACTCGCCATATGTTTTTAGCAGGAACTGATGCAAGCAAAATTGCGGCAAGTTACAACTTTAAAGATCTAGGTGCAAATGTTTTAGCAACTCTCTACTATACGGACTACGATATGGCTAAAAACAACGGCTATACGTACGGCGATGCAAGCGAAATGGGATTTGATATCATCTTCAAACCTGCAGTTGTAAAAAACTTAGAACTTCGTCTTCGTGCAAACTATGCGGATGATTTCAATGTAAATACGACTGGCTACACAACAGGTTGGGATGAGTATAGATTTATCGCTAACTATAATTTTTAAAGGAAAAACAGATGATTAACAATTTAAGTATTATGAAAAAACTACTAGTTGTAGGAATAATAACTTTTCTATCTATATTAATTTTAAGTGCAATACTTATGTTTAATGGAAAAAATATAATGATAGAAGAAAAAAAATCTAAGCTTATGAATATAGTTGAATTGAGCTATAGTTTAGTTGATGCAGAATACAAAGCCTTTAAGTCAGGTCAAATAGATGAAGCAACCGCAAAGCAAAATGCTATCAATGCCGTAAAAAAACTTAGATACAACGGCAGTGATTATATTTGGATAAATGATGATACGCTGCCTTATCCGAAAATGATAATGCATCCGACTGCTCCGGCTCTTGATGGGAAAGTACTAGATGCAGACAAGTTTAACTGTGCTACACATCTTCAATACGGAATTAATAATAATGATGTAATAGAGACTGACGGTAAGAAAAATCTTTTTCAATCTTTTGTTGAAGTTACAAATAAAGCTAATTCAGGTTTTGTAACATACAATTGGACAAAGCCTCTTGCAAACGGAGGAGTAACTACAGAACTTTATCCTAAGCTTTCGTATGTTAAAAAATTTAGTGAGTGGGGATTTGTAATCGGAAGCGGAATTTACATAGATGATGTTCAAGAACAATTTTATAAAAATCTTATTAAGACAAGTTTATATATCTTAATTATCATTGCTTTATTATCATTATTTTTCATAATAATAATAAAAGACATCACTTATAAAATAAACAATGTAAAGAATGGTTTGCTTTCATTTTTTAATTATTTAAGCAGAGAATCATTGGAAGCTAGCTTAATCAACATAAACTCTCAGGACGAGTTCGGACAGATGGCGGTTGTTATAAATGATAATATCGAAAAAGTTAAAAAAGGTATTGATGAAGACAGAAGACTTATAGACGAGACTATCACTGTTTTAGGCGAGTTTGAACAAGGTGATTTATGTCAAAGACTTGAGCTAAGTGTTTCAAATCCTGCTTTAATGCAACTAAAAACCGTACTTAATAATATGGCTTCAAATCTTGAAAATAATATAGATAATGTACTTAAAGTATTAGAAGAGTATTCACACTATAACTATCTCAATAAGGTAGATGAAAAAGGTCTTAAAGAACATATATTAAAACTAGCGACAGGTGTTAATACTCTCGGTAACGCAGTAACCACAATGCTAACAACATCATTGACAAACGGTATAGATCTCCAAAGCGACGCATCAACCCTAAAACAAGCCGTAGAATCCCTATCAACAGCTTCTAACCAACAAGCCGCATCTTTAGAAGAAACAGCCGCCGCAATGGAAGAGATGACATCCAATGTCCAAAACAATGTAGCTAAGTCAAACGATATGGCTCTTATGGCAACACAAACAGATTCTGCTGCTAAAGACGGTGCAGTTCTTGCAAGTAGAACTGCTTCTGCTATGACAGAGATCCAAAGTGCTACTAACTCTATCAATGATGCAGTAGCCATCATAGAGAATATTGCATTTCAAACAAACATACTAAGTCTAAACGCTGCAGTTGAAGCTGCAACCGCAGGAGATGCAGGAAAAGGATTTGCAGTCGTAGCTCAAGAAGTAAGAAACCTTGCAAACAGATCTGCAGATGCAGCTAAAGAAATAAAAGCTATGGCATCTCAAGCAGCACATAAGTCTAATGAGGGAATGAATATAGCAACAGAGCTTACACGTGGATTTGAAGTAATAGCAGACAAGATAGCTCAAACTGCTTCAATGGTTCAAGATGTAAGTAATGCTAACCGTGAACAGATGCAAGGTATCGGTCAAATCAATACAGCTGTTACTCAACTAGACCAAATGACACAAGAGAATGCAAAAGTAGCGGCGCAAGCAGACTCTATTGCAAATGCTACAATCTCTAAAGCTGAAGCTATGGTTCAAGATGCATTATCTAAGGAGTTTGTTGGAAAAAGCAATATAAGAGCAACTCAGAGCTCCACTACGGGGATAAATGCAACTAGAACAAGTAAACCTGTTCATGCTGCTAAACCCGTTGTAGCTAAACATACGTCCAAGCCGACTGCTATCTCAAACGCTAATAAAAACTCACTTCCTCATGTAAAACGTGAAAGTGATGTTTGGGAAAGTTTTTAACAGACGAGGATGAATCCTCGTTTCCGATTTTAAGAATAAATAATAGGAATTTTTATGAAAACAATTTGGAATTTACTTGAAGACGATATAGGGTTTCCTTTACTCGATGCAACACGTTACAGACCCATAGAAGTAGAAGAATCTACATGTGATGTAATGATTTGCGGTTTGGAACATTTATCATTTGTTACTGCCCTGGTTAACTCACATGAATGCTTGCTTGTCATAGCACTCCATGATCCTAAAAATGAACAATATCTTGTTCCGGATATATTTAATGCGTGGATAGATCGTGCCCGTCTTGATAAGTTTCCGGCTATGCTTGAAGCATATGACTCACATATCGAGCAGAAGATAAAAGTAAGAGAACAAAGGGAGTTAATTGAGAGATTTAGCGTAGACACTTCTGTTCATAATGCAAATTTAGACGGTATCAAACTAAATATGCAGGAGAGTACTAGAGAGATAGAGACTATCTTTGAGGAAAGGGTTGAAGAGATGAGAGGGATCCATCGTGATGCCAAAGGTGCACATGAAAAGCTGACGATTCTAAAAGAACAGACTGCTCCTGCGGCATTTGCAGAGCTTGAAGACTCTTGGATCATGACGGAGTCTATTTTGGCTCGTACCGATGACGTCATAAAAGCCATGTTTGGGTTTATCATGGTGCTTCAGTGCGAAGATCGTATCACTCAGATGATAGACGGTATCTCAAAAATCATGGAAGACGACATAGAATTTGCATCACAAAGCGGTTACTATGTACCTGTAACTGTTGAAAACGAGCTTAAAAAAAGATTGATTCAATTTTATACTATTCAAGATCAGAGAGATTATGCGAACGGTCAAGATGACGCTATGCAAGGTTGCAATATTGAACAACCGGATATGGAAGAATTTTTACTGTTTTGATTGATTTGAAATGTAATCCATTTGCAAACTTTGGTGCCTATACGGTTAACATAGATAGCGAAATCTAGTACCTCTTGAGGGTGCACTTCCGATATCGTTATAAATAAAATAAAGGAAAAAAAACAATGCCAAAAATACTAATAGTAGATGATTCAAATATGTTGCGTGATATGGTTAAGTATGCGCTAAACGAGGGTGGATATCCTGATGTCGTAGAAGCAGTTGACGGAGTGGATGGTCTCTCTAAAGCAAAAGCCACTCAGTTTGACTTGATAGTTTCAGATATCAATATGCCAAATATGAACGGGTTTGAGTTGATTACGGAGCTTAGAAAACTGCCTGTGTATGCAAAGACGCCTATTTTAACACTTACAACGGAAAAGACCGATGATATGAAAGCAAAGGGGAAAGAGGTCGGAGCAACAGGCTGGATAGTAAAACCGTTTGTTCCCGAGCAGCTTCTCAAGGCGGTTGGAATCGTCCTGAGTAGATAGGGATAGGTTATGGCAGTATTTGATATCAATAAATATCGTCAGATGTTTTTGGAAGAAGCCGAAGATCTATTTGAAACTATAGATAACATTTTGCTTGAAGCCGAAGATGCGGGTGATATGGACAATGAAACTATTAACTCTCTGTTTCGCTCTGTTCATACGCTAAAGGGCAATTCTGCATCGGTTGAGTTGTCAATGTTTGCAGCCTTAGCCCATGAACTGGAGTTTTTCATGGACAGACTCCGCAACGGAG
>Ga0080064_1001902_pt1 | contig 38696 bp, 37 predicted proteins | sample Subgrocontami54m_FD_69260 | JGI IMG/M metagenome (GOLD analysis project Ga0080064, IMG submission 69260) | Subsurface groundwater microbial communities from S. Glens Falls, New York, USA - GMW46 contaminated, 5.4 m (SPADES assembly) (version 2) ...
CCCTCTTTGTTTTGCTTGTCCCCCTCTCTCCGCGGGCCCCCCCCCCCCCCCAGCCCCCCCCCGCCGCCCCCTCCGGGGGGGCCCCCGGCGGGGGCCCCCCCCCCCCCAGCCACTATCTGGCCTCGCAAGCGGGGGCGGACGCGCTGCGGCGCGGCGGGTCGGCAATCGACGGCGCCATCGCCGCGAATGCCGTCCTGGGCGTGACGGAACCCATGATGAACGGCATCGGCGGCGATCTGTTCCTCCTCTACTGGGACGCCAAGAGCGGCAAACTCTACGGCCTGAATGCCAGCGGATGGGCGCCCCGCCAGCTTTCCATCGACTTCCTCAAGAAGCAGGGCCACACGTCCATGCCTCATGAGGGCATTCACAGCGTAACCGTCCCCGGCGCGGTGGATGGATGGAGCAAGGCCCATCAGCGCTTCGGGCACCTTCCCTGGCAAGACCTATTCACGGCGGCGATTTTCTATGCCGAGCACGGCTACTCGGTTCCGGAGTTCGTCCGCGGCTACTGGGAAGACTCGCAGGACAGGCTCAAGCAAACTCCCGAGGCTGCGCGCGTTTTTCTTCCTCACGGAAAAGTTCCCGAGATCGGCGAGCAGTTTTCCAATCCCGACCTCGCCAAAGCCTTGCGGCTGATTGCCGACCGCGGCCGCGATGCCTTCTATCGCGGAGAGATTGCTCAAGCCATTGTCAAAACTTCGTCCGCTCTCGGTGGAACGATGCAGGCGGACGATCTTGCCGACTTCTCCTCGGAGTGGGTGGACCCGATCTCCATCGACTACCGCGGCTGGAAGATTTACGAACTACCTCCCAACGGACAAGGCATGGCCGCTCTGGAAATGCTGAACATCATGGCAACCTTCACGCCCGATCCAGCCGGCCCGCAGGGAGCGCCGGAACTGCACAAGAAGATTGAAGCAATGAAGCTCGCTTACACCGATCTCTATCGCTATAACGCCGACCCGCGCTTCGCCAAAGTGCCGGTGCAGGGCCTGCTCTCGAAAAGTTATGCCGCCGAACGCGCCGCGCTCATCAATGCCAGCAAGGCAAGTTGCACGACTTCCAGTGGAAGCCCCGCGCGCAGCGACACTACTTATTTGGCAGTAGTGGATAAAGACGGCAACATCGCCTCCTTGATCCAGAGCGTTTACGACGCCTTCGGCTCGGGCGTAGGCGTCAGCGGAATGGGCTTCATACTTCAGGATCGTGGCGGTCTGTTTACGCTCGATCCGAATCATCCGAACGCGCTCGCGCCGCGCAAGCGCCCCTTCCACACCATCATTCCCGCGTTCATGGAGCGCGGAGACACCCACATTGGATTCGGGATCATGGGCGGATCCAATCAGCCGCTGGCCCACGCTCAATTTGTCTCCAACTTTGTCGATTACGGAATGAACATCCAGGCAGCACTGGAGGCGCCTAGATTTACGATCGCCGGCACAGCGGAGCCGATCGGCTGCCGGCTGCTGATCGAATCGCGTGTGAAGCCCGAAGTGGTGGAGGAACTCCGCAGAAAGGAACACAACATTACGGTGCGCGGAGAATATTCCAGCGCCATGGGACGCGGCCAGGCGGTGTTGCACAATTCCACGACCGGGACTAATTTTGGCGCGTCTGATCCTCGCGCCGACGGCTCCGCCGAGCCTGAACCGTTGTCTCACCCGTAGTGCACAGCTCTGCTGCGGAAAGGGTCCGACTTTGGGTGGCGCAGCGCTTTTAGCGCTGCGATAACAGTTCTTTTTATAAGGGCTTTAGCCCCTGAGGTTGCCGGGTCTCCCGCAGCATACCGGTCCTACTCGTACCGCAGCGCCTCGATCGGGTCAAGCCGCGCCGCCTTTCGCGCGGGATAGAATCCAAAGAAGATTCCTATCGCGGCTGAAAACGCTGCGGCGACTACGATTGCCTTAGTTGAGATCAGCACCGGCCACCCCAGCGTGTTGGCGATCGTGCGCGACGCTCCCATCCCGAGCGCGATCCCCACCGCACCGCCGATCAAACTAAGCAGAATAGACTCGATCAGGAACTGCTGCTGCACATCGCTCTCGGTGGCGCCAATGGCCATACGAATTCCGATCTCACGGGTGCGTTCGGTCACTGACACGAGCATGATGTTCATGATCCCGATGCCACCAACCACCAAAGCGATACTGGCGATCGTTGCCAGTAGCGTCGTAAACATCCGCGAGTTTTCGTCCGCCAGTTGCGCGAAGTCGGCCAGGTTGCGCACGAAGAAGTCGTCGTCCTGTCCGGCGCGGATGCGGTGGCGGTCGCGCAGCAGCGCCGTGATCTGTTGTTGGGCTGCGAAACTGGCCTCGCGCGAAATTGCCGAAACCATGATCCAGCGCAGCCAGGTCTGGCCGTTCATTTTTTTCTGCACGGTGCTGACGGGCGCCACGATGGTGTCGTCCTGGTCGTCGCCCATCATCGAAGTACCTTTGAGTTCGAGGACACCCACAACCTTGAACGGAAGATTGTTGATCCGGATGGTCTGGCCGAGGGGATCGGTGGCACCGAACAGATTCTTGCGCACCGTCTCGCCGATCACCGCCACGTTGTTCGCGGAGTCCACGTCTCCCTGGGTGAACGCAGCACCCTCCTGAAAGGGCCAAACCTTGATGTCGAAGAACTGCGGCTCGGTGCCGGTCACGCGGGTGGACCAGTTGTCGTTTCCGTAAACCACCTGTGCGCTGGCTATGGTTCCGGGGGCGGCTGTTCTCACCGCCGGACACTCGCGCGCAATCGCCGACATGTCGTCATAGACCAGCGACTTGGTCGCGCCCCAGCCCATGCTCATGCCGCCGCGCGAAACCGCCCCCGACCCCACGAACAGCACGTTCGATCCCATGGCCGCAATCTGCTGCTGCGCCTGCTCCTGCGCGCCCTGGCCGACACTGACCATGGCAATCACCGCCGCCACGCCGATGATGATGCCCAGCATGGTGAGCGCCGAGCGCAGCTTGTTGCGCGCCAATGCCCGCATCGCGATCCGTAGGATCTGAGCCAGATTCATCTCAGTCCTCCACCCTGGGCATGCTCTTGAGAATCTCGGATGCCGCCGGCCGATCGGATACCGGATCGTCGCGCCGGATCCTTCCGTCGCGAAACTGAATGGAGCGGCGGGCAAAGCGCGCGATGTCCTGCTCGTGCGTGACCAGCACGACCGTCAAGCCCTTGTCGTTCAGCTTCTGGAGCACATCCATAATCTCGACCGAGGTGCGGCTGTCGAGATTGCCGGTGGGTTCGTCGGCCAGCAGGATCGCCGGCCGGTTCACCAGCGCGCGCGCGATGGCCACACGCTGCTGCTGTCCACCGGAGAGCTGCGATGGGTAGTGCAGTTTGCGGTCCGCCAGTCCCACCAACGCGATCGCTTCGTTCGCCCGCTTCTGACCTTCTTCCCGAGTGATGTGGGCATAAAGAGTCGGCAGTTCGACGTTCTCCAGCGCGGTCGTGCGCGAAAGCAGGTTGAATCCCTGAAAAACAAAGCCGATCTTGCGGTTGCGAATCGCGGCCAGCTGTTTCTTATCAAGACTCGAAACTTCTATGCCCTCCAGGTAGTACTGGCCGGAAGTGGGCTTGTCCAGACAACCCAGAATATTCATGAAGGTGGACTTGCCGCTTCCGCTCGCGCCCATGATGGCGACGAATTCGCCGCGGCCGATCTCGGCGCTCACTCCGCGCAACGCGTGCACGCGGGTCTCGCCCAACTCGTAATATTTATGGACGTCGGTGACACGAATGATGCTTTCCGTTCCGCTGGCCGGCGCGGCCGCATCCAATTCGGGTTGGGTGGTGGTTGCCATATTCCGTTTCAAGCTCGTAGCTCGAAGCCCGTAGCTCCGAGCCACGAGCTGCGAGCTTGGTTTCCGTGAACTCTCACCTTCTCATCGTCGGCCCGCCCATACTCGGCGGCCGATTCGCGCCTGCCGCCATCGAGCCGGTGATTACATCCTCGCCGTCGTTCAGTTCGCCATTCAGCACCTGGACGACCTCGGTGACGGTGTGGTCGGTAATGCCGGTGCGAACCCGCACTGGCTCGAGCGTCTTGTCTGCTCGCAGCTTCCACACGATGGCCACGTCCATGCGTGGCCCCCGCGTCTGTGCCTGAGTGTTTCCCTGCCCGCCTCCGCCACCTGCGTTCCCTTCTCCGCTGGCACGCGCCTGTTTGCCCGCTCCCCCGCTGCCTGCTGCCTGATCTCCAGAGGCGGCCCGCATCGGCCCTCCCGCTTCGATTCCGAATTTTTTATAGAGTGCGCGAATTTCGTCGGCCTTCATGTCCGGCTTGTAGCGCAAGGCGCCGTTCGGGATTTTCAGCACATTCGTTGCCGCGGCCACCGGAATGGTGACGTAGGCCGTCATGCCCGGAAACAGCTTCAGGTCCGGGTTGTCGAAGTTGATGACGGTGTTGTAGGTCACCACGTTCTGCACCACCGTGGCGTTCATGCGGATCTGATCCACGCGTCCGGTGAAAGTATCCTTGGGAAACGCATCCACTTTGAACGTGACCACCTGTCCGGGCCGGATCATGCCCACGTCGGACTCATCGGTATTGGCATAGACCTGCATTTTGGTGAGGTCCTGCGCGATGGTGAAGAGAGTAGGCGCCTGTAGCGAGGCGGCCACCGTCTGACCCACATCCACGTTGCGCGCGATCACCGTGCCGTCGATCGGAGCATGGATGGTGGTGTAATTCAGATTCGTCTGCGCAACTTCCACGGCTGCTTCTTTCTGTTTCACCTGCGCTTGCGCCTGCGTGATCTGGGCCTGGGCTGCCGAAACGCCCGCCACTGCCGTGTCCGCGTTGGCGCGCGCCAGGTCCAGTTGCTGCGGACTGACGACGCCTTCGGCGGCTAAACTTTTGTTGCGTTCGTAATCCGCCTTGGCCTGGCTGGCGGTAGCTTGCGCTTTTTCGAGGTTCGCCCTGGCGGCCGCAAGATTAGCCTGCGCGTTTGCCAGATCCGATTTCACCTGTAGCAGCGTGCCCTGAAACAGTGCCGGATCAATCTGCGCGACCACCTGACCCTTCTTCACGCGGGAATTGAAATCGGCGTTGAGCTTGGCGATGGTTCCCGATACCTGCGAGCCAACCTGCACCGTGATAACGGCGTTGATCGTTCCCGTCGCTTCCACCACCTCGCGAATGTCGCCATGCTCCGCCTTGGCGGTGAAATATTGCGCTTTGTTATCGCCCTTGGTAGAAAATGCGCCAAACAGCCCCACCGCGATCACAATCGCGGCGGTGAGAGCTGCGATGATCCAATGACGCTTGATAAATTCCACGTGAGTTGCCTCAATCTCGATGATGCCGTTTTCGCTTTGCCAACTGCGATCCGCTCAGATCCATCATTGTAGTTAGATGAGAAAAAATCCTGCCTGACTTAACAGCTTAGACGCGTCAACCCATTGTCAGCGCAGGGATTTACAAAATTTTACACCCTGAATGTCTGGCTCGCTCCCGCTTTTCGGGGGACTCGGGCTTCGGGCGGTTGCGGCACTCGGCGTTTCGCCGAGAACTGTGGTTTCTGGTAACCTCGCGGCTGCGCTCGACATCTCAACAATCAACCATGGACACGAAACGACGCGTCGTCATCACCGGCATGGGTGTGGTCAGCCCGAATGGCATTGGCCGGGCGGCTTTCACCGAGGCAGTCCTTGAAGGCCGGAGCGGTGTCCGGCGCATCACGCGCTTCGATCCGAGCGAACTCAACGTTCAGATCGCCGGCGAGGTCACCGGCTTCGACGAACTTGCCTGGATGGATAAGAAAGAACGCAGGCATGTGTCGCGCGTCCTCCCGCTCGCCATCGCCGCCGCCAGCGAGGCCCTGGCTAGTTCTGGCGTTGACCCCACCCGTCTCTCGCTGGACGAACTCCGCCGCTTTGGCGTCATCATCGGCTCGGGCGGCGGCTCGCAGGAATTCACCGAGCAGCAATACAACCTCTTCTTCCACGACAAGCAGCGTCAGATGAGCGTTCATTGCGTGCCCACCACCGTCATGGGCACGCTTGCCAGCGACCTGAGCATTCGCTTTGGCCTGCGCGGTCCGAGCCACGTGGTGACGACCGGCTGCACCTCGTCCACCGACGCCCTCGCCTACGCCATGCGGCACATTCAGTCGGGCCGCGCGGACCTCGTCCTGAGCGGTGGCGCCGACTCGCCTATCGCCCTCGGCATCATGAAGGGTTTCATTCTGATGAAGATCATGACCAGTTCCTGGAACCACGCTCCCGAGAAGGGCTCGCGCCCGTTCTCCGTCGATCGCGACGGCTTCGTGCTCGCCGAGGGTTCCTGGATGTTCGTGCTGGAAGAGTACGAACGCGCGAAGGCGCGCGGCGCGCGCATGCTGACTGAAATCGTGGGATATGGTTCGACCTGCGAGGCGTTTCACCGAGTCCGTTTGCAGGAGTGCGGCGAAGAGCCGGCCCGTGCCATCGGCCTCGCGATGCAGGAGGCGGGCGTCAGCCCGCAAGACATTCACTACGTCAACCTGCACGGCACTTCGACGGACCTCAACGACCGCATCGAGACCCGAGCCTTGAAACTCGCACTCGGCGAAGAGCGCGCCCACCAAGTCCCGATGTCGGCCCTGAAATCGCAAATCGGACACCCCCAGGGCGCATGCGGCGCCGCCGGTGTCGCCGCCATCATCGTCGCCATGCAGACCGGCCAGCTTCCGCCGACCATCAACCTCGAAACGCCCGATCCCGTCTGCGATCTCGATTACGTCCCCCAGCCCGGCCGCAAGGCTGCAATCGAGCATGCGGTGGCAAACTGCATCGCCTTTGGAAGCAAGAACTCGGCTCTGGTTCTGCGACGGGCAGGCTGAAGGGCGGCCCAGTATTTCTTAGCGTTCTTTGCGAACCCCTTGCGTCCTTAGCGGTAAAGCTTTTGACCGCGAAGATCGCTAAGAATTCGCAAAGGACGCAAAGAGAACCACTGCCTCTCCATTGACTCCGCCACATCCAGGCCCTACCATTACCACTCTCGAACCCGCACTCCATGATCGGCCAAACCATCTCTCACTATCGCATCCTGACAAAGCTTGGGGGCGGGGGCATGGGAGTCGTTTACGAGGCCGAAGACCTCAAGCTCGGCCGGCATGTAGCCCTCAAGTTCCTCCCCCCGGAACTCTCCCGCGATCCTCAGGCACTCGAGCGTTTTCAACGGGAAGCGCGCGCGGCCTCGGCTCTCAATCATCCTCACATCTGTACCATTTACGAGATTGACGAACACGACAGTCAGCCCTTCCTCTGCATGGAATTCCTGGAAGGCGAAACCCTCAAGCATTCCATTGATAATCGCCCGATGGAGATTGAACGGGCGCTCACTTTTGCCGTCCAGATCGCCGAAGGCCTGGATGCCGCCCATGCCAAGGGCATCGTGCACCGCGACATCAAGCCCGCCAATATCTTCATCACCAAATCGGGGCAGGCGAAGATTCTCGATTTCGGCCTGGCCAAGCAGACTTCCTTGACGGGCAACATCGAATCTGCGCCCACCCTTTCGCAAGAGCATCTGACCAGCCCCGGCACCAGCCTCGGGACAATTGCGTACATGTCCCCAGAGCAGGCCCGCGGGAAAGAATTGGATTCCCGCACCGACCTGTTTTCCTTTGGCGCGGTGCTTTACGAGATGGTCACCGGTTTCGTCCCTTTTCGTGGCGACGGCACGGCAGAAATTTTTGATGGCCTGCTGAACCGGCAGCCTACTCCGGCCGTCCGTCTGAATCCGGCAACTCCTCCTGACCTGGAGCGCATCATTGGCAAAGCACTAGAGAAAGACCGCGAAGTCCGCTACCAGCACGCCTCGGAAATGCGCGCAGACCTGAAGCGTCTGATGCGTGACACCGAGTCGGGCCGGGTTACGTCTGCCAGTCCTGCCGCCGGTATTGCTTCGCGCGGCCCTATCGTCAAATGGGGACTTGCCGCATTGGCGGCGGCCCTGGCGATCGGCGCGCTTGTCGTCGTATACTCGCGCGCGCGTTCCGGCCACTCGCAAGAGGCGGCGCCGGTGCCGGCCACCGCCGCACCCGCCAAGTCCGGTGTCCACACCGTCGCCGTTCTTCCCTTCCGCTCTCTCTCGGGATCCACCGCCGATGAAGCCTGGGGCATTGGCATGACCGACGCCATCATCACGCGGCTCGCCAGCTTGCAAAACCTGGCCGTGCGCCCAACCACTTCCGTCCTCAAATACCTGAAGACTCCGACCGACCCTTCGCAAGCCGCCCAGGAACTCCAGGTGGATTCGGTGCTCGACGGTACCTATCAGCGGGCGGGCGCTGTGATTCGGGTCTCCGTGCAACTCATCGACCAGCAGAACAAGGCAGCACGCTGGGCCGAACACTATGATCTGCGCGCCAATGACATGCTCAAGTTCCAGGACGAAGTGGCGAAGAAGGTCGTGGACGGCCTCCAGGTTCAGGTCTCCGGAAAAGAACAACAGACGCTGGAAGCGCCTCTGACCTCTTCGCCCCAAGCCTATAACCTCTATCTCCAGGCGCGCTTTTATTTCAACGACTACTTAATGCGTTCGCACATGGAGAGTCTTCGCTTAGGCAGGCAGGCGGCGCAAGACGCCCTCGCGAAGGACCCGAACTTCAGCGAGGCCCAGGCGGTGCTTTCTCAGCTCCACCTGATGGAAGGCGCCAACGCCCCGCAAAACGCGGCACAAAACCTGGCTCTGGCAGAACAGGCCGCGCGCCGCGCGGTAGCACTAAAGCCGAACTCCCCGGACGCGCTCGTTGCCCTGGGAGCCGCCTTGACCGAGCAAGGCCACAATCCCGAGGCTCTCAAAATCTTGCGGCAAGCCACCGTTCTCGCCCCCAACTCCGACAGGCTGTGGGCCTGGCTGGGATATCTTTACCACTACACTGGCATGTTAGACGCCGCCGAAAAGGCTTACGACCGGAGCATAGAACTAAACCCAAACACCGTGAACATCCACTGGATGCATGCCCGTATGCATCTCTACCAGGGACGCCCGGAGGAATCCGAACAAGAGATGCGGCGCGTTCTCGCCGCCAATCCCGATCAGTTCAAGGCGCTCGCGTACCTGGGCGAATTCCTCTACTACCAGGACAGGTTCGACGAGGCCGACAAGGCCCTCACTCGGGCCGTCGAACTGAGCCGCGGCAGCGGAGACGAGGCCCCTGCCGTGCTCGCGGCATTCCTTTACGCTTCCCGAGGACAACGCGACCGGATTGATCCACTCGTGTTCCGCACCCGGCCGGAGCGGACCTTCGATGGTGACGCCGCTTACTGGCAGGGTGGGATTTACGCCATGCTCGGGGATAAACAGCAGGCGCTCATCTGGCTGCGACGGGCAGTTGCCCTCGGCAATCACAACTATCCCTGGTTTCAGCGGGACAAGAACTACAACAGCCTACGCAACGATCCTGCATATCAGAAGATCATGGAAGAAGTTCGTGGTCACATCGATCAATATCGTAAAGCTGTCGGAACGGAATGAGTCGCTACTGACTACCGACCCCTTTCCCCGTCGCCGCCTCCCGGCTGAGTTCAACGGAGATTCCTTGTCTTGTTAGTTGCCCGCGTTGGACTCTCGGCAGCGTAGTCTGCTGATCGCGTGCTGCAAAAGTGAAATAGATTGCACACTCAAAAATTCCTGCCCCGAGCAGGCAGAACACGTAGACAGCAGCCGCTATCGGATGTACTATCGCCCCTCGTAGATCGAAAACCCACGCGCTAGCAAGACTCCAGGTTATTTCAACAGCCGTCATTTACGGAGGAAACTGCACATGCGAATCAACAAGACCCTCACTCTGGTCGTAACTCTTGTGGCGATTGTGAGCCTGGCCGGTCTGTTCTCGGCCTCTAACGCCCAAGTCTCAGGTCAACAGAAATTCCAGGCGCCGACGGCAACAGCCACTCGAGCCGTGGCGTTCGACGTATCTGCGCCACTGCATAGCATGGCGTCGGTACCCAAGGCATCGCCTTGGGATTCAACCCTTATGCGGGAAGTGCGGCCGGAGCGTGGGCCGACCGTCAGAAACCAAGGGTACTCTGGCGATGGAGCCCTTCAGGGAGCCAGCGCACGGCGGCTGCCGGGCCCGGCTCCTGCCATCCCCACTCCGCTGCTGACTTTTGAAGGGGCGTCCAACCAGGACAACTTCAACATTTTCGGGTTCCGCGTAAACCCGCCCGATCCTGTCGGCGCTGTCGGCCCGAACCATTACGTCGAGATGATCAATCTGGTCTTCGCCGTGTTCGACAAACTGGGCAACAAGCTGCTCGGGCCAGTTGATACCGGCACCCTGTGGCAAGGCTTTTCGATTCCCGACTGCACCGACCCCTCGGGCGACCCGATCGTGGTGTACGATCAGCTTGAGGATCGCTGGCTTCTGAGCCAGTTCACCACCCGCGGGCCGATCTTCTACAACTGCGTCGCGATCTCGCAGACCGGCGATCCCACCGGTGCTTACTTCCGCTACGCCTTCTCCGCCGGCCCGTTCTTTCCCGACTATCCCAAGTACGGCGTGTGGAAGAAATCCTACGTCCTGACTTCGCGCGACTTCGGGCCCACAGTTGAGTACGGCATCAGCGTGTACGCACTGGAAAAGGACAAGATGATCGAGGGCGACCCGAATGCTCGCTCGGTGCATTTCTTCCTCGACTCGGCGGTGGTGCCGATCAACCTGATAGGCGACGGGCTGCTCCCGGCGAACATCGACGGCGAGCGCGAGCCGCAGGAAGACGCAGCCATCCCGGTTATCGGGACACAGGATGACGGCGGCCCCTACCACGCGACGTCCGACGCCGTGAACGTGTGGGACCTGTTCATCAAGTGGAAGGACACTCCGGTGGCCTCGATCGTTTTCCGCGGGTCGATGCCGGTGGCCCCGTTCGACTCGATTTTCCCGTGCGGCGTTGTCCCCGGTTCGCAGCGTCCAAGCGCCCGAGACTGCCTCCCGCAGCCGGGGATCACCGATGGGAGCCGGTTCCTTGACATCCTGTCCTACCGGCAGCGGCCGACCTGGCGTCTGGCCTACCGCAACTTCGGCGGCTACGAGGCGCTGGTGACAAACCAGTCGGTCGAGGCGCTTCCGGGCGTGGCGGGCGTGCGCTGGTACGAGATCCGGCGGATCAAAGGTGACTACTCCGTCTTTCAGCAGGGCACCTTCGCTCCGGGTGACGGCGTACATCGTTGGATGGGCAGCATCGCCATGGATCACGATGGCAACATGGCCCTCGGCTACAGTGTCGTCAATGGGGTGGATGTCTTTCCGGGAATCCGCTACACCGGGCGGCTTGCCGGCGACGCGGCCGGCCAGATGACGCTCGGCGAAGCCACCATCATCGACGGCACAGGAGTGCAGAGGACCACCAACTCGCGCTGGGGCGACTACACCTCCATGAATGTCGATCCCACGGATGACTGCACGTTCTGGTACGTAAATGAGTACTACACACTCGCTGGCCAGATTTCCAGCACAGCAGGCTTTCAGACCCGCATCGGCAGCTTCCGACTGCCGAGCTGCGAAGAATAGCCGGTACGCGAAGTCAAGGCTCAGCCCCTTTCCCCGCAGTGCACGCCGCGCTGCGGGGAAAGGGCGATTTTAATAAGCGGCACAAATCACCCGGAGCGCCGCTACTCCCCTTATTATTCCCGCAACCTCAGTTGGTCTTCCCAGCGTCGAGCGCTACACAACATCCGCGAAAATCTCCAACTCCCGTCAAAACAGCGCGGGCTGGTCGCGTTTGCGAAGCCCGGAACCGAGTGAGATCATCTACTACGTTGCTGCCTGGAGAACGAAAACTTTCTTGGGCGACTGGTCATCTTCAACTACTGGACGCCATGGCCCGGCCAACTCCCATTTCGCACCGCCCCACAGGCCACAACGGCAGCGCCCTTCCTGTTTGCCGCGCAGTGAAGGGCGCTCTTCGTCCTTAGCTATTCGCTGTGCGCCCTTGACGGTTGCGTTGCGCCAAGGGGTTTTGCGAAGAGCGAAGGACGAACAGCGAACGACGTGTCTCTACTCCGCTCGCATTGCACCTCGTATAATAAGAAGATTCGGTACTGCTCCTGAACCCGCCTGTAAGGGCTCTCGCCCTCTCGGACGGAGTGGAGCTGCTCAGGGGGAGATGTCCACGGAAAGCATTGTGGTTCGCGGGGCACGGGTCCATAACCTCAAGAACATTGATTTTGAGATCCCGCATAACGAACTGACGGTCGTCACCGGTGTCTCCGGCTCCGGCAAATCGTCGCTTGCGTTCGACACCATTTACGCCGAAGGCCAGCGCCGCTACGTCGAGTCGCTCTCGGCCTACGCGCGCCAGTTTCTGGAGCGCATCGAGAAGCCCGACGCCGATCTGATTGACGGCATCGCTCCGGCCATCGCCATCAAGCAGAAGAACTCTACTCGCAACCCGCGCTCCACGGTCGCGACCGCGACCGAAATTTACGATTACCTGCGGCTTTTATTCGCGCGCGTCGGGCGAACCTTCTGTCTGCAATGCGGCCAGGAAGTGAAGAAAGACACGGTGGACGAAGTTGCGGACCGCATCCTCGCCCAGGGGGAAGGGACGAAACTCAACGTGCTGTTTCCCCTGCATACAGCAGAGACTGGCTCCGCCGATACCGGTAAGAGCAAAGCACGTGGGCGAAAACCGGCCTCCGACCGTAGCGCCGGCGCCTCGCCGGCTGTCCCGCGGGCGCCTCGCCCGCGATTGGGTCAACAAGATGCCGGCGCTACCATCTCCGACGCGATCAAGACTCGCCTCTTCGATCTCCGCAAACGCGGCTTCAATCGCCTGTTCCAGAACGGACAGGTCTTCGAGTTCTCGACTCCGGAATCGCTCCTCGACATCAACTTTTCGGAACCGGTCTTCGCCCTGGTCGATCGCCTCGCCGTCGCCGCCGACGCCCGCTCGCGCATCGTGGACGCCGTCGAAATCGGATTTCGCGAGGCCGCCGAAGTCATCTTCGAGACCGCTCCGCGCGACGGCGAAGCACCCCAACGCCTCCGCTTCTCGCAACGCTTCGAATGCAAGAATGATGGCAGCCGCTACGACGAACCCGAGCCGCGCCTGTTCTCATTCAATAACCCGTACGGCGCCTGCCCGCGCTGTCAGGGCTTTGGCAACACCATCGACTTCGACCTCGACCTTGTCATTCCCGACAAGGGCAAGACCCTGAACGAGGGCGCGATCGAGCCCTGGACCAAACCGAAATATCGTCCGCTGTTCACCGAGCTCAAACGTTTCGCGCGCCAGGCTGAAATTCCCATGGACGTGCCCTGGTTCGAGCTGGATCCGGAGCATCAGAAACTGATCGTTGGTGGCGAGGGCCGCTTCCCGGGCGTGCGCGGCTTCTTCCAGCATCTGGAGCGCAAGAAGTACAAGCTGCATGTCCGAGTCTTTCTCAGCCGCTATCGTGGATACTCCCTGTGCTCGACCTGCGGCGGCGCGCGCCTTCGCCCCGAAGCTCGCCAGGTCAAAATCGAAGGTAAAGATATTTGCCAGGTCTGCAGCATGACTGTCGAAGAAGCGGCGCACTTCTTCGATCAGCTCAAGCTCTCGCCCCAGCAGGCCGCCATCGCCCAGATCCTGCTCACCGAGATTCAGGAGCGCCTGCGTTTCCTGAACGACGTTGGTCTCGAATACCTGACGCTCGACCGCCTCTCCTCCACGCTCTCCGGCGGCGAAGCGCAGCGGATTCAACTCGCGACCTCGCTCGGGTCGCGCCTGGTCGGCACGCTCTACGTGCTGGACGAGCCTTCCATCGGCCTGCACTGCCGCGACACCGGCCGGCTCATCAAGATCCTGCACGGCCTGCGCGATCTCGGCAACACCATCCTGGTGGTCGAGCACGATCCCGATATCATGCGCGCCGCCGACCGCATTCTCGACCTCGGACCGGGCGCGGGAGAGAATGGCGGCAAAGTTATCGGCTCCGGAACCTACGAAGAGATCAAGAAACTTCCGCACTCGCTTACGGGGCGCTATCTCGCCGACGAACTGCACATCCAGGTTCCGTCCACGCGCCGCAAACCCGGCCCGCAGAAGATTCGCATCGCGGGCGCGCGCGCGCACAATCTCAAACGCATCAACCTCGAGATTCCGCTGGAAATGCTGGTCGCAATCACCGGCGTGTCGGGCTCGGGCAAATCCACGCTCCTGCACGATGTGCTGTATCAGGCGCTGGCGATCGCCAAGAGACAGCCCAACGGCCGCATTCCGGCTGCTGTCACGTGGGATGACGTGGAAGGCGGCCAGTACCTCGACGAAGTAGTGCTCGTCGATCAGTCGCCCATCGGCCGCACCCCGCGCTCGAATCCCGTCACCTACATCAAGGCTTTCGACGTCATCCGCGACCTGTTCGCCTCGCTCCCGGAGTCGAAAAAACGCGGCTTCACCCCCGGACACTTCTCCTTCAACGTCCCCGGAGGCCGGTGCGAAAACTGCCAGGGCGACGGCACCGTCACCGTCGAGATGCAGTTCCTGGCCGACGTAGAACTGATCTGCGACGAGTGCAAGGGCACCCGCTACAAGCCGCAGGTGCTCGAGATCCGCTACAAGGGCAAGAACATCCACGAAGTGCTGAATCTGACCATCCGCGAGGCGCTGAAGTTCTTCGCCGACGTGCCCAAGCTGACAGAAAAACTGCGCGTGCTTGACGAGGTCGGCCTGGGCTATCTGCGCCTGGGCCAATCCGCTACCACGCTTTCTGGCGGAGAAGCGCAGCGCATGAAACTGGCCGCGCATTTACAGCCCGCGGCCCGCGAAGGCCAGCGCCGGTCCGAAGGCGGCGACGGGTCAAAGCGCAAGCGCCGCATGCTCTACATCTTCGACGAGCCCACCACCGGCCTGCATTTTGACGACGTCAGCAAACTACTTTCCGCCTTCCGCCGTCTTATAGAAGCAGGGGGCTCGATCGTGGTGATCGAGCACAACCTGGAAGTCATCAAGACTGCCGACTGGGTGATCGATCTAGGCCCCGAGGGCGGCGAGCGGGGCGGAAACATCGTGGGCACGGGTACGCCCGAAGCTATCGCGGAGATCAAGAACTCATACACGGGACAGTATCTGGCGCGAGTATTGAACGGAAACGGCAACCGGAACGGCAGTAAGTGAATCTATGGATGCAGGATAAGCAAAAGGGTGGAGCAGGGCTTTCAGCCCTGCATTGAGGCTGCAACTTGAACTCGGCTTCAGCCGCTGAGGTAAAGCGCGGTGCCTCCAGAGCACAGCGCCTCAGGGGCTAAAAAGCCCGCATGTTCGTTGCTTTTTATGCAGTCCTGAAGGCCTGCTCCACCCGGTTGTGAATCGTCCCGTACTCTAGAGACACAGCCATGAATCTGCGCCACGCCGCCAACGCGATCCTCCTCATCCTCGCGACCGCCTGCGCTCTGGCCCAAACTCACACCCCGGTCCGCCATCGCAAGGATCCCATCAGAGTAGCCATTGAAGACCAACCAACAGAAATTGCCCGCGCCGAAGAAGCCATCCAGAAAAATGACTTCGCGGCGGCCGAACCGCTGCTGAAAAAGGCTATCGAGCGCGATCCCAAAAACTATCAGGCGTGGTTCGATCTCGGATTCGTTTTCAACCGTCTGGGGCGCTCCGGCGAATCCATCCACGCCTATCGCCAATCGGTCGCCGCCAAGCCTGACGTTTTCGAGTCCAACCTGAACCTGGGCCTGATGCTCGCCCGCTCCAATAGCCCAGAAGCCGAGCAGTTCCTGCGCGCGGCGGCCAAGCTCAAGCCCACGGACCACGTTGAGGAAGGTCAGGCCCGCGCCTGGCTCTCGCTCGGACACCTGCTCGAAAACAGCAAGCCCGACGACGCTCTCGAGGCCTACCAGAAAGCCGCCGCGCTCACGCCCAAGGATCCCGAGCCGCATCTTTCCGCCGGCCTGCTCCGGGAACGCCGCAAAGACTTCCCCGGCGCGGAGACCGAATACAAGCAGGTGCTCGCTCTCGATTCGCGCTCCAACGAAGCCGTCATCGGCCTGACCAACATCTACATGAAGTCGGGCCGCGTCGCGCAGGCCGAGCCTCTGCTGCGCCAACTGGCGGCCGAGCGCCCCGACGATGCCGGCCTCCATCTGCAGCTTGGCCGTGTGCTGGCCGCTCAAGGCAAGAAGGATGAGGCCATCCCGGAAATCCAGACGGCGCTGAAACTTTCCCCCGGAGACTCCGAAGCGCAACGCGACCTCGCGGACCTTTTCGCGGAATCTGGCAACCTTGCTGACGCCGAGAAGACTTACCGTGATCTGCTCACCTCTCGTCCGAACGACGCTGAACTCCACCAGTTACTCGGCGAGATACTACTGAAGCAGCGCCATTTTCCAGAGGCCGAGCAGGAATTCCAGGCCGCTATCAAGCTCAAGCCCGGCCTCGGAGCCGCCTATGGCAGCCTGGCAGTCGCCGCCGCCGAGAATAAAAACTATCCCTTGGCCATCAAGGCCCTGGAAGTTCGCGACAAGCTGCTGCCCCCGACTACGGTCGGTTATTTCCTGCGCGCCACCGCCTACGACCACCTCCGCGACTACAAACAGGCTTCCGTGTACTATCACCTCTTCCTCGATGCGGCCAAAGGACAGTATCCTGATCAGGAGTGGCAGGCTCGTCACCGCCTGATCGCCATCGAGCCCAAGAAGCACTGAACGTTATGCGCAGTCTTGCCATCTGGATGCTTCTCTTCGTCTTCGTCGCCGGCACGGCGGCTGCCAGGGACGAAACCATAGACGAACTCAAGTCCCGGGTCCAGAACGCGCTCCCCCAGGATCGCCCTCGTCTTTACATCCAGATCGCACAACTTCAACTCCATAGCGCCGACAAGCTCTATAAGGACGGCGATGTGGAGCAGGCCCGCGCCGCCGTAGACGATATCGTCGCCTATTCAGAAAAAGCCCGCGACTCCGCTACGGAAACGAAAAAGCACCTCAAGAATGTCGAGATCGCAGTCCGCAAGATGGCCGAGCGGCTGCGCGATATCAAGCGGACGCTCGCCTTTGAAGACCAGCCCCCGGTTGAGCACGCGGTGCAGCAACTCGAAGAAATCCGCACCAGCCTGCTCAAAAGGATGTTCAGCAAGGAGAAGAAATGACGCGGCGCGCCCGCTTTCGCGTGGTCTTGGGCCTGGCCGTGCTGGCCACCCTGCCCGCCCGTGCGCAGGAGCGGCACGATCCGCTGAACTCTCTGGAAATCAACCAGCTGCGCGACGCCATGCTCGAGCCCGACGAGCGCTTAAAACTTTACGTTAAGTTTGCCCGGGATCGAATGAACAAGCTGGAACAAATGCGCGCCGACCCTAAGACTACCGAGCGCGCGCGCCAGACCCATGACATGCTCGCCGATTTCCTCTCGGTGTACGACGAGCTCAACGACAACGTGGACATGTACGTCGGCCGCAAAGACGACATCCGCAAGCCGCTCAAGCTCGTCATCGAGGCCGATACAGAATTCCAGGCCAAACTGCGCGCCCTGAAAGATGCCGCCAACGCCGACGCCGCCGAAGCCAAACAGTACGAATTCCTTCTCAGCAACGCCATCGAGACCCTGGACGCGAGCGCCGACGACCATCGTTCGACCGGCACCGAAGTCGAGGCGTATATGAAACGCAAGAAGAAGAAATAGGCTCCGGGCGTTCCGCTTTTCCGTTTGATAGGAGGCATCGGTCCCCTCGTCGGTGGATTTTTTGGAAGAGACTTTCCCATCATTCACGGCAAAGTCGTTTATCGCCGCTAATCGTCAGACCCGCAAGGCGCAACGGTTTCACTGGGTACTGGGTACTGGCAACTGACCTCATGCTACCCTTCCCTCAACGTGTCCCCCAGGCTCGCAGAAATCTTCCAGGAAACCTACCGCGAACTGCGGCCGCGCACGCCCGTGCCGCCCATGCATATTCGTTTCTACGCCTTCGTTTCGATCAACAACACGATCCGCCTGCGCCAGGGTGAGCTTTACATTCGCGTTTCCGACCTGCTCGAAGGCGCGCCGGAACCTGTGCTGCAAGCCATCGCCCACATCCTCCTCGCCAAGCTCTACCGCCAGCCGGTGGACCGCGCCCAGAGCGCGCGTTATCGCCGCTACGTCGCCAGCCACGACGTCGCCGCCAAGGCCCGCCTCGTCCGCCAGATGCGCGGACGCAAACACATCCACTCCGCTTCCGGACATCACTATCACCTGGACGAAATTTTCGAAGACCTGAACCGCCGCTTCTTCCACGGCCTCATGGGACGTCCGCAACTCACCTGGAGCCGCACCCACGCCCGCAACCGCCTCGGCCACTACGACCCCGCCCACAACGCCATCGTAATCAGCCGCGTCTTCGACCATCCCCGCGTGCCGCGATTTGTCGTCGAGTACATCATGTTCCACGAGATGCTCCATTTGAAGCATCCCGTGAAACTGCGAGGAAGCAGGAGGTGCGTGCACTCAAGGGAGTTTATGGCGGAAGAGAGGGTCTTCCCGGAATTGGCGCAGGCACAGAACTTTCTGAAACGGATCTAGCGAGTCGTTCAAGTACGATTCGTATCAGGGCACGCATTCATGCGTGCCGTAAGTACCACGTTAACAATGCGCCTTCAGGCGCTGCGTCGCTTTCATCGAGGGACACCCGGCGGCGATCACGGCGAACGCTTCAATTCCAGGAGCAGACCGAAGCCGGGATCGGTTGCCGAACTGCGGCGACTAACCGACATCGGACTTTAAGTCTTTGACGGTCACGGGCCGCTTGGATTGACCCCACCGCATTAAATAGGAGGGATGGTAGACAGGTATTCCTATAAGAGGCTTCAAACCAGCACGCTGAATTTCAACACGACGGCCGCGCAATTTAGACATGCGTCCCTTGATGTTGGCTACGAATCGCAGGGACTTACCGCCGAGGAGATCGACTCTAGCCCACGTCCTTTTACGAATAACAGGATCAACGTGATGCTTAATGCAGTGAGCAACGGCAATTTGTGCCTGCTCTTTGGTTATGTATTTCCGCGCTTTGCTGTCAGTAGGAAAAACATTCTTAGGGGGCTGGCAATTAAGACAGTTAATGATCGTGAGCCCATTTCTTGGGATACGCGCCTTTTCTAGAAGAGCATTGAACTCTCGGCCCGCATCACCCACGAGCGGTTGGCCCTCTTTGGATTCTCGCTCGCCCGGCGCCTCCGCAATGACCAGTCGATTGAGGTCACGAGCGGAGGGATGGGGGCGCTGAAGGCTTACAAAGTTGTTGGTGGGGTACAACTTTTGCATCGGGCAGCCCTCGCAACCCGGAGTTTGAGAGACGGTTTTAATCACTTAGACCCTCTTCCCGTGTGTCCCTTGCCATTGGAATTGTAGATCCACCGGCTCGGCAGTAGAAAATGTGTCCGTAACCTTCAGCCCAACGGCGATTGCACTGAAATATCGGAAAGGAATTGAAACGAGTTTTTTCGTGCACGCCATCGTCGATCTCACGTCTTCGCTTCCGACTGGGGGGCCAACACCGTCGTATCTATTCGTAGCCCGAAGGTCTCGTGCATCATTTTGAAGAAGTACATCCACATTTCCCGCAAGTACGTGAGCTTCGTATCGATTTCCGCGATTTCACTGCCGAGCAGATCACCGTGAACGATATCCTGCCGCAGTTTGTCTATGGCTTTCAGTTGCGCTTCATCAAAGGTGTAGAGAGGATCCTTTGATGGGGGCTTGCATATAGCAAGCAGCAGGTTAGCCTTCTCAACGAGTGAGCCGTTCCGGCGAATGCTCCAGATTTCCTTCAGGATAATCTTGCTCACCACGTCATCAAGCCCATCCTTCATTACGGCTTCCAGATCGAACTGCCTCTTCTTCACCCGGTCTTTCCAGAAATCAGTCGCGAAGTGAGACGTGATTCCCAAGTAGGAATTGATACCATCTTCCAAAACCGTGTGCGCGAAGACCAGCGAAGCGGAGTCGACCGAATATGACGCATTCTTCATTGTCTGTTCCGTGAGCTGCTCGCGCACAAAGTCAGCCGTTTTCTTGAGATCGTCCGCGTCCTTGATACCGATGATGAACTTCTCTAGATTGCCGGAATCAGCCAGATCAGCGACAAACGACTTATGTTGGACCTCAACGATCTTCTTTGCGTAGGGCATCCCCAGTGCCGCCACATTCCGCAGAGAATCAATGATCGCCCAGCCGTTGTTCATTCGCCTGAAAGCGACGGTGAATTCTTGATCTGGGTTCATGCAGTACATCCTAACGCCAATGGAATCTGCGCGGCTTGATGGTTGGGAGTCCTCTGTTTTTCCGCACGCAAAACTCTTCCAAACAGTATTGCCCATTTGCGTTACTGCCTACACTCACTGCCCGTTCCAAGTCCCTTCTACCTGGGCCGTCCGAAGAACAAGACATACCCATCAGGGTCGCAAATCTCGAACCCGCGAAGACCATCGTGAGTATCCTTGAGCGGCCGGCTGAAGGCTGCTCCATGATCGGCAAAGTCGGCGGCGAGCGCATCCGGGTCTGGGGCATAGACGTAGGCATCCCATCTCATGGAGGGATGACGCTTCGGATTTGGCAGCGGCGTCGTGTCTTTATCGGACTTGACGAAGATCTGCACTCCGTCGCGGCCAACGATGGCAAAAAATGGGTTCCGATCCGGCTGCTGAAACCTTGTCTCAAAACCCAGCTTGTCGCGGTAGAAAGCGATGGTCTGATCAACGTTGCTAACGATGAAGAACGGTGAAATCGCCTGGGTCGTTGGTCGTGTCATAAGCGTGGAGCCCTTTCCTCTTGCATACTACGATTTACCGGCCTTTTTCGATCCTCCCGTTCAATGCGCCTTTTCCCCGTGTGATGCAGATCACATACAACCGTGACTTCTCGCGTTGACGCTGCCCGGCCTGAAACCGTATCCTATTGATATTGAAATTGAAATTCATTTTCACCCTGGGACCGCTGGATTCTTAGATGCTTCAGGCTTTCATCATCACCCTCCGCGAAGGCGTCGAGGCCGCCCTGATCGTCGGCATCACCTTGGCATATCTAGCCAAGATCGGACGGAACGATCTCCGCAAGTCGGTGTATGCCGCGCTGGGCGCCGCCTTCGTTGGCTCCATCGGTACGGCCCTCCTCATCTCCCGCATGAAGTGGAACCAGGACATCTTCGAAGGCTGGGTGATGCTGGTCGCGGCCTTCTTTGTGGTCAGCATGATCGTCTTCATGATGAAGACCGGCCGCAAGCTCAAGGGTCAGATCGAAGGTAAGATCGGCCTCTTCGCACGCGACGACGCCTGGATTGGCCTGTTCCTCTTCGTCTTCCTGATGGTCCTGCGCGAGGGCGTTGAAACCGTACTCATCCTCTCCGCCGTCTCCCTCAACTCCAGCGAATTGCTGAGCTTCATCGGAACCAGTCTGGGAGTGGCCGTCGCCGTTCTGTTCGGGGTGATGTTCGTCAAAGGCAGCGTCAAGATCAATCTCCAGAAATTCTTCAAAGTCACGACCGCGATCCTGTTTTTCGTCGCCGCCCAGCTTCTGGTCGCGGGCCTGCACGAACTCTCGGAAAACGGTGTGCTTCCCTCCTCCCGCCAGGAGATGGCCATCATCGGCCCCATCGTCCGCAACGATCTCTTTTTCTTCATCACCATCCTGGTACTCGCCGCCCTAATGGTGTTGTTTGAAATGAAGAGCCGCCAGTCGGTAGACATCCCGGCAGCAGGCGCCGCCCGCCGCAAAGCGCTCTGGACCGCTCGCCGCGAGCGCCTCTGGATGGCTTCGGTCTACATCTGTTCCTTCATCTTCATCGTCATGGTCACTGCCGGATTCATCTACGAAAAGAGAGCCAGCGCCCTGTCGCCCGCTGCCGAAGTCACCTTCGTGAACGGCAAAGTCGCAGTTCCGCTTAGTCAGGTTTACGATGGCGACCTGCACCGCTTTGAAGCCAAAGTAGGCGAGGTCGGAGTCCGCTTCTGGATCTACCAGAAGCCCGACGGCCAGATCGCCACGCTCTTCGACGCCTGCGAAATCTGCGGCCCGGTTGGGTTCTACAAGGGACCGGCCGGCATCGTTTGCAAGAACTGCGCCGCGCCCATCAACCCGCAGTCGGTCGGCATGCCCGGCGGCTGCAATCCGATTCCGTTGAGGGCTGAGGTCACCAGCGACGCGGTCATCATTTCGGAGGCGGACGTAGCGGCCGGCAGCCACTACTTCGAGCAGAAATAGGATGTTCCCCCGCCTCGTTTACGAGTCGTTCCGCCGCCAGACGCGCCGTAAGCTGCTCGCCGGAGTCGCGATCACGCTGGGCGTCGCCGTCGCCACCGCGATGATCGCCGTCGCCACCGATATCGGCGACAAGATCAACCGTGAGTTGCGCAGCTACGGCGCCAACCTGATCGTCACGCCGCAGGAAGACACGCTCGACGTAGAAATCGGCGGAGTGAATCTGAAGCCGCCCAGCGACGGCGCCTTCCTCAACGAAGCGGACCTCTCGAAAATTCGAGGCACTTTCTGGCACCACAACATCGTCGGGTTCTCGCCCATGCTGCCTGTAACGGCTAGCCTCGGAGGCGATCTCAACCATACCGTCCCCGTGGTCGGGACTTACTTCTCCAAGCAACTTCGTTTTGGCAAAGATGATTTCGTCACCGGAGTTCGCATCACTCACCCCTGGTGGAAGGTCCGGGGCGCTTGGCCCGACGACAACTCACAGGACGTGCTGGTGGGTGAGCATATCGCCGCCAAACTCGCCGTCAACCCTGGAGACGCACTTGTGTTCGCAGGCAAGGAGCATCGTGTCTCCGGCATCCTCTCCACCGGAGCCGCCGAAGACGACCAGATCGTCGCGCCCCTCGCGCTCGCGCAGGAAATCCTCGGCAAGCCTGGCGCTGTTCGCCGAATCTACGTCAGCGCCCTGACCAAGCCGGAAGACCCGCTCGCTCGCCGCGACCCGAAAACCATGAACCCGGAATTGTTCGACCGCTGGTACTGCTCTCCCTACGTGCAGTCGATCGCGTATCAGTTGCAGGAAGCCATCCCGCACTCGCACGCCGAGCAAATCCGTCAGGTCGCGCAAAATGAAGGCACGATACTTTCGCGCATCAAGGGCTTGATGCTGCTGGTCACGCTCGCCGCGCTCTTCGCCTCGGCGCTGGCGGTCTCGGCTGCCATGGCCACCGCGATCTTCGAGCGCCGCGTTGAAGTGGGGCTGATGAGAGCTCTCGGCGCCGGAAGCTTCCCCGTGGCCGCACTCTTTTTCGCCGAAGCTCTGCTGCTGGCGCTGTTCGGCGGTGTCGCTGGATTCGCCGCCGGATCGTTGCTCGCCCACCAGATCGGCCGTTCCATTTTCAACTCGCAGATTTCGATCGAGCCCGTGCTCTTCCCCATCATCTTAGCGATTGCCGTCGTCGTGACTTTTGCGGGAAGCGCCGCCGCCATCCGCCGCGCCGTGAAGTTTGACCCCGTGTTCGCGCTCCGAGGTGAAGCATGAGCGCTCCCTCGGCTGTGAACACGCCGCAGCAGGTTGCCGGTCGTCGAGCAAACAGCCCGCATACCTCAATGTTTGTGCGCATGCTTATTCGAGCCGCCGTCCTGCGCCGTGGACGCGCCGCCTCCGCCCTGCTCGCCATGGTGGTCGCCGCCGCTGTCGCCACCGCCATGATGAACCTTTACGTGGACGTGCAGGCCAAGCTTCGCACCGAATTCCGCAACTACGGCGCCAACGTCGTCGTAGTCGCAAAAGAAAGCCAGTCGCTCCCCGCCAATGCGCTCGGCAAAATCGACTCCGCACTCGGCCCAAAAACGCTCGCTGTCCCATTCTCCTACGCCGTCGCCCGCACCCAAGACGGCCAATCCGTAGTCGTCGTCGGCACCGACTTCACCCGCGCCCGCCAACTGAACCACTGGTGGAACGTCACCCGCTGGCCGGAAACATCAACCACAGCCTCTCTGCACCCGGCGCAGGACAATCCGAACGAAGCCGCGCAGCAGATTTCACCAGCCCATAACGCAGCCGCGGAGCGGCGTAATTCGTTAGCCCAGCGCGTAAGCGCTGGGAAAGAGTCGCCCTCGACGGGAGTCCCGTCAGGGACGCCACTCCCCGCCCTCGTCGGCATGCGCGCCGCGGCGGTCGCCACTCCCGATCGCAAACCATTCGACCTCACGTTCCAGGGCCGCACGCTCCAACTGGCCCCGGCCGGCCTGCTCCAGACCGGCGCAGGAGAAGACAGCCGCATCTATCTCGATCAATCTGAATTCCAGAACTGGACCGGCGTCGCCCCATCGACCATTGAAATCGCCGTCAACGGTTCCACCGAAGAAATCGAACAAGGGATCCACCAACTTGCGCAAGCCCTGCCCACCGCCGATGTCCGCCCCGTCCGCCAGATCATGGAAGCCGAAGCCAACGTGTTGAACAAGACCCGCGCCACGCTCTACGCCGCCGCCACGCTGATCGTCCTGACCGCCGCGCTCTGCGTACTCGCCACCCTGATCGGCTGGGTCTTCGACCGCCGCCGCGACTTCGCCATCATGAAAGCCCTCGGAGCATCCGAACGCCTGGTCAACGGATTCTTCGCCGCCGAAGCCGCCGCCCTGGGCGCAATCGGCGCGGTGCTCGGCTTCGCCATCGGCATCGGCGTAGCTGCCTGGATCGGACGAGTCAACTTCCATGCGCCCGTTGTGCCCCGCTTCAGCGTGTTCCCGTACGTGCTCGCAGGAAGCATCCTCGTCGCGCTCATCTCTGCGGTCTTGCCCATCGGACTCTTGCGCCGCGTGCAGCCCGCGATCATACTGAGGGGAGAGTGATGATCGAACTCAAGAACGTCACCAAGAGTTATCCCGCCAAGGCCGAAGAGAACAACGGCGGCTTGATCCGCGCGCTCGACGATATCTCTCTCTCCATCGCGCCCGGCGAATGGGTCGCGATGATGGGCCCCTCCGGATCGGGCAAGAGCACCATGGTCAACCTGATCGGCTGCCTCGACCACCCCACCTTGGGCGAGATCTGGTTGGACGGTGAAAACGTCGCCGGCTTCAGCGCCGCCGACCTCAACCGCGTGCGCGCCGAAAAAATCGGCTTCGTCTTCCAGCAGTTTCACATGATCCCGTATCTCACCGCCGTCGAGAACGTCATGCTCGCGCAGTACTTCCACAGCATGACCGACGAGAAGGAAGCCCTCGACGCCCTCGAGCGCGTCGGCCTGAAAGAGCGCGCCTGGCATTTGCCGTCGCAGCTTTCGGGAGGCGAGCAGCAGCGCGTTTGCATAGCCCGCGCCCTCATCAACGATCCCAGGATCGTCCTCGCCGACGAGCCCACCGGCAACCTCGACGCCGCGAACGAAGAAATCGTCCTGCGCTTGCTGCGCGAACTGCACCAGCAGGGTCGCACCATCGTGATGGTCACACACGACCCGGTCGTAGCCCGGCTAGCCGACCGCCGCGTTGAACTCCACCACGGCAAGATTGCCGCGCAGGAAGTTTTTTTCATGGCGGACGAAGAGCAGTTCGACGAGATTCTGGAAGAATTATTTGTTCTTCAGGAATACGGACAGTTGGCCGAGAGCGACCGCATGGAAGTGCACGGCGCTCTGCCCGTCTCGATTGCCCTGGAAAAGCTGCGCGGCATGGACCTTGTGGCCACACGCCCGCATCCGCCCGAGGCGCACCATCACAAGCCCTTCGTGAACCCCTGCCACGAAGCCTTGAAACCCGCCGGCGTCTCGATTGGAGATGGCGCGCTGATCGTGGAACTCACGCCGCGCGGACAGAAGCGCGCCGCCGACATCATCCGCCGCCACCGCCTGGCCGAGCGACTCTTTACCGACTCGCTCGCCATGGACAGCGAAACTGAAATCGAACAGCAGGCCTGCAAATTCGAGCACATCCTATCGTCCGAAGCCACCGATAAGATCTGCACATTCCTGGGACACCCGCGCACCTGCCCCCACGGCTCCCCCATTCCGCCCGGCCCGTGCTGCGGCAAACCGGCGCAGCCGTCACACACTTCCGCAGCGCTCTCGCACCAGCGTTAGTTTTTGTGAACTTGTCATCCTGAGCGAAGCGAAGGACCTGCTTTTCGCGTGCACCACCAGCTCCCCGACCGCTACTTCCGACCAAAGAACTTCCCCACCCCCACTCGCACCTGCACGGTATTAATCCCCGGATTCGGCGATGTCAGCCCCGCATTCGAAATATGCATATACCGCACTTCGACCGACCATGCCCGCGTGCCCAGAAAGTGCATTCCAAACGCCGCGCCCGACGTGAAGTTCACTCTCGACGTCCCGCTAGGCACTTCGTGCGCGGTAAACAGCGTCCCGCCGCCGAGTTCCAGATATGGCTGCACGTCCCCGCGAGTAGCGAAGATCCACTTCAGCCCCAGCGGATTGATGCCCGCGCCATAGGCAGTATTCCGGGGCTGAAACACGACAAACGCCGGCACCGCGTCCACCGCGTATTCGAACCGTCCCTTGAGGAAGCCCGGCCCATGCGGCGCAGTCAGAATCCAGCCATAGCGGATCCCCACGTTCCACACACCCGTTTCCTTGGTGCCGCCGGGGACAGAATGTCCGCCACCGCTCCACACCTGGAATTCGTGCCCACCCTCTTCGGGACGGACCTGCGCCGCCGCAAAGGAAACCATCATCCCGAAACAAATCGCCACCGAAATTAGCCGTGTCATAAGCCTTTCTGAAGTCAGAATCAGAAATGATACGCGAACTTGCGCCTTTACTTCTGCATTCTGCGTTCTGACCTCTGCAATCCCTACAGCCCCAATCCCCCATCCACCGCCAGTATCTGACCAGTGATGAACTTTGGCGCCGTAGCGAAGAACATCACCGCCGCCGCGATCTCCTCCGCAGTGCCATTTCTCCGCATGGGCGTCTGCTTGGCCATGCGCCGCATGAAGGCCGCCGCCGACTTCTCGCCGAGATCAATCATGCCCGGAGCCACGGAGTTCACAGCGATCTCCGGCGCTAGCGCCTTGGCCATCACCTTGGTCAGCATGTGCAGCGCCGCTTTCGACGAGCAATAATGCGCATGGGTAGCCCACGGACGCAAGCCTCCCAGCGACCCCATATTGACGATCCGCCCCTTGCGCTTCCGCAGAAAGGGCAGCGCCTCGCGCGACACCAGGAACGGCCCGCGCGTGTTGCTGGCAAAGATCGCATCCCACTGCGCGACGGTCAGCTTCTCGAACTTGGCAGTCTCGTAATTCGCGGCGTTATTCACCAGCACGTCGATTCCGCCCAGCTCGCCCGCAACTTCCTTGACCATCTCGCGGACACTCGTCTCGTCGGTCACATCGCAGCGGACAGCCAACGCCGCGCCGCCGTGCCCCGCCAACTCGCCCACCAGCGCCCGGGCCGCGCGCTCCGAATCAAGATAGGTGATCGCCACATCGGCGCCGTTGCGCGCGGCCGCCAACGCCGTTGCCCGCCCCAGTCTTTTGGCCGCTCCGGTCACCAAAACGACCCTCCCGGCCAGCGGTCTTCCCTGTTTCGCCATGCCGGGATTTTACGCCCTTCGCATCTTGGAAACCGGATTCCAGCCTGCTAAACTGCCCTACCGATGGAGCATCGGGAAGTCATCGTCTATTCCCGCAAGGGATGTCATCTCTGCGAAATCGTCAAGGAGAGCCTCGTCAAACTACATAAGCGCGGCGGCTTCGACTGGCGCGAGGTGGACGTCGACTCCGACGCCGAACTCCGACGCCAATACAACGACGAGGTCCCCGTCGTCTTCATCAACGGCCGCAAGGCATTTAAGTACCGCATGGACGAGCAGGAATTTCTGCGGAAACTGGCGAGTTAACCTTTCGCGGTTCTCCCCTGTGATCCCCTGTGTCCCCTGTGGTTAGGGATTTTCTCGACGTCCTCCACGAACTCTGCGGTTCCGTTGTAACCTCTGCAATCTGACTTCTGGCTTCTGCAATCGTCCCCAACCCGCTACAATCTCCTCCGCATGCTTCGCACCCAGCTCTACGCCGATCCCGCCGGTCGCTTCGTTCACGACATCGTTCTGGAAACCTGCCGCCGCATTCCCGGCAAAACTGCGCTGATTGATTCTTCCTGCAACCGCAGTTTCACCTACGCCGAATACGGCGGCCACGTCGAATCGCTCGCCCGCGGATTTGTTGCGGCCGGCCTCGTCCCCGGTGAAATCGTCGCTATCTTCCTCTCCAACTCCTGGGAGTTCGCCATCACCTATCATGCTGCCACCCTGGCCGGAGGAATCCCGACGCTCCTGAATCCGGCATACCGGGAGCGCGAAATCCGCTACCAACTGGAAAACTCCGGCGCTGCGTTCCTCATCACCGACGGCCCCCTGCTCGAAGGCATCAATCTTGCGGGACTCCCGGCGCTTCGCCGATTGTTTACGATTCGCAACTCCGCTAACGGCACCGAAGACTTCGCCAGTCTCCTAAAATCCACTTCCGCCAAACTCCCCCAGCCCTCCGCCTCGTCGCGGGAAATCATTGCCGCGCTTCCCTTCTCCAGCGGCACCACCGGCCTGCCCAAGGGCGTCATGCTCTCGCACTACAACCTGGTCGCCAATGTGTACCAGTTGCTCGGCCCCAACGGCACTCCATTGGTCGCGGACGACGTCATGCTCTGCTTCCTGCCGCTCTATCACATCTATGGGCTGACCGTCGCGCTAACGCTCTCGCTCGCTCTCGGAGCCAAGCTCATCCTGATGCCGCGCTTCGACATCAAGAAGCTCTCTGCTCTGGCCATGGAACACGGCGTCACCATGATGCCGATGGTGCCGCCCGCCATCAACGCGCTCTGCCAGGCCGCCGAAGCCGGAGCCTTCCCGAAAGACCACAAAGTTCGCTGGATCAAGTCGGGAGCCGCGCCGCTTGCGCCGGAACTCGCGCGCCGCCTCGGCGACCTCACCGGCATTCCGGTGAATCAAGGCTACGGCATGACCGAAGCCTCGCCCGTCACACATGTCGGCTACCTCACCCCACCGGAGATGTACCGCCCCGCCGCCATCGGCCAGCCTCTCGCTCTCACCGACTGCCGCGTCCTCGATCTCAACGACAATGAAGTTGCCCCCGGCGAGCCCGGCGAACTCGTCATGCGCGGACCGCAATTCATGCTCGGATACTGGAAGGAGCCGGAAGCGACCGCCGCCGTTGTGCGCGACGGCTGGTACTACTCCGGCGACATTGTCCGTACCGACGCGGACGGCTTTTACTACGTCCTCGACCGCCTCAAAGAAATGATCAAGTACAAAGGCTTCCCGGTCGCTCCGGCCGAGGTCGAGTCCGTTCTGCTCGAACATCCCGCCGTGCGCGACTGTGGCGTGGTTGCGAAACCCGATGCCGAGGCGGGCGAGATCCCCTGCGCGTTCGTTGTCGTCCGCGACGGCTTCATACCCTCCGCTGCGCTCGACAAGCAGCTCCGCGACTTCGTCGCCGACCGGCTCGCCCACCACAAACAGCCCCGCGAAGTTCGCTTTGTCGATTCCGTTCCGCGCACGCCATCGGGAAAAATTCTGCGCCGGGAACTCCGCAAGACTTTAACTTAAATAGTCTTTGCGTTCTTCGCGATACTTTGCGACCTTTGCGGTTAGCTCTTTCCACCGCCGTACCGTGCTGCGCACGCTCGGTTTCACCCGCGACCGCATCTTCCAGTTGCTGCTGAGCGAAGCCCTGGCGATTGCCTTGATCGGCGGACTCTTGGGAGTCGTGCTGGCGACGCTGATTATCGGCGCTCTGTCGCGCCCCGGCATCGGCCTGCCGGTCTCCATGCACATGACGAGTGCCCCTGCGCTCGTGGTCATGCTGGTGGCAGCCTTCGTCGGGCTGACCAGCGCCATCATTCCTTCCTACCGAGCCTCGCGACTGCGCATCGTGGACGCCCTGCGCCACATCGGGTAACCGCCCAAACGCCATTTCCCAGGCCCTACCGGCCTTCCCCGGTGCCGATACTTTGGTAATTTTGCCGCCTGCCCCTGAAGACCCAAAATCATGGAGTTTGCGCAGGGGTGACATCCCCGTTCCCCTGCTCTTCCGTACTCAATCAGTCAGTGGCCGTTGGTTGTGCGTTAGTCCCACGAGGAGAAAAAATGAAAACAAAGATTTTGATTGTCGGATTCGCCAGCCTGTCGCTCTTTGCGGCAGCCCAGTCGCAGTCGAACGAGAAGAAACAGGAATCCAAAGCCACCACCGAAGTGAAGTCCCCGCGCGATCACGCCAGCGGGCAGGCCTCGGGTCGCCGCATGCACCAGAAGGCGGAAGACGAAGCAACCGCAGCGCGCGAAGCCAGCACCGGTAAAGCTACCGGCAAAACCATGGCCCAGGACGACTGGCATCAGCAGAACGCCGTCTCGACCGATAACTCAGCCAACGCGAAAAGCGTTCCTGCTGCCGACGTGGACGCAGACGGAAAAGCAGACCGCACCAAGAGCTCAGGCTACGACGTCAAGAAGCAGACGTCGGCGCGCGTGGCGACCGGCGATGCCAATGGAGACGGAGCCGACGCGGCCGCCAGCAGCAACAGTGGCTCAAGCCAGGGTGCAGCCGCCACCGCCGGCCAATCCGACGTCAAGAGTCCCCGCGACTCCTCCACCGGCATGGCAACTGGCAAGCGCCAGCACGGTGACATTCACATTCACAAGGCCTCGGACAAAGCACCCCAAAAGTAGTAACCGACGATCTCCTGCGGAACCCCACCCTTTGCGTGTCAGCTCGCATAGGGTGGGGGTTCTGTTAGAACCCGAACTCGGGCCCTGGCTCTACACGCTACGGAAAAGTGGGATTTTGGGTGGCGCAGCGCTTCAGCGTTGCGGATAAGGTTTTCCTTATCCCCAGGGGCTTTAGTCCCTGAGGTCGCCGGGGCGACTTTTTCCATAGCCTCTCCAGCTGTGGCGCATGCGCAGCTCTTCGTCAAGCCTTTTACCCCTGACTTCTTCCTTCTATAATCTCCTCACTCTCCCACCAAAAACTTCCACTGCGCCGCGGTCAACGGCGCCACGCTCAACCGCCCCTGCCGTACCAACGGCGAATCCGAGAACAGTGTTTGCGCTTTGATCTCCGCCAGCGTCCTCGGCGCCGCCACCGCTTTCCCCGCCTTGATCCTCACCTGCGGGTTTCGCGGGTCACTGGCGTCCACCGACTCCACGGTTGCCGTCCCCACCGCGCTCTTCTCATCGCCAGTGTGATAAATCACCAGCCGGTCACCCGCCTTCATCGCGCGCAGATTCTTCACCGCCACCGGATTCCTCACTCCATCCCAGATGGTCGTTTTCTCTTTCTCCAGATTCGCAAACGAATACACCGTCGGCTCAGTTTTCAGGAGATAGTCCATAGCCGCCTATTGTAATCATCGCAGCCAAAACAAAAAAAGGCCGCCCGTGCTCAGAACTCGTCCCAGGAAGCCGTCGCTCAGGAAATGTCTTCCCTTCCCGAACGGCAGCTCCCAGATGTAGTTGATGGTGGCTACACTGTTGGAGAGCTTCGCTGGTGTTAATACACGGTCTGAGTGTGGGTGAAAGCAGTGTTGTGCTTTACTGAGGTACGTCGAAGCAAGAATGCATAATCCGGAGTGGAGGCTCACCGCGGGCCGCCCGGAGGCTACTTTTTCTGCGGCTTTTCGAACGCCCCCGCATCCACCAGCACATTCAAATGCATTTTTTCTACCTGCAACGTGATCGCCGACGGATTTTCTTTCGGCCCGCTCACAAAGCGATGCGCAAACTTCATTCCGTCCACGTCCCGGTAATCTCCGACCTCTTCCACGATCGTCACCAGCTTCCCGTTCGCCGAGCGCTCGATTTCTTCGTGGATTTCCAGGTGCGACGACGCATCCAGATACTCCGTGATGCTGGCGCCGAATCTGGTCGTGATCTTCAACTTGTAAACCGGCTTGCCGCCCACCGTATCATTGCCCAGAAACTCGGCCTTGCTTCCCTTCTTCGCGTAATCGAGCAGCGGCCCTTCGATCGCGTTCTCAGCTTCTTCCCGGATGTCGTCGAGCTCGCCGTCCGTAAGCTCCCGCACCTGCCCAGCCTGCATTTCCCAGCCGGAGGCCCCGTCGTAGGCGCGGGCAACATCAGTGCTCTGCACCTGGAAGTCTTCCCGAATCTGATTCGGACGCCGCACCTTCACCGTCAGCGGCGAACTGGCATCGCCCAAGCTGATGGTGCCGGCGATCAGCATCGTCTGGATCGCTCGCAACTTCTCAGTTCCGCCGCGCAGCGCCTCCGGTCCTTACCTCTGCAATCTGACCTCTGACCTCTGCAATCCCCTCACGCTGTCCCCGTATTGGCCAGCGCTTCCACCGCTTCCCAGGTGGTGGCAAAGGTCATGAAAAAGTTGTGCACATTGGTGATTTTTAGAACCTTCATCACCCTGGGCGTCACGCCCGTCAGTACCAAGCACCGTCCCGACTTCTGATGCGAAACGTAAGTCGCAACCAGCGAGCCCAGCCCGACCGAGTCGATATATGGGACGTCCGACAGGTCGAGGATCATGGTCTCCGCACTCTCGTGGCGCACCGCCCGCTCAAATTGAGGTGTGGTCTCAATGGTCAGCGGCCCGCGCAGAAGCAGCACCCGCTGATCGTCCGTCACGCCCGCATACCGCTCGACTGTCAGTTCCTGCGCAACCATGGCAGGGGATTGTAGGACACTCTGCCCTGTCTGTCACGTCCTGCTGAGACGCCCAATCCGGCGTCAACCCTGGGCCTGAGGAAATCGTTAAACAATATTGCGTTCACTTCCGTCCTACTGCGGTTTTTGTTCCGGCGGTTTCTGCTCTGGCTTCTGCTCCGGGGGCTTCGCCTCGTCCTTCTTCTCCTCCGGATGATCTTCGTAGATCGAGTACTGTCCCTGCGGACGCTTCAGCTTGATCGTGATCTCCATCTCCGGCTTGTTGACGTCGTAGTCTTCCCCGAAAGTCTGGAAGCCCTGGGCCAGGACCTGCACCCGCAGCACGCCGTACGGGACCCCGTCGAAGCTGGTCCGGCCCTCCGTGTTGGTCTTCAACTGAAAGCCCGAGTGCTTCTGCTTGCCCTTCTTGTTCACCGGATGCATGATCACGCTCGCGTTTTTCACCGGCTTGCCGTTATAGTCCTGCAAAACGACAAACGCCAACGCAGCGTACTGCACATCATCCTGTGCCGCCACCCGCACCGACACCCCAAGCCCAACCATCAGCACCCAGGCAATCACCGCCGCATGCTTTCTCTTCATAGCTCCTCATTTTATATGCAGTTTCGGGGTTCCCACTCAAGGTAAATGCGACGCATCGCCCCCGTTTCGCGAGCCCGACTCTGCCGGACTCGGCCATCGCCTGGATGTTCACGGTTGCGGGGGAGTCGGCGGCCGGTTCGTCGTTCGTCTCTGCCTCTTCTTGGTCGTCGTCGGTGAATTCTTCTTTGTACCAGGCGTCGTCGCCGAGGGAAGTGTCTGGGATGCCGCGCGGATCGATCACAACCTGCTGGGGGCGGGGCTCGAAGGTGGTGCGGCTGAGGTTGGTGGAGGCGGTCTGCAAGGCATAGAAGAGGAGAGCGGCGGTCTTGTGGTCGACCTGGCTGGTGAGGAGGAGACGCAGGCCTTGCATGAGTGCGACCTGAATCGAGTTCGCATCTTCGAGGATCGGCAAGTCGAGGGAGTAACGAGAGCGGCGGGCGCGGTTGGCGTTGAGCTGGATGCGTCCCTGCTGCCAGCGCTGGTGGAAGTGGCACAACTTACGGTTCTTAAGGGCCGGAGAACCACACTGGACTCCGTTGACCTTGACGTGCTGACACCGAGCAATGGTTGGTGGATAGATGAAATTCGAAATGCGCATTCGGAAACGGCTCCCTCCCCCTCCCCCCTGATCTTTTAGAATCATGAGGTTACACGGGGACTATAAACTAGATCTTTCATTCCAAAGGGGATGCGGGCAAAATATAGAAACTACTAGAGTTATATTGTGTCTACGCTTGTTCTCTTTGGGTTATAGATTGAGAGTAGTGGCGAGTGGGTGGGGAAGTCAAGGTTAAAGTGATACTTGAAGAGTGTTATTCCCGAAATGGAATGGCCAAAGAACGATGGGATGTGCGGGAGTTTTCCCCGAGTTTTCCCGAAATGGAATGGCCAAAGAACGATAGAATGTGCGGAGTGAGGTGGTGATGGCACAAATGACGCCGGAGGTTTCCAAGCTGCTCGAAAAGGCTCTTTCGCTTTCAGTGGAGGAGCAGGAAGCGCTCGCGGACTCTCTCATTTCCAACCTCGGCGGACAAGTGGACGAGGGTGTGCTAGCGGCCTGGGACGACGAGATCAAGAAGCGCATCACAGAACTCGATTCGGGCAAGGCGAAAACCGTTCCCTGGACGGAAGTCCGCCAGCGCAATTTAGCGAAGCTGCCTCGTGCTCACTAGCAGGCTGCTGAAAATACTCTGACTTTGGGTGGCGCAGCGGTTTACCGCTGCGATAAGCCCAGTATTTTGATTGCGGGCTTCAGCCCCCGAGCTTACTTTGGCCACCCGCCGTCGGGCTGCACGTTTTACGGAGTAAAAGTCACCTGCTGGTAGGGTTCGCCTTTATGGTGGCGGCTGACCTCGATGGTCACTTTCCGGTTAAGCCGTTTCAGAAAGTCGAGCAGCTTGTCCGTCGTGAAGCGGCTGAAATGCCCGTTCATCAAGTGCGACACGTCGGGCTGTGCGATGCCCAAGACATCGGCGATCTCGCGCTGTTTCAGCTTCTTTTCCTCGAGAATTTTGAAGACATGGAATCCGATCTGCGCGCGCGCCAGAAGTTGGTCGGCATTTTTGAGGCCCAGATCCGCGAAGACGTTTCCGGAGCTCTCTTCGAACTCAATTGGTTTTCGTCTTTTCGTGCGCATGTGCCAACTCCTGTGCTTCGCTGTATCGCTTCTTGATCAGGTCAACGTCCCGCTTCGGGGTTGCAATGCCTTTCTTCGATTTCTTCTGAAAGGCGTGCAAAACATAAATCCGACTGCCGATCTGTAGCGCCAGCACAACACGGTAGGCGTCCGACGCGTAGCGCAGGGCAATCTCAAGAATGCCGCTGCCGACACCCTTGAAAGGTTTGGCGTCCTTCGGCATACCGCCAAACTGGATGAGCTGAAGCTCGTCCCCCAGCAGTTTTTGCGCGCCCTCTGGAAAATCCCGAAGGTTCTTTTTCGAGTCTCCGAGCCAGACAACGGGCCGTAGCACCGGAGGTTTAAGCCTGTCCAAACCACACCTCAATGATATATAGGAGATTTACTATAATGTCAAATTTGACGGAGTCAAGCGGATCTTGCCGGGTGCCCCTTGACTAACTGGGCCACCCGCCATTTTCACCTTAGTCGAACGACGAACGCCCACACCAACACGCAGGCCGCCCCTACACCGGTAGGAATTGTAAGCACCAAAATCCAAATCCAAGACTTTAGCAATCGCCCCTTCCAACGCATGGCCGCCTGCTCATACTCCTGAAGAGCAGCTCCCAGATTGCCGGGGTGTCGCTGCATGCTGCTGACGAAGCTCCAATGCAAACGACTGTTAATGATCATCTGGAAAATTTCGAAGATGATATAGAACATCAGAGACGACAAGGCGAGCAGAGCCGATAGAACACGCTGGTGCTGACTCAGGTCGGACTTCGTTCCGGACCAAACGGCGAACAGCGCCGCATAGCCAAGCCCAAGAATGACTTTTGTGTATGTGGTGGCCTTTTCAAAGATGCTTTCAAGAATCTTCGCGGTGCGCTCTAGTTGGTCATTCGTTGGAGGGACCGGGCCGGGTTGGGATTGAACGGGCATATTTGTGAGCTGCAATCTTACTCTCTTGGCGATCCTACCAGTGGACATGGGCGTGGCCTTATACTCGGTTCACCGTGCGAAAGTCATTGGACTTGCTGATCGTGGCCGTGATTGTGCTCGTGGTCATCGGCTTGCCGTGCGCCTATGGAATTCATCTCTACAGAAACTACGTACAGATCCAAAGCGAACTTCGCGACAAATCTTCGCGTATTGTCCGACCCAAAGTGGACGATGAGAGTGTTTCTGAGATCGGCTATATATACGACATGCGCCGAGAAACCTACATCAGAGAAGGGCGATTAAATCTTGTATGGTTCATTGTGGTTCCATCTGAAAATACCCGTTGGTCGTGTTCGTACGAAGCGGGCTTTCCCGATCTCAAGGTTGGCGATGGCGTCACAATTATTCACAAAAGGACTGGCGTTGACAGCGCTGATTATGGGTACGTAGTTGGGCTTCACGATAAGGAGCAAGGCAAAGTGACTGAGGTTTGGGTGATAGATTTGGACGAACTGGAGATGGACATCATCGATGAATAATTTCTGAAGTGTTTTGCCGCTAGCGAGTGTTGTCAAACAGTCGGCAGGAAACGTTCCGTCTGTCCCCGAGTTCCCCCCATCGCAAAGGAAGACCTGGAAACGGCGCGCCGATTGGCAGCGCGCAAGGGGCTGGGCTACCAGACGTACATCAAGATGATCCCCCGAGAGGCGCTCGCCGAGCGCGCATCTAAGAAGTAAGGGGACGCGACCCCGCAGTTGCTGGCGAGTGTTGTCAAACAGTCGGCAGAAACGTTCCGTCAGTCCCCGAGTTTCCCCGAGTTTCCTAGTTTCGATTGATGCCAGTATCCAGTGGGCCGAAAGGATTATCAGCAGGATTGATCGGCAGTTCGGGAAGGATTAAGATGTCGAACTGAAACCTATGAACGGCAAAGAACGCATCAAGGAAATCCACAGGAGAGTCGAAGAACTTGACGCACTCCTAGCAAAATATGTTGAACCAACACCCGCTGACGATCCTCGCACTCTGACCACGGCTGAGATGGAATACTTTTCAGACACACGAGAGGAACGAAGGCTGCTGCTGGAAGAATTGAACAGCCTCAACTCCTGAACACGACATGAACCTATCATTTCTTCCCGGCGACTTGCACCTCTCCCAGAATCCCGAGGGCTGCTTCGTTTTGAAGATGGCGGGTCAGGAGATTCTGAACACGAAGTCTCAACGCGCTGCCCTGGCAAAATTCAACTCCCTCAAAGTGGAACTCGAAAAGCAGTTTCCCATGCGAGAGCCGACCACAGAAGAAAAAGCAGAGCTTCTTCAGCGGGAGACTACGGATTCTCTTCTGCAACACAATTTTGGAAGTGGAGAGAAAAAGGCAATAGCAACCCCGCAACTTTCAACAACTGCGCTGTTTGAAGTGGAAGCCGCTCTGAAAGCATACTACGCTGCTGTCGAAACGAGCGATCTGACTCAGAGTTCTCAAGCGACGTACATAGACATGGCTAACAACTTCGTCCGATGGCTGAGGGGCGACTTCAATCCAGGAAGCCGTAAAGAGCCATACAGAGCGAAGAAAACGAAGTAAGGCTCTGATAGGTTCCATCTCTCAGCAGATCGGCAAGAAAACGGACGCAACCAAATGAGTAAACTGCCCTACACCAAGCCGGGTCGTCTAGCTGATGTACTTGCGCTGATCCAAGCGCTGGCGTTGGACGAGGCGACCCATCGCAGCGAAACAGGAGTGACTTCAGAACTCCAAGCACCTCCACGATCCGCTACAAAGTGGTTCATGCTTGCAGAAGAACATCCCGAATTTTTCAGAGTCAACCCCGACAAAAAGCATGGGCTATCGCTTGTTGCCCGACACGTATTGCCTCATTCAGAGGACCAGCCGCGACCATCTCTTGAACCAGACTTTGTCTCCACACTTTTGCAAACCGCCATTACCTTGCACGATTCCCAAGTAAGGGCGTCTGACCGATCAAAATATCTGATACCGTTTGGTTCGGTCATCCTCTCAGGGCTTCTTGTCGTCCTATCCACCTTTGTCACGTTACGGGCAGTCCATCCCCCGCAAACAGGCCGGTTTGTTAAGGTAGATGGATTCGGAGTGGGCATACTGCTTGATACAGCAAGCGGTCAGTTGTGCTATGCAGGCATCGCCACAGGTGCGAACGCTGCTAACCAGTCCTTGCCATCCTGTACTGCCATCCATTAATTCGGAAGGGTTTACTTGTCCTTGCCGCGGCCAGCCTCGCGGAAGGCATAGGCGCGGTGACTGCTCCAGTGCCATAGCTCCGGGGACTCGACCAGTCCGCGCTCGACCGGGTTACGGCGGATGTAGCGCAACTTCTCGACGCGTTTGCGGTCCCGGTCAAACGTTGCAGTTGTAGAAACGCTTCAGCCTGATTAGATAACGGTGCCGGCTCCTAAACCGCCGAGTAAACTTGGTGCGCTCAAACAACCAAGGCTCGGAGGAAAGGCCTCTGAAAGCCGTGCCCTTCCCTCAAGAGCCGAGCCCTGATACGAGCCTGGGCTTTTTCCGCAGGCTGTAAAGCTGCACCCCTACAAGGATCGCGACGCTCAGTCTAATGAACGAAATGTCCCGTTGTCCCCAGGTTATCTGTCACCGGTTTATCCCATTTCGCCCACTTGCACGAGCGGGGAAACCGAGCTACGGTTATAGGTGTATGAGCGATTTGCGAAGCCAGATTAACAGCCTTTCTCCTGCGGAAAAGGCAGAACTGCTGGACACGGTTTGGGAAAGCCTGGAAGCGGACGCAATCTCGTTGACGGACGCGCAGCGGGCGGAGCTTGATCACCGCATCGCTCGGCATGAGCAGGACCCGGCTGATGTCATCCCATGGCAGGAAGTCAGGGCGGACCTGTTTAAGAAACCGTGACACTCCCTGTTGTCTGGATACCAGAGGCGAACCAGGACTTGCAGGAAGCGCGGACTTGGTATGACAGCATTCGGCCGGAACTTGGGGAACGTTTCGCGCTGGCGGTC